>Ga0172376_10000101_pt1 | contig 100168 bp, 87 predicted proteins | sample Lak35m_FD_121114 | JGI IMG/M metagenome (GOLD analysis project Ga0172376, IMG submission 121114) | Freshwater microbial communities from Kabuno Bay, South-Kivu, Congo - kab_092012_35m | ecosystem: Environmental > Aquatic > Freshwater > Lake | place: Democratic Republic of the Congo: South-Kivu... | reverse complement strand
GGCCGATTCGATCCGCTCCGCCGCGCGGTCGCGGGTGGCAACGCTCCTGGGCGGCGTCGATCCCGGGCGGGTGGCGTTTCCCGGCGGCGCGACGCTCGCCCTCAACCTCGCGATCCACGGCCTAGTGCGGCCGGGAGATCACGTGATCGCGACCGCCGCCGACCACAATGCCACGCTGCGGCCGCTCCATTTCCTCGCCACGCGCGGCCTGATCGAGACGACGATCGTGCCTTGCGATGGCGTCGGCCGTATCGACCCCGCGGCGGTCGCGGCGGCATGGCGGCCAGCCACGCGATTGGTCGTCGCTTCGCACGTTTCGAACGTGACGGGCGCGATGCAGGATGCAGCCGCGGTCGCCACGATCGCGCACGACCGTGGCGGCCTGCTGCTGCTCGATGCCTCGCAGTCGCTTGGCATCGCGCCCGACATCGCCTCCTCGACCGCTGCCGACATCGTGGCGGCGCCGGCCCATAAGTGGCTTCTGGGCACCTCGGGCATCGGCATCCTCTGGGCGCGGCCCGGTGTCGAGCCCGAGCCGATCATCCAAGGGGGAACGGGCACCGCGAGCGACACGCTCGAGATGCCGGAGGCCTTCGCCGACCGCTTTGAGGCCGGCACCCCCGACGTTGCGGCGCTGGCCGCGCTCGGCGCCGCGATCGACTGGCTTCGGGCATTGCCAGCGGACCGTGGCGGGGCATTCTGCCGCGGCCTCGCGGCCGACTGCGCGGCGCGGCTGCGTGACCTGCGGAGAGTGCGAGTGATCGCAGCGACGGACGCCGCGGGAATTGTGAGTTTCACGGTCCAGGGCTATGATCCTGCCGAGATCGCGATGCTGCTCGAGCAGATGGCGGGCGTGCAGGCGCGATCGGGATTGCACTGCGCCGCGCTGGTTCACGAACACCTCGGCACGGCCGCGGGCGGCACCGTGCGGCTGAGCTTCGGCCCGTTCAACACGGGCGACGACGTGGAGGCCGTGGTGGCGGCGATGGAGACGCTGGTTTCGACGTAGCAGTGTTTACGCAAGGAGTTTTGCATGGCCGGGATTCCGAAGGATGTCTGGTATGCCGGCGGGCTCCGCTTCCAGTGCACCCAGTGCGGCGATTGCTGCTCTGGTTCTGAGGGCTACGTCTGGGTGAACCAGCAGGAGATCGACGGCATGGCCGCGAAGGTCGGCATGGAGCCGGCGGCATTCGAGAAGGCCTACGTGAAGCGGGTCGGCGTGCGGCGATCGCTCAAGGAACGCGCCAACGGCGACTGCGTGCTGCTCGACGAGAAGACACGGAAGTGCACCGCCTACGAGGAGCGTCCGCGGCAGTGCAAGACCTGGCCCTTCTGGGATTCGAACATCCGCTCGCCGGAAGCCTGGGCCGAAGCCGCCGAGGCCTGCCCCGGCTGCAACAAGGGCAACCTCGTGCCGCTCGAAAGCATCGTCGAGCAGGCATCGCGGATTCGGATCTAAAGCACTGGCTCATGCCCGCCGGAGGGCAGGGGCTGCCCGCGTACTTCGCCGACGCCGTTGGCGCCCGGCCGCCGGCACGAACGCGCGGCACCCGTCACCGTTGGTTGATCTTGAAGACTTTGCAATCGATGCTGCCCTCGCTGTTACGGGAGGCGGCCTTTGAACCCAGGGACAGTCGCCCTTTCACGCCGCACTCGAACAGCACGCCATTTTCCTTGGTCAACTCGAACGTCTGGGGATCCTTCTCGCTAATTATCTTGGCGACGAGCGCCATTCTGCCAACCGGAGCCGTCCAGGAAGACTCGGCGTTGAGTCGCCACTTCTGATCCGGATGAGGACAGACGAGAATGAAGTCACCGGGCTGCACATCGATGTCGGTGCCCGTTCCTCGTGGTATTACCTTCAATGCATCACCCGGCAGTTTCATCCAATTGTCGGCCGTCACCCGTCGCTGTTGGTAGGCAAGATTGATGATCTGAGCCTGCTGTGCAGACACCCCACCCTGGATGGGACCCATGAGTCTGTTGATACCCGAGACCAGAAACGTCGGATCTGTGACCTCTTTCAGAAGTGCGGCCGCCTGCTCGCGTACCTTCGGGTTGTTGCCGACTTTGCAGAGTTTTTCCAGCTTTCTCGTCAGCACCTGAAGCTCCTTCGCCGTGTCTTCCGCTGCCTTAGCCTCGATGGCAAGTCTTTTTGCTCTGAATTCAAAGATAGCGGGCGTCACTTCAGGTGTCAGCTCATCTGTCAGCTCATCTGTCAGCTCATCGCCGGAGGCGGCCACGGCCGCGAGAAGCAAGGCCGTCGCCAGAAACCGGACGATGCCACGACGAAGCAGGGCGATGTGAACACAGTGAGCGACTTGCATGGGCCGGCACCTTTCTACGCGGGCTGAGGGGCACGTGGCGGCCGGCGTCTCGAACGCCAGCCGCCACACCGAATCGGATCCCCATCACCGTACGGGAACCAAGCCACAAAAGGGACACGCGGGCCGGTATGTCCCCCTTTCGCGGCTCCTTCCGCATGGCGGCGCGGTGGCGCTGACCGACGTTTTTTCGGCCTGTATTCTCTAGGCGGCCTCGCGAGGGGTTTCCCCAGAGAACTTCGGGCATGGTAGGACGGACCGTCGGCACCGACACCCAGATCCAAGGGCTCATCGAGCGGGCGGGCACCGGTGATGAGGCCGCGAGGGAGGCACTGTTCGACCATGCGTGCGACCGACTGCTTCGTCTTACGAGAAAGATGTTCCACGGGGCCGGCACCCTCCGGCGCTGGGAACAAACCGACGACATTTTTTAAAACAGCATGCTGCGGCTCCAGAGGGCGCTTGAGCAAACGAAAGTCGAGTCGGTGCGGCACTTTTTCAATCTTGCTGCTCTACAGATTCGCCGCGAACTCATCGATACCGCCCGCAAGCACTTCGGCCCGGAAGGAATCGCGGCCAATCACCACACCGACCTGCAGGCCCCGACGAGTCCGGGGGATCGCTTCATGCGGCGGCTGACGAGCCGGAGGACCTGGCGCAATGGACTCTGTTCCACTCGCTTGTCGACACGCTTCCGGATGACGAACGCGAGGTCGTCAACCTGCTCTTCTACGAAGCACTGACCCAGGAAGAGGCGGCCCACTTGCTCGGCGTCCACGTCCGCACGGTCAAACGCCGCTGGCAGTCTGCTCGTCTCGCGATCAACAGAAACAACTATGATGATGCCCGACGATGAGGAGTCGCTGGCCGACCTGCTCATTCATTGAGAGGAGCTGTACGAGCTGGGGCAAGACACGCCGGCCCGGGAGCTGTGCAAAGATTGTTCGCATCTTGCGGACGAGCTGACCAGACGGATCGCCGCCATGAAGGCGACCGATTGGCTCAATGACCCGGACCCGCCGGCGGGTGATCCACCGTCTCGCGCCGGCCAGCCGCTCGAGGGGCGGGTGCTTGACGGCCGCTACCGTCTCGATGACCTCATCGCCGAAGGGGGCTTTGCCCAGGTCTGGCGGGCCTTCGATACCGACCTGCAGCGGATCAGCGCCGTCAGGATTCCCAAGCGAACCGCGGTCGGCACGTCGGAGGCATTTCTTGCGGAAGCGCGGCGAGTCGCACGGCTCAAACACCCGGCGATTCTGCCTGTCTACGATGTCGGGCTGGACGCAGGCGGGTGTTACTTCGTCACCGAGTACGTCGAGGGCGGATCACTCGCCGATCGGCTGAAGAACGGCAAGATTTCCGCCGCCCAGGCGTGTCGCTGGATCGTCTCGATCGCAGACGCGCTAGATCATGCTCACCGGTTTGGGATCGTCCACCGAGACGTCAAGCCGCCCTACTCTGCCACTGAACCGCGGGCACTGCATCGTGAGATCGAAAGCGGTGCGACGCTTTCCAAGGATGTGCCGAACAGACTCGCACCCGCGTGCCGAAAAGCGCTGTACAAGGACACGGGCCAGCGGTTTGGATCCGCCGCTGAGTTTGCGGCGGCAATCAGGCATTCTTTGAACAATACCTGGCGGGGGCTGCTCGTTGCTGCAGCGGCTACGAGCCTGCTGATCGCCGCGGTATCGGCATGGGGATTCACAAGTCGCTTCGCAGCCGATGGCAGGCGAGGAAAGACCGCGGTCACTTCCGGCGCGGGCCGCGACGTGGTCGTCGACTTCGTGACGGTCGGTGACGCCGGCAACTACACCTACCGCGTCATCGGCGACGCGATCGCCGACCATGCGAACGAAAATCCTCACCGCTGGAAGGCTCTGGGAAAGGCGCGGTTCGATCGCGAATCCCTGGAACTTTCCAACATCGCCAACTGGGGCTGGAGTAGCGGTTCCTGGGACACCCTCGCCCCGGTCGACATGTTTCCGAATTCAACCAGTGCCTATGGCTGTCACTGCATGAGCGGCAACGTGGCGGAATGGGTGGAGCCCAAAGGGACCTTCTCGCACAGTCTCGGAATTATTCGCGGTGGCTTCTGGTGGGAGGGGGCCTCACTGCCGAATTCCGCATACAGGGGTGCGGGGCCTCGTAGAAAAGGCGAACCGACCATTCGGTTTCCGCATTGCTGCGAAGAAGGAATAGCAAGGCATGGCAGGCTGAAGCCTACCCTACAGGAAGGACAGGCTTCAGCCTGTCGCACAGATGGGCGTGCTTACAGGATGCCGCCGTGGGTGCGCCACGGGGTCATGTGGGAGGGCTGGTCGAGGAACCAGATGCGCTCCCATTCGTCGGTGATCGCCCGCAGGTCTTCCGACGTGTAGATGAGCTGCTGGGCGCGGCGGATCGGGTCGCCCGAATACATCGGAATGAGGCAGCCCGTGCTCGTCGAAAGAAGCACGCCCGCAAGCAGGATCCAGCCGGCCTTCCTCATCGCTCCGTCCTCCGTGACCTCGTGAGCCCGTCAGCCGGGATCACCCACCAGCATGTCCAGATCTACCTGATTCACGGCGGCCGACGCGATGCCAGCTCGCCGTTTCCCAAATCCCCCAAACTTGTCTCCCAGCCTATGCCTGTCCTTGGCCCGGCTGGCTCGGCTCCGTTCCATGTTGCGTTGTGAGCGTGTCGCGAGCCGTCGCATCCTCCGCTTGGGTGGGGCGAGCCGCCTCGCGGTCGAGTTCGCGGACCCGTGCCTCCATCTCCTTGCCCGGTTTGAATGTCACCACGCTTTTCGCCTGGACCGGCACCTTCTCGCCCGTGCGAGGGTTCCGAGCCATGCGGGCTTCCCGCTTCTTGATCTGGAACACGCCGAAATTTCTCAGCTCGATCCGCCCCTCCCGCACGAGCGCCTCGATGAGGGCGTCGAACGTCCGCTGCACCAGTTCCTTCGTGCGCAGCTGGGGGAGATCGATCTGTTCGGCGATGGTCCGGACGATGTCTTTTTTGGTCACGGCTCCGGCGCTCCCGACACTGGGAATTTGACCGAAGCCTATTGCTGGCAAAGACTAATGTCAACAAGCGGCCTTGTTCAGGAGCCTGCCGACACCGTTCCTTCCAACCTCATTATCGGCGGCATAACCGGCAAACTTGACCCAATCGGCACGGTGGTGATTACCGGGCCAAAAATGGGTTTCGGCGGCTCGTGCCGCGGGGCGGAGGGGCGTTCTTGGGGCTTTGGGAAAACCCACTACACTCGGGTGTTTCCGGCCTCGAGCAACGCTCCCATCCATGTCCCAACCCGACCGGCCAGCCACGCCATCCCCAGCGCCGGCCCCCGATCTCTCCGTCGCGCTCGGCCGTCTGCGGCTGCCCAATCCGATCATGGTGGCCTCCGGCACGTTCGGCTACGGCCGCGAGATGGTCGGCTTCGTGGACCTGAACCGCCTCGGCGGCGTCGTGCCGAAGACGATCACGCCGCTTCCGCGGCAGGGTAACGTGCCTTGGCGCACGGTGGAGACCGCGTCGGGCCTGCTCAACTCGATCGGCCTCGACAACGACGGGATCGACTCGTTTCTCGTGAAGCTGCTCCCCTGGCTCGTCGGCTGCGGCGCGCCGGTGGTCGTGAGCATTGCCGGTGCGAACGAGGCGGAGTTCGTGGAGTTGGCCCGCCGGCTCGACGGCGTGCCGGGGATCGCCGCGCTCGAGCTCAACATCTCCTGCCCAAACGTGAGCCATGGTGTCGACCTGGGCACCGACCCAAAGCTCTGCCAGAGCGTCGTGGCGGGCGTGCGCGGCGCCACGCGCCTGCCGGTGCTCGCGAAACTCACGCCCAACGTCAGTGACATCGCGTCGATCGCGCGGGCGGCCCGCGACGGCGGCGCCGACGCGCTCACCGTCATCAACACCTGCCAGGGCATGGCCGTCGATTGGCGGCGACGCCGCCCGATGCTCGGCAACGTGGTGGGCGGGCTCAGCGGCCCGGCCATCAAGCCGATCGCCCTGCGGTGCGTGCACCAGGTACGGCAGGCTGTCGAGATTCCGATCGTCGGCGTCGGCGGGATCATGACGATCGACGACGTGATGGAGTTTCTCGTCACGGGCGCGACGGCGGTGCAGGTGGGCACGGCGAATTTTGCCGAGCCGATCGCATCGGTGAAGCTGCTCGATGCGTTGCCCGCGGCGCTTGCCGAGCTTGGCGCCTCGTCGGTCACGGAGATCGTCGGCACGCTCGCCCTGCCGCAGCGCACCCCTTGTCCTGAGCCCGTCCGGAGCACGCATGAAGCCTGAGACAGCCACTCCGACCGCCAGCCAGCCGCCGGCCCCCACGCGGGTGCTCTCGGGCATCCAGCCCACGGGCCGGTTCCACTGGGGCAACTACTTCGGTGCGATCCGGCAATACATCGAGCTGCAGACGGCCGGCGAGTCGTTCTACTTCATCGCCGACCTGCACGCGCTCACGACGGTCCGTGATCCCCAGCGGCTGCGGAGCCTCGTGCACGCGGCGGCGGTCGATCTCGTCGCCCTCGGCCTCGATCCGGCGCAGGCCACGCTCTTCGTGCAGTCGGACGTGCCGGAGGTGACGGAGCTGACATGGCTCCTGATGACCGTCTGCCCGATGGGGCTCCTCGAGCGGTGCCACGCCTACAAGGACAAGAAAACCCGCGGCCTGGCCGCCGATGCGGGGCTCTTCACGTATCCGGTGTTGATGGCGGCCGACATCCTCGCCTACGACGCCACGGTCGTGCCCGTGGGTGAGGACCAGGTGCAGCACATCGAGGTCTGCCGCGATCTGGCCGGCACGTTCAACCACCTCTATGGCGAGGTCTTCACGCTGCCGAAGCCGCGGCTCGTCGAGGCGGGCGCGAAGGTGCCGGGCACCGACGGCCAGAAGATGAGCAAGAGCTACGAAAACACGATCGACGTCTTCGAGGATCCCGCGGCGCAAAAGAAGAAGATCATGCGGATCACGACCGACTCCCGCCCGATGGAGCAGCCGAAGGATCCCGCCGACGACCACCTCTTCGCTCTCTACGCGCTTCTCGCGCCGGAGGCCGACCGCCTACGGATGGCCGAACTCTATCGGCGCGGCGGCTTCGGCTACGGCGAGGTGAAGAAGGCCCTCGTCGAGGCGGCCGCGGCGTTCTTCGCCGACGCCCGGAAACGCCGCGCGGAGCTCGAGGCGGACCCGGAGCGGATCGAGGCGATCCTGGCCGACGGCGCGGCGCGGGCCCGCCGGCAGGCTGGGGCAGTGCTCGCGCGGGCGAAGGCGGCCTGCGGACTCACCCGCAGCGCTCCTGCTGCCACCCCGCCGCGGAGGCCGTCATGAACGTGTTGGGCATCGGCACCGACATCACCGAGTGCCTCCGCATCGCGCAGATGATCGAACGGCACGGCGAACTCTTCGTGGGCCGGGTCTACACGCCGGCGGAGATCGAATACTGCCGCAGCCGCCGGATGGCCACGCAGCACTTCGCCGGTCGCTGGGCGGCGAAGGAGGCGGTGCTCAAGGCGCTCGGCACCGGGTGGCGGCGGGGCATCAGCTGGCGTGACGTCGAGGTGAAAAACGGCCCCGGCGGCCGCCCGCAGGCGTTTTTGAAGGGGGGCACGCAGGAAGTGGCCGAGAAGCTCGGCATCCGTTGCGTGCTCGTGAGCATCTCGCACTGCCGCTCGCACGCCACGGCCTATGCCGTCGCGCTCGATGAGGTTCCGGAGACCTTCTCCCAAAACCCGCTCGGCATGTAGCAAAGTAGACCGCTTTCTCCGCAAGCGGTCTACCCTTCGAACCGTGGCAGTTCCGCGACGCCCCCCTCGATCTGCAGCGCGGAGAGCGGCGTGCCCTCCGTCACGGGCGTCTTGCCGTCGCGACGGGTGAGCACGAGCTTCGTGTGGCCGGCGAGCAGGCTGCTGAGTTGCTTCTTGAGATCCTCCTGCTTTTTCTCGTCGAGCTTGCCGAAGGCCTCGCGGCCGCGGCATTTCGGGAAGGCGCGGCAGCCGAGCCACGGCCCGCGCTTGCCGTCGCGAAGATTCATGAGGTCGCCACACTTTGGGCACGCGATGTCGGTGACGAGCGGGGGCGGCGAGGGAAACTTGAGCCCGCCCTTGCGGTCGAAGTTGAGGATGAACGGCGGCGGTTCCACTGGGGCGTCGGCCGCCTTCTTTCCCTTCGCCTTCGGCGGCCGCGGCTTGTCTTCGACGAGGAAGTCGCCGAAGCGGCCGGTGAGTTTCACCATCGGCACACCAGCAGGCGAGAGCAGGTCGATCTGCTCGGGTTGCCGTGGCTTGCCGTCGCGATCGGCCCGTATCGCGAAGGAGCAGACGGGCATCTCCTTCGGCTTCGCGGGCTTTCGCTTCTTCCCCTTCGCGGTGGTCTTCGGGGCGGGAGCCGGCTTCTCGATCACCTTCTCGTTGTAGCCGCTGCAGGAAAGGAAGCGGCCGTTCTTCCCGAGCCTGTATTCGAGCCGGCGGCCACACTCGGGGCAGGCGTAGGGGGAGGGATCGCCCTTGCCCTTCACGTGGTCCTGCTCGAGCGCGGTCTCGAGCTTTGGCTTGAGCTCGTCGTGGAATTCATGGAGCACGTCGGTCCATCGCTTCGTGCCCTGGGCCACCTGGTCGAGCTCCTGCTCGATCTCGCGGGTGTAGCCGATCTCGATGAACTGGTTTTGGAAGCCGTCCTTGAGAAAGCCGGTGACGGCCTCGCCGAGCGCGGTGGCATAGAAGCGGCGGTCGCGCTGCTCGACGTAGCCGCGGTTTTCGATCACGTTGATGATGCTCGCATAGGTGGAGGGGCGGCCGATCCCCTCCTCCTCGAGCTTCTTGACGAGCGTGGCCTCGGAATACCGCGGCGGCGGCGCCTGGAACTTCTGCCGCGGCTCGATGTCGAAGGGGGCGAGCTGCGTGCCCTTCTCGAAATCGGGAAGCACCTGCTCGCCGTCGTCCTTCGGCGTGCCGCTGATCTTGTAAAAGCCGTCGAACCGCAGCACGCGGCCGTTGGCCTTGAAGACGGCGCCCGTGTCGCGATCGGTCCGCCGCAGCCGCACCGACGTGGAATCCCACTCGGCGTCGGTGGCCTGGCAGGCCACGAAGCACTGCCAGATCAGGCGATAGAGCTTGAACTGCTCGTCGCTCAAGGCGCCGGCGAGCTTTTCCGGCTCGCGGGAGGCGTCGGTCGGACGGATCGCCTCGTGGGCCTCCTGCGCGCTGTCGTTGGAACTCGAGTAGAACCGCGGCTTCTCCGGCACGTAGGCCTTGCCATGCCGCTTCTCGAGGTAGCCGCGGGCCATTTCGATCGCCTCGCGGGAGAGGTTCGTCGAGTCGGTGCGCATGTAGGTGATGAGGCCCACGCGGCCCTCGCCCGGCACGTCGATCCCCTCGTAGAGCTGCTGCGCGATCCGCATGGTGCGGTCGGTCGACATGCCGAGCCGGCTGGAGGCCGCCTGCTGGAGGGTGCTCGTGATGAAGGGTGGATACGGCTTCGATCGCGTGCGGGTGACGTCGATCGATTCGACGGTATAGCGGGCGGCCGGATCGGGCCGCCCTGCGAGCCTGACGATGTTTTTCGCGCGGCCCTTCCCCTCGGCGTCGGTCTCACGGGTGATCTCGATGTCGAGCAGCCCCGCGGCTTCGGCGGCGGCCCGGGCCGACACGGCGAGGTCGGCGGCCGACGTGTTTTCGGCCTCGATCTTCAGCGGCTTGCCCCCCACCTCCACCATGTCGCAGGCGAGCGCCCGCCGCTCGGCGAGCCAGGCCATGCGGTCGCGGACGAATGGAGGCCGGCCGCGCTCGTCGCGACGCGCCATGAAGGATGTCCACTCGGCGTGGAGCTGGGCTGCCTGCGCCACGTCGAAGGCGAGGCAGGCCGAGATCTCCCACGACTCCGACGGCGTGAAGCCGCGGATCTCCTGTTCCCGCTCGACCACGATCCGGGCGGCCACGCTCTGCACGCGGCCGGCGCTCAGACCGCCGGCGACCTTTTTCCAGAGGATGGGAGAGACCTGGTAGCCGACGATGCGATCGACGATGCGGCGGGCCTGCTGGGCCTCCACCCGGGGCATGTTGATCGCGCGGGGCGACTGAAACGCCCGCTGGATTTCCGACTTCGTGATCGCGTCGAACGTCACCCGCTTCGCCTTCGCGGGATCGACGCCGAGCACCTGTGTGAGATGCCAAGCGATCGCTTCTCCTTCACGATCCAAGTCGGTGGCGAACCAGATCTCGCTGGCTCCCTTGGCGAGCCGGCGGAGTTCGGTGACCTTCTTCGCCTTGTCGCTGTCGATCTCGTAGGTGGGGGCAAAGTCGTGGTCGAGATCGACGCCGGGCACCGGCTGCTTCTCCCCCTTGGGGGCCTTGCTCGGCAGGTCGCGGATGTGGCCGATCGACGCCTCGACCACGAATCCGGGGCCGAGGTACTTGCCGATCGTCTTCGACTTGGCCGGGCTCTCGACGATCACCAACTGGTAATCGCCGCGGGGCCGGGGGGATTTTTCAGCCGGCGCGGAGGCTCTTGTCGCGGGGCGGCGTTTCGAAGCGGATTGTTTTTTGGCCATGGTGGTGGTGCCGCGAAGTGGTGCTTTGGGATTGGCGCACACGGCCGTGGCGCTACAATCTGGCCCTGCTGCGATCGGGAAAGCGTTACCCTCCCCTCTCTTTACTTGTCAAGCCTCGACGGTTTTGCAGTCGGGGCGATGGATTCCAGGTGTGCCATGGCCGGCTCGTTCGACATCTTCCGTAAATACCAGCGTTCCCTGCTCGTGGCGGTCGCCATTCTGGCGATGCTCGCCTTTTTTGTGCTCCCTCCCTTCCTTCAAATGGGGAGCGGCGGGGGAGGCGGCGACCCGGTGGCGGCCACCTGGAGCGGGGGTGAGATCCGGGAAAGCGAGATCGAGCGCGGGGTGGCGATGCGGTCGGTCGTGAACCGCTTTCTGATCGAGTCGGCCGCGGCCGCCGGCCGTGATCCATCGCGGCTCCCCCTCTTCCCCGAGAGCGAGGAGGCGGTCGTGCGGACGATGCTTGTCGCCGAGGAGGCGAAAAAGAATGGCCTCGTCGTGAGCGACACGGCGATCAACGACTTCCTGGCGCAATGGACCAACAACCTCGTTCGCCCCGACCAATTGAACGACATCATCTCGGGCCTGCGGCTCGGCCCGATGGCCGTTTCGCAGCACGATCTCTTCGAGGCGCTGCGGACGGAATTGGTCGGCCGCAACATGCTCGTCATGTTCCAGACGGGATTCTCCGGCGACCCGCCGGGCTGGCGGTGGGACTACTACCGGCGTCTTGCGCAGAAGGCGACGATCGAAGCGGTGCCAGTGCCGGTGGAGTCGGTGGCCGCGGACGTGCCGGCGCCCACGGAGCAGCAGCTGCGGGATTTCTTCGAACAGTATAAAAACGATCTCCCCGAACCGCGCAGCGACGCACCGGGATTTCGCGAGCCGCGTCGCGCGAAGTATGAGTATCTCGTCGCCAAGCGGGAGACGTTCGAGGCCGAGGCCGCGAAGGAGGTGACAGACGCCGAGATCGCCGCCTTCTACGAAAAGAACAAGGAGACGATGTTCCGCGCAAAGCCGCAGGACAAGACCTCTGACGGCCAGAAGGCCGAGGAAGCCAAGACCGACGCAGCCAAGACCGACACCGAGAAGAAGCCGGAAGAAAAGAAGGCTGACGAGAAGCCGTCTGCCGCGCCGGCCAAGTCGGATGCGGCGCCGAAGGGGGCTGCCGTGGGCCCGGGCCCGTTCAAGCAGGTGGCGTTCAAGCAGCCGGCCGCGGCTGCGGCAACCAAGCCAGTCGATGTGAAGCCAGCCGACTCAAAGCCTGCCGAGCCAGCTGCCAATAGCGCCACGCAGGCTACCGAGCAGAAGACGGCGGACAAATCTGAATCGGCAGGCAAGCTTCAGTCGGCAGACAAACCGGAAGAGAAGCCCGCGACGCAGTTTGAGCCGCTCGAGAGCGTGAAGGACAAAATTCGCGAGCAACTCGCCCGAGAAAAGGCAAACGCCCGCATCGATGCGGTCTTCACCGCCGTCGCCGGCGACGTCACCCGCTACGCAGAGGACTACGCGCTTTGGCAGGCGAAGCAGATCGCGAGCAGCGAGCCCCCGAAGGCGCCCGATCTCGATCTCATCGCACACAAGCAGGGGCTCGTGGCTGGCCGCTCCGGGCTCGTCACGGTCGCGCAGGCCCTCGGTGCCGGCGGCATCGGTCAGAGCTTCGAATTTATCCCCGACCCGGGCAGCCGGTTCGGCATTCGCCAGCAGAACTGGCTCGACTCGATCTTCGGCCAAAACACGATGCCGCTTCGGCCCGTCACCTCCCGCGACGCGTCGGGCAACCGCTATCTTTCGTGGAAGACCGAAGACCAGGCAGAATTCGTTCCGGACTTCGCGAAGGTTCGCGAGAATGTCGAATTTTCCTGGCGGATCGTCGAGGGCCGCGGTCTGGCCCGGAAGAAGGCGGAAGATATTGCGGCTCAGGCCTCGGCGGCGAACCAGTCGCTCGAGGCGACCGTGGCCGGCCGCGAAGGGCTGAAGGTCACGCAGGCTGGCCCGTTCACGTTTCTCTCCGGGGGCATCGCCCCGGGCTCGGCTCCCTTCGTCACGCAGCCCGAGGGGATCGAGATGCCGGGCGAGGAATTCATGAAGGCGGTCTTTTCGCTCGAGCCCGGCCAGACCACCGTGGCCTTCAACGAGCCCCGCACCGTCTGCTACTGCATCCGGCTCGTGAACCTCGAGCCGCCGGCGTCGGAATTGCGGGGTCAATTCGTCGAGTCGCGGAGCGATCCGCGGCGCACGGGGCTCGTGGCGCAGCAGGAATTCTCGGAATCGTTCGGCCGCTGGATCGAGGGCCTCGAAAAGCAGTACGGCCTCAAGTGGAACCGCCAGCCCCGCTTCGCCGGCCGGTAGGACAGGCCTCTGTGCCAGTCGCAAGTGACTGCAGGCGTGCGTAAGTGACACGGCGCGCATTGGTCGCCGAAACGGCAGAAGTCTCCTCGCGGTGGCCCTCGAAGACTCGGTCCAAATGCTCGTCGAGCTTCCGCCGACTCCGGCTCCTCAGCATCAGGTGCGTGTTAGAAACGTATCCAGCGCGCCGCAGGGGGAGGCTTCGGGTGACCTGTACCCCGCTCGCCGGCGTTGCTGACAAGCGAAGGCAGGATGCCGAGAGCGCAGTCAGCATCGAGCGAGCGAAGGACAGGATGTCCGCAGCGAGCGTCCGGCGACGGGGTACGGGTCACCCGAAGCCGGACCATCAGTGCGAAGACCACCACTAGCGCCGCGGCTTGAGCACGACGGCGGCCAGCGGCGGCAGCGCGAGGGAGAGGCACTGCTCGCGGCCGTGGTGCGGCTCGGCGAGCGTGTGGAGGCCGACCGAGTTGCCGACGTTGCCGCCGCCGTAAAACGTCGAATCGCTGTTGAAGATCTCGTCGTAGACGCCGGCCTGCGGCACGCCCACCCGGTAGCCCGTGCGCGGCACCGGCGTGAAGTTGCAGCAGACGACGAGAAAGTCTTCAGGATTGGCGGCGCGGCGGACGAACACGAGCACGCTATCCTGCCAGTTGTGGCAGTCGACCCATTCGAAGCCGCGGCCCTCGAAGTCGAGCTCGTGCAGGGCCGGCTCGCGGCGGACCAGATGGTTCAGGTCGGCGACGGTCTTCGAAAGCCCGCGGTGCGATTCGTATTCGCAGAGGTGCCACTGCAGGCTCTCGTCAAAATTCCATTCGTTCCATTGGCCGAATTCGCCCCCCATGAAGAGCAGCTTCTTGCCCGGGTGGCACCACATGTAGGCGTAGAGCAGCCGCAGGTTGGCGAATTTCTGCCAGAGGTCGCCCGGCATTTGGTCAAGGAGCGAGCCCTTGCCGTGCACGACTTCGTCGTGCGAAAAAGGCAGCACGAAGTTTTCGTGGAAGGCGTAGATGAGGCTGAAGGTCAGCTCGTCGTGGTGGTATTTGCGGTGGATGGGATCGTGCCGCATGTACCGCAGCGTGTCGTTCATCCACCCCATGTTCCACTTGAGGCTGAAGCCGAGGCCGCCCACGTAGGTCGGCCGCGAGACGCCGGGCCAGGCGGTCGATTCCTCGGCGATCGTAAGCACGCCGGGATGGTGGTGGTGCACCTGAATGTTGAACTGCTTGATCAGCTCGATCGCCTCGAGGTTTTCGCGGCCCCCGAAGCAGTTTGGGGTCCACTCGCCGTCCTTGCGGCTGTAGTCGAGATAGAGCATCGAGGCCACGGCATCGACCCGCAGGCCGTCGACGTGGTAGCGATCCAGCCAGAACAGGGCGCTCGAGACCAGGAAGTTGGCCACCTCGTTGCGGCCGTAGTTGTAGATCAGCGTGCCCCAGTCGGGGTGTTCCCCCTTCCGCGGATCCTCGTGCTCGTAGAGCGCGGTGCCGTCGAACCGCCGCAGGCCGTGGCCGTCTTTCGGGAAGTGGGCCGGCACCCAGTCGATGATCACGCCGACGCCGGCGCGGTGAAGCGCGTCGATCAGCGACATGAGCTCCTGCGGCGAGCCAAACCGGCTCGTGGCCGCGAACATACCGATCGTCTGGTAGCCCCAGCTCGCCGAGAGCGGATGTTCCGTGGGAGGCAGGAACTCGACGTGGGTGAATCCCATCTCCACGCAGTAGGGGACGAGCTCCCGCTCGAGCTCGGCGTAGGAGAGCCAGCGGGTGGGCGCGTCGCCCGGTCGCCGCCAACTGCCGAGGTGAACCTCGTAGACGTTGAGCGGCGCCGAGAGGCTGTTGCGGGCGGCGCGGGTGGCCATCCACTCGCCGTCGCGCCACTGGTAGGCCTGCAGATCAACCACGCGGGAGGCGGTTCGCGGCGGCACTTCGGCGCCGAATCCGTAGGGATCCGACCGGTCGGAGTGGGTGCCGTGGTGATGCACGCGATACTTGTAATTGTCACCGGCCTTCACGCCCGGGATGAAGAGTTCCCAGATCCCCGACGGCACTCGCTTGTGCATCTGGTGCACGCGGCCGTCCCAGCCGTTGAAGTCGCCGACCACGCTCACGGCGTCGGCGTTGGGAGCCCAGACCGCGAAGTTGACGCCCGCGACGCCGTCGATGGAGTGCAGCTGCGCGCCGAGCTTCTCGTAGCTCCGCCAGTGACGGCCTTCCCCCAGCAGGTGGAGATCGTATTCGGTCAGCATGGCATGAAACGCATAGGGGTCGTGGTGGTCGCGGCGGCCGCCGGTCGCGGTTTCCACGCGGATCGTGTAGGGAACGGCGCCGTCGAATCGCATCGGCGCCTCGACGACCGCCTCGTAGATGCCGGAAGGGTGGGTACGCCGCATCGGCCGGCTCGCCCGCAGCCCCGATGCATCGTCGTAGACGATCCACGCGCGGCGGGCCTGCGGCAGAAAGGCACGAACGTGCTGCGCGAGCGTGCCGCGAGACTGATCCCGCAGGATCGGCCGCGCACCGAGCAGCCGGCTGGGCGCGCCATGACGGCCCGAGAGCAATGCCGACCACTCGCCCGTGTCGGCGGGCCATTCCTCGCGGTGCGGCATCGGCGCAGAATCCTCCCGTGGGCCTCGTATCGACCGGCGCGGGCCTCTGGGTGGAGCGGCAGCGGGATCATCGTGCCACATGGTATCGTGCCCCCGATCCGGCTGCTGAAGCCGGGCGACCCTGCGGGTTACACAATCCGTGCGGGCGGCCACCAGGCAAGGAGCGGCGGATGGGATTCGAGCGGTTTGGACCGGTGGAACGGCGTCTGGAGATCCGGGGTGCGCCCATCGGCATCTGGCGGCCGCCCGACATGGAGGCCCTGATCGATCTGGCCGCCTTCGAGGCCGACGAGCGGATTCCCTACTGGGCCGATGTCTGGGAGTCGGCGATCGTGCTGGCCGAGGAGATCGCCGCGCTCGACGGCCGCGGCCGATCGCTCCTCGAACTCGGCTGCGGCCTCGGCCTGCCGGCGCTCGTAGCGGCGCGATCGGGCTTCGCCGTGACCGCGACCGACTACGAAGAACCGGCGCTCGAGGGCGTGCGGTACAACGCCGCGAAAAACGGCCTCGATGGCATCGACGCCCGCGTGCTCGACTGGCGCAGCGTGCCGCCCGACATCGGCCACTTCGACATCGTGGTCGCCGCCGACGTCCTCTACGAACCGCACCACTCCGCCGCGCTCGCGGCCGTGATCGCCCGCACACTCGCGTCGGCAGGCCGCGCCCTCGTGGCCGATCCCTGCCGCACCCGCGCCGCCGGCTTCGCCGACGCCTGCCGCGCTGAAGGCCTCGGCGTGATCAAGACGAAGGCCCGCCGGCCGCATGGTGCGACCGACGGGCCCGCGGTGGAAATCTACACCATCCGGCATCCGGCCTGAGGCGGCGCTGGATCCGATGCGCCGGCTTGCGCGATGGGCCGGCTTCGGTGACGCGCCGGCTCGCGGGCGGCAAAAGTTTCCTCGCTGCGGCCGGGGCGGCCACACGCTCGTCAAGCTTTCGCCGACCCGCTCGCCTCCATCACTCACTCAACGTACAACAGTTTTCAAAGCACCATAGAGGTAGGCGAAGGGATCGGCTGAAGCTCGACGAGCGTTAGGAACTTTCGACCTTCTGGGGATCGAAGCTCCATAGGTCGTGGACGGAGAAAGTTTCTCCGCGAGGAGACTTCTGCCGTCCCTGAGCCGGTGCCACTCGCAAGTCAGCCGCCCGCTATGCGACCAAACGCATCTCGGGCACTTCGCCCGTGATGCCCATCACGAATTCCTCGAAGATCTTTACGTCGAGCGCCGAGGCGCTTTCGGCTTCGGGGTGGAACTGCGTGCCGATGGCCGTCCAGCCCTCCACCGCGCTCTCGATCGCCTCGATCACGCCGTCCGGCGCGCGGGCCGTCACCTTGAAGCTCGGCGCCACGTCGTCGATCGCCATGTGGTGCATGCTGTTGACGCGGATTTCGCCGTCGCCATAGACCCGCTCCATGGCCGAGCCGCGCTCGACGAGCAGGGCGTGGCGGTGGGCCTGGTCGATCGGATCCTTGTGTGGGATCGCCTTCGGCAGATCTTCGGGGATGTGCAGGTAGAGCGTGCCCCCCTCGGTGATGTTGAGCAGCTGCATGCCGGCACCGATCGCCAGGACGGGCATATGGCGGGCGCAGATGTGCTTGACGAGCATGCGGTCGAAATCCTCGCGCCGGGCGTCCATGGGCCGCACGGCCGGGTGGGGCATGTAGCCGTCGCGACGGGGATCGAGATCGGCGCCGCCCACGAGCACGACTCCGTCGAGCAGGTCGAGCAGCCGCACGACGTCGTCTTCGTCGGTGAGTGGGGGGAGAATCACCGGAATGCCGCCGGAGGCGGTGATGCCGTCGTAGTAGCCGGCGGCGACGAACGAGAGCGCCGCGTGCTCCTTGCGAGTGGAACGGTAGTCGGTGTTGATGCCGATGAGCGGCTTGGCAGCCATGAAAATCCTCCCTGACGCGTATCGAACCGGCATCCATGCCGGCCATCCGCGGGCGAAGGTACCGACGGACTAACGCAAGGCAAGCATTTTTCTGATTTTGTGGTCGGATCGCGGCCGACCCCCAAGATCAAGTGCTAGCACGCCCGTTGCTAGCAGTTTGGAACAAAAAGGTGTCAGGACTCTTTTCCGGCCTACCCCGTCTGAAGAAACAAGCCTGCTCTGATCGGAAAAGAGTCCTGACACCTTTTTGTAGTCAGGCCGTGATCCAGGCGGCACCTTTGAAGCTGCGCAGCCATGTGAGCTGTCGTTTGGCGAGCTGTCGCGTGCGTTGTTTCGTGAGGCGGATGGCCTCCGTCAGTGGAAGCCGGCCCGCGAGCAGATCGAGGCATTCGGCGTAGCCCGCCGCCTGACGGGCCGTGGGGCCGAGGCCACCGGGCGACTCCGCGACGCGGCGGACCTCGTCGACGAGGCCGGCGGCGAACATCAGATCGACGCGGCGTTCGATCCGGTCGGTGAGCAGGCGGCGCGGGAGATCCACGATCATCATCCGGCTCCCGAAGATCGGATCAGGAGCAGGAGCGAAGGCTGCGCTCAACGGGCGGCCCGACGCATGGGCGACCTCGAGCGCGCGGACGATCCGCTTCACGTCGTTGGGATGAATCCGCGCGGCGGCGGCGGGGTCGATCGTCGCCAGCCGCTCGTGGACTGCGGCCGAGCCACGGGCGTTGATTTCCTCAAGCAGTCCGCGACGAAACGCGGGGTCTTCGGCCGGCAGCAGGGCGAGGCCGTCGCGGAGAGCCCGCAGGTAGAGCGGCGTGCCGCCAACGAAGAGCACGCGCCGGCCGCGGCCGCGGATCGACTCGACGGCCCTGGCCGCGTCGGCAAGCCAGCGGGCCACGCTGTAGGGCTCGCTCGGGGGTACGACGTCGATCAGATGGTGCTCCACCCGGGCCTGCTCGGCGCGGGAGGGTTTGGCGGTGCCGATGTCGAGGCCGTGGTAGACGGCCATCGAATCGACGCTCACGATCTCCGCATCGAGCCGGTGGGCCAACTGGAGCGATAAGGCGGTTTTTCCGGCCGCCGTGGGGCCGGAGAGGATCCAGCAATCAGCGTCCAGCCGCGGGGCCAAGGGGCGGTCTGCATGACCGTCAGGGCATGCTACAGTTGAGGGCTCCGTCGGATGGGCTGGCGGAGACGATTTGCGGTGCTGGCCGTCTGGAGCCATTGGTGCGTCTGATGCGTCGATTCGGTGAAGCCCTCGAAAGCCTCGAACGCGTTGTCGCGTCGCGGAAGGGGGGCGATGCGGATCGATCCTACACCAGCCGGCTGCTCGCCGGCGGCGTGCCAAAGATCGGCGGCAAGGTGATGGAGGAAGCGGGCGAACTGGTGCAGGCGGCGGCCGGTGAATGCGACGATCGCGTGGTCGCCGAGGCCGCCGATCTGGTCTACCACGTGCTCGTGCTCCTGGCCGCCCGCGACCTGCCGTTTTCCCGGGTCGAGGACGAGCTCGCCCGCCGCTTCGGCGTGTCTGGGCTCGATGAAAAGGCCTCCCGGGCGCCCAAAACATCCCCTGGCGGAGAATCGACGTGAGCGTCACCACAGACCAGCCCCGCAAGGAAGAGCTTCTGCGGATCGGCATCCCCAGCAAGGGACGGCTGTCGGAGATCGCCTCGCAGCTGCTCAACGACGCGGGGCTCTCGTTTCGCCGCACGGAGCGGACGCTTTTCGCCCGCTGCCGCGACATGCCCGTCGAGGTGACGTTTCTGCGCACCGACGACATCCCCGTGCTCACGGCCGAGGGCGCGATCGATCTCGGGATCACCGGCGCCGATCTGGTGGCCGAGAGCGGCGCGGAGCTCGTCCACCGCCTCGACCTCGGCGTCGGCTTCTGCAAGCTCGCGCTCTGCGTGGCCGATGATTCCGGCATCCATGATCCCACGCAGCTCGCCGGCAAGCGGATCGCCACGAGTTTTCCACGGATCACGCGGCAGTGGCTCGCCGCCCGTGGCGTCGACGTGCACTTCGTCGATCTCTCGGGAAGCGTCGAGATCATGATCGCGCTCGGTGTGGCCGACGCGATCGTCGACCTGGTCGAAACCGGCAGCACGCTGGCCGCCAACCGCCTGCGGGTGCTCGACGAGATCGGCCGCTACGAGACCGTGCTCGTGCAGAATCACCGCATCCGCGATCCGGCGCTCGCCGACCGCATCGTTCGTCGCCTCGAGGGCATCGTGATCGCCCGCAGCTGGTCGCTCCTGGAATACAACGTGCCGCGCGGCCGGCTGGCCGAAGCCGAAAAGATCACGCCGGGGTTCAATTCGCCCACCGTGATGGCGCTCGAGGATCCGGAGTGGTGCGCGGTGCGGGCCATGGTGAGGCGGGGCGAGGTGCACGCCATCATGGAACGGCTCGAGGCGATCGGCGCCTCGGCGGTGATCGAGACGCAGATCACCAACTGCCGGCTGTAAACCGCTTCGCTGGTAGAACGCTTCGTCCCGAAGCGGATCCCCCTGCCCGTTATCCACCATCGACTCGCCCCACCCGGCCCGCGGGCTCCGTCCAATCAAAACCGGGGAGGTTTCGGGTGACCCGTGCCCCGGGAGCCGGCGTATGCTGACAAGCGCAGCCAGGATGGCGAAGCGCCGTCAGCATCCGAGTGAGCGGGGGACAGGACGTCCGCAGCGAACGTCCGGCGACGGGGTACGGGTCGCCTGAAGCCGGCTTGGGCGAGTTGGGGCATGACAGGCTTGAACCTGCTTGGAGACAGGCTGAAGCCTGTCCTACGGGGCAACGCCGTGGATCGGGTGGCCGGAGCGGAGCGTGGCGAGCACCGCTGTGTCGGGGGCGAGGGCGGCTTCGTGTGGGTCTGCAGTGGGGCGGGCGGGCCGCAGGATGGCGAGATCGGCGGGTCGGCCGGCGGCAAGGATGCCGGAACGTCGCTCCAGCATGATCGCCCAGGCGCTCTCGACCGTGGCCAGGCGGAGGGCCTCCGCTGGGCTTGCCAGTCCGGCATCCACGAGCGTGCGGCATTCGGCGAGCACCGAGAGATCGGGATTCGAGGCGCGGCTGTCGGTGCCAAGCCCGACACGCAGGCCCGCGGCGCGAAACGTGGCCAGCGGAGGCAGGACTCCGGCGAGCGCCTTCGTCGTGCGCGGGCAGATCACGACGGCCAGTCGGTCGCGGTGCCGGCTGAGGCGGGCGAGCGCGGCCTGGTCGTCGGGCAGATATGTGCCGTGCACGACGATCCCGCGCGGCGCCCTCGCCAAGGCCGTGATCCAGTCGGCCGTCGCGAGCAGCCGCGGCGGACAATCGGGCTGCCATGCGCCGAGCGACTCGAGCACCGCGCGGAAGCGGCCGCTGCCTGAGACCACGAGCTCCGACTCATCGCGGCTCTCCGCGAGATGCATCGCGACGGGCAGGCTGCGGGCGACGGCGACCCCGATCAGCTTCCGACCGAGCGCAGCGGCGACCGAATACGGCGCGTGGGGCGAGATGCCGGCAGCCACGCCCGCGCCGCCAAGCCGATCGAGATCACGAACGACCGCCCGGGGCGCGGCGATCGACGCCTCGGCGGAGAGGCCCAGCCCTTCGCGGTAGATGCGTACCCGCGGCCCGGGCCAACCGTAGGATGCATGCGGTGCAGCCGTCGCGATCTCGCCGATCGCGGTCACGCCGGCCGCAGCGCTCTCCGCGAGGCCGGTGCGGATCGCGAGGTGCACACGCTCCGCTTCATGAGTCGCTTCCGCCGGCCGGCTGCGCCGCAGCGCCACGACACGCTCGATCCATGCCGGTAGTCCTCCGGCGGGGTCGAGCGGCGCGGTGCGATCGGAAAACTCGAGGTGCGTGTGGGCGTTGATGAGGCCGGGCAGAATGATCGCGTTGCCGAGATCGTGCACTGGCCCCGGCGGGGCGCGGCGGCCGATCGCGACGATCCGCCCACGCTCGATCCGAATCCAGCCCCCCTCGATCGGCGACGCTGCGATTGGCAGCAGCCAACTGGCCCGCAACATGACCGGCGGCGCGGCTGGGCGGGTCACGGTGTCGTCGAGGCTACGGGCAGCGGAACGGCCCGAGCGGCCAGCCTGGCCGACTCGGCGGAGGAAGGCTCGTCTTCGAAGAGTTCGTAAAACACGTTGCGCCGCCGCGGGGTCCAGCCGAGCTGCGAGATGGCCGACCGCATCTGCTCGAGCGTCAGGTGGTGCACCGTGCCGGCGGCGCTCACGACGTTCTCCTCGAGCATCAAGCTGCCCATGTCGTTGGCGCCAAAGAGGAGCGCGAGTTGGCCGATCTCGCGGCCCTGTGTCACCCAGCTCGACTGGATGTTGGGGAAGTTGTCGAGGTAGAGTCTGGCGACCGCCTGGGTCTTGAGGTATTCGAAGGGGCCCGACGGCGGAATGTCGGCCATCTCGGTGTTGTCGGGCTGGAACGACCAGCAGATGAAGGCCGTGAAGCCGCCGGTTTCGTCCTGCAGCTCGCGGAGTCGGTTGAGGTGCTCCACTCGTTCAGGGAGCGTTTCAATATGACCGAACATCATCGTGGCCGTGCTCTTGCCGCCGAGGAGATGCCACTGCCGATGCACCTCCAGCCAGTCGTCGGTGAGCACCTTGCCGCGGGTCATCGCCTTCCGCACGCGATCGACGAGGATCTCGCCGCCGCCACCGGGGAGCGAGCCGAGGCCGGCTCGCGCCAGCCGCTCGAGCACCTCGCGGAGCGGCCGCTTGGAGATCTTCGTGAGGTGGTGGATCTCCGGCGGCGAAAAGCCGTGGACGTTCACCTGCGGAAAGCGATCCTTGATGTCGCGAAGGAGGTCTTCATACCATTCGAGCGGGAGCGTCGGATGGAGGCCACCCTGGAGCAAAATCTGGTCGCCGCCGATCTCGACCGTCTCCTCGATCTTCGCGAGCAGGACGTCGCGGTCGAGCACGTAGCCCTCCGCATGCTTCGGGCTGCGATAGAAGGCGCAGAAATCACAGACGGCAGTGCAGATGTTCGTGTAGTTGATGTTGCGGTCGATGTTGTAGGTTCGATACGCCTCGGGATGGAGCCGCCGCGTTACGGCGTGGGCTGCGCGGCCGATGGCGGCGAGTTCGCGAGATTCGAGCAGGCGGACCGCGTCGTCCGCCGACAGCCGCCGGCCGGCGACAGTCTCGTCGAGCATGGTTCCGATCGTGCGTTGCGAGGTGGCTGGCATCGCTTTTTGCTCGGTCGTGGAGGATGGAATTGGGATTCCCGTCGAACCCGCTACCGGGCCGCAGCGAGCGCCCGCGCGACGTCGAGCCCCGATGGGGCCAACTCCAGTGTGACGGCATGGGTGTAAAAAGCCGAGAGCGCTTCCCGCTCCAGCAGGCCGAGGTCGTAATGGAGATTGTCGCGGAGGTAGCTCAGGCACTGCGGCACGGTGAGCCCATGGGCCGCCGCCTCCGCCGAGGCGATCGCGGCGAGGTTGGCCTTGCCGGAGTTGCGGGCCGCCGCCAGCAACGGCTCGATCCGCGCGAGTTCGTCGGCCGACACGTCTGCCCGTGCAGCCCAGACCGCAAACACGAACGGCAGATCCTTCCAGCGGCACCACTCGTCGCCGAGATCCCAGACGAGTTGGAAGCTGCCGCGCTGGGAGCCGATCGCTCGGTCGCCGATCAGGAGCACGGCGTCGGCGCTGGTGTCGTCGAGGCCTGCCCCGATCGGCAGGGGTTCAATGGCCGGATCGATCCCGAACCGTTCGGCGAGAAGGATTCGCGCGAGTGTGGCGCTCGTCCGCGAGCCCTCGTCCACCGCGAGCCGGGCGACGCGGCCCGGCTGGGTTCGGAAGAAAAGCCGCACGCTCATCACAGGCCCGCGACAGCCAATGCACGCATCGGAGACCACCCGATAACCGGCGCCACGGAAGAGTTCGATCGACGGGATGAGGGCGACGTCGAGCAGGCCGCTGGCCAGACGATCGGCCAGACGGCTTGGCAGGTCGAATGAGACCTGTAGTCCAAGCCCCGCCAGCCCGTGCACGAGCGGCTTCGTGTTGAGGTATTGGACGGCGCCGACCCGCACGGGGGCGCGGCGCATTCCGGACGTGGAGAGACGGTTGATCATCAAGGGAAGAAACCGCAAGCCGGCCCGACCGCTAACCGCCGATCTGGGGCGAACAGTCCAGGGCTCGGGCTGTCTAGGGCTCGAGCTGCCGAAAAGCCCGTAATCCCAAGGCGAGCGGCACGAACGTGGCCACGAGGCCCAGCACCACGACCGCTGACAGGCTCGTCATGATGCCCGGTGTGCTGCCCGCCCAGGCCAGCCAGCCCCCCGGGGCCACGGCAGTCGCACCGAAGGCGTGCGTCGCGAGGAAGAGGTGCGTCGGCAGGGCCGCCGTCACGACCACCAGCATGATAAAAAGCGAACTCATCACGAGGCTCAGTGTGCCGCCAAAGCCCGACGAGATCTTCGCCGGAGAGGATTCCCGCAGGTCGGGCATCTTCGCGCCCAGCCCCACGGCAATCCCCGAGAGCCCCATGCAGAGCATGACGCAGCAGACCTCGTGGATGATGATCGCGCGGCGGGGCAGTCCGAGCATTACGTCACTGAGCAGGACGAGCCCGCAGCAGGGCAGAAGACCGCCGAAAAACGAAAAGAGAAACTTTGACCAGACGATCTGGTCGCGATGGACCGGTAGGAGCCCGAGAATCCAGAATCGTCTTCCCTCCAGACTGATCATCGGAAACACGAACCGCGTGGTGAACGTGGAGAGGATCAGCCCGACGACCGCGAGGTTCAAAAAACCGATCATCGACGCATACGCGTTGTTGTAGTTGAATGACCGCGCGTTGAAGAAATAAAGGCCGAGCAGCCCGAAGAAGATCATGAACTGCGACCACTGCGAGATGTCGCGGCGAAAGAGCCGCAGGTCCTTCACCACCAAAAGCCGCAGCGGCCGCCCCGCCGCCGACCCGGCGTTCATCAGCATCTGGTCGAACCAGCCGATCGGCCGCTGCCGCCGCGCCGGTACCTCGCCGGCCAGTTCGCTGTACCCAAGTCGGTAGGTCCGCGTGGCCAGCCAGCCGGCCAGGAGTTGCAGCAGCATCCCGTTGGCCACGAGAAGGGCCAGGAATGAGATCGCCTCGCGAAGTGCCGCCCAACGCTCCTTGTCGTTCGCGCCGACACGGGCGGCCTCGATGAGGCCGCTCGAGAGCCACCAGCTCGGCAGCAGCTTCTGCTCCGTGATCGCCAGCCGTGCGAACGTCTGCTCGAACCAAGCGGCCGACATGCTGTCGGCTTTCACCGAGGAGAGTGCCGACCAGGCCAGCCAGAGCCCCAATCCGCTCATCGCCAGGAGGCAGGCAGTGAGCGCGTGCACGCGGAGGCGTGGCATCCAGGCGACCATCGCCATGCAGCAGATGCTGCCGATCGTCGATGGGATGACGACGAACGACACCATGAAGGGAAGAAGGAGCGCGAAGTAGGTCCACTCGGAGTGCCGCACGATCCCGTAGGCCACGAGCATCGGGCTCCCGAGGAGAATGAAACCCCAGCTGGCAAACCACATCGCCTCTTGGAACTTGTGCGCATAGATCGAATCTTCGCGGGCCGGCAGCGTCATTAAGAGCCTCGCTTCCGAGGAGCAATAGAGTCCTCCGTAGAGCAGGATGCCCGTGGAAAAGACAAGCATGACCATCAGCGAGGAAAAAAAGGCATTGAATAGGAGCGAAATCACCTCTGCATGAAGTGAGTCGAGGAATGCGAACGCCTCGGCGAACAGCCCGTAGAGCGATGCCCAAAACATCGCGCTCAACAGGATCACGAGGCTCAGCCGTAACCTGGCCGACGAGAGCATCGACCGCAGGCTGGACCATGCCACCCGGGCCCGCAGGCGGAGGAAGAGACGTGATTCGGCATCGATTGAGAGGAGTCGGCACGAGTGCGCCGGGGATCCGCCGGAGCGGGGCAAGGCGGACACGGTGTCGCTCATCGGAACTCTCGCACCGGGCCGGATGCCTTGGGATCCGTGATTTCGAGGTAGAGCTGTTCGAGGCTCGTGGTCTCGATCGCGATCTGCTCGCGGAGTTCGCCGACCGTGCCGAGGAAGCGCAGCTGGCCGCGGACCATGATCCCCACGCGGTCGGCCATCTCCTCGGCCATGGCCAACGTGTGGGTCGACATGAAGACCGTCATGCCCTCCCGCGTGCGGCAGGCGAGCAGGTCCTTCACGATCCGAACGCTACGCGGGTCGAGCCCCACCATCGGCTCGTCGAGGACGAGCACGTCGGGATCGTGCAGCAGTGAGGCGGCGAAGACGAGCCGCTGCCGCATCCCAAGCGAGTAGCTCTCGGCCAGGTCGTCGGCAAACTCCCCGAGCTCGAAGTGTTCGATCTCGGCGGCGATCCGCTGCGTCGCCAGGTGCCGAGGCATACCGAACATGTCAGCGATGAACCAGAGAAACTCACGGCCCGTGAGCTTCTCGTAGAGCGTTGGTTCGTCGGGCACGTAGCCGATGTGGAGGTGAGCGCTACGTGGATCCTTCACCAGGTCAAACCCGCTCACCCGCACCGCGCCGCGCGAGGGTCGAAGCAGCCCCACGAGCATCTTGATGGTCGTCGTCTTGCCGGCGCCGTTCGGACCAAGTAGCGCGAACAGCTCGCCGCGGGGGATGGCGAGCGTGAGGTCTGAGACCGCTGTCTTGGGGCCGTAGGTGCGGGTGACGTGGTCGAACTCGATCATGGCAGTCGCTCTGGATCGTCGGCGCCCTGAGGATCGGAAGCGGGGAACGCATTGTGGCACAAGCTCTCGGCCGCGGGGTCGGATCGGCGGAGAAACGTGAGGTGTGCGCCGAGCATCGAGCTTTCCTGCTTCAATACCCGACCGCCGCGATCGACCCAAAGACGTGTCCGCGGCGGGTGGTGGCTCGAGGGATCGTCTCGGTAACAGACAAGGTTCACCCGCACCAGTTGATCCTCCCAGAACATCGTCTCCTCCCCAGTGACCTCGGCATGAAGCACGTCGATCGCCGCTTTGCCCGTTCGCAGCGGGTTGTACACAGGCACGGTCCAGCGCCTGCCGGAAAACAGCCCCGGCAGCGTCGCCAGAGGCGAGAGCTCGTCGCCGATCATGATGTGTGAGGGCAGATAGCGGCTCGTTTCATACCGCATGCCGCGGGCCCGAATCATGATTTCGACGTGACCTTCGTCCACCGTTCCCGCGAGCATGACCTTGTCGCGGCTGCCCGGGAGATCGATGGTTGATCGAAAGCTTTCCAACTGGCCCGCGGGATTGATCGACAGCTCCCCGCGGGCGTCGAAGGCAAACTCGGCGGCGTGATCGATCGCCGTACCCACCAACGGCCTCGTCCAGGTCGGCAACATCTCGCCAATCGGCAGCCGATCGAAGTGCAACAGGCTTTCAACGGCCAGAGCCCCATCAACGCCTCGCTGGGATCGACTGATCGCCAAGCCCAGCGGCTGGTCTTTCCAGAGCACTGTCCAGGCCACCGGGATCAGTCGATTGTTCGATGCGTAAAACGCCTGATAGCCAGGCGGGGAGCCAGGCATGAATGAAGGCAGAATCTTGGCGACGACCAGCCAACTGGTCGTGGCGCACCAAAACACCACGATGAAGGCAGCCAGCCACGGTCGTTGCATCGCGAACTCACCGTGACAGAAGAGGTCCGGGGAGCCCCCGAGATGCCGAAAGTTTAGCCGATTTCAACGCCGGCAGGGAGCCTTCGGCAGACGCACGAAATTCTCACGGACAGATGGAATTGCCGGAGGAGGGGCTCCGCCATAAACTGTCCTCCCGGTCGGGCGGTGGGCGGTCATCGCCGTCGCCTCCTCGGGAAGGGTGTAAGGCATGAACTCTCCAGTCTATTTTCATCAGAATTGCCCGGTCTGCGGCCGCATGCTGCGGATCCGGGTGATGCTGTTGGGCAAGCGGGTGTATTGCCAGCACTGCCGTGGAGGATTCGTGGCGGTCGATCCCTCTATGGGCTCGGCGGGATCGGCGTTACCGTCGGCGGAGCGGGTGCCCGACAGCATGGTCGATGAGCTCATCGAGCGGGCTGAGTGGATGTTGCAGCAGTCCGCTTCGACCGACCGCGCTGAAGAAGCCGGTTGGTAAAAGCTGCCGTCACTTCCAGCCCGCAGTGTCGAGCCTGGCGATGGTCGCAAGCCGCTCCCAGTAGTCGGGAAACGTTTTGCCCACGCAGGCTGGGTCATTGATCCGCACGCCCGGCACGAGCAGGCCGGCGAGCGCCAGGCTCATCGCCATGCGGTGGTCGTCGTAGGTGTCAAGGATCGCCGCCTGCAGGAGCTGCGGAGAGATCGTGAGGCCGTCCCGGGATTCGTCCACTCGTGCGCCAAGCTTGCGAAGCTCGCGGGCAAGGTCACTGATCCGATCGGTCTCCTTGTCGCGGATGTGCGCCACGTTGCGGATCGTTGTGGGGCCGTCGGCGAAGAGCGCCGCCACGGCGAGCGTCGGCACTGTGTCGCTGATCGCGTTCATGTCGACGTCGACGCCCCGGACGGCCCGGCCGCCAACGGTGATCGCGCCGACGCCAGTTTCATCCCAGGCGACGTCGCAGCCCATCCGCTCGAGCACGTCGCAGAGGCCCACGTCGCCCTGCATGCTCCGCCGCGAGAGACCTTCGACCCGTACGCGGCCCCCCGTGATCGCGGCCGCGGCGAAGAAGTAGCTCGCGGCCGAGGCGTCGGGCTCGATCGCGTAGTCGGTCGCCTGATAGCCAGACGGAGGAATCTGCCAGCCGCCCGTGTCGGTCGGCGCGCAGGCGGCGCCGAAGGAGGCCATCACGCGCCGCGTCATCTCGAGGTAGGGGAGGGATACGAGCCGCCCCTCGAATTCGATTCGCATGCCGCGGCCGGTGCAGGGGGCGGCTAGCGCCAGTCCGCTGGCGAATTGGCTCGACGTGTCGCCCCGCACCCGCGCCGCTCCGCCGGCAAGCCCATGCGAATGGATCGCCACGGGCGGGCAGCCGCCGGGGCTCTCCGCCTCCGCCTCCACGCCGAGTTCGCGCAGCGCCTGGATCAGGTCGCCGATCGGCCGCTTTCGCATCCGTGGCGTGCCGTCGAGCCGGTAATCTCCATGCCCGAGCGCACAGACGGCGGACAGGAAGCGGATCGTCGTGCCGCTGGCGGCGCAATCGATCGTCGCCTCCGCCGCCGGAATCCGTCCACCACAGCCGACCACCTGCATGGTGCCGGCCTGCCAGTCTGCCGCGACGTCGATCCCCAACGCCGCAAGCCCCGCGGCCATCACGCGGGTGTCTTGGCTGTCGAGCATGCCCGTGAGCCGGCTCGTCCCGCGGGCCAGTGCCGCACAGATCACCGCCCGGTTGGCGATGCTCTTCGAGCCTGGCGGAAGGATCGACCCGTGAACAGGGCCGGGGCAGAGGGGGATCTCGATCGCGTCTGGCATCGGGTATCGTCGCGGGGTGGCTTGCGGCGGCGCTCGCAGCGTGGAATGGTACCGGCGTCCACGACGCCGAGCACCTCCCAGAATACCGAGAGATTGAATTCCATGAACGTCGCCGCCGATCTCGCCCGGTATGACTTTGCTTCCACGCCGCTCGTTCGGTTCGGGGCGGGCCGCATCGGCGAACTCGGCGAACTGGTGGCGCTCCACGGCCGACAGGCCTGGCTGGTGGGGGGCGGCCGCAGTTTCGTTCGCTCGCCGGCCCGGCAGGCCATCGAGAACAGCCTGCAGGCCGCCGGCATTCCCTGGCGGTTTGTGGCTGAATCTGCCGGCGAGCCGACAGTCGAGCAGGTGGCCACGGCGCTTGCGAGCCTGCCCGTGGAGGGGCGGGAAAGCGCTGTCATTGTGGCCGTCGGGGGCGGCACGGCGATCGATCTGGCGAAGGCGGTCTCGGCGCTCGCGACGAATGCCGGTCACCTGCCATCCGGGGCAACGTCGCCGGAAACATTCGCTGCGATCGTCGTTGATCACCTCGAGGGTGTGGGGAGCGGCCGTACGATCAGCCACCGGCCGCTGCCGCTCGTCGCGGTGCCGACAACGGCGGGAACCGGCGCCGAAGCGACCCGCAATGCGGTGATCTCCTGTCCACGCCGACGGTTCAAGAAGAGCATGCGCAGCCCTATGATGGTGCCTCGGGCTGCGCTCGTCGATCCGGAGCTCACCCTGTCCTGCGACCTTGTCACGACCGCCGCTTCCGGCATCGACTCGATCACGCAGCTGATCGAGGCTTTCGTCTGCCGGTTCACGCAGCCGCTGCCACGGGCGCTGGTGCTCGACGCCCTGCCGCGTGCGGTGGAGGCACTGCCGCGACTGCTGCGCGATCCGACGGATCTCCACGCCCGCGCGGCGATGAGCCACGCGGCGCTTCTTTCGGGCATGGCGCTGGCGAATTCCGGGCTGGGAATGGCGCACGGTGTCGCGGCGGCCCTCGGCGTGGAATGTGCGACGCCGCACGGCGTGGCCTGCGGATTGATGCTGCCGGTGGCGCTCGCCGTGAACGCGGAGGCCGCGCGGGGCGACTTTGCGATCCTAGAGCGGTCGATCGATCCGGATGCGCCGACCGATGATGTTTCCGCCGCGAAGGCCTTCGTGTCGCGGATCACCAGCCTCTGCGCGGATGCCGGACTGCCGCGACGGCTCGCCGACGTGGGGCTGGACCGCAGCCGCCTGCGCTGGCTCGCCGAAAACTCGGGTGGCACGAGCATGCGGGGCAATCCCGTCGATTTTTCCGCCGCCGCGCTCGAGGCCGTGCTCGAGCAGGCTTACTGATCGTCGCGGTCTGCCGCGACGCCGGCCGCCTTTACGAGCACCGGATCGTCGAGCAGAGGGAGCAGGCCCGAGGCGTCGGCACCGCCTCGCTCTGCCTGCCGCCAGGCCTCGCGGGCCTGCGTTAGATCGGGCTCGGTTTTCGTGGCATGGAACGCGCCGAGGTAGAGATGGTTGGCCGCGTTTTCGTCGAACCAGCCGGTCACGATCGCCAGCAGGAGTTTGCCTGGAATCTTGGAGCGCGGGACGGTCTTGTTCCTGCCAGTGACGCGATACATGATTTTTTCATCGTCAATCTCCACGATGGCGACGACTTTGCCGTCGATTTGGTATTCGACACCGGAACGCACTGCTTCCAGGGCTTGGACGCGATAATCGGCGAATCCCTTGGCGTAGGTCGCGAGCTCCTGCCAGCGAGCCAGCCGCTCGGCCGCGGCCTTGTCCATCGGTTTGTCGCTCGCCTGGGCGAAGGCTTCGTCGGCGCCGGCAAAGTCTCCTTGCTGCAGGGCCATGAGTCCCTTTTCCAGACATGGAACGAGCGCCTCGGTGCCGGCGGCATCGGCCATGGGGGCGTCGGAAGACTTTGTTGGGGTGGGCTCCGCTGTGAAAGGCTCCTCCGGGGCTGGAGGCGGTTCCGGGACATCGGCCGGATCTCCCGCGGGCTTGTCTTCGGAAGCCGCGGCAGGATCAGGAGCACGCATTGCACGATCCTCGGTTCGACGCTGTTTTCGCCGCGGCTGGGGTTCAGGCTGGGGCTCAGGCTGGGGTTGCCGCTTCGGTGTGGCGGCCAGAGCATCAGCGGAGGACTTTTTTGTGTTCGTCCCGCGGGTCATGGTGAGCTCGGTTTTCAGCAGCCGGCCATTCTTCCAATACCAGCCCAGACCACCGGCTGCCGCTGCGAGCAGGGCAAGCAGAAGCACGAGAACGAATGCATTGCCCGATTGCTTTCGATAGACGATCCGAGTCTTGACCGCCACGAAGCCGCCGTCGTCGGATTTGTTGGCCGCCTCACCCCAGGGACTCTGAGGGACTGCCTGTGTGGGAACAGCTGGCGCCATCGGCAGCTGCGGCACCATGGGCACCTGCGGTGGTTGCAGCGGTCGGCCGGCGACCGGCGGAGCGGGCATCGCGACACCGGCCGGCCGACCAGGGCCACTGGGAGGGGAAGGCATGGTAAACGCCGTGCCAACCGGCAGCGGTGCCTTCGGGGCGGCGGCGATTTGCGACAGCACCGCTTCGCGCGAATCTTCAACCCGTTTGATGATCGCGTTTCGGGCCATGTCGAACGGGCCCGGGGCGATGCCGCGTAGGAGTTTCAGGCGGGCATCGGCCGCCCGCAGGACGACGATGGGGTCCATTTCCGACGGCAGGATTCCGAGCACCCGACGCGGGTCGCTGAGGTCGACGGCGTCGATGCCGAGCCACTGCCTGCAGGGATCAAATTGTGCTGAAGACATGCGGCAAAACTCCTCCGAGCCGGCAGTTTATCCGAAGGACGCGGAGCCGTCAGGCCCGCCGCCAAACCGTCATTTCGGCGATCGTGTGCTGGTGCTTTCGCGCGGTTTCACGGATGACGAATGGGACGTCTTCCCGATGGACGAGCTGAAATGTCGGTTCAAGGCCGCGGCAGAGCCCCGCGAACGTCGTCAACGGCTCGCCATGCTCGCGGCGGCCGCCGAGCCATTTCGATTTCGGCGTGTATTCCTCGAGCCAGGTGTAAGGGCTCGTGATCACGAGGAGCCCACCCGGCAGCACCCGCGACGCGATTCCCTCGAGAAAGAGCGTCGGATCGTAGAGCCGATCGATGAGGTTGCCTGCGAAGACGAGGTCGTAGCCCGTATAGAGGGCCTTCAGATTGCAGGCATCACCTTGCATGAATTTCACGCATCCGCCGACGTCCGCAAGCCCGAGCCTCTCCAGTGAGATGGCGCGGCCGACGGTGAGTTCTCCCTCGAGCGGCACCTCGTAAAGCACCTCGTCTCCCTGCTGCAAACGCACGCCCGACTGGATGAACCGGGCCGAGAAGTCGATCGCATCGACATGCGCGAAGAACTTGGCAAATTCGAACGCCGATCGGCCGACCGAGCAGCCGATGTCGAGGCACTTGCGGCGGCGGTCGGGCGGCACGTGCCGCATCGTCGCCTCGACGCAGGCCCGCGGAAAATTCGGCACGCCCAGGGGAAGAGCGGCTCTGCCGCCGGAAGCGGCGTCTGACCCGCCGGAAGCGGCGTCTGACCCGCCGGAAGCGGCGTCTGACCCGCCGGAAGCGGCGTCTGAATAGTGAAAATCAAGATATTGCGTGACGAGCTGATCGGTCTCGTAGAGCCGCGAACCTTCCGTGGCGATGTCGCTCCCCGGCTCTTCGATCACCGTGCGAAGCCCGGCGTGCTGGAAGAAGTGCCGGCGAAACGCATAGCGGGCGCTCGCGAGCGCCTCGTTGCCGGTCGAGATCCACGAGCCGCCCTTGATGAGGTTGTGGCGGCCATCGAATGTGGGCACCGAGAAGTCATCGTAGAGCGGATGCACCTCGAAGCCCTTGAAGGGCATGATCGGCGTGCGGGTCCACTGCCAGACATTGCCGACGACGTCGCAGAATTCCCCCTGCTGAAACATGTCTACCGGAGTGCTCGTCGCGAACTGCTCGAGATTGATGTTGCCCGGCGCGGCATTCCAATGGGGCTGATCGGTGTCGGGGGAGTCGCCGAGGGCCGCGGCGCGGATCGCATACCACTGGGCCTCCGTCGGCAGCCGCACGTTCTCGCCAGAGCGGCGGGCCAGCCAGGTGCAATAGGCCTCTGCCTCGAGGCAGTTGACCTCCACGGGCCAATCCAGCGGCAGTCGAATCTCCTCGAGCAGGTTGCGCTGGAGATAGCCGTCGCCTCGCCGGCTCCAAAACTTCGGGTGCTCCGCCCGCGTGTAGTGCAGCCACCCGCGGCCCTCCTCGGTCCAGAGCGATGCATCGCGGTAGCCGCCGTCGGCGACGAACTCGAGAAACTCGGCGTTGGAAACGAGCCGGCGGCCGGCGCGGAAGGCGGGGAGCCGCACCTCTTCGACCCCGTATTCGTTGTCCCAGCCGTAGGTCTGATCGTCGGCGGCCTTGCCGAGATGGATCGTGCGGGCCGCGATCGGCAGCCAGTCGTTGGCGGGCGGGGCGGCGTGCTTCGGGCAGGAGCCCCAGAGCTTTCGCTCCTCCGCGGTGAGCTCCGCGCCATGCCGCAGTTCGTCGAGCGGCATCTGCCGCATGATGACGGACGACGTCTCGAGGTGGATCCGCTCGTGCTCGATTCCCATCAGGATGATCCAGGCGGGGGAGTCTTGCCGGATGGGCAGCTCAAGTGGCATCGACATGATGAAGTCATCGACCCGCTTTCGCACCGCGGCCCGATAGCGGCGAACGGCATCGACGCCCGGCCAGTCGTAGTGCGCCGTGTTGAGATCGTCCCACGACATCTCGTCCACGCCGACCGCCATCATCGCCTCGAGGCGGGGGTCGATTCGCTCGGAGATGAAGCGGCCCGCGATCAATTTGTTGACGTAGAAGACTGCGGGGTGGGCGAAATAGAAGATCAGCGGGTGGCGGAGCGGCTCATGGCGCTCGTAGTAGGAGGCGTCGTCCTTGATCAGGGCGAAGAGCTGGTCGTAGATCTCACACGTCTGATGGAAGTAGCGGCGGATCTCCTCCCGCTTGGTCTCGGCATCGGCCCCCGCGAGCAACACCGTCTTCGTCGGGGTGAGCGGGCGCGAGAGGCTCGCGAAGGGCGAGGAATCGTGGCCGCGGCGGGCCTCGGTGGCGGTTGGATTCATGCGGTGGCGTCCGGGGAACGGGATGGAAAAAGATCTTCAACTCTATCACGGGCTGCGAGGCCGGCCACGAATCGGTCTGGAATCGGCGTGGCCGCCCCGAGGAGCGAGCCGACGACCGCGCCGCGATGACAGTTGTCGCCACCACAGCGGGCGTTGGCGCAGACGCCCGCCGCGAAATCATCCGCATGCCGCCAGGCGAGGAAGAGCGCCGCCGGAAACGCATCCGGGATATAGCAGGCCGACGAGAGCATCCCGCCGACCACCACATGGTCGGGGTGCCGCTCCCACTCGCGGACCTTCGCCGCCGAGATCCAGTCGCGGCCCTCCTCGAGGATCGTCGTCCGCAGGTCGTCGCCGGTGCAGATCCGCACGAGCATCCGCGCGAGGATGTCGGCAGCTTCGAGCACTTCGTCGTCCTTGTGGGTGAGGCCCACGTGCAGCCGCACGATCCGCCGCAGGTCGGGATGGCGGGGGCCGAGGGCCGCCACGACCGCCGGCACCGGCACGAGCCCGCCGATGTGCACGTCGCGGACGCCGCAGTTGATCGGCTTCCGCCCGGCCGCGAAGTTCGTGAAGAAGTGGCGGTGGTATTCCTCGACGTAGGTGTCGCGGTGGCGGCCCGGCGTGAGCATGAAGGCCACGTAGCGGTCGAGCCAGCGCTCAGGATCGTAGTCGCGGTCGCCGCGCACGAGCGCCGCGAGCTCGGTCGCGAGCTGATAGTTCAGCGTATTCTCGCCCGCCGCGAGAAACTGGTGGTAATGGATCCCCCGCTGCCCCCAGTACTTGGCCTGCTCGCGGAGGATGTCTCCCTTCTCGTTCGCCGGGGTATAGCTCGACCGCCAGAGGATGCTGTCGGCGTGCGGGCTCCTCGGTGCGACGTAGCCGGCGACCGCGGCCGCGGCAAACTCGGGGTAGTCGCGGAGGAGCGCCTGCTGGTTGTAATACCAGTGCACGGGCATCGCGACGGCGTCGGCGACGAGCGCGCCCAGGAAGGCGTTGGCGGCGGATTGCCGTTCGTGAGCGGGGTCTTGCATGAAAATCCTTTCAGGCGACGATCCGGTCGAAGAAACCGCGCACCCGCGGCTCCGGGCAGTGGTCGAACATGAAGCCGGCGGTGCCGTGCGCGAGCACCCGCCCCTCGCCGATGAAGGCCACGTCGTCGGCAGCCCGCCGCGCGAACCCCATCTCATGAGTGACCAGCACGAACTGCGTGCCGAGGGCCTTGAGCTCGCCGATCATCTCGAGCACTTCGGCCGTCATCTCGGGATCGAGGGCCGACGTCGGCTCGTCGAGAAAGATCCGCCTGGGCTGCACCACGAGCGCCCGCAGGATTGCGATCCGCTGCTTCTGCCCGCCCGACAGTTCGGCGGGCCGTTTGTGGGCATGGGGCGAAAGATGGAACCGCTCCAAGGGCTCCCGCACGCGGTCGATCGCGGCCTGGCGGGAAAGCCCGTGCACGTGGACGAGCGGCAGGAGGAGGTTGTCGAGGGCCGAGAGGTGGGGGAAGAGGTTGTAGGCCTGAAAGACGGTGCCGACCGAGCGCCGGTAGAGGCGGAGCGCCTCTTCGTTTCGCGGCAGGATCGTGCCGTCAAACGCCACGCTGCCTGCCACGGGCACGTCCAGGCCCGCGAGGATCCGCAAGAGCGTCGATTTGCCTCCGCCCGACGGGCCCACGAGCACCAGCGCCTGGATGTCGCCGGTGGCGAGCACGAGCTGGTCGAGCACCGTTGTGGCCCCGAATCGTTGCGTGAGTCCGGTGATCTCAAGCTTCATAGCGAAACCGTCCCTCGAGCCAGCGCGAGAGCGCCGAGAGCGGCAGCGTCAGCACGAGATAGCCGGCGGCCAGCGGCAGGAAACTCTCGAGCGTCGAATAAGTCATCGCATTCACCTCCTGCGCGTTGAGCGTGAATTCGGAGATCGCGATCACGGAGAGCAGCGACGAATCCTTGACGAGTGAGACGAGCTGCCCTGCGACCGCCGGCAGCACGAGCCGCACGGCCTGCGGCAGGATCACGAGCCTGAGCGATTGCCAAGGCGTGAGCCCGATGGCCCGGGCCGAATCCCGCTGCGTCTGCGGGATCGCCGCGAGGCCGCCGCGAAAGATCTCCGCCATGTAGGCGCCGCTGAAGAGCGAGAGCACGAGCACACCGACCACGAACCGGTTCTCGAGGCCGATAGCGTTGGCGATCACGTAGAAACCGATCAGGAGCTGCACGAGCAGCGGCGTGCCGCGGATCAGCTCCACGTAGACGCGGCCGATGGCCTCGACGATCACATGCCGCGATTGGAGGCAGACGGCCGCCGCCGCGCCGATCACCGTGCTGGCGACGAGCGCCGCGAGGCTCAGGGCCACCGTGGTCAGCCAGCCTTGGATGAATTTGTCGCGATACTCCCAGACCGCTGACCAATTCCATGCGTAGTGCACCCGCGAGAATGCCAGCGCCACGAGCGCGGCGAAGGCGGCGGAGACGAGCACGTGGGCAAGGCGGCGAGACATGGCTCAGAAATAAAACGGGATGCCCCGTTCCCGAAAGGCCCGCTTCTCTTCCGGCAGAAACTCGTCGCCGAGCCGCTCGAAGCCCCCCGCGGCGTGAAATGCCTTCAGGAAGTCGTTCACCTGGCCGCGCAGCGTTTCGTCTCCCTGCCGCAGGCCGACGGCCCAGGTCTCCTCCCGGAAGGGCGCGAGAATCGCGCGGGTGGTGTCGGGGTGGCGCTTGTGGTTTTGGTAGATGGAGAGGGAATCATAGATGAAGGCGTCGGCCTTTCCCTGCACGACCTCCAGCACGGCGGTGTTTTCCTTGTCGAGCACGAGTGTGCGAGCCTGCTTGAGCGCGGTCGTGGCGTAGTGATGGCCGGTCGTTCCCTTTTTGACTGCGATCACGCGCCCCTTCACGTCGAGGTCGGCGGCCGATTGCACGGGCGACCGCGAGCCGACGAGGATCGCGAGGCCCGTGCGCAGGTAGGGCTCGGAGAAAGCGATCGACTTCGAGCGTTCCGGCGTGGCAGTGAGCGACGAGATGATGCAATCGATCCGGCCGGTCTTGAGCGCGGGGATGAGGCCGTCAAAGGAGATATTTTCGATCACGAGCGGGCGGCCGAGGTGCTTCGCGAGCGCTTCCGCGAGTCGCACACTCACGCCCGTGGGCCGCCCCTGCGGGTCGGTCATCTCGAAGGGCGGGTAGGAAAGCTCCATGCCCACCCGCAGCGGTTCGGCAGCCGGGGCCGCGGCGGCCGCGAGGGCGAGACAGGCGACGACGGCGAGCATGTGTTTGCGAGGCATCGCCGCATTGTAGACGGATCACTCAGGCGGCGCGGCGGGCTAGCGCCGGCTCGGCGGCCGGGGGCGGGGTGACTGGCTCGATCCGGCCGCCGGGCTTCAGCCGGTAGGTGCGGCCGCGCCACTGCGCCGTGGCCGCGAAGAGGGCCACGAACCAGCAGCCGAAGATGAAGAGATCCTTGAGCGGGATTGTCGCGGCGAACCGGGGCGCGAGCCGCACGGCGCGGAGCAACCGGGCAGCCGAGATCTCGAGCAGTATCTTCGCCGCGACGACTGCGGCGGCGACGATCGCGAGGTCGCGCCGGCCCGTGGCCACAAGCGGCAGCGTCCAGGGGATCGGATTGAAGAGCAGTTCGAGCGGATAGGCCCAGGGGCAGATCCGCCAGCGCAGGCCGGCGTGGCGCAGGTTGCGGGCCGTGAGGCTCTGCCACGACCAATCCCGCTGGATGACCCGCACTGGTGTCTCGGCGCAACGCAGCGTCCATCCGGCCGCCGCAACCTGTCGGGAAAGCTCGTAATCGTCGGCCCCGCAGTCTCCCACCCGGACGAAGTCGTCGATGTCGGCCAGGGCCTGCCGGCGGACCCACTGCCCCTTCGCGTTGACGGTGTGCTGGCCGGCAAGGAGCCGGCAGCCGATCGTGAGAAACGCGGCATACTCGGTGTAGTGAAGGTTCTCGATCGCGGCCGGCACCGTGCGCTCGCCGACGGCGACGACCGGCTGATAGACCATGCCCACCCGCGGATCGTCGAAGGCCGCGAGCACCCGCGGAATGTCGCCGGGGGAGAGTCGCACGTTGCTGTCGCTCAGGAGGATGACATCGTGCCGCGCGTGCGCGAGCAGCGTCTGGAGCAGGGCCACCTTCGGGTTGGGCACGGTGTCATCGGCCCCGAACACGATGGCGACATCGCGATGAGGATGGTCTTTCGCGATCCGGCGGGCGAGCAGCAGGGCTGGGTCGCCGGGATCGGCCGCACCGAAGACGATCTGCAGCGGCTCGTGGTTGGCGTCGAAAAACGACCGCAGATTTTTTTCGAGCTCCTCATCAGCGCCGCAGAGGGTTTTCAGGATCGTGACACCGCGGGGTGCGGCGGTCGCAACGCTTCGGCGGCGCCGCGCTGCGGTGAGGCCGATTGCAAGCGACCAGCCGACGGCGAGCGCCCAGGCCAGGCCATAGGCCGCCACGCTCACGAGGCAGGGGATCGCCAGCATCCATGGGGCGGCGGAGAAGGTCACGATCGGGCGATCCTCGACTGCACGGTAGACCGCTTGCGAAGCGAGCGATCTGCTCGGCACGCTACCGCCAAGAGGGGGGCATCCTCAATGGCATTCGGCAGGCGTCTCGACGTGGTCGCCGCGGGTTCAGGGAAGCTGGGGTGGTGCGGGAAGGCGGGGGGCTGCGGCAGAGTGTCGCGTGGTTGCCGAAGCAACGGGTTGCGGCAGGATTCACGGGCGTGATCGAGTCGAAGAAGCCCCCAGAGCGCTTTCGACTTTGGTGTGGCACCGGCTTCGGGGCGGCAAAAGTTTCGTCGAGGAGTCAGGTTGTGAGAATAGTGACCGCGTCGTGCCTGCTGCTCGGGTTGGCCATGATGGCCGCGGTCATTTCGGCTCGGCACGCCGCTGGTGAATCGTGGGAGGTGCTCACGAAGTCGTCGCGGCCGCCCGCTGGCCTGGTGAAGCCGCTGCCGCCCCCGCCTGCAGAGCCGCCCTCGCCCGCGCCCCTGCCGCCGGGCTCGGCCGCCTTCAAGCAGGCAACACCGAGCGCCGAGCCGCCCCCGTCGTCGAACGGACTGATCGCGCTGCGCCGGCGCATCGGCCAGACGCTGGCCGCCTACAGGCGGCGACCGCTCAACACGCTCGAGCACAATCCCTGGGAACTCATGCATTGGGCGATCGCCTATGGTCCGGCGTCGCTCGTCAGGCTCGGCGGCCCGGCCGGCGATCCAGTCAGCTGCGTCGGCTGGCTCAACATGGGCGGCCGTAGCCGCGGTCAGGTGATGCTCGCCACCCAAGACGATCGGCTCGTCGCCCTCCGTGGCAAGGGGATGCAAGGGCATGTGGCGCAATATCTCGCCGTGATGGCACAGTGCCGCGTGGCGCCGTCCTCCCCGGTCGAGATCGACGGCCGGTCGTTTGCGCTCGCCGACCTGATCGAGTCGGAACAACGTGCGTGCACCGAGAAGACCGAGCTCACGTTCACGCTCATCGCGATGGCACATTACCTCGACACCGATGCGACCTGGCTCGCCGGCGACGGCAGCGAGTGGTCGCTGCCGAAGCTCGTGCAGGAGGAGATCGTGCAGCCGCTCCGCGGCGCGCCCTGTGGCGGAACGCATCGCTTGTTTGGCCTGGCCTATGCGTGCCAGCGGCGGCGCGAGGCGACCGGAACGCTCGACGGCATCTACGTCGCCGCCAATCGGTATGTCCGCGGCCAGCAGCAGCGGCTCTTCAGCGAGCTGCAAAACCCCGACGGCAGCTTCAGCACCGACTGGTTCAACCGCGCCGAGGATGGCGACGACGTCGAGCGGAAGCTCCGCACCTCGGGCCACATGCTCGAGTTTCTCGTTTCCACGGCCGATCAGCACGTGCTCTATCACCCTCGCACGATCGCAGCGGTGGAGTTTGTGACCGGCATCCTCGCCGCGGAGCCGGAGCGGGAGTGGAAGGTCGGCCCGATGTGCCACGCGCTCCACGCCCTGTCGATCTATCAGGAGCGGCTCTGGGGCACGCTCGTCCCGGGCGCGGTTGCGGCCTATCACGGGACGATGAAGGCCAGGGCCGCTGCGCCACTGGTGGCGACGTCGTCAGGCAGCCGCTCGGCGGTGGGCGGACACCCTTCGGTGGGCGATCTCCGGAAATGACTCGCTGCATGCGTGGCCACACGCGGCGCGGATACCGAGCCGCACGAGCAAGCCCCGACGGAACGTCCGAAATGGCACGGCGAATTGCCGATGCAGCCGGATCCACCAGGGCCGCAACTGCTCCACGTCGCGAATCGTAAGGCCGGCCTGATCGGGACGGTGTTTCACCTGGTGCTTGAGCAGGTGGTATTCATCGCACTGCTGCAGGAGTCTGAGCAGGCCGCCGAGCGCCCGTGCAGCCAGTGGGCTCGATGACGGCAGCGAGAACGAGATCTGAAAGTCGATCAGGAACGGCCGGCCGTCGGCGGCGACGAGGATGTTTTCGCGTTTGTGGAGATCCACGTGGGCGACGCCGCGGCGGTGCACGTTTGCGAGCAGCGACTGGAATCGGGGGAAGAAGCGGTCGTCGACCCATTCCCCCTCGGCGAGCGCGTGGCCGTCGATGAACGTGCGGGCCACGGCATGGGGCAGCGTCGAGCCCGCCACCCGCACCGCGCCGAGCGATGGGGCGATGCCGGGAATGCCGTCGAGACGTGCATGAAAGGCCTGCTCGCGGCTCGCGAGCAGCCGGCCGAGCCAGTGCATCGGAACGCCGAGGATCGATTGCTGCCGGTTGAATTTGCAGAGAGCCTTGCGGTCGGCCGAGGCATAGATGGCGGTCGCCGCCCAGGTATCGTGCTTGAGCAGTTCGGTCATCCGAAACGTCTCCCCCTGGATCTCCACCTGGGGGGGCGGTTCGCTCCGGCCGAGCGCTCGGAAGATGGCTGGCCGAGGGCGCACGCTACCAGCGTTCGCCCGCTTCGCTTGGGGAAATTCGAAATAGATTCGCGGTGCTTCCACCAGTTTGTCTTCGTCCGAAACCGAACCGCTGCGGTGGGAAATTCTCGTGGCTCCGATTGGGGCCTCCCGGTGGACCGGCCAGCATCGTCGGCAGGCCTTGCCCAAACTGCCCGACGCGATGTGTCCAACGGCCGCGGATCGGAAAAAAAGGCGGTTTTGCCCTGCTCTCGTGGGCTTGTTTACCGTTTCCGGCTCTCGGGGCGCGGCGGGTCATCGTATGGACCCGGCGTGATCCCGAGATTCTCGAGAGGGTTTTTCAATCATGGTCAACCAGATACTGGTCCGCTTCGTCGGCACGCTCACCTGCCTGGCCGCCGTCGCCACCGCGTGGGATGCCGAGGCCGCCCGTTGCCACCGCCGCCGGGCGTGCTGCTACACCGAGCCGTGCTGCGTCAGCACCTGTCGCCCGGTGTGTGATCCCTGCTGCGCTCCTGCCTGCGCTCCGGTCTGCAGCACCAACTGCTGTGCGACCTACACGGTGCGGACGTGCGATCCCTGCTGCGCTCCTCTCTACGTGGGCAGCTGCAACACCTGCGGGCTGATCGCCTGCGAGTGCGGAGTCGTGACGCGCACGATCGTGTCCTGCGATGCCTGCCTCGCCGGCACGGTCGCGAGCGTGGAGGCGGTGGCGGCCACTGCGGCGAAGCAGCCGTCGGTCAAGCTCGCGTCGGCGAAGAAGTAGGCCGCTTCCTGGCAAGAACCGGCGCGGAGCAGGACATCCGCGCACGGTTGTTGCCGGATGAACCGCTTGCGGAGCAAGCGGACTACTTTCAACAGGTTTCCGCCGATTACGACGCCGGCTGCGGCTCGGCCCAGGCTGCGACAGGCACGCAGCTGCAGAAGAGATTGCGGTCGCCGTGGACGTTGTCGACGCGGCCCACCGGAGGCCAATACTTTCGCCGTTCGAGGCCGGCGACGGGAAACACGGCCGTGGCACGGGAATAGGGATGCCGCCACTCGGCGGCCGCGATGCTAACGGCCGTGTGCGGCGCGTTCTTGAGGGGATTGTCATCCTGCGGCCATTCTCCGCACTCCACCCGTGCGATCTCCGCGCGGATCGCGATCATCGCGTCGATGAAGCGGTCGAGCTCGGCAAGGCTCTCGCTCTCCGTCGGCTCGACCATCAGTGTTCCGGGCACCGGGAAGCTCAGCGTCGGCGCGTGGAAGCCGTAGTCGATGAGTCGCTTGGCCACGTCTTCGGCCGTGACGCCGCTCGTCTCCTTCAGCGGACGCAGGTCGAGGATGCATTCGTGGGCCACGCGGCCGCCCGAGCCGGCGTAGAGCGTCGGGAAGTGGTCGCGGAGCCGAGCGCTCACGTAGTTGGCCGCGAGAATCGCCGCCTCCGTCGCGTGCGTGAGACCCGCACCGCCCATCATGCGGCAATACATCCAGCTGATCGGCAGGACGGCCGCATTGCCGAGGGGCGCGGCGGAGACGGCGCCCACCGATCCGGTCGGGAGGCCGCCCGTCGCGTGGCCTGGCAAAAAGGGCACGAGATCCTCCACCACGCAGACCGGCCCGACGCCCGGGCCGCCGCCGCCATGCGGGATGCAGAAGGTCTTATGGAGATTCAAGTGGCTGACGTCGCCGCCAAACGCGCCGGGGGCGGCCAGGCCGACGAGTGCGTTCATGTTGGCGCCATCGACGTAGACGCGGCCGCCATGGCGGTGCACGATCCCGCAGAGGTCCTTGATCTCCGCCTCGAAGACACCGTGCGTGCTCGGGTAGGTGATCATCACCGCCGCGAGGCGATCGGCGTATTCGCGGCACTTGGCCTCGAGTTCGGCGAGATCGACGTTCCCCTGCTCGTCGCAGCCGGTCACGATCACCTGCATGCCCACCATCTGCGCGCTGGCAGGGTTCGTGCCGTGGGCCGACGACGGGATGAGGCAGATCGTGCGATGCCCCTCCCCGCGTGATTCATGCCAGGCCCGGATTGCGAGCAGCCCGGCGTATTCCCCCTGGCTGCCGGCGTTGGGCTGCAGGCTGATGCCGGCATAGCCCGTCGCCTCGCAGAGCCACTGCGTCAGCTGCCGCTCGAGGATGGAATAGCCTTCGCGCTGATCGGCCGGCGCGAAGGGGTGGATGTCGGCAAACTCGGGCCACGTGACCGGGATCATCTCGCTCGTGGCATTGAGTTTCATCGTGCAGCTGCCCAGCGGGATCATGCTGCGATCAAGGGCGAGGTCCTTGTCGGAAAGCGAACGCATGTAGCGGAGCATCGACGTCTCGCTGTGGTGCGAGTTGAAGACCGGGTGGCTGAGGAAGTCGCTCGTCCGCCGGAGGCCCGCGGGGATGAGCGACTCGGCCGCCTGCTCGCAGGCCGCGAAATCGGGCGTTGCCTGCCCCGACGCTGCAAACGCCTGCCAGAGCCGCACGATGTCTTCGCGGGTGGTCGTCTCGTCGAGGGCGACGGCAAGCGTGCCGGAGTCGAGCACGCGGAGGTTCATGCCGAGGTCGCGGGCCCGCGCGGCGATCGGGCCGGTGCGGTCTCCCGTGTCGATGGCGAGCGTGTCGAAGGCGTGGGCATGTTCGAGCGTGAGGCCGAGTCGCCGCAGGCCAATCGCCAGGATCGAGGCGAGCAACGCGATCCGTTCGGCGATGCGGACCAGGCCGTCCGGCCCGTGGTAGACGGCATACATGCTCGCCACGACGGCGGGCAGCACCTGCGCGGTGCAGATGTTGGAGGTGGCCTTCTCGCGGCGGATGTGCTGCTCGCGGGTCTGCAGGGCGAGCCGGTAGGCGGGCCGGCCGTGGGCATCGACGCTCACGCCGACAAGCCGGCCGGGCAGCGACCGCTTCGCTTCGTCGCGGCAGGCGAGGAATGCGGCGTGCGGCCCGCCGCAGCCCATCGGCATGCCGAATCGCTGGCTCGAGCCGACGACGATGTCGGCGGCCCATTCGCCGGGGGGCACGAGCAAAGCGAGCGCGAGCAGGTCGACCGCCACGCAGAGCAGGGCCTGCTTGTCGTGGACGCGGACGGCGAGCGACGCATGATCGGCCACGTCGCCGCTGGTGGTGGGATATTGCACGAGCACGCCGAAGCATTCATGCCGGGTGAGCAGGTCGTCGATATCGCCGACGACGACCTCGATACCGAGCGGACGGGCCCGCGTCTGGAGCACCTCGAGCGTCTGTGGGTGGCAGCCGCTGTCGGCGAGAAAGACCGGGCTCCCGCTTGCACTGATGCGGCGGGCGAGCGTCATCGCCTCGGCCGCGGCCGTCGCCTCGTCGAGCAGCGAGGCATTGGCCAGCGGCATGCCGGTGAGTTCGCAGACCATCGTCTGAAAGTTGACGATCGCCTCCATTCGGCCCTGGCTGATCTCGGCCTGGTAGGGGGTGTAGGCGGTGTACCAGGAGGGGTTTTCGAGAATGTTGCGCAGGATGACAGCCGGCGTGTGGGTGCCGTGGTAGCCCTGGCCGATGAAGCTCTTCAGCAGCCGGTTCTGCCGGGCGATCTGCCGGAGTTCGCTGAGGGCCGCCTGCTCGCCGACGGCGGGCGGCAGTTGCATCGCATCGCGGCGGGCGATGCTCGGTGGCACGATGGCGTCGATCAGCGATCGGCGCGAGCCCGCGCCGATCGCGTCGAGCATGTGCCGCTCGTCGGCGGCGTCGAGGCCGATGTGGCGGCTGGCAAATTCGGCAGCGTTTTCGCGACGCTCGAGGAGAGAGCGGGAAGACTTCGACATGACAGGGCTCCAGATGCCGGTGACGGCGCGGAGCCGTCACCGAGAACCCTGTTGTCCTTGGACCTGAGAGATTCGCCGCAGGCGGCGCCCGCGGTTTGCCCCTTCGGTGGACTCCCCGGCCCGGGGGGCGGGCGGGAAGTCACTCTCCAACAGTGTCTGTCGTCAGTTCTTTTGCCTGAGCGTTCGGCCTTCGGCGGTCTTGCGACTCTCTCCTGACAAAAAGAAGTCTAGCCGCCTCCGCCGCGGGCGTGAAGTATGGCGGTGATTCGCGGCCCCACCGCTACACTGGAGCCTGCGTTTCGATGATCGTCTCGATTTCCCCCGGTTGGGGCCCGCCATGCTCGCTTCATCTCGTTTTGTCCGCCGTGGTTTCGTTGCCCTGCTGTGTGCCATCGCTCAGGTCGCGGCCGCCGCACCGGCCGACCGGATCATCCGGGGCGGCAGCATCATCACCGTGAATCCCGGGCAGCCGGCGGCCGAGGCGGTGGCGGTCGCGGGAGGCAAGATCGTGGCCGTCGGCAGCGAGGCCGATGTGATGAAGCACAAGGGCGAGGCGACGGAGATCACCGATCTCGCCGGCCGCACGCTCGTGCCAGGGTTTGTCGATGGCCACAGCCACTTCTGCAGCGTGGTCGACGTGCAGACGCAGGCGCTCTGCGCGTCGCCGCCGGCGGGGCCCTGCAGGAGCGTGGCCGATGTCATCGTGCAGCTGAAAAACGTCAAGGAGCGGCGGAAGCTTGGGCCGGGCAAGTTCGTGATGGGCTTCGGCTACGACCCCGAATTGCTCGCCGAGAAGCGGGCGCCGACGAAGCAGGAACTCGACGCCGCCTTTCCGGACAATCCCGTGATCCTCGTGCACGTGTCGGGCCACGGCGCGATGCTCAATTCGAAGGCGCTTGCCGCCTATGGAGTCACCGCCGCCACGCCGACGCCCGTGGGCGGCGTGATCGGCCGCGAGCCCGGCTCCAGCGAACCGAACGGGCTCCTCTTCGAGACGGCCTTCCTGCCGATCTTCTCGAAGGTGCCGGGGCCCGACGGCGACGAGGCCATCGAGCTCCTCAAGTCTGGGCAGGAGCTCTACCTGCGCGAGGGCATCACGACGGCCCAGGAGGGGGCCACGATGAAGCATCAACTCGACCTCCTGCGGGCGCTCGCCGACCGCGGCGGATTGAAGCTCGACGTCGTCGCCTTGGCGTTCATCACCGAGCTGGACGATATCTTCGCTGGCAAGCCGCCGCGAAACGAGCCCGAATACAAAAACAGGCTGCGGATCGGCGGCGTGAAGGCCTTGATGGACGGCTCCCCGCAGGGCCGCACTGCCGCCTTCACCACGCCCTATCTCACCGACGGCCCCGCGGGCCAGAAAGAGTGGCGGGGCGAACTCTCGTTTCCTCAGGCCGCGCTCAACGAGATGGTGAAGAAAGTCTACGACGGCGGGGCCACGCTCTTCGTCCACTGCAATGGCGATGCCGCGATCGGCGCGCTCCTGGAGGCGCATCGCTTCGCCTCGGGGGGCGAGCCCGAAAAGCCGCGCGGCACCGTGGGCGTCCACTCGCAGTTCATCCGCCGCGATCAACTCGAGAAATACAAGGCGTGGGGAATCACCCCCTCCTTCTTCACGATCCACTGCTTCTATTTCGGTGACACCCACGTCGCCAACCGCGGAAAAGCCCAGGCGGATTTCATCAGCCCGATGAAGTCGGCCCGGGCGCTCGGCCTGCGGCCTGCCAACCACACCGATTTCAACGTCGCCCCGCTCGACCAGATCTTCACGATGCACACGGCGGTAAACCGCGTCTCACGGTCGGGCCAGGCGATCGGGGCCGACGAGCGGATCACGCCGCTGGAGGCCCTCGAGGCGATCACGATCGACGGTGCCAGGCTCTATGGCGAGGAGGCGAAGAAGGGCTCGGTCGAGGTCGGCAAGCTGGCCGACTTCGCGATCCTCTCCGGCAATCCCCTCACGGTGCCGCCGACCGCGATCGAGAAGATCCACGTCGTGGAAACGATCAAAGACGGAAAGACCGTCTGGCGTGCCGCCCCGTAGGACAGGCCTCCGTGCCTGTCTGTCTACACGCAAAACGCCGATATCATGTCGAAATTTCCTTGGCAACCTCCGGTTGCTGGTGCTGACCAGCGCTTCGCGGGACAGGCAGAGACGCCCGCCCTACGCGCCCAGCCCGGCCAATCGGTCTTCGCCGCGATAGCATCGACCCCTTCGACAACCTCCTCCGGGAAGGGTAGTCTCGCCTCGTCGTCGATTTGTCCGCGGCCCGCGGTGATTCTTCGACGGCTCGCGTAACGCTCTCTCATCCGCAAGGCGGCGGTGTCACATGTCGATCGCGGTCGAACCCTGTTCCCCCGAGGCGGTCGTCCCGGTGACGGTCGTCCCGGTGACGGTCGTTCCTGTTTCAATCGACCACGCGAAAGACGCCGTCCCTGGCCAGCACGATACCCTCGAGATCCCCGAGGCCTCCCAGCCCGTCGCGATCGAGTGGGACTATCTGGCGGCCCTCGCCGTGGTGCACGCGGCAACGCTGCTCGCCTTCGTGCCGTGGTTTTTCAGTTGGATCGGGGTGGCCACCGCCATCGCCGGCCACTTCCTCTTCGGCATGCTCGGCGTCACGATCGGCTATCACCGGCTCCTCACGCACCAGGGCTTCACCTGCCCGAAGTGGTTCGAGCATGCCCTGGCCCTGCTCGGTGTCTGCACGCTGCAGGATTCGCCTGCCCGCTGGGTTGCAATCCACCGCATCCATCACAAGGAATCAGATCACCAGCCCGATCCACATTCCCCGCTGGCCGGTTTTTTCTGGGGCCACGTCGGCTGGCTGCTCGTGAAGAGCCGTGATCACCGCAACGTCTTCTGCTACGAGCGGTATGTCCGCGACCTGCTTCGCGATCCCTTCTATGTCGCACTCGAGCGTCGCCGCACCTGGTTTTGGGTTTACGTGGCCCATGCGGCCTTGATCACCGCGGTCGGCTTCGCGATCGGCTGGATCTCCACCGGCACCCTGGCGGCCGCCGGCCGGCTCGCCGCCAGCATGCTCGTCTGGGGAGTGTTCGTGCGCACGGTCGCCGTGCTGCACGGCACCTGGGCCGTCAATTCGGTTGCCCATGTCTGGGGCTATCGCAACTACGAAACCACCGACAACAGTCGCAACAACTGGATCGTGGCGCTGCTCTCGCACGGCGAGGGCTGGCACAACAACCACCATGCCGATCAACGGGCCGCTTCCCACGGCCATCGTTGGTGGGAGTTCGACATGTCGTGGTGGGTGATCCGGGCTCTTGAGTCCGTGGGCCTCGTCCGCGACGTAGTTCGGCCCCGCTCCTGGCGCGGCTGAAACCAGACCGCGGTTGTTTTGCCGGTCGCCCCGACGCGCATTCGCTGATCGCGACGCGCCATGCTTGCGGCTTCCGCTCGTGAGCCGGTCGGGTACCATGCGAGGCGTGAAGCCCCTGCTCGTGCTCAACGTCGTCGGCCTGACGCCCGGCCTCCTTTCCCACACGCCCAGGCTGGCGGCGCTGGGGCGAGCGGGCTATCAGGCAACGCTCGGCACGGTGCTGCCCGCCGTCACCTGCTCGGCCCAGGCGACGATGCTCACCGGTCGCCTGCCGCGTGACCACGGCATCGTGGGCAATGGCTGGTACTTCCGCGATCTGGCCGAGGTCTGGCTCTGGCGCCAGTCCAACGCGCTCGTTGGCTGCGAGGAGGAGAAGCTCTGGCACGTCGGCCGGCGGCGGTTCGGCCCCGGCTTCACCGTGGCCCAGATGTTTTGGTGGTACAACATGCACGCGGCGGTCGATCAGGCTGCCACGCCGCGGCCGATTTATCCGGCTGACGGCCGCAAGATCCCGAGCATCTACACCGCCCCGCCACAACTCAAGGCAGAGTTCGAGGGGCAGCTGGGGAAATTTCCGCTCTTCAATTTTTGGGGGCCCACCGCCGACATCCGCTCGTCGCGATGGATCGCCGCGGCCACCCGCCACGTGATGGAGGCGTACCAGCCGACCGTCACGCTCTGCTACCTGCCGCACCTCGACTATGACCTGCAGCGATTCGGCCCCGATTCCCCCGAGGCGGTGCGGGCCTGCGGCGAGATCGACGCCGTGGCGGGCGATCTGGCCGAGTGGGCGGCGAACTCGGGCCGCACGGTGGCCGTCGTGAGCGAATATGGGATCACGCCCGTGACGTCCGGCGTCGACATCAACCGCGTGCTCCGGCGAGCCGGACTCCTGCGGGTGCAGGAGGTCGATCTGGGCTGGGAACTGCTCGATGCCGGCGCCTCTGAGGCCTTCGCCGTGGCCGATCACCAGGTGGCCCACGTCTACGTGCGACGGCCCGAACGCTTGGCCGAGGTGAGGGCCGTGTTGGAGGCGACACCCGGCATTGCAGAGGTGCTCGAGCGCGAGGCGCAGGCAGCGCACGGACTCGATCATCCGCGGTCGGGCGAGCTGGTGGCCGTGGCCGCGGCGGATCGCTGGCTTACCTACTATTACTGGCTCGACGACGCCCGCATGCCGGACTTCGCCCGCACGGTGGACATCCACCGCAAGCCCGGCTACGACCCCGTGGAACTGTTCGTCGATCCCACGCTCGCGTTCCCGAGGCTGCGCATCGCCTGCACGCTGGCCCGCAAGCTGCTCGGCTTCCGCTCTCTGATGAACGTGATCGGCACCGATGCATCGATCGTGCGCGGTTCGCACGGCCGGCTGCCTGCCCGGGCCGCCGACGGGCCGGTTTTTCTCTGCAGCGATGCCGCCGGCCGCCGCGAATCGCTTGCGCTTACCGACGTCCGCGACGCCTTGCTCGACCTGGTCGCCCGCGGCGTCGAGAACCCGCACCGCTGACAGCCAGGCTCGGATGTCTTCGCGAACAACAGACCGGTCGCTCCGCCGGGGGCGATTATTCGGCTGCTGAATGAGACAACACTAGCAGCGGCCGGACTTGAACCGGCGACACCCGGCTTATGAAGCCGGTGCTCTAACCAACTGAGCTACGCTGCCCTGATGCGAGAAATATACCCCGCGAAGCCGCGATCGTCAGCGGGGCTCGAAAACGGCCGTCTTGCGTACGACACCCGGCTTTTCAAGCCGGGTGTCGGTGTGTCACTTTACGAATGCGGCGGCGAGCGACTCGGCCGAGAGCGTCTGCGCGCGGGCGAAGCCGGCGATGAGCCGCGCGGAGGTCGGCTCGAGGGCAACGAGCGAAAAATCGCCGAGCAGGAAGAATTCGGCTGTCTGCGGAAACTTGTCCAGATAGGCGGCCTTGAGCGCCGCATGATCGGGATGCTCAGGCGGAATAAACTCGGCCACCGCCGGCAGCGACGCCCGCGGCAAGGCCTGCGGCATCACGTCGGGCGCGTCGGCCGCCGTGATCAACAGGCACACCTCCGGCGCGGCCAGCATGTCGCGGGTGTGGGCTGAGAGGCCGCTGACATGCGTGATCAGCCGCAGCCTCCCTGCCGCCACGTGCGCGGCAAACGGGATCATCGACGCAAACGGCCGGCCATCGTGCAGCGTGGCCAACGCCGCCACGCTGCGGTCGAACAGGAGGCCTTGAAGCACGTCGGCTGTCGTTGGGGAAAGGCTCATCACGTCTGCCTGTTTTCAGGATGCGTCAGAGAGTTCCCGGCACAAGTCTGCAAAGTCGCCAAGCCGATGCTCGACGACCGTGCGCACCACGGCCGGGTCGAGCCTACGGTATTCGTGCACCGCCACGTTGCGAAAGCCGACCATGCGCCGCATTCGCTCCGCTACGGGCGACGAAAGCACGCCCTCTCTTTCCAGCATCGAGAATGCATCCGCGCTGTCGGCCGGCACGCCGAGGCCGCGTCGCGAAACCTCGCGGCAGACCGCATCAATCGCCTGCTCGCATGCCCGTTGAAGGTTCAGCACCACGGCATCAAGCACGATCGGCTCACGAAGTCGCTCCAGATCGCCTGCGACGTAGGCGTGGATCGCCCGCAGGCAGCGGTCGATACTCGTGAGTTTCTGCATCACCACATCATCGGGCACGAAACTTCTCCTGCATTGCCGCTGTCGCCGCTCGCCTGTTCGCGGAAAAGGCAAGGTGGTCGGCGAGGGCGTGGGTGGCGAACAAATCGGCCTCGGTCGTGGGCCGCACGAGCGGTCGTCCCCCGTGGATGGCCTCGACCCGCAAGAGGCCGCCGGCCCGCCGTAGATCGACGAGGTCCACGGACGCTCCAATCACCGATGCCAGTCGCGCGGCGGCGTCGAAGACCGCCACAGGTTCCAGTGGCGACTCGAAGAGAACGGCAATATCAACATCGCTGCCAGCGCGGTTTCGGCTCTGCGCATGACTGCCATAGAGCCATGCGCCCAGGAGCCGTCGATGCGGGAATGCCACCGCCAGCTCACGCTCGAGAATTTTAGGAAGACGATCGAGGGCGACCATGATGGACGCCGATTCTACCGTACGGCCGCGATCGGATCAGGCCAGGTGGGTCGGCGACACCATGATCACGGCCCGCTTGCCGTCGGTGAAGTAGGGATCGCCCGTCAGGTTGCGCTTGGGAGCCGTGGCCGGGCAGCCGCCCACGCCCTCCACGTAGCCCGCGGCGGCCACGCGGCGAGCCTGCAGGAGATCCTCGATCACGTAGTCGCGGGATTCGTCGATATTCGGGTCGATCCGGTGCGTCGTCAGGTTCCAGGCCCGCGTCGTAAACCGCACGCCGATGTCGCGGCTCACCTGGCCCGCCCAGACCGGCTTGCCGTCGAAGGTGAGCGGCGTCAGCCACAGCCGCAGGTGGAGCCGCTCGTTGATCGAGTGCCGCGTGCGCTGCAGGGCGATGTCCTGATCGCGGCCGAAGAGATGCAGGGGGCTGACCGGCGAATAGCGGTAGTTCGCGCCGAGCAGAAACGCCCGCACCGTCTTCCAGCAGGTGGCAAGCGTGATCGTCTCGCTCTCGTCCCAGCGGGCAGCGAAGGCGCCCAAGAGCGTCTCGAACTCGCCGATGACGACGAGGTTTACCGGGTCGCCCGGCCGGGTGCCGGCAGCGTTGGTCGTCGCCGGTGGCAGCGCCTCGAGCCGCGCGACGAGGGCATCGAGATCGCACGCCTCGACCGTGGAGCGGGGGCGGATCGTGTCGAAATCGCGGTCGAGATAGTCGGCGGTGATACCGGGCACCGGCACCGTGAAGACAAACTCGATGTCATCGGTCGTCGGTGTGGCGGCCTGGTGGAGCAGCCGGCCAAACGCTTGTCGCAGGCCGCCGGACCGGCCCAGCCGCACGTGCACCGACTTCGTGCCGAGGTCGAGCGTCGTGAAGACGAAGCCCTCCGCGGCGCCGCCGGGAGGGATCGACGCCAGCGGAAACCCGCGGGCCCGGAAGAACTCGTCCATGCGGCCGTTGGCGAGATAGGCCGTGACGAGTTTGAGCGGCACGAGCGCGAGGAGCGGCACGAATACCCAGCCCATCGCGCCAAAGGCGGAGAGCCGGCGGCCGATCGAGAAGTGATTCACGGCCGCCGCCTCCAGCGGCGTGAAATACCGCGGATCGATGTTTACCAGCTGCAGCCGCATGCCCTCGCTGCTCCGGTTTTCGATCCGCACGAACACCGGCTGGATACCGCGCCGCGCGAGGTCGACACCGAAGAGCCGCCGGCTCTCGTCGGCCGCGAGCACGGCCACCGTGGCCCGCGCCTGCGGATGTTCCTGCGTTTGCGCCCGCGCGAGGTGCGCGTCGAACCGCGGGTCGGGCTCGTAGGGCGTGATGACGAGCCGCCAGAGCCGGGCGGGGAGGGAACGCAGGAAGGCGATCATGGCGGCGAGGGGTTCTGGAAACGCAAACGGCCCGGGGCGGGAGGCCCCGGGCCGCTGGCTGAAACTGGTGCGGGCCGCCGGGTTACTCGACCAGGCTGCAGGAAGCCTCGACGACCGCGTCGATCTTCTCGTCGGTGAGGCCGCCCTTGGCGAACGCGTGGTTGGCCTTCACCTTGCCCTCCTTGTAGCAGACGACCGTGAGATCCGCGTCGGGGGCGATCTTGAAGTCGGGCGGGCCGTTCTCGGCATCCTCGGGCACCACGAAGGCGAGCCGCGTGATCCCGTGCTTGGTCGCGAAGTCTTCGGCCGCCTTCTTCAGGCTCTCTGCGTCGGCGCCGATCATGTTGACGAAGCCCATCATCTTGTCGTCGGCATGCTCCTCGACCTCCTCCTCGATCTTCTTGAGCAGCTTGGCGAGGTTTTCGTCGCCGGTGCGGGCGAACACCATCACCACGGGCTTCGAGCCCGTCTTGCAGCGGTAGCAGCCGGCGCGGCCGACCGCGAAGCCGTCGTCGGGATTGCCGGCGACCTTCGTCACCGTGAAGGCGCCGACGGAATCGCCCACCTGTGGGCCGCTCGTCATCTCGGCAGAGGCGGAGACCGCCATGCCACACACCAAGGCCACCGCCATCACACATGCTGCACGCATCGTTTGAACTCCTGGGAGGACCGTCAGGGAGGGAAGATCGGCGCCGAAGGACGCGCCGGAGGGATCATCTTGAGAGCGTAAGACTATCGCAGGTACGATTTGGCAGGCAACTTTTTGGTGAGCGAATCTGGTGCACTCGCTGATTCCGCGAAGAAACAGGGCGTCACGGCGGGCGAGGAGTTTTCATGGGACGTTTCTTCGGCAGGGTGACCACCGGCGGCGGCTTCCGCGCGGTCATGTATACGTTCAAGAAATCCCGCGAGGCGGGCGGCCTCTGGAAATTCTGGAAGGCGATGCGGTCGAAGAACGCCTGCAAGACCTGCGCCCTCGGCATGGGCGGGCAGGCCGGCGGCATGGTCAACGAGGCGGGCCACTTCCCCGAGGTCTGCAAGAAGTCGTTCCAGGCGATGGTCGCCGACATGCAGGGGGCCGTGAAGCCAACGTTCTTCGCGACCTACTCGATCCCGCAGCTGCAGGCCTTCACCCCGTATCAGATGGAGCACTCCGGGCGGCTCGTGCAGCCGGTGGTGCTCGAGAAGGGCGTGCAGCACTATAAGCCGATCTCCTGGGCCGACGCCATGGAGCGGATCTCCGTCAAGCTCCTCCGCAGCGACCCCAACGAGACCTTTTGGTACTTCAGCGGCCGTTCGAGCAATGAGGCCGGCTTCCTGCTCCAGCTCTTCGCCCGGATCTACGGCACGAACCACGTCAACAATTGCTCTTATTACTGCCACCAGGCGAGCGGCGTCGGGCTGGCGAGCGTCGTGGGCACGGGCGCGGGCACCGTGAAGCTCGACGACATGGAAAACTCCGACTTCGTCATGCTCCTCGGTGGCAATCCTGCGAGCAATCATCCCCGGATGATGCGCACACTCATGATGGTCCGCCGCCGGGGCGGGAAAGTCGTGGTCATCAATCCGATCGTCGAGACCGGGCTCGTGAACTTCTCCGTGCCGAGCGATGCCTGGGCGCTCCTCTTCGGGGCGGAGATCGCGAGCACCTACGTGCAGCCGCACGTCGGGGGCGATCTGGCGCTCGTTTATGGCCTGCTCAAGCGGATTCGCGAGACTGGTGCCTGCGACGAGGCCTTCCTCGCGGCCAGCACGGTCGGCTGGCCGGAGCTCGCCGCGCGGCTCGATGCGCTCTCCTGGGACGAGATCGTAGAGAAGTCGGGCGTGTCGCGGGCACAGATCGACGACATCGCCGGCCAGTATGCCCGCAGCCGGCGGGCCGTCTTCGCCTGGACGATGGGCGTGACGCACCACCTGCACGGCGCCGCCACGGTGCAGGCCATCGCGGCCCTGGCGCTCGCCCGCGGGATGGTGGGGCGGCCCGGCGCGGGCCTCCAGCCGATCCGCGGCCATTCCAATATCCAGGGCATGGGCACCGTGGGCGTCACGCCGAAGCTCAAGGATGCCGTCTTCAACCGGCTGCAAAACCACTTCGGCGTCGGCCTGCCGACCACGAAGGGCTACGACACGCTCGAATGCCTCGACGCGGCCGACCAAGGCCGGATGCGGTTTGCCATGTGCCTCGGCGGCAACCTCTGGGGCGCGAGCCCCGACGCCGCGTATGCCAAGCGGGCGATGGGCAAGATCGACATGGTGGTCTACATGAGCACGTCGCTCAACACGGGCCACGCCGGCGGCCTCGGCGCCGAAGAGACGATCATCCTGCCGGTGCTCGCCCGCGACGAGGAGCCGGAGCCCTCCACGCAGGAGAGCATGTTCAGCTACGTCCGCCTGTCCGATGGCGGCACGCCGCGGCACGTCGGCCCGCGGAGCGAGGTGGAGATCATCGCCGATCTCGCCCAGCGGGTGCTCGGCGGCGCAGAGAGCGGCCGGCAAACGCCGATCGACTGGCAGGCGATGAGCCACACGAGCACGATTCGGCAGGCGATCGCGAAGATCGTGCCGGGTCTCGAGCAGATCGCCGACATCGACAAGACGAAGAAGGAGTTTTCGATTCCCGGCCGGGCGATCGACCGGCCGCGGTTTCCCACCGAAGGCGGCAAGGCCCACCTCTTCGTGCACGATCTGCCCCCCGCGCCGACCGGATTGCAGTTGATGACGATCCGCAGCGAAGGGCAGTTCAACACCGTCGTGTATGAAGAAGAGGATCTCTACCGCAACCAGACGCGCCGCGACATCGTGCTCATGCATCCCGACGATATCGCAAAGTTCGGATTGCAGGCTGGCGGCAAGTGCCGGATCACGAGCGCGGTGGGCAGCATGCGGGGGCAGATCGTCTCGGCCTTCGACCAGATCCGACCGGGCAACGTGGCGATGTATTACCCCGAGAGCAACGTGCTCGTGCCGAAGTCGGCCGACCCGCTCTCGCGGACGCCGGCCTACAAGAGCATCGCGGTGACGGTGGAGCCCGACGTGGCCTTCGTGCAGTTCGGCAAGCCCCGGCCGGAGCTCGTCGCCGCCGGCACCCCGCGCGACAAGATGAACCAGTGCGGGTGAGTAGGACAGGCCTCCGTGCCTGTCTGTATTCACGCAAAACATCGCCATCCGGGGTAGGAAAAGGTGTCAGGACTCTTTTTCCCTCCAAGGGTAGGAAAAGGTGTCAGGACTCTTTTTCCCTCACCCCGCGCTTGCGTAAAGGTGAGTCCAAGTAGGAAAAAGAGTCCTGACACCTTTTCCGCGGCTACTCGAAGAGGGATCGCTGTTCGTTTGCGGCCTTGCGGCGCGGCTTCGCCGCCGGGGCCGGGCCCGACTCGAATTCGAGCAGGAGATCGCGGGCCCGCTCGATGACGCCCCCCGGCACGCCCGCCAGCCGCGCCACGTGCACGCCCCAGCTCTTGTCGGCCGCCCCGGGGGCCACGCGGTGGAGAAACACGAGCTGGTCGCGATGCTGCTGCACGAGCACCTGCACGTTGGCCACGCCCGGCAGCCGCTCGAGCGCGGCCAACTGCAAGTAATGCGTGGCGAAGAGTGTGCGGCAGCCGGGCCCCGCCTGCAGGTGCTCGATCACGGCCTGCGCGATCGCCAGGCCGTCATAGGTGCTCGTGCCGCGGCCGACTTCGTCGAGGATCACGAGGCTCCGCGGCGTAACGCGATTGAGGATCCGCGCGGTCTGCGCCATCTCGACGAGAAAAGTGCTCGCGCCGCGGGCGAGGTCGTCGCCCGCGCCGATCCGCGCGAAAAGCCGATCGACGATCCCCACGATGGCCCGTTTCGCCGGCACGAAGCTGCCTGTCTGTGCCAGTACGGCGACGAGCGCGGCCTGCCGGATGAACGTGCTCTTGCCGCCCATGTTGGGGCCGGTGACGAGCAGGATGGCGGGCTGATTCGACCGCGGTCGCCGGCCGCCGGAGGCGATGGCCTCGAGCGTCATGTCGTTGGCCACGAGCGTGCCCGGCGGCAGGAGCTCCTCGAGCACCGGATGGCGGCCCGCCTCGATCACGAGCTCCGTGTCGTCCGTGATCTCGGGCCGCACCCAGCCGCGGGTTCGCGCCACGTCGGCAAGCGCCACGAGCACGTCGATCTCGGCGAGCACCGCCGTGGCCCGGTCAAGCCGCACGCGATGCTCGGCAACGAAGAGCCGCAGCGCCTCGAGCAGCTCGATCTCGCGGCGGGTCGCCTCGTCCTCGGCGCCGAGCACCTGCCGCTGCCGCTCGTCGAGCTCGAGGGTCGTGTAGCGCTCCGCATTCTTCACCGTCTGCTTGCGGATGTATTCGGCGGGCACCTTCGCCGCCTGCGTGCGGCTCACCTCGAGGAAAAACCCAAACACCCGGTTGAAGCCCACCTTCAGTGTGGGGATCCCCGTCCGCTCGATCTCGCGGGCCTGGTATTCGGCGATCCACGCCTTGCCCCCCGAGGCCATCTCCACGAGCTCGTCGTAGCGGGCGTCGAACCCGGGGCGAATAAAGCCGCCGTCGCGGGCGAAGACGGGGCAGCCCTCGCGCAGCGTCTGGCCGATCCGCGTCGCCAGGTCGTCGCAGGGATCGAGCGAGTCGCGCAGGTCGGCGAGCAGGCCGCCGCACGCACCGAGCGCTGCCACGAGTTCGGGCAGCACCCCCATCGCGCGGCCGATCCGCTCGAGATCGCGCGGGCCGGCGCGGCCGGAGACGACGCGGCTCGTGAGCCGCTCGAGGTCGCCCACGCCGGTGAGCGCGGCGGCCAGGCGACGGGCGAGCGATGCATCGCCGACGAGCGATTCCACTGCGTCGAGCCGTTCGTCGATCCGCGGCTTCTCCACCAGGGGCGCCGACAGCCATTCGACGAGCAGCCGCGCGCCCATCGGCGTCTTCGTGCGGTCGAGCACGCCGGCGAGCGAGCCCTCACGGCTGCCGGAGGCGACGCCGCGCACAAGCTCGAGGCTGCGCCGCGTGGCCTCGTCGATTTCCATCCGATGTCCCGGCCGCCAGGCGGCGAGCGTGTCGATGCGGGCGATCGCGGAGGGCTCGTTCTCCTCGAGGTAGGCCACGATGCCCCCGGCCGCGAGCACGCCGGGCAGGTCGACGGGCAGATCGAAGCCGAGCCCCTCGAGCCGCATGCCGCGGAGGGCCTTGGCCAAGGCCGCCCGCGCGGTCGCGTCGTCGAACCACCAGTCGGGCCGGCAGGTGACGGCGCGGCGGCCGCCCGTCGCGCGGACGATCTCCTCCACCGGCCCGCGATCTTTCTCCGCGCAGAGCACTTCGGTGGGATCGAGGCGGAGCAGGTGGTCGGCCGCGTCGTCGCGGGCAACCACCGCGCACTCAAACCTGCCCGCGGCCACGTCGATCCAGGCGATTCCGAAGCAGATGTCGTCGGTCTCACGCGAGGCGACGGCCTGCGGCAGCACCGCCACGAGATGGTTGCGCCGGGCGGGATCAAGCAGCGATTCGTCGGCGACGATGCCGGGCGTGACGATCCGCGTCACCTCGCGGCGGAGCAGACCACGGCCCGATTTCCCATCCGACGAAGCTGGCCCATCGATTTGCTCGCAGATCGCCACCCGACGTCCCGCGGCCACGAGTTTCACCAGCTGCACGTCGAGCTGGTGGTGCGGGAAGCCGGCCATCGGCAGGGCGTCGGGGCCCTTGTCGCGGCTGGTGAGCGTGAGGTCGAGGAGCGTGGCCGCCTCGCGGGCGTCGTCGCCGAAGAGCTCGTAGAAATCCCCCATGCGAAAGAGGACGAGCGCCTCCGGGCACCGGGTCTTCGCCGCCTCGAACTGCTGCATCATCGGGGACGCCATGGCCGGAAATGTAGCAGCCTTTGACCGCAGCGCACCCGGGGCGTACAAAACACCGGTCGGTGCGGGTGCCGATGAGAGGCCCCTGCGATGGGGACCTGTGAACCTGGTCAGGGCCTAACCGCAGCAGCCATAAGCAGTCGTCTCTTTGTGCGGTGGGCCTCTCATCGGCATCCGGCCGTCCCCGCAGCCGATCCTCCGGAAACGCCATGGCTGAGCCGGCCGCCTACCAAGTCGTCGCCCGCCGCTACCGCCCGCAGCGGTTCGACGAACTCGTGGGGCAGGAGCACGTGGCCCGCGGCCTCTCCGGCGCCATCGAGACCGGGCGGATCGGCCACGCCTATCTGTTCACCGGCGCCCGCGGCGTGGGCAAGACGAGCGCCGCGCGGATCTATGCCAAGGCGCTCGAGTGCGACGAGGGGCCGGCCGCCGAGCCCTGCAATGCCTGCGAATCCTGCCGCGCGATCTCGTCGGGGCAGGATGTCGACGTCGTCGAGATCGACGCCGCGAGCAACCGCGGCATCGATGAGATCCGGCAGCTGCGGCAGAACGTGGCCGTGCGGCCCGCCCGGGGCCGCTTCAAGATCTACATCATCGACGAAGTGCACATGCTCACCCGCGAGGCCTTCAATGCGCTCCTGAAGACGCTCGAAGAGCCTCCCGCGCATGTGAAATTCGTGCTCTGCACGACCGAGCCCGAGAAGCTGCCGATCACGATCCTCTCCCGCTGCCAGCGGTTCGACTTCCACTCGGTCGATCCGCCGGCGATCGCCCGCCGGCTCGCCCAGATCGTCTCATCCGAAGGGGCAAGCGTGGCCCAGGAGGCCCTCGAACTGATTGCGCGACGGGCCGCCGGCAGCCTGCGCGACAGCCAATCGCTGCTCGAACAGCTCCTCGGAGCGGCGACCGGGCCGATCGGCGTCGACGAGGTTCACGCCGTGATCGGCACGGGCCGCGAGGAAAAAGTTGGGGCCCTCGTCGCGGCGATCGCGGCCCGCGATCCTCGGCGGGCGATCGAGGCACTCGACGCGGCGCTCGACGGCGGCGCCGATCCCGGCGGCGTGCTCGAGCAAGTGATCGCGGCCCTGCGCGACTGCCTGCTGGCGAGCGTCGGCTGCGGGCCGGAAGCGCTCCTGCAGGGGCAGGGACTCGGCGTCGATCTCGCCGCCATCGGCCGCGCGGTCGGCACGGAGACACTGCTGGCGATGCTGCAGATCATCGATCAGGCGCTCGCCCGCATGCGCACGAGCGGCCATGCCGCCGTGCTCGCGGAAATGGCCGTGGTGCGGCTGGCAAAACTCGAAGACCTCGACAACCTGGTGGCGGTCTTGCAGGCGGCACCGGGAGAGAAGGCGGCCCCGGCGCCGGTCGCCGCCCGGCGGCTTCCCGCGGCGGTGACGGTGCCGCCGGCGGCCGAGCGCGAAAAAAAAACGACCGACCTGACGCTGGCAGCCGTGGCCGCCGTCCCGCCGGCTGACGAAAACCCCGTCGAATCGCCGATCGAACCGCCGCGCGAGCCGCCGCTCGAGCCGGTCGAAGAGCCTGCTGCGGCGTCAGTGGTAACAGTTGCTTCGGCGACGCTCCCGGCGGATGCCCATGCCGCCTGGCTCCAGGCCGGTGAAGCGGTGGGCGGCCTCGTGGCCGACTTCGCCGCGATGGCGTCGCGGGCATCCTGGCGCGACGGGCTGCTCGAGGTGGCGCTTCCCGGCGATGCGGCGACCGCAGTCTCGTTTCTTCGGCGGCCGGAGGTGGCGGCCAGCCTCGCGCGGGTGCTCGGCGATTTCGCCGGCCGCCCGGTCAAGCACACGATCGTGGTCGAGGCGGTGGCTGCAGCGACGGCTTCCGCCGTGCGTGCCAATGGCGCAGCTGCCGAGCCCGCCACTGCAGAGCGGCCTCGCGCCGTCCACTCGCAGGCGGCACTGCTGCGCGAGGCGATGGATCACCCGCTCGTGACCCATGCCCGCACGCTCTTCGACGCCGCGGTGCGCAAGGTGGAGCCGCCGCGAACGCATGAGACGACGACCGTGCCCGCGGTATCCGTCGCAGCCGATGACGATGCCGCGGCCGGCGACGACGCCGCGCCGGGCTACCAAGGAGACACAGATGGCTGAAACCCGCGGAGCGATCGCCCGACTCGTCGACTATTTCGCAGACCTGCCCGGGATCGGCCGCAAGTCGGCCGAGCGGCTGGCCTATCACGTCCTGCGGATGCCGAATCAGGAGGCGCTCGCCTTCGCCGATGCGATCCGCGCCGTCAAGGAAAAACTCCATCCCTGCAAGACCTGCTTCAACCTCGCCGAGCAGGACGAATGCGACATCTGCCTCGACGGACGGCGTGACCGCTCGGTCCTCTGCGTGGTCGAGCAGGTGCGCGACCTGCTCGCGCTCGAGCAGGCGGGGAACTACCGCGGCCTCTATCACGTGCTCGGCGGCAGGATCTCGCCGCTCGAGGGCATGGGCCCGGAGAAGCTCACGCTCCCGCGGCTCGTCGAACGCGTGCAGGCCGGCGGGATTCGTGAGGTGATCATGGGCACCACGCCGAACGTCGAGGGGGATGCGACGGCGCTGGAGGTCTCGTCGCGGCTGGCCGGCCTGCCCGTCACGATGACCCGGCTGGCCCGCGGCCTCACCGTGGGGGCATCGCTGGAGCAGGCAAACCGCGAGATGCTCGCCGACGCGTTTTCCGGCCGCCAACGCATGTGAACGGAATCCCGGCGACACGGTATCCTTGAAGGCGTTCGAAGAGCGGCAGGAGCCGCCGCGAGCGCAGAGGAACCCCAGCGATGCGGATGTCGTTCGGCCAGGACATGCGGATGGCGCAGAAGCAGATGCTTGCGCCGCGCATGATCCAGTCGATGGAGATCCTGCAGCTGCCGCAGCTCGCCCTCGAGGAACGGATCGAGCAGGAGATCCAAAACAACGAGACGCTCGAGGTGGAGGAGGCCGACGGAGAGATGGCCGGCGGCGAGCCGGGCGGCCCCGTGGCGGAGGCGGCCCCCGCGGCCGTGGAACGCACGCTCGACGAAAAGCCGCTCGTGGTAGATCAGGAGCATGCCAACCAGGCCGATTTCGAGCGGTCGTACGACTGGGCCAGCGAATATCCCGATTCCGACGACGACCGTAGCCGGCCCTCGGCCTCGCGGATCGACGAGGCCTCCGATCGCTACCTCGATGCGATGGCCAACATGCAGGAGCGGCCCGAGACGCTCTTCCATCACCTGCACGAGCAGCTATCCAACTACGACCTGACCGACGCCGAGCGGCAGGCGGCCGACAAGGTGATCCACAATCTCGACGCCAACGGCTACCTGCCGATGCCGCTCGAGGAACTCGTCGATCCCGACGGCCCTGCGAATCAGCTGTCGGTGCTCGAGAAGGCGCTGGCCGTGGTGCAGGGGATGGAGCCGGCCGGTGTGGCCGCCCGCGACCTGAAGGAATGCCTGCTCCTTCAGATCCGCCCCGAGATGCCCGGCGCGCGGCACCTGCGGCGGCTCGTGAGCGACCATCTCGAAGACCTGGCCGGCAACCGTCTGCCGCTGATCGAAAAGAAGACCGGACTCTCGATCGCCGACATCGAGCGGCTGCGGGAGCAATTGCATTCGTTGCATCCGAAGCCCGGGGCGATGTTCTCCACGCCCGTGGTGCCACGGGTGAAGCCGGACGTCTACGTCGATCAGCAGGCCGACGGAACCTGGAGGGTGCGGCTCGAGGAGGTGGATCTGCCCAACCTCCGCATCAGTCCCACCTACAGGCAAATGCTCCTGTCGCCGGACACCGATCCCAACACGCGGGAATACATCAAGCGGAAGATCAACGCGGCGCAGTGGCTCATCGAGTCGATCGAACAGCGGCGGAGCACGCTGCAAAAAACCGCGCAGGCGATCGTGGACCACCAGACGCGGTTTCTTGCCGACGGGCCGGAGGCGATCGAGCCCCTCAAGATGCAGCAGATCGCCGATCGGATCGGCATGCATGTCACCACGGTGAGCCGGGCTGTCGACGACAAGTGGCTGCAGACACCGCGCGGGATCTATCCGCTGCGCAGGTTTTTCGTCGGCGGGACGACGAGCGCCGACGGTGAGGAGGTGGCCTGGGATGCCGTGCGAATCAAGCTGCAGGAGATCATCGACGCGGAGCCGAAGGATGATCCCTACAGCGACGACGCCCTCGTGGAGGAACTCGGCAAGCGCGGGATCACCGTCGCCCGCCGCACGGTCACGAAATACCGCAAGGCGATGAACATCCCCAGTTCCCGCCAGCGCCGCGATTGGAAGCTCGCCAGCGGGGCGAAGCCGCCGCGGCCCGAGCCCGATCAGGCCGAGTAGCGCCGACTTGCCGGTTTTCAGCGGCTGTTCGTAGGATGCTGGCCTCCACCGAGAGCCTGCCCACCATGCGCTGCCCCTTCTGCCGCACCGACAACGACCGTGTGATCGATTCGCGTGCCGGCGACGATGGCACGTCCATCCGTCGCCGCCGCGAATGCGTCGCCTGCCGGCGTCGATTCACGACCTACGAGCGGGTGGAGCGGCAGCTGCTTTCCGTGGTGAAGAAGGGGGGCGTCCGCGAGCCCTTCGATCGCGACAAGATCAAGCGCGGGCTGGCCAAGGCCTGCTGGAAGCGGCCCGTTACCGAGGAAGACATCGAAGGTGCCGTGACGTCGCTCGAAGCAGAGCTCTACGGCAACTACGAAAGCGAAGTGCCCAGCCGCGTGCTCGGCGAGCGGCTGATGGAGCTGTTGCGCACGATCGACCAGGTGGCCTACGTCCGCTTCGCGAGCGTCTATCGCGAGTTCAAGGACGTCCGCGATTTCGTCGACGAGCTCGAGCCGATCCTCGCCGAAACGAACCTGCAGGAACGGACGTAGTCATTGCCCTCCTCATCGAGGCGGAAACCCGCCGGGGGAGTCGGTGAAAACCTCGGCTTCGGAGACGAGGATACGTCAACTCGCCTCGATTTCCCCCGACTCCCCCGGCTCGTCCTGCGGTATGGGGTAGGTGAGCGTCCGGGCATCCGCTTGCGGAGCAAGCGGTCTACTTTGCCCGGGAGTAATCTCCGCGGACTCCGCCGGTTTTTTTTTCGAGCCGCACCGCGTCGAGGGTCATCGCGGGGTCGATCGATTTCGCCATGTCGTAGATCGCCAGTCCCGCGGCGGTGACGGCGACGAGCGCCTCCATCTCGACGCCGGTTCGAGCGGTCGCCCGCACGACGGCCTCGATCGTGACGGCGCTCTCCTCAAAGGCGATCGAGAGCGCGACCGAGTCGAGCGGCAGCGGGTGGCAGAGCGGGATGAATTCACTCGTCCGCTTGGCCGCCATGATGCCCGCGATCCGCGCCGTGGCGACCGCATCGCCCTTCTCGAGCTTGCCGGCACGGATTCGGCGAATCGTCTCGGGGCGGGCATGGAGCCGGCCGGACGCCCGCGCGGTCCGCAGTGAGACCGGCTTTGCGCCGACGTCGATCATTCGGATGCCGTGGGGGAGGTCGCTCATCGGAGCGAGTATAAACGCCGCGGGCCGGTGCGTCGTGCGCACCGGCCCGCGGGAATGGAGTCGAAGCAAATCGGGGTGTCAGTCAGCCCGGACGGCAGTTACACCAGCTCTTTGCGGGCGCCGATCAGCGTGCGGAGCCGCTCGGCGAGCAGAGCCACGTCGAAGGGCTTCTTGAAGCTCTCGTTGACATGGGCCCGATCGACCGTGATCTGCGAGCCGTCGTCCGGCAGCAGGGCGATCACAATGGTGTCGGCGTATTCCGTGTTGCGACGGAGGTTCTGGCAGATCTGCTGGGCGTCGATCCGGCCGATCGCGTAGTCCACCACGATGCAGTCCGGGTGGAAGCTCTCCGCCTGGATGCCGGCCTCGAAGCCGCTGGCGGCGACCTGGATCTTGAACGACTTCTCGACCGGGAGGTGCTTCTTCAGGTTCTCGATCAGGACTTGGTCCTGGCCGACGAGCAGCACCTTCGCCATCGCCTCGTCTTCGAGGTCGCCCAGCGGCATGCCGTGCTCTTTCAGAAACTTGATCAGGTATTCCCGCGGGATGCGGCGATCCTGCGAGCCGGGGATGCGGTAGCCCTTCAGGCGACCGGAATCGAACCACTTGCTCACCGTACGGGGAGCAACTTTACAGATCTTGGCGACCTGGCCTGTCGTGAAAACCTTCATCGCAACAACTCCATTTCGATCTTTTGTGTCCGGAACCGATTTGGCCAGCCCGTCCCTTCTCGGATTACGGACACAGCCCCCCTGACGCGGATCGTTTGCCTTGGGGTTCGACCGCGTCGTCGCGCCCCAGGCAGGCCGGCTGGCTGCAGAGAGGGGCTCTGAGAAGGCGAACGACGGAAAGCCATCCCGAAGGATGCTTCCGCCGGACGCGGCGACTCGCAGGTATCCCCCCCTGCATCCACACCGCTGAAACGGGCTCGGGATCAACCCGGACACGTTCGCGGCATGACCGTCCGAGAGGGTAGATCGAAAGATCCTGTGGTGAGACTTGAGACGTTCTTCGCGAAAAGGACGGTGGCACCGGGTGGTGCGCATGTCGGGGACAGGACCGTGGGCCGGATTACAACGGCTACCGCCCGGGTTTTCCCGCCAATTCACGCGGCCTCCAGCCACGAAAACGCCGGGGGAGTCGGTGAAAGCCTCGGCTTCGGAGGCGAGGATACGCCAACTCGCCTCGACTTCCCCCGACTCCCCCGGCTCGACCTGCGGTATGGGGTAGGCTCGCGGGTCGGCGGAAGCTCGACGAGCATTTGGACCGAGTCTTCGAGGGCCACCGCGAGGCGACTTCTGCCGCCCGCGAGCCGGTGCGCTGCCTCGAGGTTGATCGCCGCCGGGAATCGCGGCGGATGATTCACGCGGCCTTGGCTGCGGGCCGGCTGGCCGACGCGGTGGTCGACTCGAATCGAACCGACACCCGCTTCGAGACGCCCGACTCCTCCATCGTGACGCCGTACAGCGTGTTGGCGGCCGCCATCGTCTTTTTCGAATGGGTGACGATAATGAACTGCGTAGACGAGAGAAAGTCGCGCAGCACCCCCACAAAGCGATCCACGTTGGCCTCGTCGAGCGCGGCATCGACCTCGTCGAGCACGCAGAAGGGGCTCGGCCGCGACCGGAAGATCGCCAGGAGCAGGGCGACGCAGGTCATCGTCTTCTCGCCACCTGAGAGAAGCGAGATGCTGCGGGGCTCCTTGCCGGGCGGGCGGGCCACAATCTCGACGGTGGTGTCGAGCAGGTCCATGTCGGGATCGAGAACGATGTCGGCCTGGCCGCCGCCGAAAACCCGCTCGAAGAGTTCACGGAAATGGCCGCGGACGGTCTCGATCGTCTCGCCGAGCAGCCGGCGGCTCTCGTCGTCGATCCGCGCGATCAGCTGCTCGATCGATTGCTTCGCATTCGTCACGTCGGCCAACTGGGCCTCGAGCGTGGCGAGCCGTTCGGCGAGCGCCTCTGCTTCCGCCAACGCCTCGAGGTTCACTGACGACATCGAGGCAAGCTTGCGCCGCAGTTCCTCGATCTCAGCGTCGACCTCCGGCCGCGTGGCGGGGATTGGATCGCCATCGGCCGGCGGATCCGGAGCGGCGGCATCACGCTCGGCCCGCGCCCGGGTCTCAGCCTCGATGTCGAGGTCATATTCGTCGCGGATCCGCTCGATGATCCGCGCCCGCCGATGGCGGGCCTCGCCCGCGTCGAGCTCATGCGCGTGGATCGCGTCGCCACACCGGGTGGCCGCGGCGCGGCCGGCCTCTGCGGCAGCGCTCGAGGCGGCCTTGTCGGTGACGAGCGCGTCGCGGATGCCGGTGAGTTCGGCGAGTTCGCTTCCCGATCGTTCGGCGGCGGTCATTGCCTCGGCAAACGCGGATTCTGCGGCGAGGAGTTCCGAATCGAGACTGTCGAGCCGCTGCTCGGCGACGCCGCGCCGTGCGCGGGCAGCTTCCAGATCGGCGCGGCGGGCTTCAAGGTCGCCGCGGCGGGTGGAGACGGCGTCGTGGCCGCGGGCGAGCCGCTCCCGGCAGGCGGCCTGCCCGACCCGCAGCCGATGGATGGCGTCGATCACCTCGCCGCGATCGCGATCGAGTGCGTCGAGGGCGGACTGTGTCGCGGCGATGTCGTGCTGGGCGGCCTCGACGTTCGCCAGGTGTTCGGTGAGCGCGAGGTCGGCCGCCTCGCGGGCCTGGGCGAGTGCGACGGCCTCCCGCTCCGCCTCGACCCCGGCGGCCTCGGCGGCCGCAAGCGACTGGCTGCCGGCCGAACGTTCGCGCGTGAGCCGCTCGAATTCGGCGCGCGAAGAGGCGATCGTGTCGGCCTCCTGCTGGCGGCGGGCATGGAGCCGCCGGATCGATTGCTGCAGCGCGGCGAGCTCCGCCTGCAGGCCGTTGATCGATTCGGCGGTGGCCGCGACGGTGCGGGTGAGTTCATCGTGGCGTGTCGTGACGGCCCGCAACTCGCTGCGGCGACTGACGATGCCGCTGGCCGCGGCGGGCGTGCCGATTTCGAACGTGCCGTCGGTGGAGAGGCACTGGCCGCCCCGCGTCACGACGAGCACCGCCGCCGGCGCCATGCGCACCAGCGCCTGCGCATGGTCGAGCCGTTCGACCACCCACACCCTGCCGAGCCAGCGCCGGGCGATCTGCCGGTGGCGGTCCGACGCATGCTCCGTCTCGACGAGCCGGTCGAGCCTGCCGATCACGCCAGGATGCCCCGAGGCATCGAAGCTCTCGATGATCGTCTCGTTTGTTTCTTCCAGCGCCGTAAAGCCGACCCGGCCGCCCGCGACGAGCGCGGCCTGCGCCTCGGCTGAATCGGACCAATGCGAAAACCAGCGGACGAGATCGGCGAGCGAATCGACGACGAGGCTCTGGGCGCGATCCCGCAGCGCGAGATCGACGAGGTGCGCCCAGCCCACGGGCGCGTCGATCAGGTCGCCGAGCACGCCCTGCAAGCCCGGCACCACCGCTTGCCCCGCCTCGAAACCCACCAGCCGCTTCGCCGCGTCGGAGAGACCTTCGTGGCGGCCCACCAGTTCTTCGAGCAGTCCTTTCCGCTCGAGGCATGCCTCGAGCTTTGCCTGCCAGCCGGCCAGCTCGCGCCAGGCCTGATCGAGCGCGGTGGTTCGCGCGCGGTGCTCGGCCTCGAGCGATTCCATCTCGCGATCGGTCGCGGCGAGCCGCGCGGCGAGCGCGGCGACATTGCCTTCCCGGGTGGCGATCGACTCGGCGAGAAGGGCCTGCTGACGGCGGGCGGCGTCTATCCTTTCGCGGCAGGCGTCGATCGTGCGCCGAGCATCTTCCACGCCGGCGGCCGCGCGGTCGGCGTCGGCCTCGAGTCGGAGCCGCCGCCGCTCGAGCTCGACGCCGCGGGAAGACTGTTCGGCGAGCCGACCACGGAGATCGGCGACGTGTTGATGGGAGCCGGCGGCGGCCTGCTCGTGGGAGGCCAGTTCGGCGTGGATGCGGGCGAGATCGGCCTCGATCGCCTCGGCCTGGCCGCGGGCATCCTCAACGGCTTCGACCGCGTCGCGCTGCCGCTGAGCCGCCTCGCGCACGCCCGCCTCGTGCCGGGCAAGGTCTCCCTCGATCTCCGCGCGGCGCTGCCGGAGCAGGGCGAGCGTGGCTTCGGCGGCGGCCGCCCGTTGCTTGTCGGCCGTCACGCGGTCTTGCACGTCGGCCAGGCGGGGGGCGAGGTCGTATTCGATGCGCTCGAGTTCCGCGGTGCGTCCGGCCTGGAGCGTCGCCTCCGCCTCGGCCGTGGCGAAGTCATGCCGCAACGCGGCAAGCGTCGCATCCACGGCCGCCACCGAGGCATCGACCTCGGCCAGATCCTCCGCCGCGGCAGCCAGCCGCAGCATGCGCAGCCGGTCGGTCATGAGCCGATAGCGGCGGGCCCGTGCGGCCTGGTGCCGCACCGTGTCGAGCCGGCTCGACACCTCCCCGACGATGTCGGCGAGCCGCTGCCGGTTTTGTTCGGTGCGCTCGAGCCGCCGCAGCGACTCAGCGCGGCGGGCGCGGAACTTCGTGATCCCCGCCGCCTCCTCGAAGACGGCGCGGCGGTCGCGGCCCGATGCCACAAGCAGCGCATCGACACGGCCCTGCTCGATGACGCTGTAGGCTTCCGTTGCGGCGCCCGTTCCCGAGAAAAGCTCGCGGATGTCGCGCAGCCGCGAGACCTCGCCGTTGACGAGGTATTCGCTTTCGCCACTGCGATAGACCCGCCGTGTGATCTGCACTTCGTCCTGCTCGACGGGCAGCGCGCGGGCGGAATTATCGAAGATGAGCGACGTCTCGGCGGCATTGAGCGGCTTCCGCGACATCGAGCCGGCGAAAATCACGTCGGTCGCGTCGCGGCCGCGGAGGCTGCGCATCGACTGCTCGCCGAGCACCCACTTGATGGCGTCGACGACGTTGGATTTGCCGGACCCGTTCGGGCCGACCACGACCGTGATGCCCTCGGGAAACTCGAAGCGGGTCCGGTCGGCGAAGCTTTTGAAGCCGAACAGTTCGAGGGCTTTGAGCCTGGTCATGACGACTCGTCCGTGCGGTCGCTCCTGGGGGCGTCATCGCGGGCGGTGTCGTTGTCGGCGGGCGCATCACGGCCCCGCTGCGAAGCCTCCTCGTGGAGGCTCATGCGGCCGTCGGCGGAGGTCGGCAGGGCGTCGAAGGCGAGCCGGCTGTCGAGGCAGCGGCTGGAGCTCGCCTGCTGGAGAAACTGCACTGCGTCGGGATAGGTGCCGCCGAGTTGCACGATCGCCCGGACGACCGCATCGACCCGCGCGGGCACGTCGAGCTTCTGATCGGGCTGCCCCGCCACGAAGCAGTTGATGGCAGCACGGCCTGACTCGACCACCACGACTATCGACGGACCAGCCTCGGCGCGAAGGCCGTCGGTGAGCGGGTGTTCAACCCCGAAGAGCACGATCTCGGGGCGGCGGCTCCGCGTGATGTGGACGAGCGGCGGCCCCTCCACGTCGAGCACATGGAGCGAGCAGGCGTCGCCGAGCTTCTCGCCGCGGATCAGCGGCGCGGACGAATCCATCTGCCACAGGGCATGGAAGGCGCCGTAACGCGTCTCGGCACTCACGCTCGAGAGCAGCCCCTGCAGCGCGTCGATGCCGTTGGCGTCGTCGAGTATGCCGAGGGCGGCGATCGCCGCGGGGCGGGCGCTGCGGAGGCTGGCGGCGGCGTCGGCCAGGTGGCTCGCGGCCACCGATTCGCCGAGATAGGCGAGGGCCTCGGCCGCGGCGAATCGCACCTCTGCATCCTTCGACTCGAGCCCCTTGCGGAGCGTGGGAATCGCCTCCTTGCCGATCGCCTCGAGCCGTAGCGCTGCCGAAGGTGCGGTGACTGGATCTGCGAGTTGACGGTCGAGCAGTTCGAGCCGGGCATGCCGTCCAGCGGGCGGCTCCACCACGGCGACGGCGCGAACCACGCGGATGTAGCGGTCGAGATTCCGCTTATAGACCGGCGGCACCTCGAGTGCGACGAAGCGATCGGTCTTCGGCGTGGCCACGCCCCGTTTGCTCCCCTTGATCACGGCATGAAATCGCTTGTTGATCGTGTCGCCGAGCCGCTTCGAGAGCGCCACGGATCGGTGCTCCGGGGCAATGATCAGGCCGATCGACCGCGAGGTGAGCGAGACGCCGCCGCCCGGCACGCGGGCGCGGAGCTTTGCCTTCGAGTCGAGCGTGCCCATCGAGACGGGATCGACGAGCAGAGGGCCTTCGGCCATGCCGAGCACGTGGCCGTCGCGAACGCGGTTGCCCAGCACCGCCATTTCGGCGAGCCGCGTCTCCATCAGCCAGCCATTGGCGAGGCTCGTCGTGTCGTTGTCCGGCGGCACTTCCACGTGGATGTCGAACCGATCCCCCTTCTGCACACCCGGGGGCAGGTATCCGTGCACCCAGACGAGCGCTGTGGACGGGGTGGCGAGCAGCTTATTGGGCTCGACGACGCCACGCGACTGCATGTCGGCCATCAGCGACTGTCGCTGCAGGCCCGGCGGCGGATCGCTGCCGGTGCCCGGAAGCCCGGTGACGAGCGCCGCCCGTTCGATCCGCTGCGGCGCGGTGCCCCAGGGCGTAGCGTAGTCGCCGACGTGCTTGGTGTCGGCCTCGAGGTTGACGAGCGCCTCGATCTCGGGACTCTGGCTGCGGATGGCGGGCCCCGCGCAGCCGGCTGCCAGGCCGCCGAGCGTCACGAGGAACAGGAGCGGAATGGGATGTCGTGAGGGTCGCATCGCGGGCGGCTTCGCTCTGGAGTGAATGCGGCGAAAATGCGGCGGGAGACTAGGTGCCGAACGGCGGAGGGTCAAGGTTGTTTTGCCCGTGAACGTCGAGGCAAAACCGCCGGGGAATCGTCTTGGCGGCGATCCAACCGGCTGCTACGGTTCCGCCCCCGAACGGAAAACCGTGCCCGCAAACCATGCCTTCTTGGAGTGATGCGACCGTGGCGACCTCGGAACAAGAACGCCTGCAGATTCACGTCCGCTGGATGATCCGCCGCGACATGGTCGAGGTCTTGGAGATCGAGCAGGAGGCTTTCGAGTTTCCCTGGTCAGACGAAGACTTTACGCGGTGCATGCGGCAGCGGAATTGCATCGGCATGGTGGCGGAGATGGCCGATTCGGTCGTCGCCTTCATGATCTACGAACTGCATCGCTCGCGGCTTCACGTGCTCAACTTCGCCGTGCGCCGCTCGCACCGCCGCCTTGGGATCGGCACGCAGATGATGGAAAAGCTCGTCGGCAAGCTCACTCCCGAGCGCCGCAATCGGATCGTGCTCGAGGTCCGGGAGCGCAACCTGCCGGCCCAGCTCTTCTTCCGCACACTCGGCTACCGGGCGATCTCGGTGCTCAAGGACTTCTATCAAGATACGACCGAAGACGCCTACCTGATGCAGTTCGTGCTGCCGGCTGCCGCTGCTGAAGAATCACTGCCCCGTCGTCTTGCCGGCTGACAGGGCGCGGGCAACGAGCCGCGCGAGCGAGCCTTCGCTGGTTTCGCCCCGCGCGAAGAGCGTCAGGATCGGTCGGCCCCGCATGATCGTCTGCCCGGGCTGTGGGATGTCGGCGAGAGCGGGCCAGCCGTCGTCGTGTGTCCAGGGCCGCGTAAGCCGATCCAACCGGTCGAGCAGCGATGCGTCGATCGTGAGGTCGTCTGGCGCGAAGAGGATCGCCTTCGACCAGTGGCCGACAGACTTCGACGCGGCGGGCGTTATGGGCGACTGGAATCCGCAGGCATCGAGATGCGCTGCGGCGATCGATGCGCCGGTCTCCCGCTCCACGAGCTCCATCGACGCGGTGGGCCTCGGGTTCACTTCGATCACGGTGATCGAGTCGTCGGCGCCAAGGATGAAGTCGACGCCCACTGTCCCGACGAGGCCGAACGACTCGGCAAGCAGGCGGCCGAGGCGAAGCAGTTCATCCCGCACACGATCGTGAAGGCCTTCGAGAGGCATGCCAACGGAGCCGCAATAGGCGTATGGGGCGGCATGGCACCATGCCGCGCCGAGGAGTTGCCGGCTCGCGCCCAGGAGCGTGGCGGCTTCTTTCCCCAGGCAGTAGGCGGCCGCCATCGGGAGGCCATCGACCCAGCGCTGCCAGCAATGCGCCCCCGATCGCCAATCGCGGCCCACGGCGGAGCCGCGCGTCCAGCGCACGATGCCGTGGCCGCCGGCGCTCGACCGCGGCTTCATGATGAACGAGCCGTCCGTGGGCACGTTCTCAGCTGTCGGAAAGGTCGCAGGGAAACGCAGTCCGGCGTCGGCAAGCGCGGTGGCAAGCGTCGCGGGGGCGCGGACACGCCGCACGACGGCGGCCGAATTGCCGGCCAGCGGCCTCGTCGCCGTGATCCGTTCGATCAGGTCGGGATGATTCTCGATCGCGCCTGTGTAGCACCAGGGGCCGACGGGAAAATCGACTGCGGCGGCGAAGAGATCCGCCGGATAGTCGCTCACTCGACGGCACGACTCCGCCGCTGTCGCGAGATCGGTGTCGCCGAAAAGGTCGGCGGCATGGACGCCCCATCCCGACCGCGCCGCCGAAGCGGCAAACGCCCGGACGCTGGCTCCGAGCAGCACGACGGCGGGCGCAGCGGGAGCATCGCGATTGCTTGCTGGCATGAAGAATCATGGTAACCTGCTGCTCCTGGGCGTGTGTCGCACGTCGTTTTTGCGTGATCACCTTTTTGTGAGGAGACAGGGAACATGTCGATGTTCATTGGCGAGGCACTGGCCGGCGACGGAAACGAAATCGCCCATATCGATCTCTTGATCGGCAGCAAGGACGGCCCGGTGGGCATTGCGTTTGCCAACGCGCTGGCCCGCCAGAGCGAAGGGCACTCGAATCTCCTCGCCGTGCTCGCCCCAAACGTCGCCGTGAAGCCCGCCACCGTCATGATCACGAAGGTGACGATCAAGGGCGCCAAGCAGGCGGTGCAGATGTTTGGCCCGGCGCAGGCCGCCGTCGCCAAGGCCGTGGCCGACAGCGTGGCCGCCGGCGTGATCCCGAAGAGCGATGCCGAAAACCTCGTCATCGTCTGCGGCGTCTTCATCCACTGGCTCGCCGCCGACGACAAGAAGATCTACGACTACAACTACAAGGCCACGATGGACGCCATCTCGAACGCGATGAAGGGCAAGCCCACCGTCGACGAGATGATCGCCGACAAGGACAAGGCTGCGCACCCGTTCAAGGGCTTCTAGTTTCACGGCGGCAGGGCCGCCTGGGCCGCCAGGGTAGCCAGAGCAGCCGGAGGGAACGCACCGTTTCCTCCGGCTGCCGCGGCTCGGCCTCTTCGTGGGGCACCGCCTCGGGGGCGGCAAAAGTCTCGTCGCGTGGGCCGAGGCGGCCCAAAGCTCCTCGAGCTTTCGCCGACCCCCGTGGCTTCCTCAAGCGTTGTCATTCCTTCGACAATCGAACTCATATGACGAAGCGTATTCTCATTCAGCTCGATTGTGATTCGCAGCCGAGCACGTTCGACGGGGTCGTGGCCGTCGATGCCGGTGCCGACGTGCTCCTGCGGCATGGCGGCGTGACGCCCGCCAACGTCGTGCCGCTCGTGCATGGCGCGATGTTCACCCGCGGCGGGCCTGAGCTCGCATCGACCGCGATTTTCGTCGGCGGCTCCGACGTCGGCGCGGCCGAGGCGGTGTTCGAGCGGGTGCAAAAGACGTTTTTCGGCCCTGTGCGGGTGAGTGTGATGCTCGATCCAAATGGCGCCAACACGACGGCCGGCGCCGCCGTGGTGGCTGCCGCACGTCACCTGCCGCTTGGCGATCCACAGACGGCCGCGCGGCACCGTGCAGTGGTGCTCGGCGGCACCGGCCCCGTGGGGCAGCGAGTGGCCAGGCTCTTGGCACGGAAGGGGCTCGCCGTGAGCGTCGCCTCGCGGTCGGTCGAACGGGCCCGGGAGGTCTGCGATCGGATCGCGGGCCAGGTGCCGGGAGCACGGCTTCAGGCCGTGGCCAGTGCCGACTCCGCGACCGCCGTCGGAGACTTTCGAACCGCGATCCAGGAAGCAGATCTGATCGTGGCAGCCGGCGCCGCCGGAGTGACGCTGCTCGACGCCGCCGGCCGATCGTCGGCCGCCAAGGCACGCGTGCTGATCGACGTGAATGCGGTGCCCCCGGCCGGCATCGAGGGGATCGTGGCGGCCGACAAGGCCCGGGCCGACGGTGCCGCGGTCGTCTATGGCGCGCTCGGCGTCGGCGGCACGAAGATGAAGATTCACCGTGCGGCGATCGCCCGGCTCTTTGAGTCGAACGACGCCGTGCTCGATGCCGAGGAGCTGCTGGCCGTTGGCGAGCGGTTGTAGGCCTACTTCTTCCGAGGCTTGCGGCCGAGCGCGAGGACGATCGTCATCAGGATCGACACACCCGAGAGGAGCATGAAGACGTTGCGTCGGGTGCGCCGCGCCGCCTGCTCCTCGGGTGTAAGGCGGCGCAATTCAATGACGCCCCGTTCAGCCTCGATCGTCTTCTTGGGCGGCTCGTTGAATTCGAGTTCACCCCGCGGTCGCGTCGGCTTCGGGGGAGGGGGCAGTGGAACCAGAAAGCCACCCCTGCAGATCGGGCACTGAGCGGCTTGGCCGGCAAGCCAGGCCGGCGCCGCGATCGCCCCGTGGCATGCAGGGCAGGCCACCGCCAGCAGGCTTTCCTCCCCGGCGGGATTCAAGGCGGAAGGGGGCAGCGCGGTCAAAGGTTGCCTCATGCCGGACTCACGAAGTCGATCTTACGCGTTGCCCGACGATCAAGTCGATGAGCGCCGGAAAAAGCCGGGCCGCCGCCACGAACCCCTTGGCCGACCATCCGGGGAGGATCTCCCGGCGGCGGTGTACAAGGGCGTCGCAGATGGCCGTGGCCGTCTGCGACGCAGAGAGCGGCTTGCCATGCGACCACGCGGGCCGCTTTCCTGCGACGAGGTTGTCCCAAAACTCCGACTCTGTCGGCCCGAGGCTTGCAAGCAAGACGTCCACCGCCGGTTTGTCGCGGCCCGCGGCCAATTCCTGTCGCAGCGAACCGGAGAGTGATCGCAGCGCCGCCTTGGCCGCACAGTATTCGGCGTGGAGCGGCAGCGGATGGTGGCCGAGGATCGAGCCGACGAGGACGATGGCCGGATCGCAGCTCTGGCGCAAGAGCGGCAGCGACTCGCGGATCAATTCCACCGGCGCGAAGAAATCGATCTCCATGATCCTCCGTAGCGTCGCGGGATCGCCGCCGACAAACTCCCCCACCGCACCGCTGCCGGCTGCCGCGACGACGATTTCGAGACCGCCCAGCCGCCGCGCTGCGTCGTCGAGAATCGCGCGGCGATCGAGAGGCGACGTGATATCTCCGGGGATCACGAGGATTCCGGGAGCACTCGTCGGCAGTGGCTCGGTGGACAGCGACGTGAGCCGGTCAGTGCGTCGGGCAGTGGCCAGCACCCGCACGCCACGGCGGGCGAGTTCGAGCGCGATCGCGCGGCCGACGCCGGACGATCCGCCGGTGACGAGCGCCGTCGATCCCGGAAGCATGCGCGGAACGCGTCGCCGTCGTGCGTCAGGAGCGGAAGGAGGTTGATTCCACGGCGTCTTCATGGGAGTTGGCAGCGGACAAGTCGGGCTCGTGAGGTTCTCTTTCAACGCGGCCGTGCGTCCGCACGATCGCCTCGTCGGGCGGGATGCGGCCGAGCAACGCGGCAGGGATTCGGCAGTGGATCGTCATGCGGTCGTCGGCAAAGTGCCGCGAGAGCACCTCGCCATGCGCGCCGAGCCAGGCGAGCAGCCGCCCATTGCCGGGGCTCGTCTCGACATCGACATCGCGAAACCCGCGGCCAAGGCAGTTGCTCACGACCTGCGCCAGTGCGGGTAGGCCGGTGCCGGTGCGGGCGGAGATCATCACCGCTTGCGGATAGCGGGCCATGAGTGCGTCGCGCACGGCTGGATCGGCCATCGCATCGACCTTGTTGAGCACGAGCAGCGCGTCGGTCTCCGCGACGCCGATCTCCGCGAGCACGCCGCGCACGGCCGCAATCTGTGCGTCGACGAGCGGGCTCGAGGCATCGGCCACGTGTATGAGCAGGTCGGCCTGACGGGTCTCCTCGAGCGTGGCCTTGAAGCTGGCGATCAGCCGGTGCGGCAGGTCGCGGATGAAGCCGACGGTGTCGCTGATCAGCACCGGACCCCAGCCCGGCAGTCGCCAACGGCGGGTGCGGGTGTCGAGCGTGGCGAAGAGCTTGTCTTCCGCGAGGACATCGGCGCCGGTGAGCGCGTTTAAGAGCGTACTCTTGCCGGCGTTTGTGTAGCCGACGAGCGAGACGGTCATGTGGTCGTGCCGAGCCGCCACCTGCCGCTCGCGGCGGCCATGGATCTCGAGAAGCTCCTGTTTCAGGTCGTGAATCCGCTTTTCCACGAGCCGGCGATCGACCTCGAGCTGCTTCTCGCCCGGGCCGCGCATGCCGATGCCCATCTTGAGCCGCGAGAGGTGGGTCCACATTCGCTTGAGTCGTGGGAGCGAGTATTCGAGCTGGGCGAGTTCGACGGCGAGGCGGGCCTCGTAGGTCCGGGCCCGCGCCGCGAAGATGTCGAGGATCACCTCCGAGCGGTCGAGCACCTTCGTCTCGAGGGCCCGCTCGAGGTTGCGGGTCTGCGCCGGCGAGAGGTCGTTGTCGAAGATGACGACGTCGGCATCGTGATGAGCGATCAGCGCGGAGAGCTCCTGGACCTTACCCTTGCCGAGGTAGGTCGTTTGGTCGGGGCTGACACGCCGTTGCGTGAGTTCGGCGACGATCTCCGCGCCCGCCGTCTCGGCCAGTCCGCCAAGTTCATCGAGCGGATGCTCGGGATCCACGGGCTGCTCGAGCAGCACCCCGACGAGCACCGCCTTTTCGCTCCGCACGCTGTTGGTTCTCGTGCGCTCCGTCAATCCGCCTCCTCGTCGAGTTCGAAGTCGTCGTCGGCCGCTCGGCGGGCTCCCGTCTCGTGGCCCGCGAGATGGCAGGAGCTCTCCCAGCGGCGGGTATCGAGCAGCCCGTCGGCAACGGCATGCTTCACGGCGCAGTCGGCCTCGTGGGTGTGGGTGCAATCCGGGAAGCGGCAGTGATTGGCAAAGGGCCGCAGGTCGCGAAAGGCCGCCGGCACCTCCGCCGGCACGATCTCCCAGAGCTGAAACTGTCGCACGCCTGGCGTATCGACGAACGACCCACCCCGGGCGTGTGGAATCAGCCGGGCAGTGGTCGTCGTATGGCGGCCTTTGTCGTTGTCGCGGCTCACGTCTCCCACCGGCAGCGCGAGTTCCGGGGCGATCGCATTGAGGATCGACGATTTGCCGACGCCGCTCTGGCCGACGACGGCGGTCACGCGGCCCTCGAGTTGGCGGGCGAGCCGCGCGACGCCCATGCCTGTGACCGTCGAGCAGAGGATGACGGGATAGCCCATGCGGGCGTAGACGCCGGCCAGTGGCACGAGGCTCGCGGCCGGCACGAGATCGACCTTGTTGATGCAGACGAGCGGCTGGATGCCGCTGGACTCGGCCGCCACGATGAGCCGATCGACGAGCCCGGGCTTGAGGTTGGGCATCGCCGCGCTCGAGACGATCAAGGCTTGGTCGACATTCGCGACGATCACGTGCCGCCGGCCACGGCTCGAGCGGCAGAGCGAATTCCGCCTCGGCTCGATCGACTGGATCGTGCCCTCACGGCCTGCGCCGCGGACATGCACCCAGTCCCCCGCAGCCACCGGATGTCGCTGCTCGGTGGAGAGCGTCCGCAGGAGACGGCGGGTAGTGCAGCGCACGATCGAGCCGTCCGTCCCGCGGACAAAACTTTCGAGCCCGTGGACGTTGAGCACCTGACCGCGCCACGTGCCGGTCGATGCGGGCTCGACGACGAGCCCGTCGGCGCGGCGATCACCGCCCGATGCGAGTCCATCGCGGGCCACCACGGTCCGCTTGCGGGTGAGCTCCCCCTTGCCGGAGATGCGTTCCGTGGCAGCGAGGTCGGCCGCGCGGTCGAGATCGGCCTCGACCGCCCGCGTCAGGTCGACCTGACGACGGCGAGCTCCTCGATTCTTACGGAACTCGACGCGCAGCTTCCGGGGTTTGGCCATACCCAAATTGTATCAGCGCCGCGGCTGCTGCCTGGGCGTCTGCTGGCCGGGCTGACGCTGTTCGGTGATCTGCCGCGACTCGAGTCCGGCGGTGGCCAGCAGGCTGCGGCTGAAGGGGTCTCGGGCTACGGCCTTCTCGGGGGCTGCCACCTTCGCGCCAAGCTGGGCGGGCTCGTAATTCAGCTCATACTCGTGCTTGGCCACCGAGAGTTTGTCGCCGGGGTCGAGCCTTTGCTCGCTGACGCGCGAGCCATTCACCTTCGTGCCGTTGCTACTGCCGAGATCCTTCACGAACCAGTAGCCGTCCACGAGCGACAATTCGCAATGGTTGCCAGAGACATTGGGAAATCGCAGGACGATATCGGAACTTTCCCGGCGCCCCACGATGAGGCTGGTCTTGAGCAGCGGAATCGGATCACCGCCGCCGATAGGCTGCAATTCACCATACATGGGCATACCTTGGGCAGTCGAAGCAGTTCAAAACCGACACATCCGGATTCCGACATCGCGAACGTGCTGGAATTTCACCCCTTCGCCACGATTCGGGCGTAAGAAAAGGGTAGGTCAAGGCTGCAAAACAGTCAATGAACGGTTGCTCGCTCGAGTCGCGCCGGGAATTCATCCCGCCCACCGGGTATAACTGAATTGGTTCGACTGAAGCGGACCGGGTGATCGCCGGTCGGCGGGCAACCGTCGGCGGGAGGAAAGTCCGGGCTCCAGAGGGCGCGATGGTGGGTAACGCCCACCGGCCGCGAGGCCAGGGAAAGTGCCACAGAAAGCAAACCGCCGGCGGGGCAACCCGCCGGTAAGGGTGAAACGGTGAGGTAAGAGCTCACCAGCAGGCCGGGTGACCGGCCTGGCTCGGAAAACCCCATCGGGAGCAAGGCCAAGCAGGAAGAAGTTCGGTCCTTCGGGATCGGCGCGAAACGGCCCGTTTCGCACCCGCTTCCGGGTCGGCTGCTGGAGGCGCCGGGCAACCGGCGCCCTAGAGAAATGGTCACCGTCCTCCGCTCTTCGGAGCGGGGAACAGAACCCGGCTTACAGGTCCGCTTCAGTCGTCCGCTTCGAGGTCTGCCATTTCGGCCAGCGTCTGGGCCGGGCGGGTCGAGGCCAGATCGCGGCGGCCCCCCTCGTCGAGCATCTTGAGGAGCTTCGAGATGCAGAGGGTGTTGATGCTCACCCGCATCTCCTCGGCTTCGGCCTTGAGGGTTTCGTGGAGGGATCGGGGCATTCGGACGGTGACAACCCGCTGGGCCTCCCGCTCGGCCGGCCGTTCGCGTTGGCGGTTGCGGAGGTCGTCGAGCAGTTCCCGAATGCGGGCATATTCAGGGGAGCACTCAAAACGGATCAGGGCGTCGGGCTCTTGAAACGTCCGGCGGACGACCCCGTCCACGCCGAGCACCTCCCGGAAGAAGACGACCCATTCGGGATCCATGGAGTGGAGCCGCTCGGCCACCTGCAGGACGGCCCTGGCGCCGTGGGTGGCTCCGTTGGTCTTCTGAGGAACTGACCCGAGCAATTCTGAAGTCTTGGTCGCCATCAAAGTACGTCCTTTCTCTTTCCGGTGATCCCGCGTGTGCCTGGATGATGTCGCTGCGGTCAAGCGACAGCATCAAGTGCTTGCAGATCAACGACTTGCGTCGTCCGGCAGGGGGGCGACTTCTTTTTGTGCAGTCTTGCCAGCAAGGGAGGCAGGCTGCCGGCTGCTCAAAAAGCAGGCAGGCCCGGCGAGTCGCATTTACCAAATGTCCGGGCCCAAAGTAGGCCGAATCACCCTGCCTCAGCCGCTCGCCCGGGCGGCAGAAGTCGCGTCGCGGTGGCCCTCGAGGACTCGGTCCAAATGCTCCGCGAGCTTCAGCCGACCCGGGCTCGCTCGTTTGAGTAGCCCGCTTGCTCCGCAAGCGGATCCCTTTCCGCCTCAGCCGCTCGCCCGGGCGGCTGAAGTCGCGTCGCGGTGGCCCTCGAGGACTCGGTCCAAATGCTCCGCGAGCTTCAGCCGACCCGGGCTCGCTCGTTTGCTGGAGATCCGCTTGCTGGGCGGGCGGATGTCAAACTGGGGGAGTTCTGATTGCGATCCGCTCGAGGTAGTCGACGACGAGGCCGGTCACGTCCCGCCCGACTGCCGCCTCGAGTCCCCGCCAGCCCGGCACGGCATTCACCTCCAGTACCAGGAGCCTGCCGTCGGTGGCGGGCAGGATGTCCACCCCGGCGATCGAGGCCCCGACCGCATTGGCTGCCCTTCGGGCGAGGGCGATCCACTCGTCCGGCGGCGTCCAGGGTTCTGCCCTGGCACCCCGGCTGACGTTGAGCCGCCAGTCGTCGGCCGACACCCGCCGCATCGCCAGGGTGTCGTCGCCGATCAAGAAGATGCGGGCATCCCAGCCGTCGTGCGAGACGAATTCCTGGAGATAGCAGGCGGCGGGCGGTCCGCTCAGCGAAGGCGGTCCTGTCGGCGCTGGGTTGACCGCGCGAAGCCGGGCGGCCTCGAGGTAGGGGGCTAGGTCGGCCGGTGTGGTCAGCCGTTCGATCCCCCGGCCGCGCGATCCGAAGAGCGGTTTCACGACCGCGATCCTGCCGAGATCGTGCCAGGCCTGCTCGATGCCCGCGGCATCCTGGGCGACGATCGTCCGAGGCACAGCGATCCCAGCCTCCTGCATCCGGGCAAGGGAGAGATATTTGTCGATCGCCACCTCGAGCGACCGCGGGCTGTTTACGACTGCCGTGTCGCGCCGCGCGAGTTGGCCCAGCACGTCCATCCGGAAGATCACATCCTCCAGGGCGCCGGTGGGCATGCCGCGCACGACCACGCAATCGGCCTGGCGGATTGAGTCCGGCCCGAACCGCTCGCCGTCGGTTCGAGCGCCCCCGCCGACCTCCGCTGCGAGTTCATTCCAGCGCACCGCACAAGCCTCGTGGCCGCGACCACGAATGGCGGCCGCGAGCCGGCCGAGATGCCAGCCTGTCGGCTCGCCGAGGAGCGCGATCCGCAGCACGTCAGGCTCCCGTGGCGACCGATCCGGCGGGGGCCGCGAACGAGGCCCGCACGATCTCCGGCGCGAGGCCGCCGAAGCGATGCCGCGCGCCAGTGTCGAGATTGACGATCTCGACCAATGCCGGCGCGAAGAGCGCCGGATCGAGCGCGTAGAAATCGTGGCCGGCCCGCTCGAAGAGCTGGCAGAAGGAGACGCCGTAGTCGGCGGAGGCCCGGCAGACCATCCGCGGGCCGATCGCGCGGATGCTCTCGTCGTCGCCGGTCATTTCGAGCGTGACAAAGCCGCCATAGAGGATCGCGTCGTTCGTGCGGCCGATCGCCGTGAGGTCGTCGCCCGGCACCGGGGCGAGTGGTGCGCGGCCGCTGCCGCGGCGGATCCGCCGCAGGTCGAAGTGGAGATCATGCAGCTTGTGGAGCGCCGTTTCGAGCGACCGCGCGATCACCTGCTGCGTTCCCGCGGGGCTCGCCGTGCGGGCCACGAGCAGCACGAGCGCTGCGGGATCGATCCCGGCATCGGCGGCGAGCTGACGGCAGACGTCTTCCGGCGGGAGCTTCGAGGTCTCGAGAAGGCCGACGGCGACATTCGCTCGCTCGCGCATGCCGATGTCATTGAAGAGATCCTCGCGGCCGATGGCGGCACGGATCGGGCCGCTCGCCATCGCGACATACTTCCCGGCCGACACCTTCCAGCCGGCATATTGCGAGGCAAGGCAGGCGGCGAGCGGCTCATCGCTCTCGACGGCGACGAGCGGCCACTCGCACCCGGGCCACGCGGCCGCATACGCCTCACCATGCCCGTCCGGCTCCTCCATCCACACGCGGCCAAGCCCCGCCATCGCCGCGCGGGCCAGCAGCAGCCCGGCCTCGGCGCCGCCCGCAGCCTTCACACCGCAGTCGATCACGCGTGCCCCGCCGATCGTGTGGACGACGAGGCCCAAGCGGGCGGCGTCGGCGATCGCCCGCTCGGCAATGACGAGCGCTGATTGATTGAGATTCATGGCGGCGTACCCCGGGAGGACGCCATAATGGGTCGAATCCGGCAGAGCGGCAATCCCCGCCCCTGCCGTCCCGTCAGCAGAGCATTCCGCCCACGCCATTCCGGTGCCACCGTGCCCAGCCTGACCGTCGAAAACTATGTGAAGACGATCTACCAGATCGTGTCGTCGCAGGACGGCCAAGCCGCCACCACCGGGCAACTGGCGGCCGCGCTCGATGTCTCGCCCGGCACGGTCACGAGCATGCTCAAGACGCTCGATGCCGCCCGGCTCGCGACCCATCGCCCCTACGAGGGTGTGGCGCTCACACGGGCCGGCCGCGTGCTGGCGCTGCGCATGATCCGCCGCCACCGCCTGATCGAGCTCTTCCTCCTGCGCACGCTCGACATGAGCTGGGACGAAGTGCACGACGAGGCGGAACATATGGAGCACGCCGTCAGCGATCTGCTCGTGGACCGGATCGACGCCTACCTTGGCCACCCCGACGTCGATCCCCACGGCGACCCGATCCCGCGCGGCGAGGGGGAATCGCTCCAGCCGCCCAAGGAGGAGCCCGCCCGTTCGCTCGCCGCATGCGAAGCCGGCACGTCATTCCGCCTCACCCGCGTGCTCGACCAATCGGCCGGGTTTCTGCGCTACCTCACCGACTCCGGCCTCGTGCTCGGCGCGACCGGCGAGGTGGAACGCAATCCCGATGGGGCAGGGCTGATGCGGGTGCGGGTGAGCAAGCGTGTGTTGTCGCTGGCGATCGAGGCGGCTGGCAAGCTCGTCGTCGCGGAAGCCTGACTCGTCGTCCGCACGCCCAATCCGGCCCGGGGCTGCCTGTACCCTCTCGGCGGACGTTCGCTGCGGACATCCTGTCCTCGGCTCACTGCATGTCCGCTTCGCTTCGCCATCCTGGCTGCGCTCGCTCCCATAGCCCGCGAGAAGGTACAGGCAGCCCCGGGCCTCCCCGCATTCCGGAATAAACCGTTGGAGGAGGCTTCGGGTGACCTGTACCCCGCTCGCCGGCGTTGCTGACAAGCGGAGGCAGGATGCCGGGAGCGCAGTCAGCATCGAGCGAGCGAAGGGCAGGGATGCCCGAAGCGAGCGTCCGCAGAGCCGGGGTACAGGTCACCCGAAGCCGAGTTGGGCGAGTAGACCGTTACGGGCGGCGTTCCCAGACGGCGGACTGGCCGAGGCATTCGTCTACTTCGATCCGCAGGCTGCCGGTGACCGGGCTGCCGGCTGCGTCCATGGCGGCGAGCAGTTCGTGGCCGATCCAGCGGGCGATCCACTCGGCCGTCGTGTTTTCGACCGGCAGAAGCACGCACTCGTCGGCGGGGAAGACCCAGCGGCGATTGTGGTAATGCACCGTCACCTCGGCGGCGCGGCCGTTCGCTGCCGGCGTATGCTCGACCGTGAGAAAGCGGTTTTTCGTCGGCAGGAGCATGTGATGGTCGAGGCGGGCGGTGATGGCGGAGAGCAGGTCGCGGAGCTTGATGAAGTCCACCACCATGCCGTGGCTGTCGGGCGGGCCCTCGACGTCGGCGGCCACCATCCAGTTGTGGCCGTGAACCGCCTCGCAGAGGTCGTCGGTCAGCGTGATGAAGTGGCCCGCGCAGAAGACGTGCACGGCCTTGCGCATCCGCACATGGAAGTGTTCGTTCATGTTGGGTTGGCCCGGAGGGTGGAGTCGATCGTGGGCGAGTCGCCGAGCAGGCTTGTGAGCCGGTCGGTCGCGAGAAGAATGTACAGCGCCGCCGCGACGAGGTCGGCGGTCGTGCCCGGGTTCATCGCGTGCTCCCGCAGGAAGCGATCGAGCTCAGCCGCCTCGGCGGGCCAGGCCTGCCCCGCGGCGAGTACGGCCGCAGCACGGGCCGAGGCATCCCTCGCAGCCGCGAGGCCGTGCTTCCGTGCGATGAGCGTGTCGGGCTCGCGGGCGAGCTGCATGAGATGGCCGCGCTCGATCGCCACGCCGAGCGGCAGGCCGCGCTCGATCTCGCCGGCGATGTCGGCCACGGGGCCGGCGAAGAGCGGTGCGTAGCCGCGGGCCCAGAGCCGTGCGATCTGGTCGCGATCTGCGGCGGCATGCATCGCGTCGAGCAGACTCTCCGGCGCGGGGCCGTCGATGTCCCACTGGTCGCGCCGGCCCATGCCGCCGGGATTGGCCAGCGCGATGGCCATATACACGTCGCGGGCGTCGTCGGGCGTGGTGGCGGCGAGGACGACGGCCGCGGCGGCAGGGGAGGGCGCCGCGCCGTCGGGCACGGCGGCCAGCGGCGCGATCGCGAGCACGATGCCGAGATTCGCATTCGACCTCGTCACCAGACGCGAGGCGGCGACGGCGTCGAGAATCGTGCGGCCCAGTGGCCGGGTGGCCGCGAGGTCCAACGGGGTCGCGATCGCCTCGCCCGCCGCGACCAGCTCGTCGTGCGAGAGATCGGCGAAGGCGGCAGCCGGATGCACGTTGCCGACCTTCGCCGCCGTGGCCTCGAGCCGGCAGGCGAGCGCGGCATGCCGGCCACGGCCCGGCCGCGCGGCCGCGGCGGGCGGTCGGGAAACAACGATTGCAGCGGCGGTGCGGTCTCGGATGCGAGTTTCCCGTGTGGTTTCGGGCTCCGGGCTGCTGGCGGGCGGACGGCAGGGGTAGACTTGGCTATTCCGCGATCGCGATTCCCTCACTCCACCTTACACCGCACCCGGTTCACACGACAGCATGGCCACCGACACAGCTCCCACGGAAACCCGGTTCGGCTCGGAGTGCTTCCTGAATCGTGAGCTGAGCTGGCTCGAATTCAACGCCCGGGTGCTCGAGGAGGCGGAGAACGTCGACAACCCGTTGCTCGAACGGCTCAAGTTTCTCGCGATCTTCAGCTCGAACCTCGACGAATTCTTCATGGTGCGGGTTTCGGGGCTCCGCGAGCAGGCCTTCGGCGAGAGTGCGCCGCAGGACTATTCTCCCGACGGCATGCGTCCGCTGGAGCAGTTGGAGCGCATTGCCTCGCGCACGCAGGAGCTGGTGGCGAGGCAATATCGTTGCCTGAAGGAGAGCATTGGCCCGGCAATGGAGGCGGAAGGATTCGAGCTGCTGCGGTATGAGGCGCTGCAGAGACCGCAGTTCGAGCATGTGGACCGATTCTTCCGGGAGCGTGCCCTCCCGATCCTCACGCCGATGGCGGTCGATCCGGCGCATCCCTCGCCCCGCTACCACAACCGCGGCCTCTACCTCGGCGTGATGCTCGAGCACGGTGCAGACCTCAACGGCGAGGCGCTGGGGCCGAAGCGACTCTTCGCAGTGGTGCAGGTGCCGCAGGTGCTGCCGCGGATCGTAAGCGTGCCGCCGACGGCGCCGGGGCGGACGTCGTTCGTCTTGCTCGAAGACATCGTCGCCGCGCGGCTGCCGGACCTGTTCGGCGGCTTCGACGTGCGGTCGTGGACGGCCTTCCGCATCACGCGCGACAGCGACATGGACGTGCTCGAGCAGGAGTCGGACGACATGCTCCGGCTCATCGAGGAGCGGATCAAGGCCCGTCAGCGCGGCCAGGCTGTGCGGATCGAGATCGCGAGCAAGGCGGATCAGTCGCTCGCGCAGCTGATCATCGACGAGGAGGCGCTTTACAGCGACCCCACCGGCGATCGCTACAGCGAGGTCTATCGGATCGATGGGCCGCTCGACCTGACTGCCCTGTGGGAGCTCTACAAGCTGCCCGGGAACGACCGTCTGCGCGACAAGCCCTTCACGCCGCGGATTCCCCGCGGGCTCGGCCGGCGCGGCGAAGACATTTTCACCGCGATCGCCCGGCAGGACGTGCTGCTGCACCATCCCTACGAGTCGTTCGACCCCGTGGTCGATTTCGTGACGAGCGCCGCCAACGATCCGAAGGTGCTCGCCATCAAGCAGACGCTCTACCGCACGAGCGGCGATTCGCCGATTTCGCGGGCGCTGATCACGGCGGCCGAGTCGGGCAAGCATGTGACGGCGCTGGTCGAGCTCAAGGCCCGGTTCGACGAGGCGAACAACGTCAGCTGGGCCCGTCAGCTCGAGCGGGCTGGCGTGCACGTCGTCTTCGGCTTTCTCGACCTCAAGACGCACTGCAAGCTGTCCCTCGTCATCCGGCAGGAGGGGCAGGGGCTGCGTCGCTACGTGCACCTCGGCACCGGCAACTACAGCCCCACGACCGCGCTTACCTACACCGATCTTGGGCTGTTCACGGCCGACGAGGCGATGGCCGAAGACACCTCCGCGCTCTTCAACCTTCTCACAGGCTATTCGCAGGGGCACCAGTGGCAGCGGCTCGTGGTCGCCCCGAACGATCTGCACCGGCGAACGCTCGAACTTATTCAGGAGCAGACGCGGCTCGCGCGGGAGGGACGGCCGTCGCGAATCTTCGCGAAACTCAACTCGCTCGTCGATCATCGCGTGATCGAGGCGCTCTACGAGGCGAGCCAGGCGGGCGTGCCGATCGACATCGTCGCCCGTGGCATCTGCTGCCTGCGGCCCGGCGTGCCCGGGGTGAGCGAGACGATCCGCGTGCGGAGCATCGTCGATCGCTTTCTGGAACACAGTCGCGTCTACATCTTCGGCCCCGACGAGGAGGCGCAGGTCTTCCTCGCCAGCGCCGACTGGATGCCGCGGAATTTCTTCCGGCGGGTGGAGGTCATGTTTCCGGTCCTCGCGCGGGAATTGCGGCAGCGGATCCTGAAGGAGATCGTGCCGGTCTATCTCGCTGACAACGTACGGGCACGGCAGCTCGACCCGGCCGGTCTCTTCCATCTGCAGCATCCGGCGGATGGTCAGCCGCCGGTGCGGTGCCAGCTGGAATTTCTCGAGCGGCGAATGGCGGCCGACGCCAATGCGTCGGCTTGACGTGAGCGCCTCCGCTTGAAGCGGCCGACGAACCATCCCTAGAATCGCTGAAGTTGCTCGAGGCCGCTCCAGTCCCAAGGCAGGTTTCATGGCGGAGGACTATTACCAGACGCTTGGCGTGCCGCGCACGGCTTCCGCCGAAGACATCCGTAGGGCCTACCGCGAGCTCGCCCGCAAGTATCATCCCGATCTCCATCCCGATGACGACGCCGCGAAGGAGAAGTTCAAGAAGGTGCAGACCGCCTTCGACGTGCTCAACGACCAGAGCAAGCGGGAGATGTATGACCGCTACGGCAGCTCGTTCGAGGGCGTGGGGGCCGGCGGCCCTGGCGGCGGCTGGGGTGGAGGCCGCGGGCCCTTTCCCGGAGGGGGATTTCCCGGCGGTGGCGAGATCGATCTTGAGAGCCTCTTCGGTGGTGCCGGCGGCTTCGGTGACATCTTCGGTCGCGGCGGCACGAAGGCCCGCGGGCGGCGTCGGCCAACGCAGGCGGCCGGGGAAGATGTCACGGCGCGGATCGACATCCCCTTCAAGCTGGCGATCGATGGCGGCAAGACAGACGTCCGGATCGACCGCGACGGCAAGACCGAGACGATCAGCGTGACGATTCCGCAGGGGCTGCCCGACGGCGCCCGGATGCGGCTCCGCGGCCAGGGGCTGCCGGGCACCGGCGGCGGCGCGGCGGGGGATCTGCTTCTGGAAGTGAAGGTCGAACCGCACCCCATCTTTCGGCGCGATGGCGACACGCTGGAGCTTACGCTGCCGGTGAGTGTGGCCGAGGCGATCCTCGGTGCGAAGGTGGACGTGCCCACGCCCTGGGGCACGATCAGCCTGAAGGTGCCGCCGAAGACGTCGGGTGGCCGCAAGCTGCGGGCCGCGGGCATGGGCGTGCGGCATGCGAATGGCGCGAAGGGCGATCTCATCGCCGAAGTGCAGATCGTGCTCCCCGAACAGGCCGACGCCGCAACGCTCGACAGGCTGCTCGAGGCGGCGAAGGCCGCCGAGGCCGCGGGCGGATCGGGCCCGCGCGGCCAGTTGCGATGGTGATGGCGTCCACCAAGAAGTTTCCCGGGTCGGCACGGCTCCACTCGCCGGCGGAGTTTGCGCGGGTCTACGAGCATCGCCAGAGCGCCGCTGCGGGAGGGCTCGTTCTCTACGCGCGGCCCGGCACCGGAAATGCCGTGCGGCTCGGCACGTCGGTGTCGCGGCGGATCGGCTCGGCGGTCGTACGCAATCGGTGGAAGCGGCGGCTGCGCGAGGCGTTTCGCGCGGTGCGCGACCGGCTCCCCGCGGGCAATGATTTCGTGGTCGTGGTGCGATCGTCCGCGGTGCCTGCCGGCGCGGCGGGCGCCCGGGCGGTCGAAGAAAGCCTCGTGGCGCTGGCAACGCGGGTGGTGGGCCGGCCCAGTTACGGCGGGGAAAAATCATGACGCTCTTCGGTCGCTGCGCCCGGGCGTGCGACCGTGCCGCCTCCGCGGTGCTCATCGGCCTCGTCATCGTCTACAAAGCGACGCTCAGTCCGCTGCTCGGCCGCCACTGCCGGTTTCAGCCGACCTGCAGCGCCTACTTCCGTCAGTCGGTCGAGAAACATGGCGCCGTGCGCGGCGCGCTCAAGGGCATCGCCCGGATCTGCCGCTGCCATCCCTGGCATCCGGGCGGCTACGATCCTCCGTGATCGTGCGCGAGCATCGCGAGAACCGCTGTATTCGCGGCCGGGAAGTCGAGCTTCGGCAATTGCTCGATCGGGATCCACATGAATGGCGGCTTGGGCAGCGCCGCCGGGTCGACGGGGCGGGCCCAATGAAAGCTCACGAGGATGTTGGGCCGCACCTGCGTCGAGGCGACGCCGAACGAGCGGCTGCCGACCTCGATCGCGATCCCGGACTCCTCGAGGCACTCGCGAACCGCGGCCTCCGCCGCCGTCTCGCGCTCCTCCACCTTGCCACCGGGAAACTCGGCGAGCCCCGGCGCCTCGGCGGCATCGAGGGAGCGCCGGCCCACGAGCACGCGGCCCTCGTGCACCACCACGGCGACGGCGATCGTGCGGGGCGGTTTGGTCATCGGCACGCGTTGCGGATGCCTACTGCGGCTTTTGCACGAGGTCGAGCAGGCGCCCGGGCGAGCCCATCACGTTGTAGCCGGCATCGACGTGGAGGATCTCGCCGGTGATGCCGCCCGAGTCTTTCGAGAGCAGGAAGGCGCCGGTCTTGCCGACCTCCTCGTGGGTGATGTTGCGACCCATGGGCGACATGTGCTGGTAGAGATCGAGCATCTCTTCCACGCCGGCGCCGCGGCCGGCGAGCGTCCGCAGCGGGCCGGCGCTGATGGCGTTGACCCGCACGCCGGCCGGCCCGAGGTCGTAGGCCATGTATTTCACGCAGGCGTCGAGCGTCGCCTTGCAGACGCCCATGATGTTGTAGCCGGGCACGACCTTTTCACCGCCGAAGTAGGTCAGCGTGAGGATCGAGGCGTCTTTGGCGAGGATCTTGCGGGCGAGCCGGCCGACGGCGAGCAGGCTGTAGGCGCTCGTCTCCATCGCGATCCGGAAGCCCTCGCGGCTGCAGTCGGTCGTCTCCCCCTTGAGGTCTTCCATCGGCGCATAGGCGATCGAATGGACGACGAAGTCGAGCGTGCCAAACTCCTGCTTCGCGCGGTCCATGACTGCGGCGATCTGGTCATCGCTCGAAACATCCATCGGCACGAGAAACTTGGCGTTCGGCTCGGAGTCGGTGAGCAGGGCGACGCGGCGGCGGTTGCGCTGCCGCTCGTCGTCGGGCTTGTCGGGCAGGTGGGAGAAGCCGATCTGCGCACCCTCGGAGAGCATCTCCTTGGCGATGTACCAGGCGATCGAGTGGTCGTTCGCCACGCCGAGCACGAGACCCTTCATTCCGTCGAACCGGCCCATCTGGAAACCTCCGTCGTCTTGGTGAGTGGGCGGAGGCTTCGAGTGCCTGCCGCGCCTGGGAACGCGGAAATGTACCGGGCCAGCCGAAAACCCTCAACGCGACAGATTGGCGCAGGCTGCGGCCCTTGCCGAGCGGCCCGCCGCGGGTTACAAAACGGTCATCAGCCTCGTTAGCTCAATTGGTCAGAGCATCTGACTCTTAATCAGAGGGTTCTTGGTTCGAGTCCAAGACGAGGCACTGCAGAAAACCCGAGCGAAACGCAAGAAAACGCCCTGAAAACGGGCGTTTTTTCATGCGCTGACATTCCGGCTGCTTTTCTCTCTTTTTCCGGCTTTTTCGTTGCCGATAGACTGAGCGGGTAGCCCAGAGGTAGCCCAGCCTTCCCCTCTGATTCGGAGCGATCCATGCCGGCAACTGCGAAAGAGCCTGTTTTTTCCGATCCCGACTGCCGTTCGTTTCGTTTCACCGTCGCCCGCATTGAGGCTGCTTGTCGTGCCGTGGCGGCCGGCGATGCAGACACCGACGCCGAAGGCAGACGGCAGTGGCGTGATACCGACACGCCTGGGCTATTCCTGCGAGCATCGCGCTCGGGGGCTGCGGTCTTCATGCTGTTCTACAAACGAGACGGGCGGCCGATCCGCAAGGTGATCGGGCCGGTGGATGTCGTGTCGCTGCCCGAGGCCCGTGAGGCAGCGGGGGCGCTGCGACACGATCGAACGCTGGCAGCTCAAGTAGCCCCTCGTGAGCGATCCGTCGATCGCAAGGGCAGGACTATCGGCGCAACGTTTGAGGCGTACATCGACGACGCCGAGGCGGGCCTGTTTAAGCTCGGCCGGCGGAAACAGCCGATCACTGATCGCACGGCAAAAAACTATCGGGACACCTACAACGCAACGCTCAAGGCCCATAAGGAAAAGACGCTGGAATGGCTGGCAGACAACATCCTGCGACTGCATCGGGAAATGGGGACATCATCGGGCAAGGGCAAGGCGGTCACGCCTGGGCGGCCGTATCAAGCAAACAGGATGCTGCAGACGGCCCGCAACGTATTCACCTACGCTGCAAGCAAAGGGTGGTGGGGAAAGCCGAATCCCTGCGTTGATCCGGCGACAGGCGGCATGGTGGCGAAGTTCGCCGAACATTCCCGGGATCGCATCCTCTCCGATGAGGAGGAGGAGCGGCTGGGCAAGGCGCTCGCGGCCGATGCTGCCTTGTGGCGTGATCTGTTCGCGCTCGCCCTGCTCACCGGCCGGCGTATGACGGCTGTTTGCAGGATGCAGTGGGGCGATGTCGATCTAGGCCGGCGAATCTGGACGGTGCCCAGGCAATACGTCAAAGGGCGAAAGAGCGCCCACGGCCTGCAGCTCGACGCCGACGCGGTGGCGATCCTCAAGCGGCGTATGGCACAAGCAGCCGATGGCTGCGAGTGGGTGTTTCCTGCCGTCCGTTCGCCTGGGCCGGTCATGACATGGAAAACGGCCTGGGGACGGATTCGGGAGAACGCTGGCCTCGATCACAAGGATCGGGCTCGATCGGTTCGGCCGCACGATCTGCGCCGCTCGTGGGGCAGCCGGCTCGTGGAAGCAGGCGTTCCCACGGTCACGGTTAATCAAGCGCTCGGCAACTCTCCGAATAGCGTGAGCATGACTGCGAAGGTCTACATGCACGTTCCCGACACCGTTCAGGCAGCGGCGATCGAGGCAGCGTACGAACGTCGCAAGGCTCGCAGGGCGAAGGCCAAGCGGGCGAAGGCCAAGCCCAGGGCGAAAGCGTGATCGAGGCGACATCGGCAACGGTGTTGCCGATTCAGTCTCCCCGCTATCGGGCTTCCTGCCGCTGCGCTACATGCCCGATAGAGGGCGGGGAAATGCTGCACATGCGCAGCATTTGAAAAGCGCAGCACAGTGCGCATTTGAAATCGTGAACAAATTCACGATTCGAGATTCGGGGCAAATTCCGAATTTGATCGGAATTTGAAAGTCTGACCACGGTCAGACTTTGCACCGCCACGGCACAACACGGGGACGATACGGCCACCGGGCGGCCTCGCAAAGCCGTCTCTTGAGGCAGGGGGCCAACGGTTGATTGCCCCGTCGCTGCGGATCGTGGATACTGCTTGCCGTCCGATCCCTCTCGCCGTCAAGGATGACTGCCATGCCCAAGCGTGTTCGACTCCCCGCTGAGATGCCGTACGAGCTGCGGAAACTGCTCGTGCGAGTGGCCCGTGTTAACGCGCAGGCGAGCAACATCGAAAAAATCTACGTCGATCCCGATGGTGTCGGCGGCGGGCTCGATGCCGATGGCGAAGACAACAATTTCATCGACCGGGCGAAGCGCGGCGACATAACGCTGCTCTACGATTTTTTGGGCAACGCGATCGATGAGATGAGCGACATCAAGCGTGAGCTGGACGCGATGAACGCCCGCGATGCCGGCGGGCCTGCAGCGGGTGAACGCCCGCATACCTACGGCCGCAAATAGGCGAGGCCGGCGGCTCGCCTGGAGCCCGACGCTGCCACGAAAAGCCCCTGAAAACAGGGGCTTTTTTCATGCGCCGGTGGTGCCGAAAAATTTTTCGGTTTTTCCGTGACCACACCCCCTCTCGGTGTTTTCCACGGCAATTCATTCTGACGGTGAAGCCCGTTTAAGGGCAGCCTTCGGAGTACGAAAAATGATTGTCGATAAGAAAACCGGCGGCGAGTTGTCGCTGCCGAATCGGTATGTCTCGCCGGAAGTGGCGAGCGAATTTCTGGACGTTGAACTCTCGACGTTGGCGAACTGGCGATCTGCCGGATTTGGCCCCAAGTTCACGAAGCTCTCAGCGGGCCGTAGTGGTGCCGTGCGTTATTCGCTCGCCGAGTTGCAGCGGTTTGCTGACGATCCCGTTGCATACCGGCCGCGTGTCGTGAGCCGGTTTCGCCCGCCGCAAAAGCTGGCGCGTGGCGCTCAGCCCAACGTCTCGATCGCCCGCGCTCGTCGCAAGCGTCACGGCAAAGCCAAGTCCTGAAAACGAAAACGCCCTCGGCCGTTGCGAGCGACCGGGGCGTTTAAGGACACGACTGCTTGAGCCTAGCAGACGAGTCCAACACCTCCCAGAGGCTCATAAGGACACGACTATGGAAACGAAGCTGGAGCGGCTGCGCCGCATTGAAGCGCTCGAACGGGAACACCGGCGAGCGATGTTCGGATGGAATCATCCTCTGAATGCTGAATGGGCAGCCCGCCGAGCCGACGAGGATCGGGGCGGCCGTGATGAAGACTGGCAGCGGTGGGTTGAAGATCAGCTCGCCTATCTGAAAGACCTGCTGCGCGATCTTGAGCAGCAAGGCCGGTCAAGCGGTGGCGAGCATCGGCACGATGCCGTTGATCGTCACGTTGACGAGCCCCTCGTCATTCGCCGCCGTGGCGAGGGAGGGCAGCCCCATGCCAAGTAAGCCTCTCCCATTCCTCGAAGACATCGAGCTGCCGGGGCACAGTGAGCGGCCCGATATGGACATCGGCGGGCGGGAATGGATCGTGCATCCCCGCAATCGGGCAGCGGTGGCGAGGTTGTGGGCGCTCCTGCAGGAAGCCCCTCGCACGGTCTGCGGCGTCTACGGCTTCCTCACGAGCGATCAGCTCGATGATGTCGGTGTTCCGGAGTGGCTGATTTCTCACTGGCGGTTAATCGACTACACCGACGCCGGCGAGCGGGTCGAGACGATTCCCGGCGGCATGGTCGCCCGCGATCTGGATCGGCTGGGCCTGGGCCGTGATGACGTTGAGCAGGGCACCGTCGTGCCCCCTCGGCCACGGCCTGCGCCGGTGAAGACTGCCACGGCAATTCCTGCCACGGTTCGATCGAATCGGCCGGCTGAGCCCGTCGTCATTCGCCGTCGTGAAACGGGGGTGGCCCGTGGCGCATGAGCCCGAGGGACGAGCGATTGAATGGGAGCCTGTCGGCAAGGGTGGCAGGGCTCGGCTTGTTGTGGTCGGCGCAGACAGCGGCGAAGTATTCGACATTGAGAGTGTCGATCTGAGCCTATGGCGTGAGCGGGTCAGTTATGCGAGGCGGCTTGTTGAAGACGGTGTTGTTCCCTGGGCTCAGGCCGATGTTGAAGCAGAGCTGCTCCGGATCACGGCCGAGCGCTGCGGCGTAAAGCGTGAGCCCGCGCCTGCACCGCTCACGTTGGCCCATGCCTTCGATGAGTGGGAACGACACGAGACTGTGCCCACGGTCACGACGGGCTTTCAGCCGCTCGATAGCCTCGCAGGCGGCGAGCTGCCCGGTGGGCTGCCATTGTCCACGATCACGGTCTTGCTCGGCCCGCCAGCGGCCGGCAAGTCTGCTCTCGGCCTGCAGTGTGTTGTGGGGGCCCTGCTCGCCGATCCTGATCTGCGAGCCCTCTGGGCGCTCGGCGAGATGAGCAAGGCGGCGCTGGCTGCCCGTGCGATCGCCGTGGGCAGTGTGTTGATCGGCGACGGCGAGCCCGTCACGAAGCCCCAGGCGGAACGACGGCGGCCGGCGGCGAAGGCCGTGGCCCACGAGCTGCGGCAGCGGATTGGTGATCGACTCGTGATGGTGCCCCCGATCTTAACGCCGGATCGAATCGAGCAGGTAATCGTGGCCTCGGGGGCCAAGCTGGTCTGCATCGACTATCTGCAACTCGTGAGGCTGCCCGACGCTGCCGACGCCCGCACAGAAGTTGACGGCGTGATGGCTCGTCTGCGGGCGATGTCGCTGGAACATAACTGCGCCATTCTGCTCATCAGCAACATCGGCAAGGCGATCGACGGCAACAGCCGGATCGGAAGCCTAGGAAAGGGCTCGTCGCAGATTGATTTTGACGCCGACATCGTGCTGCTCGGGCAGCCCGACGCCGAGCGTAATGAGGACGGCGTGTTGCCGGTGAAGTGGTGCTGCAAAAAGTCTCGCCACGGGCAGGCGCACGACCTCAACACGCTCTTCGATGGCGATCAGCAGATTTTCACCGACGCCGAGGCCGTGGCCCCGTATGACGAGTTTCTCGATCACGCACCACAGGGGGCACGACGATGAAGAAACGCCCCCCCCAGGCCCACAACGCCGAGCAGGGCGAGCAATCGCCACGGCTGCGGCTCAACAAGCGTCTGAAGGAAATCCTCGCCACGGGCATCCTGCCGAGCCTGTCGCCCTCGGCGCTCACGGTGCTGCTCTACGCCCAGGCCCACGGCAACTTCACGAGCTGCAAGGTGTTCCTCGGGGCGAAAACGGTTGCCCGAAAAGCCTTCAACGGCAGCAAGCATCGCACGAGCGCCCGACGAGGCATCGCTGAGCTGCTTGAGGTCGGCATCCTTGTGCCGGTCAAGGATCGAACACATAGGCAGGCAACGGTCTACAAGATTGCCATCGTGCCCGAACTCATCGACAGGGCGAGGCAGCGGGCGGCTGCGGTGGGAGAGAAGCGGCGCAAGAGCGCCGAGCAAAAGGCAGCCGAATCCGCCGCAAAGAAATTGCAGGCGAAAGAGGCGGCCGAACGGGAGGGGGCTCATGGGTGTGCCCCCAGGGGGCACATGGATGAGCCCCCAGGGGGCTCATGGGTGAGCCCCGAGGGGGCTCATGGGTGTGCCCCAAAACTTTCTTCTAACGTTCCTTCATCCTTGAAGGAACGTGAGGGCAATCGCCCCTCGGCTGAAGCCGAAGGCGATGCCCACAACCCAAAACACAAAGCCCGACTGCGGGCGCTGCGGATCAAGCCGAAGCAAAAGGGGGCCACGGCATGATCGCTCAAGCCCTCATCGACAACATCGTGGCGAAGCAGCTCCCCCGCATCATCGCCGACGCGGAATGGCTGCTCACCGTGGCCGCGTACGCCGATCTGCCGGCGGGCCTGCGAATCGTTCCCATGCCAGCCGGCAGGCTCTCCGGATTCTCTCTCGACTCAGGACATCGCCTTGCCCGTGCCCACGGTTTTGCGCCTGGGAGCGTGGCGGTGGCGGTGGCGGCCGAGGGGTATCTGCGTGATCTGCTTGAACTGTGGCCCGATGACACGGCGACGGGGCTCGCCGAGGCGGGGCTGTATGTCGAATTCGTAACGGCGCACGAGCTGGCGCACGCCATCGGCCACGAGCCCGACGACGATCTGCGGGACGGCGAGGCCGACATTCTGCGCCGCCTGCCGGAAGCGGCGGCGACGATCGAGCGGGCTTCCGATCACGAGCGTACGGCTCTTCATCACGGGCCAGAGTGGGCGGCTGCGGTCGTGATCCTTGCCGGTCGCTGCGCACGCTATCGCCCTGGTGCCCGACATCGCTGGCCTCGCCTGCTCGATGTCGATCTACGGCGCGTGGGCATCGACGCCCAGGCGGGCGCCGACGCCGTTGGTGATGTCGCCGACGAGCTGCCGCTGCGGAAGATTCTGGCCCCCCAGGGGGCAATCGTGGCGCGGGTCGCCCAAGCGATCCCTGACGAGGCAACACGGGCTCTGCTCATCGCTGAGCAGGCAAACAAAACAACGCCGGCCGATCCTGGGCACGTTGCCCCGGTGGCTGCCGGTGTCGGCTGAAGAGGTTTTAAACATGGCAATCAACATCGTGAGCATGATGAGAGGCCGGCGCGAGGCGCGAGCCCAGGGGATTGAGGAACTGGCCCAACGGCTCGCAAAGGGCGAGGCGATCGCTCCAGAGGAAATCGAGGCCCACCTTGAGCGGACGGGCACCGACGAGGCGATTCTGCAGGAACGGATCGACTGCCTTGAGCGCCGGGGCGAGCTGAGCGCCACGGTGGCCCAGGGCATCAAGGCGCAGGCGAAGGCCGACAAGATCAACGCCGAGATCGAGGCAGCGTACGGCAAGGTGGTGGCGGCCCAGGCCGACTATCAAGCCGTACGAGCAAAGCACGATGAAGCCTTGATGGCGCTCGGCCACGAAATCGGATCTGGTCAACGGGCCTTCGATGCCCTGCTCGCCCCAGAGAATCTCTCAGCGTCCGATCGCGAGCGGCTGGCTGCGTCACGGGCAGCCGAGGCCGATGCTTCTAGGGCGGTGAGTGAGTGTAGGACTGCCCTGCGTGATCTGCGATTGAGTCTTGAGCAAGCCGAGCGGGTCGCCGCCGATGCCGTGGAACACGCTCGTCTCAACAAGTCCAACGCCGACGTTCAAGACCACAAGCAGCGGTCTGAGAACGCGGTGAAGTCTCGCAAGGCAAGGATCGCTGAGGCCGAGGCCGAGCTGCCACGACTGCAGGCTGCGGCCGACGCGGCTGCGGCTGCCGTGAAGCAGCTTGAGGCTGAGTTGAGACGTTAACGCATAGGCTGCCGTGGATGTTCGCTCTTCCATCCATGCTCAAGCGCCGGGCCGGCGGGGTCTGCTTTTCCCTCGCCGGCTCGGCGGCAGCCGGTTGTCTTAGGTTCTCCAAGCCGACTCTACAGCCCCCTGGCTGCGATCGAGGCGAGCTATAGGGCATACTTTTGCGCGTGCGAACATGGCGCACACCCCCATCCTTGAAGCTCATGCCGGCGGCTACCCTGCAGGCACAGGAGACATCGAAAATGGGGCTTTCATTAAGGGCTCAGGCCTACTTGCGTGAGCAGGTGAAACGACGGCTCGCCGAGCGGCTTGCGGCCGAGCAGGCGGCCCAAGCGGCGGCAGAGGCGTATCACGCCGAGTTTCTGGATCGGGAACGGGCAGCCGAGTTTCTTGGCGTCTCCGTTCACCGTCTCAAGAGATTGATGGCTGCGGGCACGGGGCCGGCCTGCGTTAAGCGGGGCGACACGAAGCAGGCGACCGTCCGGTGGCCGGTAGGTGAGCTGCGGGCCTGGAAGGCCGATCCAGCGGCGTACGTCGCTGCGAGGGCATCGCAGGCCGGCAAGGATTCGTCGTCGCCACCTACCCCCTGAGCATCAAACAGGCCCATATCGGGCACGGGGGGCGGGCCTCAATCGTCCTGCAGCCGGCCCTCGGCCTCGATCTGCAGGCTGGCCTCGCGCACGGCCTGGGCGAGCTGCGGCCCGATCACGGCGGCGAGGCGATCGACATCGCCGTGGCAGCGGCGGGCCTCGCCGGCAAAGCGCTCGCCGAGGATCACTCGCAGCGGATCGAAAGTCTGCAAGTCCATCCCTCGCAGCGTGAGGCCGGCGGCGTAAAGGGCATCATGGGCGACGGTCAGCGGATCGACTCGCAGGGGGCAGGCAGGCATGGGCATCCTCGTGTTGTGGGTGTCGCTGCAGCCTATCGATGAGGGCAAGCGTGGCGCACGAGAAAAACGACATCGACGCCCAGGTGGCGAGGAAACAGGTAGCCCAGAGGTAGCCCAGCGTTTCCGAAGAGTGTGTTTCGTTCGTTCGGCAGAGCGGAGTCCTACCGACTCTTAATCAGAGGGTTCTTGGTTCGAGTCCAAGACGAGGCACTGCCAAAGTCCACCGCTGGCTCCGCAGGTGGATCTCCGTTGGCGTCGCGCCGGCTCGTGGGCGGCAGAATTCTCGTCGCGGTGTCCCTCACGGACTCGGTCCAAACGCTCCTCGAGCTTCCGCCGACCCCCTCGCCTCCTCCGTAGGACAGGCCTCCGTGCCTGTCACAAGTAGACCGCTTGCTCCGCAAGCGGATCTTGTCCCGCGGAATAGCAGCCGCGTCCCCAGTGCCCGGCAGCGCCTTGGCAAGCCGGGGGGCTCGGGCGCAGTGGATTGCCTGCGGAATCTGCCGGGGATGCTCCGGGAGACGCCCGCCGATCGTGAAACGGGCGGCCCATTCCGCCGATCTTTCCTGCCAGGCGGAGTGCGGATGTGGATCCCTGCGCCATGGTGAAAGAGTGGGGGCGGAGGCAGCGATGCAAGGCGGCAGGCGGATCGAGCGATTGGTCGGTCGACTTTCCGGGAATGCTCTCGTGGTTGCGGGGCTCACGCTCGCGGCGCCGGCCGTCGCGCAGGTCGAGCCCTTCGTCGGCGAGCCCGGCAGCGTCGGCGAATTCGAAGCCCGCGATCCCGTGCTTGCCGACGAGGTGATGACCGGCGTGATCCCTGCGGGGCAGGATTGGTATCTCTTCGGCGAGCCCACTCGCGGCGGCGTCTACGGGTGGCTCAACGGCGGCTTCATCGGCAACTTTGCCAACCCCGGCAGCAAGTTCAACGGCCCATACAACGCCGTCGATCGCGCCAACGAGCCGATGATGAACCAGGTCTATTTCATCGGCGAGCGGCTGCTGCCAACCGACGGGTCGGTCGGCGTGGGCGGGCGGGCCGACCTGCTCTACGGCGAGGATTTTCCGCTCGCCACGTCACTCGGCTGGGAAGACACGCTCAGCGGCCAGAACCAGTGGAACAGCGGCGAATACTACGGCCTCGCGATGCCGCAGCTCTACGGCGAAGTGGGCAATCAGGATCTCTCGGTGAAACTTGGCCACTTCTACACGATCGTGGGCTACGAGGGCGTGCCGGCCGTCGGCAATTTCTTCTACACGAAGTCGTATAGCTACATGTTCGCCGGTCCGTTCACCCACTGGGGCGGCCTCGCCACCTGGCGGGCCACCGACAATCTCGAGTTGAACGGCGGACTCGTGAACGGCTGGAACGGCCTCGCCTCCCCCTACAGCAAGGCGAACTTTCTCGGCCGCGCCCGCGTGCGCAACGACGACAACTCGCTCGCGAGCACGTTCGCGATCGTGACCGGTGACGAGGGCAATGATTTCTCGCCGCTCTACCAGCCAGCGCCGGTGCTCGAGTCGGCCAACCGCACCCGCTACAGCCTGCTCTTCGAGGTGCGACCGAACGACCGCTGGGAATATGTCTTCCACCAGTGGCTCGGCACGCAGGCCCAGGGGCTCGCGGATGGCGGCACGGCTCTCTGGACCGGCATCGATCAATATCTCTACTGGGCTGCCAGCGACACCTGGAAGTGGGGCGCCCGCTTCGAATGGTTTCAAGACACCGACGGCACCCGCGTGGGGCTCAATCGTCCGAGCAACCCCAACCACGTGCCGCTGCCGGGCAACTACTATTCACTCACGCTCGGCGCCAACTGGGTGCCGACCGACAACTTCCTGATGCGGCCCGCCTTCCGCTGGGACTTCTACGGCGGCCCACAGGGCGGTCCGCCTTCCGGACCACGGCTGCCCTACAACGACGGCGCGAGCTGGAACCAGACGATGCTCGGCTTCGACGCGATCCAGAAATTCTAGGCGTGTCGCAGATGCCAGCGGGTGGCGAGCTTGCGAAACGTGAACATGAAATAGAGGTTCGGCTTCGAGAAGAGGAGCCGCGTCACGAGCCCCGAGAGCCCGCGCTTGTGCTCGTATTCGATGTGCTCGTCGATCCGCGTGACCGTCGGCGAGACGGCGGTGAACGTGTGGGTGTGCTCCCACTTCGCGGC
>Ga0172376_10000100_pt1 | contig 100284 bp, 92 predicted proteins | sample Lak35m_FD_121114 | JGI IMG/M metagenome (GOLD analysis project Ga0172376, IMG submission 121114) | Freshwater microbial communities from Kabuno Bay, South-Kivu, Congo - kab_092012_35m | ecosystem: Environmental > Aquatic > Freshwater > Lake | place: Democratic Republic of the Congo: South-Kivu... | reverse complement strand
CTTATGCCAGGCGCCGGACAGGGTCATCATGCCGTTGATCATGCCGCCCCAGCTCGGTGCCAGCAGGATGATCGACATCACCATGCCCAGGCTCTGCGCCCAGTCCGGCAGCGCGGTGTAGTGCAGGTGGTGCGGGCCGGCCCAGATGTAGATCGAGATGATCGCCCAGAAGTGCACGATGGACAGGCGGTACGAGTAGATCGGCCGCCCCGCCTGTTTGGGTACGAAGTAATACATCATCCCGAGAAAGCCGACCGAGAGGATGAAGCCCACTACGCTGTGCCCGTACCACCATTGCACCATCGCATCGGTGGCCCCAGAATACAGCGAATAGGACTTGAGCAGGCTCACCGGCACCAGCGCGTGATTGATGATGTGCACCATGCCGGTGACGATGATGAAGGCGCCGAAGAACCAGTTGCCGACGTAGATGTGCCGAATCCGCCGACGGGCGATGGTGCCGAAAAACAGATAGGCGTAGAGCACCCAGATCAGCGTCACCCAGAGCGCAATCGGCCACTCCATCTCGGCGTATTCCTTGGAGGTGGTGTAGCCCAGCGCATAGCTGACCGGCATCGCCACGCAGGCTGCCTGCCAGCCCCAGAACACCACGGCGGCCAGCCGATCGGAGATCAGCCGGGCATGGCTGGTACGCTGAACGATGTAGAAGGACGAGGCGAACAGCGCGCCGCCTCCGAAAGCGAAGATCACCAGATTGGTGTGGATCGGTCGCAGCCGGCCGAAGCTGGTCCAGGGCAGGTCGAAGTTCAGCTGGGGCCATACCAGCTGCGCGGCGATGAACACCCCGAGCCCCATGCCGAGCACGCCCCAGACCAGCGTCATCAGGGTGAACTGACGCACCACGCGGTAGTTGTAGGCGATAGGTTCGGGGCTGTTGTGCAGTTCGCTCATGCTCGCTGGGCGGGCGACGCGGGTGCCAGTGAGCGACCGCGAGATTCACCAGCCTGCGCTGGCGAGAGTCGACGGACCGGCACGCCGCATCCACTCGCCGCTCCTCCTGATTCGTTGAGTCAGGCGCGGCAGATTGCCGCGCGGACGGGATGCGGGCGGCATTGTCGACAGTAACTTCAATAATCTCTAACGAATGTTATTGCTCGTTTGATGCAATTATTTTGAACCAAGCGCATCGATGCCGCTCGGCTGGCCCTCAGGCGGGATGGCTAGCCCCCGGCGCCGCAGTGCTGGATCACCTCTCCGACAATGCGCATCACCTCGAGATTCGCCTCCTCCATCTGCCCGAGATGCTCCAGCGCCCGTTCCAGCGCGTCCTTGCCGAACGCCTCCAGTGCGGCCTGGCCCTGACCGTGGACCTGGGTGTGCGGGCGTTCGATCCGGCGGAAATGCTCCAGGCCCTGCAGCTCACGGTTGCCCTGGCCGTAGTACCAGCGCCCGAAGCGGCAGTCACGCTCGCCGGGAAGCTGCGGCAGGTTGTGCCGCTCGTTGCCCAGCAGGTGGTTGTAGACGACGAACTTGAGCGAAAGCTCATCGAGGTTGGCCAGTTCCACCCCGGCGCGCAACGCCGAGGCCGCGGTGCTCTCGCGCATCGCCCCGGCCAGCTGGTGCAGTGTGCCCATGGCCTGCACGGCCTGCTGGGTGGTCTGACTGAAGCCGCGGGCCTGGCTGCCCTGCTGGCGGATGTAGTCGTGCACGTTGGCAATCTCGGCCTGCACCTCGTCGATCTTGCGCACGATATCGCCGGTGGCCAGGGCGGTCTTTTCCGCCAGGCTGCGAATCTCCCCGGCAACCACGGCGAAGCCGCGGCCCGCCTCGCCGGCGCGTGCCGCCTCGATCGCCGCATTGAGCGCCAGCAGATTCGTCTGGCTGGCGATACCGCTGATGAGATCGACGATGCCGTTGATCTCCCGCGAACGCTCGGCCAGGGTGTCGACCTTGTGCGAGGCCTGCTCCAGGCCGCTTTCCATCTCGGCGGAACGGCCCTGCAGTTCACCGAAGTGACGCTGGTTGTCCAGCGCCGCCGTCGCGACCCGCTCGGCGCGGGCGCGGTTTTCCTCCAGCTGTCCGCTGAGGTGCTCGAAGGAGTCCCCGAGATGGGCCACCGAGTGGCTGAAGCGAATCAGGTTGGCCGATACGCCGCGGTAATAATCCAGCTGGCGCTGACCGCAGCGATTGGCCTCCTCGGCCGCGGCCAGCGACAGCTCCAGTGCGGCGATGCGCGCCGCCTGGGCGTCGCACCGGGCATGCAGCGCAGCGAGTTCGTCACGCTGGCGTAGCGCGCGCTTGCTTTCGAACCACATCGGTCACCTCCGTCAGCTGATGGTGTAACCGTTGTCCACCACCCAGTCCTGGCCGAACACACCGCGCGCACCCTGGGACAGCTGGAACAGGATCACATTGGCCACCGCCGCCGATTCGAGGAAATGCCCCGGCAGCAAGCGCTTGGTGACGCCATCGGCGACCGCTTCGAGCTGGTCGTCGCTGAGCCCCAGCGTGCCCCAGATCGCCGTGGCGGTCGGCCCCGGCGACACCATGTTCAGGCGCACGTCCAGCGGTGCGAATTCCGCCGCCAGGGTGCGCATCTGCGCAGCCAGCGCCGCCTTGCTGGCGATATAGGCGCCAAGGCCGGGGAATGCCGAGCGGATCAGGAAGGTGCCGATGAACACCACCGAGGCGGGCTTGGCCAGCTCGTTGCGCAACGCGGCGAAGGTGTTCAGCGCGCCGGCGCCGTTGACCGCCCACTGCCGGTCGAAGGCGGCCATGTCCAGCCCGTCGGCGAGTTCGGCGATGCCGGCGTTGGGTACCAGGTAATGCACCGTTCCCAGCTGCGCAGCACGGCGGGCCAGCCGCGCCAGGTCGTCGGCCGACGTCACGTCGCCTTGCAGCCACTGCAGCTGTTCGGCATGGGTTTCCAGCATGGTCTCGAGCCCGCCGAGGCTGCGCGACATCGCCAGCACCCGCGCGCCCCGCTGCAGCAAGGCTGCGCACAGGGCCAGACCGATTCCGGAACTGGCACCGGTGACCACGGCCAGGCGATCCTGAAACTCGCTTTTCATCATCATCTCCGAGCTCGACGCACGCCGAGTCACAGGCTGCCTCGCGGAGGCAGCGGGTTTGGGTTGGCTGTTGGACGGGCAGATGCGCGGCACCTGCTCCGGTTTCAGGTGCCGCTGTTCAGCCCGGGTGGCCATCCACGCGCGGGGCCAGCAGCATCGGCGCGTAGCGCCAGACATAGAGGGCAAAGGCCAGCGCCCAGCAGATCGCCGCCAGCCACAGACCGGTCACCGGCCAGGCGACCGAGAGAAACACCCGCGACGCAGTGCCCAGGTTGAACAGGACGAAGGCCCCGACGATCCCCGCCGGCAGCTGCAAAGGCCGGCCGGTATGGCCGAGGGTCACCCGGGCGATCATCGCCAGGATCAGTCCGCTCATGGAGCCGACCGTCAGTGCGTGCAGCGCCGGGCTGGACTGCGCCAGCAGGCCGAAATGCCAGAGCGCCAGGCCGAAGGTCGCGACCACCATCCAGAGCATCGCCACGTGCAACGACCAGAGCAGGCCGACCTTCCAGATGCCCTTGTCGTACCAGCGCGCCAGGCGCAGCAGGTGGCCGACACCGATGGCGGCAAACAGCAGCCCCAGCAAGGGTTGCGGGCGCATGGCCAGGCCGAAGGCGTGCAGCAGAGCGATCACACCGGTGCCTACCAGCAGGGCGACGTCCAGCCAGACCCAGGGTTTGACCGCCTCGAGCTTGCCCAGCCCACGCTGGGTGAAGAACGGGATCACCCGGCCGCCGATCAGTGCCATCAGCGCTGCGACCAGCCACAGACCGGCCAGCACACCCTGGCGCTGCAGGGCATCGCTGCCTTGCAGCAGGCCGGTGAGCACCAGCAGATCGGCACCGAACATCAGCGCCAGCACCACCACGATCGGGTAGTTGCGCTTCTGCCGCACGGCCCAGAGCATGCGCGCCATCATCCAGGCCAGGGCCAGCAGGAACAGCAAATCCAGCGGGGCCAGCCACTCGGCCGGCAGGCCGAACAACCAGCCCAGGCGTGCCGCCAGCCAGAGCAGCGCCAACCCCATCAGGCGATTGCCGGACGGCGCGATCTGCCCGGTCCACGTCTGCACGGCGGTGAGCAGAAAACCGGCGACGATGGCCATGGCGAAGCCGAACAGCATCTCGTGGCGGTGCCAGGCCAGCCAGCCGCCGGTGGGCTGGAAGCCAGGCCAATGGCCAGTCCAGGTCGCCACCCAGAGCGGGATCGCCAGCAACGCGTAAACGCTGCCGGCGAGAAAGAACGGGCGAAATGCGAGCCGCCAGATGGGCGCGATACTCAGGGCTTTTCGCCGATCGATAACTTGCACGGAAGGGCCTCCAGACGTTCTGCTCCCGGCTACGACAACCGCGACGCGCCGGACTCGATGACCGCTCCCGAATCCGGGAGCCAGGATTACTTTCTACAGGGTAGGTGCCCTCGGCAGACTTGATTGCAATCAGCTTTTTTCCGAGGGGGCGGGAAAGTGACGATCGGCGGGCAAGGGCCGCAGCCAGGCGCACCAGGGCGGTGCGAAGCGACGCAGCTGATCGTGCGGAGGTAGGTGGCGGCGGGCACGAGGTGCCCGAGGCAGCCCGTCCAGATGCCGAGGCGCGGCCGGACGGGCTGCTTCGGAGATGACGGTTACTTGAGTTCCTGCTTCACCGTTTCGGTATGGGCGGCGGTCTCGCCTTCGCTCACCGATTTGCGGAACCCGCTGATCGCGCTGCCCAGATCGGAGCCCAGGCCACGCAGGCGCTTGGTGCCGAACAGCATGACCACGATCAGAAGAATGATCAGAAGTTGCCAGACGCTGATACCCATCATTGTGTTACCTCGCAAGTGTCGGAAGACTGGTCGTCACTGCCCGGGGCTCAGTGCCCCGCATGCGCGTCATGTGCATCGTCGGACAGGTGCCCGTGCATGCCGCCATGCTGCATGCTCGCGGCTTCCTGCAGCAGCGCCTGATCGATCTCTTCGAAGCGCAGCACACGGCCGCCGTGCATGCTCGCCAGGGCCTGGGCGTCCTGCTCCTGGGCGAAGCTGGCGAGCGACGCGCCCATGGCGCCCTTGAGCGTTGTGCCGACCACATAGTAGGCGCTGGTTGCGTCGATCAGATGACCGTCGTCCGGATGTTCCCAGACGCTGCGGCCCATATCGTGCACATACAACCGGGCCTCGAGCAGGCGGTTCTCCGGCTGCAGCCACCAGCCCAGCATCTCGGCGGTGGAGCAGAACTTCTTCACCCCGCCCTTCTCCACCGCCTGGCCCTTGGGCCCGGGGAAGTCGCTGATGATCATGCCGCAGACATGGCACTCGTCGCTGGCATGGAAGGCCACCGGCTCGAGCGATTGCCGGACCTCCTCCTTCTCGCCGCAGCCGGCCAGGCCGAGGCCCAGCAGCAGGGCGAGGACGGCGCCGGCGCCGATGCGATGCAAAGTGTTCATGGCGTTCTCCTCGATTCGTGAAAGGTCAGGCCAGGCGCCGGCGGAAGATGCCGTAGGCCAGCAGCAGCGAGACACCGACCCAGGCCAGCAGGCACAGCCAGAGCATGGCCGCCGGCACCGGCAGGTCCGCCCCAAGCGACAGCACGCCCATGGCGCTGCCGCTGCCCTCGAAGCCGGACAGGTTGATTAGCCGGTAGATGTCGGTGGGGTTGAGCAGGAGCAGCCAGGGCAGCAGCTCCGGATTGAACTTGCCTTCGCTGAGCACCAGCAGCGCCAGCAGCACCAGGTCGAAGACCAGCACGAAGAGGAACCAGACGCCCAGCGCAAGGCCCGCGGCGCTGGATTTTTCGTTGACCTTGCCGCTGAGCACGTAGGCGAAGGCGAGGAACACCCAGCCGAGCAGCGTAGAGGAGATCATGAAGCGACCGAACGCCCAGAGCAGCAGGCCCAGCTCGACGCCGTCCACCAGCAGGGCGATGGCCAGCGCGGCACAGCCGAAGCCGATCAGCACCGCCAGGGCCAGGATCAGCCCGTGGCCGACGAACTTGCCCAGCAGGATCTGCCCGCGGCCCAGCGGGTAGGTCAGCAGCAGCATCAGGGTGCCGCCTTCGTCCTCGCCGACGATGGCGTCATAGGCCAGCAGCAGCGCGATCAGCGGCATCAGAAAGGTGGCCAGGCTGGCCAGGCTGGCGATGGTCGCCGGGATCGAGGTGAAGCCCAGCTGCCCGGAGGCCGCGGCGCCGAGCCAGGCGATGCCCACTGCGAGCACGGCGAACAGCAGGCTGATGGCGAGCAGCCAGCGATTGCGCAGGCCGTCGCTGAGTTCCTTGCGCGCGATGTTCCAGACCTGGTTCATGGCCGACCCTCCTGGGCGCGCACGTCGCCGGCGCGCTCCATGTAGTAACGATAGAGATCCTCCAGCGACGGCTGGTGGATCTCGATGTCCTCCGGCTCCCCCTCGCCCAGCAGCTGACGCAGCAGCACCAGTTTGTGGCCGTTGACCGCCACCACCTCCAGGCTCGATTCGCTGAGGCCGCGGGCGCTGTGCCCGGCAGCGGCCCAGCGCTGCAGCCAGCTGTCACGCTCGCTGATGCCGCTGGCACGGATGCGCACCGGCAGACCGGCCTCGGCACGCAGGTGCGCCAGGCTGCCTGCGGCCTGCAGACGGCCCTTGGCCAGGATCGCCGCACGATTGATGTGGGCCTCGACACCCGGCAGCACATGAGAGCAGAGGATGATGCTGGTGCCGCGCTGGCGCAGGCGGTCGATCAGCAGGTACAGATCCTGGGTGGCGATCGGGTCGAGGCCGACGGTGGGCTCGTCGAGCAGCAACAGCTTCGGTTCGCCGAGCAGCGCCTGGGCCAGGCCGAGACGCTGGCGCATGCCCTTGGAATAGGTCTTCACCCGACGGTCGGCAGCATGGGCCAGGCCGACCTGTTCGAGCAGTTCGTCCACCTGGCCGAGCGCCGCCCCCTTGAGACGGGCGAAGTGACGCAGGGTCTCGCGGCCGCTGAGCTGCGGGTAGAATGTGACGTTCTCCGGCAGATAGCCGAGCTGGCGGCGCACCTGCGGATCGTTCGGTGCGCGGCCGAGCACCTTAACCTGCCCTTCGCTGGGCGCGAGCAGGCCGAGGATCAGTTTCATGCTGGTGGTCTTGCCGGCGCCGTTGTGGCCGAACAGCCCCAGCACCTCGCCTTCGGCAAGGGTCAGGTTCAGATCGTGCAGCACGGTCATGCTGCCGTAACGCTGGCTTACGCCCTGGATCTCGACGGCGTTCATGACGTTGGTTCCTGCTTGGCGGATAGGAGTTTTTCGGTGGGCAGGCGCATCAGCGGATGGCTGTCCTGGACACCCGGCGACTTGATCACCGGGAAGGCGCGCTGCACCCAGCGCAGAACCTCGATGCTCGGGCTGTTCATCAGCAGACGCACCTGCGGATACAGCCAGAGCAGACGGTCCACGTTGTCGTTGGGCTCGTAGGCGACGTCGCCCAGGCCATCGTCGTTGCGATCCCAGCCCAGGTAGTCGCTCCAGTAGTTGCCGCGGCCGTCCACCGACCATTCCTGGGTGCGGCTGGCGACGTACTTGACCTGCTGGCGGTTGTCGACGAAGGCGTTGCCGCTGATGCGGTTGTCCTCGGAGCCGGCGGTGAGGTGGATGCCCAGCGCGCTCTTCTCGAAATGGTTGTTCTCGATGCTGTTGAACAGCGAGTTGTAGATGAACAGCGCCTTGCCCTCGCCACCGCTGATCATGCTGTCGCCAGTCGACCCGCTGCGCACGTCGCTGACGAAGTTGTCGCGGATGGTCGAGTAGGTGATGTAGTTGAGCAGCATGCCGTAGTTCTGGTCCTGCTCGGAGCGGTTGCCGGTGACGATCAGCTTGCGGCTCTGCATCAGCGCATAGCCGGTACGGGTGCGACGGGTGATGTTGTCGATGAGGCTGTTTTCGTTGGCGAACATGTAGTGCACGCCGTAGCGGACATCCTCGATGAGGTTGCCCTCCATGTGGTTGCCATGGGAGGTATCGATGTAGATGCCGTCGCGCACGTCGCGGACCTGGTTGCCGAGGATGCGTGCGCCCTTCACCGCGAACAGGTGAATGCCGTTGCCGCGATCCTGCGAGCGCACGCTGGCGTCGCCGTCGATGCGGTTGCCGCTCACCTCGGCCTGAACGGCGCGATCGAGAAACACGCCGAAGCCCGGGCCCTGCATGCGGTTGTTGCGGATGGCTGCACGCTCGGCCTCCGGCAGGATGAACACGGCCGAGTCCATGGCGGTGAGGTCGCGTCCCCAGTTGCGCAGCGTGCAGCCTTCGACCTGCACATCACTGGCGGCGATGGTCAGCACGTTGCCCTGGCCCTGGGCATCGAGCACCGCGCCTGGTTCGCAGATGAGCTGCAGCGACTCGTCGATGCGGAACTGTCCGGCATATTCACCGGCCGGCAAACGCCAGCGCTGCTCGCCCATGGCCTGCAGCGGCAGGTCGCGGATCGGCTGCGGTGCCGCCTGGGCGAGCCCGGCCAGCAGGGCCAGCACGCATCCGGCGACCAGCTGAAACGAATGAGGCGCCTGATTTCTGAGCACGACGGTTACCTTCTTCAGCGTTCAGGCAGAAATTCTGGACGGGCCCGACCGCAAGGCCGGGCCCGTGACCGGTACAGCGAACCGGCCCCTGGTCAGCGGGGCCGGCCCCCGGCATCAGGCCGGTTCGACAAGCATGCGGCCGACCATCTCCATGTGCAGCGCGTGGCAGAACCAGCTGCAGTAGTACCAGTGCAGGCCCGGCTTGTCCGCGACGAAGGTGATCGAGGAGGTCTGCTGCGGGCTGATCTCCATGCTCACGCCGTGGTTGACCATGACGAAGCCGTGGGACACGTCCTCGATCTGGTCGAGGTTGGTGATGGTCACGGTGACCTCGTCGCCCTGCTTGACGGTGAACTCCTGAACACCATAGCTCGGCGCCATGGAGGTCATGTAGACGCGGACCTTGTTGCCGTCGCGGATGACCTTGTTGTCGGTTTCCAGGTTGATGCCGTCCTTCTTCGCCATTTCCACGGTGGGGGCGAAGAACGGGTCGTTGCGGTCCCATATCTTCTTGGTTTTGATCTGATCGCGACGGGCCATGATGCAGTCGTGCGGCTCGGCGTAGGTCGGGCCGTCGTGCACCAGCTTCATCACATCACCGGAGATGTCGATCAGCTGGTCGTTCTCGGGGTGCAGCGGCCCGGTGGGCAGGAAGCGGTCCTTGGAGAACTTGCACAGCGCCACCAGCCACTTGCCGTCGGCTTCGCTGGTTTCGCAGAGCGAGGCATGAATGTGGCCCGGCTGGTAGTGCACATCGAGCTTCTGCTTGATGTACTCGACCTTCTCGCCCTTGTAGGCGCGTACCGCGTCGGCCATGTTCCACTTCACCACCTGGCTGTCGATGAACAGCGTGGTGTAGGCGTTGCCGCGACCGTCGAAGGTGGTGTGCAGCGGGCCGAGGCCCAGTTCCACTTCCGCCGCCACGGTGTCGCGCGGGTCCTTCAGCTTGCCGGCGAACAGGTCGGGCAGCTTGGCGATCTCGATCATGGTCACGGTCGGCGACAGCTTGCCGTTGGCGATGAAGTACTTGCCATCGGACGAGGTGTTGCAGCCGTGCGGGTTCTTCGGCACCGGGATGTAGCGGGTGAACTCGCTGTCCTTGTCGCCCTTCTTGCGGCCATCGAGCACCGGCACCTTGGAGTCGCCAAGATTGATGAACTTGCCGGCCTTGACCGCCTTTTCCGCCGCCTCGATGTCGAACACCACGACCCAGTCGCGCTCGTTGCGCATCATGCCGCCCAGGTCGTAGGCCTTCTCCGAGTTGTAGCAGGTGGCTGCGGTGAAGCGGCCGGTGTAATCGGCATCGGTGTTGTCGAGGTTGCCGTCGACGATGATCTGGAAAGCAACTTCCATCTTCTCAGCGTCGATGACGTTGTACATGGTGTAGCTGTTCTCATCCTGCAGGTCGAAGACCTTGCCGTCGTTCGGGTGCGGGATGACGAATTCGGCGTTGGCGAACACGTACTTGGTGAACGGCACCTTCTGCAGGCGCAGGCCGTGGATGGCCTGGCAGTTGGGGATGGTGATCATCTTGTCGCACTTCATGATATCCAGGCGGATACGCGCGACACGGGTGTTGGCCTTGTCGTTGATGAACACGTACTTGCCGTCGTACTTGCCGTCGGTCATGGAGATGTGCGGGTGGTGGCAGTCGCCGTTGAGGAACTTGGCGCTATCACCCAGCACCGCCTTGCTCTCATTGGTTAGGCCCCAGCCGGTGGCCGAGTCGACGTTGAACACTGGGATGCGCATTAGCTCACGCATCGACGGAATGCCCAACACGCGCACCTCGCCCTGGTGGCCGCCGCTCCAGAAACCGTAATAGTCATCCAGCTCGCCGGGACCGACGTGGATGTTCTGCTGCGCATCCTTGACCGCGGCGGCCCAGGATTCGCGGGTCATCACCGCGCCGCCGAAGGCGGTGGCCGCAACGGCCGCGCCGGTCACCGCACTGGCGCCGAGGAAGTTACGACGGCTGATGCCGCCCTTCTCCAGCACCTCGGGGTTGTTCTTGCTCTTGTCGCTCATGGGGTTTTGCTCCTTTGGGACATCTGCTTCAAACACACTCGATCGAGCACCTCGCCGGGGCGATGGCTCAGGGTTCCACCACTTGCACTACGGGAATCAGCTCGGCGGATGCCGGCGCCTTCTTGTCGCGCTTCTTGCGCTTGTTCTTGTTCACCAGCGGCGGGCACTTGTGCTCGTTGTGGTAGGTCATCTGGCAATCGAGGCAGTAGTGGCACTCGTTGGCATTGATATGGCCGTCGGGATGGATCGCCTGGATCTCGCATTCCTTGGCGCAGAGCTGGCAGGGGCTGCCACACTCCTTGCGGCGCTTGAGCCAGTCGAACAGGCGCAGCTTGGTCGGGATCGCCAGCGCCGCGCCCAGCGGGCAGACGTAACGGCAGTACACCTTGCGGGTGAAGATGTTGATGACTAGCAGGAATACCGCGTAGGCGACGAACCACCACTGGCGGTCGAACTTGAGGGTGATGGCGGTCTTGAACGGCTCAACCTCGGCGGCCTTCTCGGCCATCATCATCGACTCGAGGGAGATGCCGAACAGGACCAGCAGGACGATGTACTTGATGGCCCAGAGCCGCTCGTGCACCGCGAAGGGCAGTTCGTACTGCGGAATCTTCAGCTTGCGTGCGGCTTCGTTGATCAGCTCCTGCAGCGCGCCGAATGGACACAGCCAGCCGCAGAACACACCGCGGCCCCAGAGCAGGATGGTGGCGGCGGTGAAGGTCCAGATGATGAAGATCACCGGGTCGGAGAGGAACAGCTCCCAGCGGAAGTCCTGGAACAGCGCGTGGACGAAGGTCAGCACGTTGACCACCGACAGCTGCCCCAGCGCATACCAGCCGATGAACACCACAGTGAACACCAGGTAGCCGCGGCGCAGCCAGTGCAGGAAGCGCGGCCGCTGGGTGAAGGTGTCCTGCAGGAAGAGGATCACCGTGAGCAGGCCGAGGGCGGCGAGGATGACGCCGATCTGGAAGCTCTTCTGGTACCAGATGTTGACCCACATCGGCCGGTTGGCTTCCTCGATGGCAGCCAGTTCCTCGGCGGTGGGCTGCGGCCGCTCGATGTAGTCCTCGAGCATCTGGTAGGGCAGTTCGAAGCTGGTGAACACGCCGCTCACCGGGCCGGTCTGGCGGCGCACCAGCAACTCCAGCACCCAGGGCGAGCCCGGATCGAAGCGGGCAGCCTCACGGACGATGAAGATCGCCATCTCGCTGAAGCGCGGCGCGCCGTCGAGGTAGATGTCGTTCAGGCGTTGGAAGTCGAGGTCGCGGAAGCTGATGATGTCGCCGAACTGGCGCAGCTGGACCCGATCGAAGATGCCGCCGCGCACGTAGCCCGAGCCCTTGAACGAATACTCGCCGCTGCCCAGCACGGCGATGGCGTGCTCGCCCGGCTTGAGCTCTTCCATCAGGAAGCGGTACTGATTGTCGCCCAGCAGGTTGCGGCCGATGGTCGGCGGATTCAGGTCCGCGGCGTAGAGGTCGATGAAGGTCTCGTCGGCGGTCTGTGCGGTGGCCTCGTCGATGCCTTCGGCCTCGGTGCCCTTGAAGGCTTCGTCGATCTGCCCGCGAGTCAGGTGCAGACGCCGGATCGCGCCACTGCCGGTCAGCTCGGTCCAGTTGGCCGGCTGGTAGACGTCCTGGCGCACGCTGGCGATCTTCGGCCGCGCGTTGCCGCCCCCCTCGATCAGGCCCAGCGAGACGGCCACCTCATGGGCGGCGCGCATGACGATCTCGTTGACCACCATCACGGTCACGGTGGCGCCGGTCACGGCATCGATGGTCACCGCGTTGCTGTCGCTGGAGCGACCGACCACCACGCGTTGGTCGGCCCGGATGCCCTGGTACTTGGCGTTGAAGTCGTGCAGTTTCTGTTCGGGAATGCCGATCAGCAGGATCGGTTCGTGGTGCTCCAGCACATAGGCGTCGCGGATCACGCCCTGCGGATCGAGCAGCACCTGCATGTTGATCGGCTTGCCAGAGTAGGCCGGGATCTGAGTGACGTTGATGCTCTGAAACGCATAGCCGAGCACCTCGTCACCCTTGCGCAGGGTACGCACCCGGTAGTCACCTTCGGGCTCGGAGACGCTCTGGACATCGGGGAAGAACTGCTCGATGCGCTGTCGCTCGACCTCGTAATCCTTGGCCTGCAGCGGCAGTGCGCCAACGACCAGACTCAGAAGAACGACAAGACCCTTGACCCAGGTACCCAAGGCACCGGCCAAGGACGGGAACTCGCGGGGAGCCATCACTTCACCTGCTTCCATGTAAACGTGGCTCGCATGGTAGGTGAGCGGTCGCGCGACTCCCCTTGACTGCAATCAAGGACGTCCTGAGGCGCCGGTTTGGCTGTTCCTTCGTTGTCCCATGTCAATAAACCAGGGCGTTCAACTGGCGGCGGGGCGATGCCGGGCCCAGGTCAACCCCCGGAAATGCGAGGCTACGCGGCCAGCGAGCCGTGCAGGATCGGCGGGCCCGCGCGATTCGAGCGATCGTGCGGCGCAGGCGTTTCGCTCAGTGTCGGCCGGGCGGGGTAAGGTAGGCCGCGGTCGCGCCGCGGGTGGTCTCGCTGGCCTTGATTTCCATCTTCGCGATGCTGCGCAGATGCACCTGATCCGGTCCGTCGGCGAAGCGCAGCGCACGGCCGCCGGTCCACATATCGGCCAGCGGCGTGTCCGGGGTCAGGCCCATGGCGCCGTAGACCTGGATGGCGCGGTCGACGACATTGGTGTGCATGCGTGGCACCAGCGCCTTGATCATGGCGATCTCCTTGCGCGCGGCCTTGGCGCCGACCTCGTCGATCATCCAGGCGGTCTTGAGCACCAGCAGGCGCGCCTGTTCGATCTCGATGCGCGACTCGGCGATCCAGTCGGCGACGTTGGAATACTGCTGCAGGTACTTGCCGAACGTCTTGCGTTCCTGGCAGCGCTCGACCATCAGTTCCAGCGCCAGCTCGGCCATGCCGATCGAGCGCATGCAGTGGTGGATGCGCCCCGGTCCGAGGCGCGCCTGGGCCATCATGAAACCGTCGCCTTCCTTGCCGAGCAGATTGCTCGCCGGCACCCGCACGTTGCGCAGCAGCAGCTCGCTATGACCTTCCGGCGCGATGTGGTTCATCACCGGAATGTTGCGCACCAGCTCGACGCCGGGCGTGTCGAACGGCACCAGGATCATGCTCTGCTGCTGATGGGTCTCGGCGTCCGGATCGGTCTTGCCCATGACGATCAGGAGCCTGCAATTGGGGTGCGAGGCGTTGGTGATGAACCACTTGCGTCCGTTGATCACGTAGTCGTCGCCGTCGCGGCGGATCAGCGTCTGGATGTTGGTGGCGTCGGAAGACGGCACGTCCGGCTCGGTCATGGCGAAGGCCGAGCGGATCTCGCCGTTCAGCAGCGGCTCGAGCCAGCGCTGGCGCTGCTCGGGCGTGGCGAACAGGTGCAGCAGCTCCATGTTGCCGGTGTCCGGCGCGTTGCAGTTGAACACTTCGGAGGCCCAGTGCACGCGCCCCATGATCTCCGCCAGTGGCGCGTATTCCAGGTTGCTCAGCCCGGTGCCCGGCTCGTCTTCGCCAAGCGATGGCAGGAACAGGTTCCACAGCCCCTCCTCCCGCGCCAGCGCTTTCAGGTCCTCCATGAACGACACGGGGTACTGGCCGGCAGCGACTTCCGCATGCCAGGCGCCGATGCGCGGCACGATGTGGTCGTCCATGAAGGCCTGCAGCTGCTGCCGCAGGGCCTCCACACGCGGGCTGTAGGCGAAGTTCATGGCAGACCTCTGCTGACTGGAATGGATGCAGCCACCTTAGTCGCCGATACGGCGAACGCAACGAGACTGCAGCCACTGAATCGGCCCCGATAAGCACCACGAAAAGCACCGGCAAACTTGACCGGAATCATCACCCCGCGCGACGGACCTGCTAAGGCGCCGGACGGATGAAGGCGGCGTCGACTACCAGTGCAGGTAGAACATGCCCTTGGCCAGCAGCACGATGCCGATCATCTGCAGGAAGATGGCCCAGTGCAGCGTCCGGTAGCGCGCCGGCGTCATCCTCCCCTTGCGCAGCAGCACGGCCACCAGGCCGAACGTGAGGAACACGCCGACCGCCAGCACGATCTTCAGCGTCAGTTGTGTGGCGAAGCTGCTGGCGAACGGATTGGCCAGCGCCTGGCGGTGATACCAGGCCAGGCCGATACCGGCGCCGTAGACGAACAGGACCACCCAGTGCAGCACCACCCGCGAGCGCGCACCTACGGCGCGCTCCACCAGCGGCATGGTCTGCTCGCCGATCTGCTGACGGATACGGCCGAGGATCATCACCTCGAAGAACAGCGTGCCGATGAAAAAGATCGCGGCCAGCAGATGCACCACATGCAGAACGGAATAACTCATCAGTGCCTCCTCGATGACGGTCAGCCGCGATCATCCCCCATCCGCCGGCCGGCGGACCAGCCGCCGTGCATCAGCGGGTCGACGCGGTGACCCGCGCGCCATCGCGCTCGATGTGCTGGCCCTGCAGAAAGCGGTCATCCGCAGTGCGGATGCGGGCGATGCTGCCATCCTCGCGCTTGACCACATACAGCGTCTGCTCCAGCCCGGCGGCCTGCTGCGTGCCCTGCCCCATCAGATAACCGACCCCGCCACCGATCAGCGCCCCGATCGGGCCGCCCGCTGCGGCCCCGATCATGAAGCCGCTGAGCCCACCGAAGCCGCCACCGACGGCGCGGTCCTTGTGCACTTCCAGAATCTCGTCCGCACTGGCCAGTCCGCTTGCCAGGATTGCCGCTGCCGCCACCAGAACCTTTGCGCTTTTCATGTAATGCTCCTGTCGTGATTGATTTGCCGCCAAGGCTTCACTTCAGGAAGCGTGCCGCTTTTTACTCCTTTTAAATCAAAAAGATACGCATTAAATGGTTGTGAAAACCCAATCGCACAGGGTGTTATTTACCCCTTCACCAGTAAAATAAACCACACCTCAGCGAACGAACGGTCTAGGCTGGATTACCGATAACGAGGAGGTCTGGTGATGATTCAGTGCAAACGCGCCTATGCACCCGCCGAGGCCACGGACGGCCGCCGGATACTGGTCGACCGGCTATGGCCGCGGGGCTGCGATCGCCAAGGGCTGGCGCTGGAGGCCTGGCTGGCGGATCTGGCGCCATCGACGGAGCTGCGCAGGGCGTTCAAGAACGGCACGCTGAACTTTGCCGAGTTCCGCCGGCGCTACCGCAGCGAGCTGGCGGCGCATCCGGAGCACTGGTGGCCACTGCTGGAGATGACCGAAGGGGGCACCCTGACGCTGGTCTACGCGGCTCGGGATGAGCACGAGAACAACGCACGGGTACTGGCCGAATGGCTGGAGCAGGAGGGTGAGCGGCTGAACCGCCCGAGCTCGCCGACCTGCATGGCCGGCGAGTTCGATCGCGGCCTCAGCGGCGACGATTGACCGTCATCGCGGCGCGAATCAGGTCCGCACCGATTTCGGCCTCGTAGGTTTTCCATACCGGCAGCATCTGCTCGCGCCAGGCCTGGCGTTCTTCCGGCGTGAGGGTGATCAGCTGGCTGCTGCCGCTGGCCAGGATGCGATCGCGGTCGCGCCGATTGACTGCAGCGGCCTCGCGATTCACCGCCTGGGTGACCTCGAGAATGATGCCCTCCAGCTCCGAACGCACGGCGAACGGCATGCTCAGCCAGAATTCGTTGTTGGTGATCAGCATGTAGTCGAGCACACCGTGGTTGGTTTCGGTGATGTACGGCTGAACGCTGTGCATGTTCTGGCTGAGGATGTTCGACCAGGGGTTCTCGGCCCCCTGCACCACGCCGCCCTTGAGCGACTCGTAGACCTTGGCGAACGGCAGCACCACCGACTTGGCACCGACCGCCGCGAACTGCGCCTCGAGCACCGGCGAGGGCTGGATACGGAAGGCCAGCCCCGCCGCATCGCTCGGCTTGCGCAGCGGCGCCGTGGCCGAGAGCTGCTTCAGGCCGTTGTTCCAGTAGGCCAGGCCGTAGACGCCGTGATCGGCCATGGAGCGCAGCAGCTGGCGCGCGGCCTCGCGCTTCTGGAAACGCTGCAGCGCCTCGGCGTCATCGAACAGGAACGGCAGATCGAACACTTGCAGTTTCTTGGTGTAGGGCGCGAACTTCGACATCGACGGCGCCAGCAGCTGCACCTTGTTGTCGAACAGCGCCTGCATCTCGTCGGCGTCGCCCACCAGCGTCGAGTTCGGATAGACCTCGACCTTCACCTTGCCGGCCATACGCTCCTCGACCAGCTGCTTGAGCAACAACGCCCCCTTGCCCTTGGGGGTGTCGTCCGCCACCACGTGGGCGAACTTGATGACGATCGGCCCGCCTTCGGCAGCCATCACGGGAGCACTCAACCAATACAGGGCTGCGACCAGCGCAGCGACACAAGACTTGTACATCCAACCCCCAATGGGAAAAGCCCGAAGGCGCCTCGTGAGCACCGTCCGAGTGGTTAGTCGATATGGATTGAAAAGGCCCGCTGACGCGCAACGCCAAGGGTCTTTTGCTGAGGTGGCCCGATCGACACGCGTGCCGCGGTCGTCGCTGGCCTTTCTTGGAATGCCGCTGCGGTGAATGCGGCGCGAGAGCCATCCGCAGCTATACGAAAGTCTTAGGGAACGCCGCAGATGGCACAAGGCCAGAAAGTGCGACCAGCTCTCAAAATAGCGTTTTGCTGGCGCATGAAAGCCCGGCGACGAGCCCGATCAGGCTCATCGCAGCGCTCTGGGCTGGGCGGCTCCGGCCGGTGAACCGGAGCCGTGGAGCTCAACGGCGGTTGACGGTCAGCGCGGCGCGCATGATGTCCGCGCCGATCTGGCTTTCGAACGACTTCCACACCGGCTGCATCTTCGTGCGCCAGGCCTGGCGCTGTTCCGGCGTCAGGGTGACCAGTGTGGCACTGCCGCTGGCGATCAGCTGTTCGCGTTCGCGCTGGTTGATCGCCGCTGCTTCGGCGTTCACCGTCTGGGTGACTTCAAGAACGATGTTCTCCAGTTCCGAGCGCAGCGCGAAGGGAATGCTGGTCCAGAACTCGGAGTTGGCCACCAGCATGTAGTTGAGCACCCCGTGATTGGTCTCGGTAACGTAGCTCGGCTTGCCGGCGGCGCTCTGCCCGCGCAGGTTCGACCAGGGCCCTTCGGTTCCCTGCACCGTGCCGCTCTGCATGGCCTTGGACACCTCGGAGAACGGCAGGCGCACGGCCTTGGCGTCGACCGCGGCGAACTGCGCCTCGAGCACTGGCGAGGGCTGGATACGGAAGGCCAGACCCGCGGCATCGGCCGGGTTGCGCAGCGGCTGGCTGGCGGTCATCTGCTTCAGGCCGTTGTTCCAGTAGGCCAGGCCGTAGATGCCGCGCCCGGCCATCGAACGCAGCAGCTCACGGCTGGCCTCGCGCTTCTGGAAGCGCGCAACCGCGGCGTCGTCATCGAACAGGAAGGGCAGGTCGAATACCTCCAGCTTCGGCGAATACTCGATGAGCTTGGAGAGCGATGGCGCCAGCATCTGCACCTTGTTGTCCAGCAGCGCCTGCATTTCGTCGGCATCGCCGACCAGCGTCGAGTTCGGGTACACCTCGACATCCACCTGACCGGCCAGGCGCTGGCGCACCAGCTTCTGGAAAAGTAGTGCGCCCTTGCCCTTGGGCGTGTCGTCCGCCACCACATGGGCGAACTTGATGACGATGGGCTCGGCGGCTTTCGCGGCCATTGGCGAAAGTATGAGCAACAGCGCCGCACAGGGCGCAACAACCAGAGACTTGAACACGATCTACCCCCACGGGAAGTAAGCCCGACACGGCGCCTCGTGAGCACCGTTCGAGTGGTTTTTGCAATTCGATATGGTTCAGCCGGCGCCGGGTGTGGCGAGGCTGGGGTACAGCGAGGGGACCAGTGCACCGCGAGCGGAGCCGCAGGCTGGTCTTTATTGGAATGGCGGTGACCGATCGGTACGGGTTGGACCCGACGGTCACCGAGCCGCGCAGTTTTGGCCATCGACGGCTCTGGCACAAGGGTTGAAGCTCCAACCAGCTCTCAAAACCGCACATTGCATCCATCGGCCGGACCGAACTTTCGCGTCACGCCCCCTTCTACTGGCAACCACCCGCCACCGGCCAACGCCATGCCCCCCGAGCAAGCGAACCCGCAAACTGCCGTGACCGACTGCCTGATCGTCGGCGGCGGTCCCGCCGGCCTCACCGCCGCGCTGTACCTGGCGCGCTTCCGACGCAGCTGTCTGGTGGTCGATGCCGGCAGCAGCCGCGCCGCGTGGATACCGCGGTCGCGCAACTACCCGGGCTTTCCACCGGGCATCAGCGGCAACGACCTGCTGGCCAGGCTGCGCGAACAGGCCGCTGGCTATGGCGCACGCCTGGAGCACGGCCAGGTCGAGCACATCGAGCCGCATGTCGAGGGCTTCAGCGTGCGTTACGGCGAGCGCAGCTGCATCACCCGGCGGATCATCCTCGCCACCGGTATCGAGGACCGGCTGCCGGACATGCCCGACATCGAGCCGGCCATTCACGCCGGCAAGGTGCGGCTGTGCGCGATCTGCGATGGCTATGAGGTCGACGGCGACAACGTCGCCGTGTATGGCGAAGCGGAAAGCGCCATCACCCACGCAGTGTTCCTGCGCACCTTCACCGACCGGGTCACCGTGGTGGTGCACGGCGACCAGGCGGCATGCGAACAGGCCATCGCCCTGGCCGAGCACTACGCCATCCGCGTGATCGGCGACCGGGTCGAATCCATCCAGCCCTGCGAGAACGGCATCGACCTGCTGACCTGCCGCGGCGACCGGCACAATTTCGACATCATCTACCCCAGCCTGGGCGCACGCTTTCGCTCGGAGCTGGCGCTGCAGCTGGGTCTGGACTGCGACGAATGCGGCGGTGTGAAGGTGGACCAGCACCTGCAGACCTCGCTGCGCGGCCTCTATGCCATCGGTGACGTGACCCTGGGCCTGAAGCAGATCAGCGTCGCCATCGGCCAGGCCGCGCAGGCCGCGACCGCGGTGCACAACAGCCTGGAGGCCAACCCCTGGGGCGGCTCGCGCCAGGCCGCGGACCAGCCCGGCGCCGCGACCGCCCGGAACGACAACGAAAGCCTTCCCGATCAACCTTGACGGGCGGCCGAGGGTCTAGGCTTATACAAGCCTCGCCTGGAGCCTCCCAATGTCCCTCAGTGTCTTCGACCTGTTCAAGATCGGTATCGGCCCGTCCAGCTCGCACACGGTGGGACCGATGCGCGCCGCCCTGCGCTTTGCCGAAGGCCTGCGCCGTGACGGGCAGCTGACAGCGACCCGCGCCATCAAGGTCGAGCTGTACGGCTCGCTCGGCGCTACCGGCAAGGGCCACGGCAGCGACAAGGCCGTGCTGCTCGGGCTGGAGGGCGAACATCCCGAATCGGTGGATACCGACAGCATCCCGGCGCGCCTGGCGACGATCCGCGAGCGTGGCGAACTGCGCCTGCTCGGCGAGCACCCGATCCCGTTCGACAGCCGGGCGCAGCTGGCCTTCATCCGCCGGCCGCTGCCCTTCCACCCCAACGGCCTGATCTTCCGCGCCTTCGACGCCGCCGGCCTGCAGCTCTGTAGCCGCGAGTACTACTCGGTGGGTGGCGGATTCGTGGTCGACGAACAGGCCGCCGGCAGCGATCGCATCGTCGAGGACGCCACCGCACTGGCCTACCCCTTTCGCAGCGCTGCCGAGCTGCTCGATCACTGCGCTGCCCATGGGCTGTCCATCAGCCAGCTGATGCTCGCCAACGAGGCCGCCTGGCGGCCGGAAGCAGAGACCCGCAGTGGCCTGCTGCGCATCTGGCAGGTCATGCAGGACTGCGTCGATGCCGGCTGCCGTACCGAAGGCGTGATGCCCGGCGGCCTCAAGGTGCGTCGCCGCGCGGCGGGCCTGTATCGCCAGCTCAGCGAACACCCCGAGGCCAACCTGCGCGATGCGCTCAACGTGCTCGACTGGGTCGATCTCTATGCGCTGGCGGTCAACGAGGAAAACGCCAGCGGCGGGCGCGTGGTCACGGCGCCCACCAATGGCGCGGCGGGCATCATTCCGGCGCTGCTGCATTACTACATGCGCTTCGTCCCGGGTGCGGACGAGGACGGCGTGGTGCGCTTCCTGCTCACCGCCGCCGCCATCGGCATCCTCTACAAGGAGAACGCTTCGATTTCCGGCGCCGAGGTGGGCTGCCAGGGCGAGGTAGGCGTGGCCTGCTCGATGGCTGCCGGCGCGCTGTGCGAAGTGCTCGGAGGCACGCCACAACAGGTCGAGAACGCCGCCGAGATCGGCATGGAACACAACCTCGGGCTGACCTGCGACCCGGTCGGCGGGCTGGTGCAGGTGCCCTGCATCGAGCGCAACGCCATGGGTGCGGTGAAGGCGATCAACGCCGCGCGCATGGCCTTGCGCGGCGATGGCCGGCACTTCATCTCGCTGGACAAGGTGATCCGCACCATGCGCCAGACCGGCGCCGACATGAAGAGCAAGTACAAGGAAACCGCCCGCGGCGGTCTGGCGGTGAACATCATCGAGTGCTGAGACCCGCGCGGCGACGCCAGTCAGGAAATACCTTGCCACGCCGCCATCGACAATCCCATCGCCGCAGCATGGGGTCCGGAGCCGTAACGCTCGCGCAACGGCAGGTGTGTCTGCCCAGCCCGTCTACCCGTCGGCCTTGCCCACGCCATGCTCGCGCAGCTTGTTGGCGATGGTGGTATGCGACACGCCAAGGCGCTTGCCCAGCTGACGGCTGCTCGGAAACTGCTTGTACAGCCCCTCCAGCACGGCCTTCTCGAAGCGCCCGACGATGCTGGCCAGGTCGCCCTCCAGCGAAAAATCACCCAGTGGCTGCGCCGCGCCGTAGCCCGGCAGACGGATGTGCTCGGGCTTGATGATGCCGCCCTCGCACAGCGAAACCGCCTGGAACAGGGTGTTCTCCAGCTGCCGCACGTTGCCCGGCCAGTGATAGCCGGCCAGGCGCTCCAGCGCCTGCGGCGAGAGCGTCGGCAGCGCACAGCCGATCTGCCGGCTGGCCTGATCGATGAAGTGCAGCGCCAGCGGCTGCAGTCCGTCCAGACAATCGCGCAGCGGCGGAATGTGCAGCGACAACACGTTGAGCCGGTGATACAGGTCCTGGCGAAACTCACCCTTGGCGCAGAGCTCGGACAGGTCCACCTGGGTCGCGCAGATCACCCGCACATCCAGATAGACCTCCTCGTCGCTGCCGACCCGACGGAAGCCGCCGTCCTGCAGGAAGCGCAGCAGCTTGGCCTGCAGCCGCGGGCTCATCTCGCCGACGCCATCGAGAAACAGCGTACCGCCTGCGGTCAGCTCCAGCAGGCCGAGCTTGCCTTCCGGCCGCGCGCCCTCGAAGGCGCCGGGGCCGTAGCCGAACAGCTCGGTCTCGGCCATCGACTCCGGCAGGCCGGCGCAGTTGAGCGCCATGAAGGGTGACTGCCCACGCGGGCTCGACAGGTGACAGGCGCGCGCCAGCAGTTCCTTGCCGGTGCCGGTCTCGCCCTCGATCAGCAGCGGCGCGTCGAGTGGCGCCATGCGCCGCGCCTCGCGTACCACCGCGGCCATCACTTTCGAGCTCTGGAAGATGCTGTCGAAACCGCGCAGCTCCTGTTTGCGCACCTGGTAGATGCGTTCACCGACCCGGTCGGCCCGATGCAGGGTCAGCACCGCGCCGGCCAGCGCCTCGCTGTCGTCGTGTTCGGATTGCAGCGGGGCGATGTCGGCGAGGAACACATCGCCCTTGATTTTCACCCGCAGCCCGTTGATCCGCGCCTTGTTGGCGCGCACCAGTTCCGGCAGGTCGAAGTCCTCGGCGTAGCGCGACAGGCTCATGCCCGGGACCTCGTCGACGCGCACGCCGAGCAGCTGCGCAGCGGCACGGTTGGCGGCAACGATGGCACCGCTCATGTCGATGGAGAGGACGGGGAATTCCAGCGCGCCGAGCAGTGCATTGAGTTCCAGGGAATGCCGCTCGCTGGGCATCAGGCTGACCTTGCGCAGCTCGAACACGCCGGGCAGCGCCTCGATCTTCGGCCGCAGCGCCTGCAACTGCAGGTTCATCAGGTTGGGGCAGTGCAGATAGACGGCATTGCCCTGCTCGCCGCCCACCTCGCCGCGGGCGACGTTGATGCCGTAATCCACCAGCAGGTTGAGCATGTCGCGCAGGATGCCGACGCGGTTCTGGCAAAGAATCTTGATACGCATGGCGGAGCCCTGTTGTCTTGTTGTGGGGCCGGCGCTGCAGTGCAGCGCAAATTATCGTCAAGATTATTTGACAGTTTGCTCGATTGGCAACGCCGCCGATCCGGCTGCCGACCTCTCTGTCATGGATTTCTTACAGCGCAACACCGCGCACATGCGACATTGCGCCACAGCGCCTCTCCCCTGCGGCACGCCTTCGCGTTCGAATGAGGGCAACAACAAGATGCCCAAGCGGCCCAGGAGAAGCGATGAAGACCACCCACTACGTAGCCCGCGAACCGGACGCGCAGGGGCATATTCATTACCCCGACGCCGAGCATGCGGTGTGGCAGACGCTGGTCGAGCGTCAGCTGAAACTGCTCGACGGGCGCGCCTGCCAGGAATACCTCGACGGCCTCGACCAGCTCGCCCTGCCCCGCGAGCGCATCCCGCAGCTCGGCGAGATCAACCGCGTGCTGGCCGCCACCACGGGATGGCAAGTGGAGCGCGTACCGGCGCTGATCCCCTTCCAACGCTTTTTCGAACTGCTGGCGAGCAAGCGTTTTCCCGTCGCGACCTTTATCCGCACCCCGGAAGAGCTGGACTACCTGCAGGAGCCGGACATCTTCCACGAAATCTTCGGTCACTGCCCGCTGCTGACCAACCCCTGGTTCGCCGAATTCACCCACACCTACGGCCAGCTCGGCCTCGAGGCCAGCAAGGAGGAGCGGGTGTTCCTCGCCCGTCTGTACTGGATGACGGTCGAGTTCGGCCTGGTGGATACGCCCGCCGGCCGGCGCATCTATGGCGGCGGCATCCTTTCCTCGCCGAAGGAAACGCTCTACAGCCTGTCCGCCGAACCCGAGCACCAGCCGTTCGACCCGCTGGAGGCGATGCGCACGCCCTATCGCATCGACATCCTGCAGCCGCTGTACTTCGTCCTGCCGGACCTCAAGCTGCTGTTCGACCTCGCCCAGCAGGACATCATGGCGATGGTGCGCGAGGCCATGCGCATGGGCCTGCACCAGCCGAAGTTTCCGCCGAAGGCGGCGTAGCGTGGACAACGCCGCAGGCTTGTCCACGCGTTTCGCTGGTCGAAGCCGACGCGTGGAAAACGCTTCGCGGTTTTCCACGGGGTGGCCATCCACCCTACGCTGATCTAAACCCTGCGGAAGGAACCTGGCCGCAAAGCCTCGTACTTTGTAGGGTGGATAACGCCGAAGGCTTATCCACGCGGCCAGTAAGCCCCGGCCAATTCACCTACCCTTTCCAATCTGCAAACAAAGGACCTACACCATGACTGCCCTCGCCCAAGCCCAATGCGAAGCCTGCCGCGCCGATGCACCCAAGGTGTCCGATGAAGAACTGGCCGAGCTGATCCGCGAAATCCCCGACTGGAACATCGAAGTGCGCGGCGACCACATGGAGCTGGAACGTGTCTTCCTGTTCCGCAACTTCCGCCACGCCCTGGCCTTTACCAACGCAGTCGGCGCCATCGCCGAGGAAGTCGGCCACCATCCCGCCCTGCTCACCGAGTGGGGCAAGGTCACCGTCACCTGGTGGAGCCACGAGATGCGCGGCCTGCACCGCAACGACTTCATCATGGCCGCGCGCACCGACCAGCTCGCCGCCAGCGCGGAGGGCCGCAAGTAATGCACTTCGGCCAGATTCCCCGCGTGCCCGGCGACCCGATCCTCGGCCTGATGGACCTGTATCGCACCGACACCAACCCGGCCAAGCTCGACCTCGGCGTCGGCGTCTACAAGGACGCCCAGGGCCTGACGCCGATCCCGCGCGCGGTGAAGCTGGCCGAGCAGCGCCTGGTGGACAGTGAGCAGACCAAGAGCTACATCGGCGGCCACGGCGACGCCCAGTTCGGTGCCCTCTTGCTGCGTCAGGTGCTCGGCAGCCGCGCCATTGCCCTCGGCGAGCAGCGTGCCGGCTGTACCCAGGCGCCGGGCGGCACCGGTGCGCTGCGCCTGGCCGGCGAGTTCATCGCCAAATGCCTGCCAGGGCGCAGCATCTGGCTGAGCGATCCGACCTGGCCGATCCACGAAACCCTGTTCGCCGCCGCCGGCCTGCGCGTGCAGCACTATCCCTACGTCGGTGCCGACAACCGCCTCGATGTCGACGGCATGCTCGCCACGCTGCAACAGGTGCCGCCTGGCGACGTGGTGCTGCTGCACGCCTGCTGCCACAACCCCACCGGCTTCGACCTGAATCACGACGACTGGCTGCGGGTGCTGGACGTGGTGCGCGCGCGCGAATTGCTGCCGCTGTTCGACTTCGCCTACCAGGGCTTCGGCGACGGACTGGAAGAGGACGCCTGGGCGGTACGGCTGTTCGCCGAAACGCTGCCGGAGATGCTCATCACCAGTTCCTGCTCGAAGAACTTTGGCCTCTACCGCGAACGCACCGGCGCGCTGATCGCAGTCACCAGCGATGCCGAGCGCCTGCTCGACGTGCGCAGCCAGCTCGCGTCGCTGGCCCGCAACCTCTGGTCGACGCCACCGGCCCACGGCGCCGCGGTGGTGGCGACGATCCTGGCTGATGAGCCGCTGCGGCAGATCTGGCAGGACGAGGTGGAGCGCATGCGCCGGCGCATCGCCAGCCTGCGGCAGGGGCTGGTCGAGGCGCTGACGCCCTATGGGCTGGCCGAGCGCTTCGCGCACATCGCCCGGCAGCGGGGGATGTTCTCCTATACCGGCCTGACCGCCGAGCAAGTACGCCAGCTGCGCGCTGAAGATTCGGTGTATCTGGTGGAAAGTGGCCGCGCCAACGTCGCCGGGCTGGATGCCGAGCGCCTGGACGATCTGGCCAGGGCCATTGCACGGGTGGTGCAGGGCTGAACGATGTGAAGGTGCGCGCCGGTGACGCCGCTGCTGGCGACGCCGCCGGATGCGCCGGAGCGAGAGAGCAGAGGCGCGGCTCGTGACCACGCGACTGGCTGCCGCAGCAGCGCCGGCACAGTAGCGCCGCAAGCTTTCAACCGGCTTTCAACGCGCGGCCGAGCTGCCTATGCTGGAGTCTGGCGCTCTACCCGGCCGACGCCATGACCGACTCCGTCACCCTTCGGCAACAGCTCGCCGCCCTGCATCAGCAGGGCTTCGTGCTGCTTCCTGCGGTGATTGATCCGCCAACGATCACGGAGCTGCGCGAAGCCATCGATGGCCTCGAACCCATCCACTGGGATTACCAGGGCCTGGTCGACGACCACTACAAGTGCGTCTTCAATCGCTCGCCGTTCTGGCTGCGCTTTCTTGATCTGCCAGGGGTGATCGGACTGGCCGAGGCGGCACTCGGGACGGACTGCCATATCATCGGCCAGACCGCCTGGCGCAGCCGCCCAGGCTTTATTGGCGGCGAGCTGCATGCCGACTACCTGGCCATGGAGCTGCCGGAAAGCCTGCTGGCCGATCCCGCCTTCGAACTGCCGATGCAGATCTGCACCGCACACCTGTATCTGGATGACATCGACGCCGACCTCTGCCCGACGCTGGTGATCCCCGGCAGCCACCGCGCCGGGCGCAAACCGCAGCCGGGTGAAACCCAGTGGCACGGCCGCTCGGCCGAGCCCGTGCTGTGCAAGGCCGGCGACATGCTGCTATTTCGCAGCGACCTCTGGCACGCGGGCAGCCGCAACCGCAGCGCCGAGCGCAGCCGCTACCTGCTGCAGATCCACTATGGCCGGCGCATGGTGGCGCAGAAGTTCTCGCCCTACCTGCACTTCCGTTTCAATCCCGAGGTGCTGGCCGCCGCCACACCGCGCCAGCGCCGCCTGCTCGGTGAGCACGAGGCGGCTGAATACGACTGAACCCCCTGGCACCGAACCTGCATCGACCGATGCCCGCCGCGCCCGCGCGGCCATTGACTCGCATTCGCCAGATGAGGATTCGCCATGATCAGCAGTCGTGAACAGGTCACCCAGATGATCGTCGCCGCCAAGGTGCGCAAGGGCCTGAAGTGGGCGCATGCCGCCGAAAGAATCGGTATGTCCAAGGAGTGGACCACCGCCGGCTGCCTTGGCCAGATGGCCTTCGACAAGGCCCAGGCCGAGACCCTGGGGCAGCTCTTCGAACTCTCCGACGAAGCTGTCGCCTGGCTGCAGATCGTCCCTTACAAGGGCTCCCTGCCCACCGCGGTGCCGACCGATCCGCTGATCTACCGCTGGTACGAGCTGGTCAACGTCTACGGCACCACCATCAAGGAACTGATCCACGAAGAGTTCGGTGACGGCATCATGAGCGCCATCGACTTCTCCATGGATATCCAGCGCCAGAGCGACCCCAAGGGCGATCGCGTCAACGTGGTGCTGTCCGGCAAGTTCCTGCCCTACAAGAGCTACTGACGGATCAGCGGGTGCGGATCTCCCCGCGCGCCAGGCTTTCCACGCTGTTGCCCAACGGGTCCGCCGCATTCAGGTCCGCACCACGCTCGCGCAGCGCCTGGAGCAATGCCTCGCGCTGGAACAGCGCGGCGTACATCGCCGGCGTCTGCCCGGCGTTGTTGCGCTGGTCGGGATCGCACTCGGTGGCCAGCAGGCGCTTGGCGATGCCGAGCTCACCCTTGAAGATGGCGCCGAGCAGAGCGGTATTGCCGCGCTTGTCCTCGGCGCAGGCATCGGCCCCGGCGGCGAGCAGGCGCTCCACGGTCTCGCCATGGCCGTTGTAGGCCGCCAGGATCAGGGCGGTATAGCCCTTGTCGTCGGCGCTGTTCAGGTCGTAACCGGCCCGGATGAATTCGTCGAGAACCTCGTTATCGCCGAAGCGCGCGGCATTGAAGAAGTAGTCGCGCAACTGCTGCCGGACCGCCTCGGGCGTGTCCACAGCACTCGTCAGCGGGCCATCAGCGGCCAGGGCGGCCCCGCTGCCCAACAGCAGCGCTGCCATCAGCAAAAGACCTTGCATACTGCCTCCACAAAAAAAAGACCCGGGCCATCGCCCGACCCGGGTCGAAACAACCGACGCCCATGCAGCGCAAAGGAGCCTCCACTGCACGCCGGGCGCCGGTCCGGGGACCTTAGTCCTTGAGCTCGGCGGCCAGCGCCTTGACCCGCTTGAGGTCGGCCTTGGCGACCTTGGTCAGGCCCTCGCCGTAGTTGGCATCGGCCTTGTAGAAGAACGACAGCAGGATGTGCCTGGCCTCGTCGTCCGCCTTGGCCAGCTCGCCGCCCAGGGTGTTGATCAGGTCGGTCTGCTCCTTCTTGCTGAACGAGCGATACAGATCGCCGGCCTGCTTGAAGTTCTGCTGACGCTGGATCGGTGCCTGCTGGGTGGTGCCGCTCAACTCCAGTTTGCTGAGCACGGCGCGTGGCGTTTCCTCACGGTTCTCGCGGCGGCTCGGCTGGTAGTTGACGCTGCTGGTGGTGTGGCCGGCGTTCAGCTGGCCGTCCTGATTGCCGTTGTTGACCGGCACCTTCGGGCGGTTGATCGGCAGGCTCATGCCGTTGGCACCGACGCGGTACATCTGGGTATCGGCGTAGGAGAACAGACGGCCCTGCAGCAGGCGGTCCTCGGACGGCTCGATGCCCGGCACCAGGTTGGCCGGCGCCATGGCGACCTGCTCGGTTTCCTGGAAGATGTTGTCCGGGTTCTTGTTCAGCACCATCTGGCCGATCTTGCGCTCGGGCACGTCAGGCCAGATCTTGGTGGCGTCCAGCGGATCGAAGTCGAACCTGGCCAGGTCCTCCGGCTTGAGCACCTGGATCATCAGGTCCCACTTGGGATAGTCGCCGTTGTCGATGGCAGTGATCAGGTCACGGGACAGGTGGCTGTAGTCCTTGCCCTGCATCGCCTCGTTCTCTTTCGGGTCGAGGTTCTTCAGGCCCTGCAGGCTCTTCCAGCGGAACTTCACATAGTGGGTTTCACCCTGCTCGTTGACGAACTTGTAGGCATGCACGCCGTTGCCATCCATCATCCGGTAGCTGGCCGGGGTGCCCTGGTTGGAGTACAGCAGGGTCAGGGTGCGGGTGGCTTCCGGGTGGTGTGAGAGGAAGTCGAAGCGGCGGCTGTCGTCATCCAGGTTGGTGCGCGGGTCCGGCTTGAAGGAGTGGACCATGTCCGGGAACTTGACCGCGTCGCGGATGAAGAAGGTCGGGAAGTTGTTGCCGACCAGGTCCCAGTTGCCATCGGCGGTGTAGAACTTGGTGGCGAAGCCGCGCGGGTCGCGCAGGGTTTCCGGCGAGTGCAGGCCGTGCACCACGGTGGAGAAGCGCACGAACACCGGTGTGGTGCTGCCCTTCTCGAAGACCTTGGCCAGGGTCAGGTCGGAGATGTCCTCGGTGGCGGTGAACTCGCCATGGGCACCGGTACCACGGGCGTGCACGACGCGCTCGGGGACGCGCTCGCGACCGAAACGCTGCAGCTTCTGCAGCAGCTGCACGTCCTGCAGCAGGGTCGGGCCGTTGGGTCCGGCGGTCTGGGAATTCTGGTTGTTGCCGACCGGCGCGCCATTGTCGCGGGTCAGCGGGGCGGCATTGGCAGACAGCGCAAGGAGGCTCGCGGAAATAACGCCCAGCGCAAGGCGCGCTGGCGTGGAGCCAAAGGTCATACGGGACATGGGTGATTCCTCTTCGATTTTCTGATGCGCTTATGGCGCGTCGGAAAGCCTAAGAGGGGGGCCGAAGATGCCCCAATTGAATAAGTCGAACAGCGCGATAGAAAAAATGTCGCTCCGCCTGGAGGAACTTCGCGCCAGGCGCCATGGCGGTGCGAGGCGACAGGCCGCTGCACCGCGATGAGACATTCGCCACCGCCATCCGACGCGACAGCCCCACTTGGCCGATCGGTCAGCTATGGCATGGCATCTGCACTCCCAGCGCATTCAACCGGCGCTTGCGGAGCAACCACCATGAAACAGCCCGTCGATACCGACTACCCCCTGAGCGAAGTGCCTGCCGGCGCGCGCAAGGGGCTGTGGTCCACCTCCATCCTGCTGTTCGGCTTCACCTTCTTCACCGCCACCATGTTCGCCGGCGGCAAGATCGGCCTGGCCTTCGACTTCAAGACCATGCTCTGGTCCGCGGTCATCGGCAACCTGCTGCTCGGCCTCTATGCCGCCGCGCTCGGGCTGATCGCCTGCCGCAGCGGGTTGAACTCGGTGCTGATGGGGCGCTTCTGCTTCGGCGAGGTCGGCAGCCGGCTGTCGGACTTCCTGCTCGGCTTCACCCAGATCGGCTGGTACGCCTGGGGCACGGCGACCATCGCCATCGTCCTGGTGCGCCTGCTGGCGTTGCCGGAAAGCTGGACGATGCCGTTGATGGTGCTGTTCGGCTTCGGCTTCTGCCTGACCGCCTTCGTCGGCTACAAGGGCCTCGACCTGCTCTCGCGCATCGCGGTGCCGGCGATGCTGATCCTGTTGATCGCTTCGCTGTGGACCGCGACCCGTGACATTGGCGGGCTGGACGGCCTGCTGGCGGTGCAGCCGGGCGACAGCCTGACCCTCGGAATGGCCATCACCATGATCTTCGGCACCTTTGTCAGCGGCGCGACCCAGGCCACCAACTGGACGCGCTTCGCCCGCAGCAGCAAGGTCGCGGTATGGGCCAGTCTGATCGGCTTCTTCATCGGCAACGGCCTGATGATCGTCGCCGGCGCCTACGGGGCCATCGTCTACCAGCAGCCGGACATCGTCGAAGTGCTGGTGCTGCAGGGCCTGTCGATGGCCGCGGTGGTGATGCTCTTTCTCAACCTCTGGACCACCCAGGACAACACCATCTACAACTTCGCCGCGGCCGGCTGCAATCTGCTGCGCACCGAGCGCCGCCGCCTGGTGACCCTGGGCGGAGCCTTCGTCGGCACGCTGCTGGCGCTCGGCGGTATGTACGAACTGCTGATCCCCTTTCTGATCCTGCTCGGCTCGATCATCCCGCCCATCGGCGGCGTGATCATGGCCGACTACTTCTACCGCCATCGCGGACAGTACCCGAAGCTGGCCGAAGCGCACCTGCCCAGGTACAACAGCCTGGGCCTGGCGGCCTATGTGCTGGGTGCCGCCTGCGCCTACTTCTCGCCCTGGGTGGCGCCCATCGTCGGCATACTGGTGGCCGCCGCAGCCTATATTGTGCTGTACGAGGGCCAGCGCCTGGCCCTGTCGCGCACGGTGCTGACGCAAACCGACGCACGCTGATCAAGGAGCCACCATGAACATCCTCAACGCCCGCCTGCGCGGCCGCAGCGGCCTGTACCGCATCGAACTGGACGGCGCGCGCATCGCCGCCATCAGCGCGCAGCAGGCGCCGGCCGAAGCCAGCGAGGGCGATATCGACGCCGCCAGCAATCTGGTGGTGCCGCCCTTCATCGAACCGCACATCCACCTGGACGCCACCCTTACCGCCGGCGAGCCGGCCTGGAACATGAGCGGCACGCTGTTCGAAGGCATCGAACGCTGGGGCGAGCGCAAGGCGCTGGTGACCCACGAAGACACCAAGGCGCGGGCGAAGAAAACCATCGACATGCTGGTCGAGCACGGCATCCAGCATGTGCGCACCCATGTCGACGTCACCGATCCGACGCTGTCGGCGCTCAAATCCATGCTCGAGGTGCGCGAGGAAACCCGCCACCTGATCGACCTGCAGATCGTCGCCTTTCCGCAGGAGGGCATCGAGTCGTTCAAGGGCGGTCGCGAGCTGATGACCGAGGCGATCGCCATGGGCGCCGATGTGGTCGGCGGCATTCCGCACTTCGAGAACACCCGCGACCAGGGCGTCAGCTCGATCAAGTTCCTCATGGACCTGGCCGAGCGCACGGGCTGCCTGGTGGACGTGCACTGCGACGAAACCGACGACCCGCAGTCGCGCTTTCTCGAAGTGCTCGCCGAAGAGGCACGGGTACGCGAGATGGGCGAGCGGGTCACCGCCAGCCACACCACGGCGATGGGCTCCTACGACAACGCCTACTGCTCCAAGCTGTTCCGCCTGCTGAAGCTGTCGCAGATCAACTTCGTTTCCTGCCCGACCGAGAGCATCCACCTGCAGGGCCGCTTCGACACCTACCCCAAGCGCCGGGGCCTGACCCGCGTGGCCGAGATCGACCGCGCCGGGATGAACGTCTGCTTCGGCCAGGATTCCATCGTCGACCCCTGGTACCCGCTGGGCAACGGCAACATCCTGCGCATCCTCGAAGCCGGGCTGCACATCTGCCACATGCTCGGCTACGAGGATCTGCAGCGCTGCCTGGACCTGATCACCGACAACAGCGCACGCACCCTGAACCTGGGCGAGCGCTACGGACTGGAAGTGGGGCGTCCGGCGAACCTGCTGGTGCTGTCGGCAGCGGACGACTACGAGATGCTGCGCACCCAGGGCCATGCCCTGCTCTCGGTGCGCAACGGTGAGGTGCTGATGCGCCGCATGCCGGCGCAGATCCAGCGTTAGTGAGCGGCGGCGGTGGTCTTGCGCAGGCGGTCGATGTTGGCCGTTTCCTCGGCAGCCGTCAGCTTCAGCTGCGACAGGTAGGCCGCCAGCGCCTCGACATCCGCTGCGGACAGATGGCTGGCGACGCCGATCATCACCGAGCCGGCCCGGCTCGGGTCGTTCTCGCGGAAGCGCGTCAGCGCCTTGCGGATGTACTCGTCGGGCTGGCCGGCCAGACGCGGCATGGTCTCCATGCCTTCGGCATGAGCCCCGTGGCAACCGGTGCAGGTGGTCTGGAAGATCTTCTCGCCGGTCTTGCGCAATGCCGGGGCGGCTCCACCCTCGGGTGGGTTGACCTTCTGCTGGCTGAAGAACACCGCGATGTTCACCCGCTCCTCCATGCTCAGGTTCTGCGCCAGCTTGGACATGACGAAATCGACGCGCTCGCCGCTGGCGAACTTCTCGAACGAATGAAACAGGTATTGCGGATTCTGCCCGGCCAGATTGGGAATGTGCTTGCGCTTGCTGTTGCCGTTCTCGCCATGGCAATAGGCGCAGAACACCGCGCGCTCCTGGCCGGCCAGGGTGGCCAGCTCGCGCCGCTGCTCGTCGGCCATGACGTAGTTGAACCGTTCGATGACCTCATCGCTGGCATGGGCGAGCGGAACGAAGCAGGCAAGCAGAGCGAGAACGAGCTTACGCATGGGAGGCATCCGTTACTGAAGTAGCCGGTAGGTGTTTTTTTTAGGCGCCCGACTATAGGAAGCCTGTGCCCGGCGAAACCCGGCACAGGTCAACAAAAATGCCCGAGAGCGACGCATCGCCCGCCTTTCGTGATCCAGATCACACTCGAACGATTACCCCCACGAAATTACAGGCGTTCACGCCTTAGCTGATCGTATTTCCGCCAAAACCGACATGTGCGCGCCTTTGCCGCATTGACGATAGAAAAAATCGATGAAGCGTTTCGCCAGATAGGCCAGACAGACGGGAGGTATTCGACTAAAGTAGCAACCCTTCACCACCGAGGAGCCGTAACCCCCATGCTAGATGGACATGCAGAGCTGACCATGACCGTGCTGATGACGCCGGACAAAGCCAATTTTTCCGGCAACGTACATGGCGGCACGCTGCTCAAGTATCTCGACGAAGTCGCCTATGCCTGCGCCAGCCGTTACGCCGGGCAGTACGTCGTCACCCTCTCGGTGGACCAGGTAGTGTTCCGTCAGCCAGTGCACGTGGGCGAGCTGGTCACGTTCCTCGCCTCGGTCAACTACACCGGCACCACGTCGATGGAGATCGGCATCAAGGTCGTGACCGAAGACATCCGCTCGAAGACGGTGCGTCACACCAACAGCTGCTTCTTCACCATGGTCGCCCTCGGCGAGGACGGCAAACCGGTGCCGGTGCCGCCGCTGAATCCAAAAACCCCCGAGCAGCAGCGCCGCTTCGCCCAGGCCTACCAGCGCCGCGAGATCCGTCGTGAGCTGGAACACCGCTACAGCGAGCTGCGTGCCGGTAACGAGCGCCTCGCCGCCGTGCAGTAAGCTGCATCCCGGAATCGACGTGGTCCTGGCCGGCCTGGTGGCCACGTCGCCCGTTTTGTAACAAAACCTTATACAATGCACGGCTTTCCGCACATTCCATTCAAGGACCTGCCGTGAGCGCGCTGCCCCCCTGCCCCAAATGCAACTCCGAATACACCTATGAAGACGGCCAGATGCTGGTCTGTCCCGAATGCGCCCATGAGTGGTCCGCCAGCGACAGCGCTGCCGCCACGGGCGATCAAGACAAGGTGATCAAGGACGCGGTGGGCAATACCCTGCAGGACGGCGACACCGTCACGGTGATCAAGGACCTCAAGGTCAAGGGCTCGTCGCTGGTGGTCAAGGTCGGCACCAAGGTAAAGAACATCCGCCTGTGCGATGGCGACCACGACATCGATTGCAAGATCGACGGCATCGGCGCGATGAAGCTGAAGTCCGAGTTCGTCAAGAAGGTCTGAGTCCTTCCCCCGTACGTAGTGAAAAGCCGACACGCAGACACTGTGCAAACGTGGCGTCGCTAACCAGCATGAGCGAGCCCGGTGGTTTTCGCACGGGCTGCTCGTCGGGCTTTCGTGTTTCAGAGCAGCCGCAGCAGCCAGTCCAGGCGCTCGCGAGTGAAGCCGCTGCCGATGAACAGCAGGTCGATCCAGAACGCCTGGTGCAGCACCACGATCAGCCAGAACAGCAGCTGGTAGCCGAGCTTGCGCGTCTTGTGACGAAAAACCTGCTGCGCCAGCAACGCACCCGGCCAGCCACCTGCCAGCTCGAAGAGATGCAGCGTGGTTTCCGGCGTGCGCCAGCGGTCCTTCAACGCGCTGTGCTTGTCGCGCCAGTAGAGAAAGAAGGTCAGCAGGCTGGCAACGGCATAGAGCGCCAGCGGCAACGCCGAGCCCAACCGATGCAGGCTGCCCAGCAGCGGTAGCAGACAGAGCAGGGCGAACAGCGCCAGCTTGAGCGGGAGCTGCTGGACATTGCCCGCAACCAGCCGCCGCGCAGGCCTGCCCCGCCCCGACTCGCGCTTGCCAGTCGAGTGCGAGCGGGCCGGCCGCTGACGAATCGCCGGCTGATCCAGCGTCAGCGGGGCATCCAGCCGCACATGCTCGGCTCGCAGACGGCCCTGCGCATCGCGCCCCGCCACGAAGAGCACCCGGTCGCCCACCAGCGGCCGGCGCTCACCATGCACTGCCGAAATATGCACGAACAGCTCTTCGCCGCCCTGCTCCGGACGAATGAAGCCGAAGCCCTTGTCGTCGTTCCAGCTTTTCAGCGTACCCCGTCGTTCCATGCCCGAGCCCGAGAGTGCAAAGCGCGCATGCTAACCGAGCAGGCGACGCTCGGCATCCGCGCGGCAGGTCGCTATGGCCACGGCATGGCGGTCGGCGTTATGGTCGGGTGATCATCAGCCCAGGGATGAACCATGGCCAGCAAGCCCAGCAGTGCGAACAAGCAGAAACACCTCGCGGTTCTGATCGACGCCGACAACGCGCCGGCGGCCATCGTCGAAGGCCTGTTCGAGGAGATTGCCAAGTACGGCGTCGCCAGCGTCAAGCGCATCTATGGCGACTGGACCAAACCCAACCTCGGCAGCTGGAAGAAGGTGCTGCTCGACCACTCGATCCAGCCGATCCAGCAGTTCGCCTACACCTCCGGCAAGAACGCCACTGACAGTTCGCTGATCATCGACGCCATGGACCTGCTCTACACCCGGCGCTTCGACGGCTTCTGCCTGGTCTCCAGTGACAGCGACTTCACCCGCCTGGCCGCACGCATCCGCGAGGAAGGCCTGACGGTGTATGGCTTCGGCGAACAGAAGACGCCCTCGCCGTTCGTCTCGGCGTGCGACAAGTTCATCTATACCGAGATCCTGCGCGCCGACGCGGCCAAGGCCAGCGTCGAGCCGCCGACGCCGGAGAAACTCGCCGCAGCCGCCGCGCAGGTCGAGGAAGGCGCAGCCAGGCCGGCACGCACCAGCGACAAGGGCGAGGCGATCAAGTGCCAGCAGGTGCCGGTGGACTTCATCGCCAAGATTCTCGACGACCTGACCGAGGAGGACGACTGGATACAGCTCGGCACGCTCGGGCAGAACATCAGCAAGCTGCGCCCGGCCTTCGATCCGCGCCTGTACGGCTGCAGGAAGCTCAGCGACCTGATCGCCGGCCAGCCCAAGCGCTTCGACCTGGAGTCACGCGGCAGTAGCGCCACCGGCGGCAAGGACCTCTACGTGCGCTTGCGCAAGCCCGCCAAGCACTAGCGCGCTTCAGCTCGGCTGCGCGTCGGCCGCCAGCCAGCAGACACGGTCGCGGCCTTCATGCTTGGCCCGGTACAGCGCGGCGTCGGCGCGGCGTAGCAGGCTGTCCGGCGTGTCGCTCGGGCTCAGCTCGGCGACACCGGCGCTGAGGGTCTGACTGATGCCGGTGGCGAAGGGAAATGCCCGCGCCTGCTCACACAGACGTTCGGCGAACTGCACCGCCTGCGGGCCGCTGGTTTCCGGGCAGAGAATCAGAAACTCCTCACCGCCCCAGCGCCCCACCGCATCGCTGCCGCGCAGGCAGTCGTCCAGCAGCGCGGCGAAGTCCCGAAGCACGCGGTCACCCATCTGGTGACCGAAGTCGTCATTGATGCGCTTGAAGTGATCGATATCCAGCATGACGATCGACAACGGTCGGCGATAGCGCCGCGCCTGCTCCAGCGCCGTGGCGAAGCGCCGATCCAGCGCCGCGCGGTTGGCCAGCCCGGTAAGCGAGTCGGTCTGCGACTTGATGCGCAGCTGATCGTTGAGCCGGCGCAGGCGCCTGATCCAGAACAGACTCGTCAGCAGCATCGCCGAGAAGACCACCACCACCTGCATGAGCAACCGGTAGTCGGTGCCGGACTCGACGAGGATGGGCGCATGGCGGTTGGCGATCTGATGCAGCTCTACCGGTGTGATGGTGGCAATCGCCTTGTTCAGGATATCGCGCAGCACCGGCTCGCTCTTCAGCACGCCGATCCGAAACTGGTTGTCGAGGCTGGCCACTTGCCCGGCGATCTTCAGGTTGAACCAGCCTTCGCGGCGAATGGTGTAGGCGGCCACGGTCAGCGAGCGCACCGTCAGGTCGGCCTTGCGCTCGTTCACCAGCGCCAGTGCCTGGGCATCCGTCTCGGTGCTGATGACGTGCAACCGGGGGAAGTCGCGCCGCACGCTTTCCTCGATGAACGTGCCGGACGGCAGCGCCACCGTTGCGTTTTCCAGGGCGGATAGATCGGCCACGTACGGGTGGTCTTCCCGTGCGATCACCACGTTGGCGTCGGTGAACAGTGGCTGGGTGAAGATCAGCCAGGCATCACGCACGGGCGTCTGGTTGAGAAAGCTGAGCAGCTGGCATCGACCAGCCTGGGAAAAGGCGACCGACTGGCCCCAGTCACTGGTCGGCACGATATCCAGCTGCAGGCCTGACCGCTGCGCAACGAGCCGCAGTAGATCGGCTGCGATTCCCTCGTGCTCGCCGCGCGCATTGAGCATTTCGAACGGCAGCCAGTCGGGGTCGACACAGATGCTGACCGAACGATTGGCAGCCAGCCATTCGCGTTCGGCCGCGTTGAGATCGAGCGCCACATCAGCCGTTGCCGCTGCACCACCTGCAAATGCCAGCAACGCCAGAAGCAGATACCTAGTCACTTCAGCCACCCTCGGAGGAGCGCACGTAACATTGGCGACGGATACAGTTCAACACGACGCTAATGGCACGGCAGGGAAAGTCATGGCAATGAGCTATCACATATCGTGCCAAACGGTTTTTTGACGCTAGAAAATCATTTGCAATCATTCCTTGGCGCAGCGATCGAACCGAGGGCGGATGCGCTCTTCTAAAGGGGACCGATTAATGGAGGTTTCCATGAGCAAGCAGCTACTACTCGCCTGCGGCCTGGCGATTTGCGTGCCGGCAGCGCTGGCGCAAACGCCGCAGCCAGAGATCATCACCCACCTCAACGGCCTGGACGTCGAGATCAGCCCAATGGGTGTGCCAGCCAAGTCAGAGGGCGTTGAGGGCGAACTGCTCGGCGTACGCGCGGTGAAGGTGATGAACCGTACCGGCGGCCAGATTTCCTGCGAATTCCACGTTCCGGCCGAAGCGCGCTCGGATACCTCGGCCTCGCCGGTGTTCACCGTTGCGCCAAATACCCAGCGTACCGAACGCGTGCCAGGCGACTATTCGCCCGACCAGCCCTACGCGGAGATCACCTGCCGTTCCAGCGACCAGAGCCAGAACCAGGCGCAATAGCCCATATGGCTTTCAGCGGCGCTCCTCGCGGATAAAGGGAATGCCCAGCGCGCCCGGCTGGTTGCCGGTGGCGTACTTGCCGCTGGCAACCCAGATCATCACCGCCAGGGTCACCGCGTAGGGCGTCATCAGCACGAAGTACTGCGGCAGGCGCACGCCAGCGGCGGCCAGCTGCGGGATCAGCGCCTCGATGCAGCCGAACAGCAGCGCTCCGGCCAGCGCCTTCCAGGGTGACCAGCGGGCGAAGATCACCAGCGCCACGGCGATCCAGCCGCGGCCGCCGGTCATGTCGGCGATCCACAGCTTGGTGCTGAGCAGCGAGATATAGCCTCCTGCCAGACCGATCAGCGCGGCACCGGCGAGGATCGCTGCCAGCCGGTATCCGAGCACGGAAATGCCCGCGGCATCCGCCGCCTGCGGGTTCTCCCCCACCGCGCGCAGGCGCAGGCCCGTGGTGGTGCGGGTGAGAAACCAGACCACGGCGAGCACGATCAGCGGCGTCATGAACACCAGCGGGTTCTGCACGAAGAGCTTGCCCAGCAGTGGCAGCTCGGACAGCGGCCAGAACTCGACGGCAGCCAGCCCCTTGACCGGCTTGTTGGTCCAGTCCAGCAACGTGCCGAGCAAGCCGGTCAGCCCCTGGCAGAAGAACACCAGCGCCAGGCCGGCGATGACCTGATTGATGCGCAGCACCAGCACCATCAGCGCGAACAGCAGCGACACCACGGCCGCCGCCCCCATCGCCAGCAGCAGCGAAACGCCGTGACTGCCATAGGCCAGCTGCGCGCCGATGGCGGCCAGCGCACCGACCAGCATCTGGCCCTCGGCACCGAGGGCCAGCACGCCAGCACGTTCGGTGAGGATCAAGCCCAGCGCCGCGAGGGCGAAAGGCACGGCGAAGTCCGGCGTGTTGCCGAGCCAGTTGGCGATCATGTCCATCAGCTTTCGCCTCCCTGAACGCGGCGGATGCGGTGGCGGATAAAGAAATCCGAGGAGGCGACGCAGATCACCAGGATCGCCTGGATCAGCTGCACCATGGAAAAGGGGATCTGGTAGAACACCTGCAGGCTGCGTCCGGCAACGAACAGCATCGCCATCAGCAGCGCCACCACCAGTGCCGCCACCGGGTTGTTGCGGGCGAGAAAGGCGATGAGGATGCCGGAGAAGCCGTAGCCCTGATAGAACGACTGCGTCAGCCGCCCCTCCTGCCCCGCGGTGACGAGGAATCCGGCGATCCCGGCCATGGCGCCGGAGATCAGCACCGTGCCGATGATCATCTTCTGCACCGGCACGCCCACCGCGCCGGCCACCCGCGGGTTGGCATCGACAAAGCGCAGGTACAGCCCGGCGCGGGAGATGCCGAGAAACCACAGCGCCAGCAGCGCGACGACCACCGCCAGTGGCACCGCCGCGCTGATGCCATCGAACAGTTCGGGCAAGCGTTCGAACGGCTGGAACTGCGGCGAATAGGGGAACGAGCTCCTCGGGTCTTTCCAGCTGCCGTACAGCAGGTGCAGCAGGAAATTGATCGCCAGGTAGTTGAGCATCAACGTCGAGATGATCTCGCTGACCTTAAGCCGCAGCTTGAGCACCACCGGCGCCAGCGCCCAGGCGAGGCCACAGCCAATTGCCGCGGCCAGCATCAGCGGCAGGCGCAGCGCCGGCGGGCCGACCTCGAACAGCGAGATCGCCGTGGCACCGATGGCGCCCCAGATCATCTGCCCCTCGAGGCCCAGGTTCCAGAACTTGGCGCGAAACGCCATGCAGCCGGCCAGGCCGACAAGGATCATCGGCGAGGCCTGGAACAGCACGGCCTTCAGGCTCTGCGCATCGAATACCGTGAGAACGACGAACTCATTGAGCAGCTCGCCGGCCGGTACGCCAGCGGCGACGAGGATCGCCGCGGAAATGCCCAGCCCCAGCAACAGCGCGAGGCCGATGATCACAGCCTGCCAATGCCAGGCCAGTTGCTGGCGGATCTCCAGAGCGTAGCGTCGCGACAAAAGCGGTGGCTTGGGCTGTTTCGCGGCCTGCGAGACCTGCTCGAGCATCACCGGGCGTACCTGTTCATTCATGGCTTGCCCCTTCAGCTACTGGTTCTGCGTGGCCCGGTTCGTCGTGGCTGACCATGGCGCTGCCGATCGCCTGGCGATCCGCTGGCCGGTCGAATTCGGCGACGATGCGTCCGCCGCTCATCACGCCGATGCGATCGGCCAGGGCCAGCACCTCATCGAGGTCTTCGCTGATCACCAGCACCGCTGCGCCGGCCTCGCGGGCAGCGCGCAGGCGGGCATGCACGGCAGCGGTGGCGCGCACGTCGAGGCCGCGGCTGGGGCTGTGCACCAACACCAGCTGCGGGTCGCGGGAGAACTCCCGGGCGATCACCAGCTTCTGCGCGTTACCGCCGGAAAGCAGCGCGGCCTTCTGTTTCAGCGAGCGCACGCCCTGCACATCGAAACCCGCGACTGCCTCGGCAGCCTCCGCCTCCAGACGCTTGCGGCGCAATCGGAAGATGGAACCGTAGCGGCCGCTGTGGACCTGGCCGACACCGAAGTTCTCGGCCACCGAAAGCTCCCCCGCCAGCGCGGCGCCGTAGCGATCCGCCGGGATTGCGGCGATGCGCAGCTCGCGGCGTTGCTCGGCGCTGGCCCGGCGCAGATCGCCGAAGCCGGTCAACTCCAGCGTGCCATCGCAGGGCTCGGGCAGCCCCATCAGCACGTTGGCCAGTTCGCTCTGGCCGTTGCCGCCGACGCCGGCGATGCCGTAGATCTCGCCGGCGCGCAGACTCAGGTTCACGCCGTTGAGCACGCCCTGGCCGCCCGCGCCAGTCGACCTGAGGTCACGCACCTGCAACCGCACCTCGCCCGGTATCGCCGGCTGATACTCGCTGGCCGGCGCCGACTCGCCCACGGTGAGGCGCACCAGCTCGGGCACCGATACCGTCTGCGGGTCGAGGGTCTGAATGGTGCGACCGCCCCGCATCACGGTGACGCGGTCGGCGAAGCGTTTCACGTCGCTCATCTTGTGGGTGACCAGGATCACCGCCGCGCCCTGGCGGGCGAACGCGCGCACCGTTTCCAGCAGGCGTTCGGCTTCCCCGTCGGTCAGTACCGCCGTCGGCTCGTCGAGGATCAGGATGCGCGCGCCGGCCAGCAGCACCTTGAGAATCTCCACCCGCTGCTGCTCGGCCACCGAAAGCGACTCGGTGATCTTGCGCGGGTCGATGCTGAAACCCAGTTCGGCCGCCTTGTCGCTGATCCGCTGCTCCAAAGCCGCCAGGCGCTGGCGATGGCTGCCCGAGAAGGCGTGGTTGCCCGGCCCCTCGGGCAGCGCCAGCTGGATGTTCTCGGCCACGGTGAAGGGCTTCACCAGCTTGAAGTGCTGATGAACCATGCCGATGTGGTAGCGGCTGGCATCCCGCGGGCCGCTGAGCCGCACCGCATTGTCGTTGATCAACAGCGATCCGCTCTCCGGTGCGTAGAGGCCGGCGGCGATGTTCATCAGCGACGACTTGCCCGCGCCGTTCTCGCCGAGCAGCGCATGGACCTCGCCCCACCTGGCGGTAAAGTCCGCCTGGGACAGGGCCATGAAGCCGTCGAACGACTTGCTGACCCCGGAAAGCTGGATCGCGTTGAGGTTGCTCATTGCTGGGTGGTCACTCCCTTGACGAACCAGTCCATCTGCCACAGCGCTGGGTCGGCCATCACCTCACCGGCGGCGATGCGCTCGGTGCCGTCACGGTCGAGCATCGGGCCGGCGTAGATCTGCATCTCGCCTTTGAGCAGCGCTTCGCGGGCGGCCATGATCTTCGCCTTGTCCGCTTCGGAGACCGCCGGGCCACAGCAGGCTGCATCGGTACCGCCTTCGGCCATGGACAGCAGCGCGCCGTTCTCCGGCGGCGTCCAGTTGCCGGCGCTGATCTTCTTCAGCTCCGGCGCGAGGAACCTGTCCCACACCCAGACCGACGAGCAGACGGTGGCGTCCGGGGCAAATTCGCGCATGTCGCGGTGGTGACCGGTGCCAGGCACACCGCGCTCCTGGGCGACGATCTGCGGCGTCGGGCTGTCGACGTGCTGGCCGAGCACGTCGGCGCCGGCATCGATCAGCGCCATCGCCGCGGCGCGCTCCTTGACCGGATCGTTCCAGGCGCCGGTGTAGACCACGGTGACGGTGGCGTCGGGGTTGATTGCCTGGGCGCCGAGGGCGAAGGCGTTGACCGTCCAGTTCACCTGACCGAAGGGGTTGGCCGCGACGAAGCCGAGCTTGCCGGTCTTCGACGCCGCGCCGGCGGCCATGCCGCACAGGTACTGGCTCTCATAGGTGCGGCCGTAGAAGGATTCGAGGTTGGCGCTGTTGGTGGTGCCCGAGCCGTTGAGGAAGGCCACGTCCGGGTACCTGGCAGCCAGCTCCTTGAAGGTGTCGGAATAACCGAAGGCGGTGCCGATGATGACGTTGGCGCCGCGCTGGATCAGCCGGTCCACTGCCGGGCGGATCGAGGAGGCGTTCTCCGGCACGCTTTCGACGTACTGGATCTTGGTATCCAGCTCGGCTTCGAGCTTCTGCCGCGCCTCGTCGAAGGCCTGGGTCCAGCCACCGTCATTGCGCGGGCTGATGTAGAGCATGGCGATCTTCGCCGGTTTATCGAGGGTCAGCCCTTCCTGCGCCGAGGCGACGCCAAGGGTGGCCGCCAGGCCGAAAGCCACCGCCGCACACAAGGTCCGTTTCATCTGTTTGAGCATTTTGAGTCTTCCTGAGGGTTGGCACGTCAAAGCATGTGGTTGATGCGAAACACGTTGTCTTCCGGGTCCAGCAGCACCGCCTGATACCAGTGGTAATAGGTCTCGTAGGGCGCCTTGATCAGCCGCGCGCCCAGGGCGACGGCGATGGGTACCAGCCGCTCGACCTCGTCTTTCGAATCGACGTCGATGTTCAGCAGGAACTTGCAGCCGCGGGCGTCGGCGAATGCGTCCAGCTGCAGCAGCTCGTAGGCGTCCGGCGCGTTGAAGCCGATGCAGCTCTTGCCGGTATCCAGCCCGCGAAAGATCGGCGAGGCGATCTCGGGGATGTTCCTGAAGCCGAACAGCTCGCGGTAGAAGCCGCTCAGCGCCTCGATGTCCCGGGCGAAGACGTTGACGTAGGACAGCGTGCTCATGCGACCTCCAGGCCTTTGCCGAAGGTGGTCTGCTTGACGAACTTGGAGAGCAGGTTGCCGCCGGAGGTGACCGGCGCATGACGTGGCGGATTGGTCGCGCTGCAGCAGCCCGGCAGGCATTCGATCAAGGCGTCGTAGTTGGGTTGGTGGAAGAACACCAGCGACTGGCGGCCGTTGTCCGCGGGGCTGTCGGCCGGCGGGTTGACCACCCGGTGCAGCGTGGAAATCCACTGGTCATTGGTCCACTGCATCATCAGGTCGCCGATGTTCACGGCGAAGCCGCCCTCCACGTAGGGCACGTTCACCCACTCGCCCTGGCGGTTGCGCGCCTGCAGGCCGCCGAGAGCGTTGTCCGGCTTGACGATGGTCAGGCTGCCGTAATCGGTGTGGGCACCGGCGCGCATCTGACCCGGCTCCACCGCGCCCTTCAGGTCCGGGTAGCTGAGGCTGCGGAACATGCTGATGTGCTTGTCGATCTTGTCGTCGAAGAAGGTCTCCGGCAGGTCCAGCGCCAGGGCGAAGATGCGCATCAGCGACTGCGCCAGCGTGCTCATGGCGGCGAAGTATTCGCGATAGGCCTGCTCGAAGCCCGCAATGCCGCTGGGCCAGACGTTCGGTGCGAAATGCGGGCCGGCGGCGGCGCAGCGGTAGTAGGGCTCGTCCGGTACGTCACTGGGGCCGATGGAAAAGGACTCCTTCAGGTCACCCGGGGCCGCCTCTTCGAGCGAATAGGACAAGCTCTCCTCGGCCACTGCGCTGTAGCCGCGCACCATGTCCGGGCTGGGCCGGTCGACCTTGCGCTTCTCGGCCAGCGGCAAGGCGAAGAACTGCCGTGTCAGCCGCGACACCCGCTCGACCAATTCGGTAGGAATCTGATGGTTGGTGATGACCAGAAAGCCGATGTCGCGACAGGCCTGGTCCACGGCGCGGGCGACCTGCAGCTTGCCCTCCGGCGTGCCGGCGAAATATGGCGCCAGGTCGATGATGGGAACGTATTGCAGAGTCATGGGTGACGCACTCCTCTGACGCAAGGCGGATAACGAGCGCGTCGCCGATGGCGCGGGCGCTTCTCTGTATGCGTGACGCCGCCGCCCGCGTGTACGCCAGGCGACAGGGAGGAGAGAGCAGAAAGCGTGCCACTGGATCGAAGCGCTTATGGATCAGGGACTTGGCGTCGCGCCAGAGAAAAACCGGATCAAATGGTCCGCTTCGGAGCACTTGGTTTGTGCGTCAGGCACGAAAAGCGGGCGGCCGAGGTGCGCCGGACTGCGGAAGGCGGCAGACCGCGACGAACGCGGCCCACCGATAGTGAATCGGTTACCAAGCGGGGAGGCGCAGCTTCGGATGCCGCGCCGCGGATTATCAACTATCCCTGGCGCTCTTGATCCGATGGTCCCAGCGTCGCCGGGCGTAGCGACGCATGTTCGGGATGTCATCGGTCTCGTCCATGATCGGCTTGCCGATGATGGTCTCCATGATGTCTTCCATGGTCACCAACCCACGCCAGCTGCCGAACTCGTCGTACACCAGGCACATGTGCTGGCGCTCGTGCAAGAGCTGGGTCATCAGGCTTTCCACGCTCGCCATTTCCGGGGCGACCTTCACGGGCTTCATGATCGACGAAACCGGCGCCTGGTCATCCTCGGCGGCGAGGGCGTCGTACCGGAAGATGACGCCCAGCGGCGTTTCGTCCGCATCCAGTACCGGGTAGCGCGAGAACTGGCTTTCGGCCACCTTCAGCTTGAAGGCGCCGAGCGCAGCGTCCGGCGCGGTGTAATCGCACACCGTGCGCGGCGTCATGATGTCCCGCACCTTGATCTCGTGCAGATCGAGGATGTTGCTGATAACGCGCTGCTCGTCTTCGTCGAGGCTCTTGAGTTCACGGCCGAGCAGGGTCAGAGCCTTGATCTCCTGCCGGATATCGTGCTCTGGCTCCTTGCCACCGAACAGCCGCATCATCAGATCCGACAACAGGATGAACGGTTTGAGCAGCAGGATCATGCCGCTCAGCAACGGCGGAAGGTACGGCGCCAGCGTACGCCAGTAACGCGCACCGATGGTCTTCGGCAGGATTTCCGATAGCACCAGGATAAGCACCGTCATCACTGCGGAGGCGACACCCACGTAGCCGTTGCCGAATACCACCGTGACCTGCGCACCGACGCCCGTTGCGCCAACGGTATGGGCGACAGTATTGAGCGTGAGGATGGCGGCGAGCGGTTGGTCGACCTTGTCTTTCAGCGCCTTGAGTCGCTCGTAGAGCTTGGGCCGGGCGGCCTTCTGCTGGGCGATGAAGCTTGGTGTCAGGGAAAGCAGAGCAGCTTCGAGGATGGAACAGAGGAAGGAAACCAGAATGGACAAGACAGCGAACGCTATCAGGAGAGTCATTAGCCTATGCATCGTTACCAAGGGCCGGCCAATGTACAGGCAAACCGCTGAAGCAGACGGAGCAACGATTAAGCAACCTGCAACATTTCATTTCCTCGCCGACGCCGCAGCCTAAGGCGCGAACGAACGACTCAAGAGAGGCATCCTGCATTTCCAGCCGTTCCGCGTCGCCGGCCACCCCCCACCGAGCAATGTTCCGCCTCCTCGATTCGCGCCTGAATGCCCATCGGCAGTGAACTAACGACGCAGCCTCACGATCCCCTTTTAAGCACAGTCAGAGCGATCCGGGCCGGCAGCGCGCCGCGCAGGTCCGGTCCCAAGCGATGAGGAGCTCCTCCGTGACCGTTATCACCCACCGTACGCAAACCACCACCCATAGCATCTCCCGCCACGTCCCCAATCCGCTGCACGGGACGTTGCTCGCCGGGACCGTGCCGCTGTTCCTTGGCGCCATGCTCAGCGATATCGCCTACTTCAGGACCTACGAGATCCAATGGAGCAACTTCTCCGCCTGGCTGATCGCCGGTGGGCTGGTGTTCTGTGGCCTGGCGCTGCTGTTCGCGCTGGCTAACCTGATCGTCGCACGGCACAAGCAGGGGCGACCGCTGATCTATTTCGCACTACTGCTGGCCACCTGGGTGCTGGGCTTTTTCAACGCCCTGGAACACGCCAAGGATGCCTGGGCGACCATGCCCCAAGGGCTGGTGCTCTCGGTGATCGTCACTCTGCTGGCCTGCGCGGCCAGCTGGATCGGCCTGAGCAACCTGCGCTCGGGAGGTGAGGCATGAAGCACTCGAGCGCATTGACCACCCTGGCCATGGCTGTCCTGCTCAGCGGCTGCGGCGGTGAAGAGCAGAACGCTGCCCAGCATTACGGACCCGATCCCAAGCTGCCCGAACCGGAGCGTGGGCTACTGCCGAGCATGAAGATCGCCGAGCCAACCCCCTGGGGCGATCAGCTACCCACCGTGCCGGACGGTTTCAGCGTGACGGCAATTGCCACCGATCTGAAGATCCCCCGCCAGACGCTGGTGCTACCCAACGGCGACATCCTGGTGGCCGAAGGCCGCGGCGGCAATGCACCCAAGCTCAAGCCCAAGGACGTGATCGCCGACGTGATCAAGGCACGCGGCACCACCTCGGTGGAGAGCGGCGACCGCGTCACTCTGCTGCGCGACGCCGATGGCGACGGCGAATACGAGCTGCAGACGGTGTTCGCCGAGGATCTCAACGCCCCATACGGGCTGGCGTTCCACGACGGCAACCTCTACGTTGCCAACCAGGACTCGCTGGTGCGCTTCGACTATCAGGACGGCCAGACCGAGGCCAGCGGCCCGCCGACCCAGGTGGCCGAACTGCCCTCCGAGATCAATCACCACTGGACCAAGGCGCTGACCATCAGCCCGGATGGTCGGTACCTCTACGTCGGCATCGGCTCCAACAGCAACATCACCGAGCGCGGCATGGAAGCCGAGATCGACCGCGCCATGGTCTGGCAGATCAACGCCGAAACCGGCGCCTACAAGCCCTACGCCACCGGCCTGCGCAACCCGACCGCGCTGGCGATCCAGCCAGGCTCGGGGCAGCTCTGGGCGGTGGTCAACGAGCGCGACGAACTGGGCGAAGACCTGGTGCCGGATTATCTGACGTCGGTCAAGGAAGGCGGCTTCTACGGCTGGCCTTACGCCTACTGGGGCCAGAACGTCGATGACCGCGTGCGCCCGCAGGACCCGGACAAGGTCGCCGCCAGCATCACGCCGGACTACGCCCTGGGCTCGCACGTCGCCGCACTGGGCCTGGACTTTTCGTCCGATGTGATGGGCGAGCGCTTCGCCGAGGGTGTGTTCATCGGCGAGCACGGCAGCTGGAACCGCAAGGAACCGGTCGGCTACAAGGTGATCTTCGTCCCCTTCCAGAATGGCCGCCCCGCCGGCCAGCCGATCGACTTCGTCACCGGCTTTCGTACCGACGACGGCAAGACCCGCGGCCGCCCCGTCGGCGTGACGGTAGACCCGCGCGGCGCGCTGATCGTCGCCGATGACCTGGCCAACGTGGTGTGGCGAGTGACGCGGGAGCAGTGATGGACAGCCGGCCGGTGGCCAGGGTCACCGGCCGGTCTCATGCACCCTGAGCTCAGCCTGTCGCTGTGCCAAGCAGGCTCTTCAGCCGCTGCAGATCGGCTTCGACCGCGAGCGCATCCGCCTCGAATTGCTCGTCGGTCATCCCCGGCTGGCGGAACAGACTGAAGACGAACTCACTGCCCTCGCCATACGGCATGACCCGCATGGGGTTGTGTACGGTCAGGCCCGACGCCAGCTCCACCTCGTGGTCCAGCACGCCCAGCGCATTGCGAGCGGCGAAGCGGATCGTCACCTGGCCGAACGGCGCATCCGCGATCCAGGCACCGCCCTGCTGCCTGACCTCGGAACGCGCCAGCCCCGCCGCCCACAAGGGAAGATTGCGCGGATCGGCGGCGAACTCATACACATCGTCCGAAGCTCGGGCGATAAACACACTGATATGGCGAACATGCTCCATGGTTCCTCCCGGCAGCTGCGCCCGAATGAACACAGCATCATAGAACCGCCTGTAGTATCAGGCGCAACAAACCCGATGATCGCCTTCATCGGCCTCGTCCGGCGACGCCCGAACCAGAACATTGCCCTGCCCTATCGGTCTGTACCGAACAACTGCCACTGGACAGCCCCATGCTCCGCTCCATCCACCATGCCGCGATCATCTGCTCTGACTACCCCGTCTCTAAGCACTTCTATACCGAGGTGCTGGGCCTCAGCGTGATCGCCGAGCATTACCGGGAATCACGGCAGTCCTACAAGCTCGACCTGGCGTTGCCGGACGGCGGGCAGATCGAGCTGTTCTCCTTTCCCGATGCGCCGCCGCGTCCTTCGCGGCCGGAAGCGCAGGGGTTGCGGCATCTGGCGTTCGCGGTGGACGACGTCGCCGCCTGCAAGGCTGAACTGGAGGCGAATGGCATGGCCGTGGAGCCGATCCGGGTCGACGAGTACACGGGCCGCCGCTTTACCTTCTTTGCCGATCCGGACGGCCTGCCGCTGGAGCTGTACGAAAAGGCATCGCGCTAGTTCGGCAGCCGGCCCATCCTGGCGGAGCTTGAAGCGAGATCACCTTGTTTCCTCGGACCGTCCTCGGCTAGGGTGCCGCCTCGAAGAAATCGCGGTCATCAGGAGCATGCGGATTGAGCAGAACAGGGATGTTGGCGCTGGGGTTGTCCCTGGCGCTATCGGCACAGGCGGCCGAGCGACAGGTCTATCTGGTGGCCACGGTGCAGCTGGACGGCTCCAGCCTGGCGCAGAGCATCTTCCTTCACGAGCCGCAGATCACCGAGCTGCAGGGCTGCCTCGACGCCGTGCGCGACGGGCAGAGCAAGCGTGACTGGCTCCTGTACCGGCACATCTTCCGCCGCGACCGCTTCAAGGGATTCTCCGGCCATATCCGCTACCAATGCGGCTACAGCGAGCAGCGCTTCAGCAGCTGGCACGACGGCCCGCGCTACAACAAGCCGTACCTGATTGGCATGAACGACAACGCCGAGCTCAGGGTGGTGCGTACGCCCAGCCAGGCGCAGTGCATGACCCAGCTGCGCGCGCTGCCGGCGGCGCGGCAGGCCCAGAGCTTCTGTGCCATGGGCAACCAGGAACTGCAGCCCTGAACCGGAGCCGCCCGGCCAGCAGACCAGGCGGCACGTCATGCATCAGTCCGGCTGGTAACTGCCCGGCACCGGTGCGAAGGAGACGCCGAAGCGGTTCCAGGCGTTGATGGTGGCGATGGCCAGGGTCAAGTTGGCGAGCTGAGCTTCGGAAAAGTACTCGCGCACCTCCTCGAACAGCTGCTGCGACACGCCCTGCGGCAGCAGGGTGTTGGCCTCGGCCCAGGCCAGCGCGGCACGCTCGCGGTCGGTAAAGAACGGCGTTTCGCGCCAGGCACTCAGGGCATAGATGCGCTGCTCGGTTTCGCCCAGGGCGCGGGCGTCCTTGGTGTGCATGTCGAGGCAATAGGCGCACTGGTTGATCTGCGAGACACGGATCTTGACCAGCTCCATCAACGGTTTGTCGACGCCATCCTCGCGGCGGCTCTGCCGCGCCAGGTAGGTTTCCAGCCCGATCATCGCGGTCATTACGTCGGGGGCGGCGGCCTGGTAGTTCATGCGCATGGTGGTCACTCCTCGGTTTGAATGTGCAACCAAGGCTACGCAGCCGCCATGCTGCGCTATTGTAGATTTTCGACATCTGCCAAACGGCCCGTCATGACCGAGTCCCTCCACGCCCGCCTGCCCTGCCTGCAGGGTTTCATCACACGCCCGCCAAGTCCGGCGCTGGCGGCGTACGTGCAGCGTTTCTGGTGGATGGAAGGCGACGGCTCGCAGGCTTACGACGAGCAGATGCTGCACCCGGACGGCGGCAGCGGCGTCATCTTCAACTTCGCCGACCCGCTGAATTTCGATGGCACCCAGCGCCGGCCGCGGGCCCTGATAGCAGGGCCGCAGCTGGCCAGCAGCCGCCTGCAGCTGGCCGGCCAGGTCAGGATGATGGGCGTGCGTTTCCGCCCCGGCATGGGCGCCGCGATGTTCGGTATCGGCCTCGACGAACTGGCCGGATTCCACGACGCCGACTGGCCCAGACTCGGACTCGCGCACCTGGTCGATCAGCTGGCCGAGCTGGACCGCAGCGCGCAGCAGGCCGTGGTCGAGCGCGAGCTGCTCGGTCGTCTTAGAGAAACCCAGGCGAGTCGCGCCCCGGTGCAGCAGCTGCTGGCGCAGATTGCCGCCGATGGCGGCCGTGCCCGCCTGGCCGATCTGCTGCAGAGCGTACCGCTCGGCCAGCGCCAGCTGGAGCGCCTGTTCCGCCATCAGGTGGGAATGACGCCCAAGCAGTTCAGCCGCATCCAGCGCGTGGCGCTGGTGCGTAGTCAGCTACGCACCGGCCAGCCGCTGCTGGATGCCGCCCTGACCTGCGGCTACAGCGACCAGGCGCACTTCATCCACGACTTCAAGACCGTGGTCGGCATGACGCCGGGGCAGTATCGCTTGCGGATCAAGAGCAGCGGCGCCTGAAGCGCAGGTAGCCGCTCGTTGGAATGAACACACCGCCCTGAACGCGAGCAACCGCGTGTGATCAGGGGCCTGGGCAGCGCAAGCCTGGCAAGATTCGTGGGAACCTTGTCATTGCGACAGCGGCGTCTCGGCAGCAGACTGCAGCCATCCACCCCGAGAGCTGCACCATGGACGCCACCCGTACCGTCGCCTGCCTGATCTACCCGGATGTGATGAGCCTGGACGTCACCGGCCCGATGCAGGTGTTCGCCTCGGCCAATGTCGAGCGGCAGCGCCAGGGTCTGCCCCGTCATTACGAGCTGGTGCTGCTGGGCACCACGGCCGGTCCGGTCGCCACCTCGGCCGGGCTGAAGCTGGTGGCGGATGCCAGCTGGGCCGAATGCGCTCCCGCCACGCTGGATACCCTGCTGATCCCCGGTGGGGTCGGCGTGGATGCGCAGAGGCGCGACCAACCGCTGCTTGCCTGGCTGCGGGACGCCGAACCCAGGGTGCGACGCCTCGGCTCGGTCTGTTCCGGCGCGCTGATCCTGGCCGAGGCCGGGCTGTTCGACGGGCGCAAGGCGACCACGCACTGGGCGGACCTCGCGGCGCTGGGCGAGTACGCATCCATCGAGGTGCAGGGCGACCGGTTGCACACCTACGACCCGACCGATCCACAGGCGTCGCACCTGTTCAGCTCCGCGGGCGTCACCGCCGGCATCGACCTGGCGCTGGCCCTGGTGGAAGCCGATCTCGGCCGCGCACTGGCGCTGGCAGTCGCCCAGCGGCTGGTGATGTTCCTGCGCCGGCCCGGCGGGCAGACTCAGTTCAGCCCGATGCTGGCGGCGCCGAGCGGCAACGTGGCGCGCCTCGCCGCGCTGCTGGAATGGATTCCAGGGCATCTGGGCGACGACCTGTCCATCGAGGCGCTGGCCGCCCAGGCGCATATGACCCCACGCACGCTGTGCCGCCTGTTCAGCCAGGAAACCGGCATGGGCCCGGGCCAGTACATCGAACGGGTGCGCCTGGAAGCCGCGCGCAATCTGCTGCTCGACGCCCAGGCCTCGATCGCGACGGTGGCGCGGCTGACCGGCTTCGGCCATCCGGAAAACCTCCGGCGCAGCTTCCAGAAGCACCTGTCGGTCAGCCCGCGGGACTTCTACCAGCGCTTCGGCTGACGCGACCGACCTCATTCACCGTTCCCAGCCCGCTCGGCATATGGCCAGGCAGCGCTGTGCCCGCTCGCCACCCTAAAGGAGCCGCTCATGCATCTTTTGCTCAGCAATCCCCAGGTCCTGCGCCTGTTCATCGCCCAGGCGCTGTTCTGGTCCTGTTCGATGACCGGCATCATCTTCACCGCCATCGTCGGCCTGCGCCTAGCGCCAGCGGCCGGTCTCGCCACCCTGCCGCTGGCCCTGCTGATGCTCGGCGGCCTGCTCGCCCTGCAACCACTGGCGGGCCTGATGCAACGCCGCGGTCGCCGCGCCGGCTTTCTCATCGGTGCGTTGGCCGGCGTGCTGGGCGGGCTGATCAGCGCGCTGTCGCTCTGGCTCGACAGCTTCACCCTGCTCTGTGTCGGCGCTCTGCCCATCGGCGCCTATCAGGCCTCGGCGATGTATTACCGCTTCGCCGCACTGGAAGCGGTGAGCGATGCCTTCAAGGGTCGCGCCACGGCCTGCGTGATCGGCGGCGGCGTGCTGGCGGCACTGATCGCGCCCACGCTCGGCCATATGGCGCGTGATCTCGCTGGCGTGCCGTTCGCCGGCACCTATCTGTTGATCGCCAGTCTGGCGGCGCTGGGGTTCATGGTCTTGGCCGGGCTGCCGGCAACCTCGGGAATGCCGGCGACCCGGGCCGATGCGGCGACGGTCAGCTGGCAAGCGCTGCTTGCACGGCCGACCATTCGCGCCGCGGTGCTGACCACCGCCGCCGGACACGGCCTGATGATCCTGGTGATGAACGCCACGCCCCTGGCGATGCATGGCGAAGGTCTGGATTTGCAGGCCAGCGGCCAGGTCATTCAGTGGCACATGCTCGGCATGTTCCTCCCGGCGTTCGTCGCCGGGCCGCTGGTGGACCGCTTCGGCTGCCGACTGGTCGCCTGCCTTGGCGGAGGACTGCTGATCGTCAGCGCGGTGGTCGCCCTGCTCGGCGTCAGCCACTGGCACTTCCTGCTCAGCAGCTGCCTGCTCGGCATTGGCTGGAACCTCATGCTCGTCGCCGGCACCACTCAGCTGGGCCAGGGCCACGCCGCGAGCGAACGCGCCCGGGCACAGGGCCTGATGGAGCTGAGCAACGGCAGCGTCGCCGCAGCCATGTCGTTCGCCTCCGGCGCGCTGATCGCCCAGGCGGGCTGGGCGGCGGTGAACATCGGGCTGCTGCCCATCGTGACGCTGGTGGTACTGCTGCAGGTTGCGCAGGGCTATCGGCAAAGGCAGGCGGCGTAACGCTGCGCAGCCGGACGCGCGTTCAGGACAGTTTCTGCTCGGAAATCAGGTGGATGATGTTGGCCGGGCTGGAGATCCAGAACGCGCGGAAGCCGTCAGGCAGGGGTTCGATTTCATCGCGACGGGCGCAATGGCGCTGTTGCAGAAGGGCCGATGCAGCGTCCAGATCGTCTGTCACCACCTCCAGCCAGATCTCTGCCTGGCTGATGCCCGCCACGCGATCGAGCCAGAGCACCTTGTCGCCGAATTCGAAGCGCGGCGTCTGCTCGCCATCCGCGTCGGTCGGTGTCAGCTCCCTCAACCCCAGGGTTTCACGGTAGAAGGCGACGGTGCTGGTGTACTCGTGGCTAGGCACCTTCATCGCCATGTTTCGGCCGGGCAGAAATCTCGGATTCATCGGGTCGCTCCACTGGCGCGCCGACCAACCCGGCCGGCGCCGCTAGCAAGCCAGTACAGACGCCATCGGCCGTGCACGCAAGGCGCCAGGTAGGCGCTGCGGCTGCTCAGCGCGGCCTGACGCCGTCCAGGATCAGCGCCTGCAGACTCCTGAGCGTCTCCTCGAAGAACGCCGGATCATCCAGCGTCCGGCCCGCCACCGCCTCGACCTGCACGCGAAAATCGGCGTAGTGCTGGGTGGTCGCCCACAGAGAGAAGATCAGGTGATGCGGCGCGACGGGCGCGAGCTTGCCGGCGTCGATCCAGGCCTGGATCACTGCGACCTTGTTTTCCACCAGGTCGTGCAGCGGCTGCTGCAGCTCACCCAGCAGCAGCGGTGCGCCCTGCATGATCTCCATGCAGAACAGCCGCGATTCGGCGGGATGGTCACGGGAGAGTTCGAGCTTGACCCGCAGGTAGTCGCGGATCGCCTCGACCGGGTCCTGGTCGACGGAGAACGCCTGCAGCGGCTGCAACCAGACCTCCAGCAGCTGGCGCAGGACGTTCACGTATAGCTCTTCCTTGCTGCCGAAGTAGTACAGCAGGTTGGTCTTGGAAACGTCGGCCTGCGTGGCCACCTGATCGAGGCTGGTGCCGTGCAGACCGAAGCGGGAGAACAGCTCCAGCGCGGCCTGGAGGATGCTCGTGCGCTTGCCTTCGATCATGCGCAGGCGCCGGTTCTGCGCGCTGACGCTCGGCTCGCGGACGGCGCCTTTCGGACGGGGAGTCTTGCTGGCGGTGAGACGCTTGCGTGGTGGTACGGAGGGCTGATCGGTCACGGGATTACCGGCTGGGCTCGAACGAGTCGCTACTGTAGCGCGGCGACGGCGGCCGGGACGAGCGGCAATGCGTGCTCGTCGCCCGTACGGGCGCCTGCACCGGGTTCGTGCGTCGCGCACAAACCAGGTGCTCCGATTCGGACCAAATGGTCCACAACGCATCGGAAAAAATCGCCATCTTGTTGATTAAAAAGCCGAATCCGTTTCTGGCCTGCATCCTGCTAAAGCCCCTGCGACCCTGCCCGTCACGTTCGGGCAGCGCTTTCTAGCCATTGCGTACAGAGGTGCTACCCATGGATGTTGGTGTTTTCATTCCGATCGGCAACAACGGCTGGCTCATCTCCGAGAATGCGCCGCAGTACATGCCGAGCTTCGAGCTGAACAAGGCCATCGTGCAGAAGGCCGAGGGCTACGGCTTCGACTTCGCGCTGTCGATGATCAAGCTGCGCGGCTTCGGCGGCAAAACCGAATTCTGGGAACACAACCTGGAGTCCTTCACGCTTATGGCGGGCCTGGCTGCCGTCACCAGCAAGATCCAGCTGTTCGCCACCGCCGCAACGCTCACTCTGCCGCCGGCCATCGTCGCGCGCATGGCTTCGACCATCGACTCGATCTCCGGCGGCCGCTTCGGCGTGAACCTCGTCACCGGCTGGCAAAAGCCGGAGTACAGCCAGATGGGCCTGTGGCCGGGGGATGAATTCTTCGGCACCCGTTATCAGTATCTCGGCGAGTACGCCCAGGTGCTGCGCGACCTCTGGGCCACCGGCCGCAGCGATTTCAAGGGCGAGCACTTCCAGATGGAGGATTGCCGCGTCAGCCCGAAACCCCAGGCGGACATGAAGATCATCTGCGCCGGCTCGTCCGATGCCGGCATGGCCTTCTCGGCGCAGTACGCCGATTACAACTTCTGCTTCGGCAAGGGCGTGAACACCCCGACCGCCTTCGCCCCGGCCGCCGAACGGCTGCAGGCGGCCTGCGCGAAGACCGGCCGTCATGTCACCTCCTGCGTGCTGTTCATGGTGATCGCCGACGAGACCGATGAAGCCGCCCGGGCCAAGTGGGAGCACTACAAGGCCGGCGCCGACTAGGAGGCCATCGCCTGGCTGGGCGAACAGGGCGCGGCAGACAAGACCTCCGGTAGCGACACCAACATTCGCCAGATGGCTGACCCGACCTCGGCGGTGAACATCAACATGGGCACGCTGGTGGGCTCCTACGCCAATGTCGCCCGAATGCTCGACGAGATCGCCACGGTGCCCGGCATGCAGGGCGTGATGCTGACCTTCGACGACTTCATCGAAGGCATCGAAGCCTTCGGCCAGAAGATCCAGCCGCTGATGCAGAGCCGCCGGCACGTCAGCGCATTGAAGGAGTCCGCCTGATGAGCGCCGTCGAACAGGTCTCCGGCTACAGCCTGAGCGCAACGGACGAGCCCGTGCAGCTGCCGGCGCGGCCCGAGCCGTTGGCGATGAAAGCCAGTGAAACCGCGCTGATCGTCGTGGACATGCAGAACGCCTACGCCAGCCGCGGCGGCTATCTGGATCTGGCCGGCTTCGATGTGTCGGCGACCCAGCCGGTGATCGCGAAAATCCGCCAGGCACTATGCGCGGCTCGCGCCGCCGGCATGCAGGTGATCTTTCTGCAGAACGGCTGGGACAACGGGTACGTCGAGGCTGGCGGGCCGGGCTCGCCGAACTGGCACAAGTCCAACGCGCTGAAGACCATGCGCAAGCGCCCGGAACTGGCCGGCAGCCTGCTCGCCAAGGGTGGCTGGGATTACGCGCTGGTGGACGAACTGGCGCCGCAGCCCGGCGACATCCTGGTACCCAAGCCGCGCTACAGCGGTTTCTTCAATTCGCAGCTGGACAGCACCCTGCGCGCCCGGGGCATCCGCAACCTGGTGTTCACCGGCATCGCCACCAATGTGTGCGTGGAGTCGACCCTGCGCGACGGCTTTCACCTGGAGTACTTCGGTGTGGTGCTGGCCGATGCCACGCACCAGGCCGGGCCGGAATTCGCCCAGCAGGCGGCGCTGTACAACATCGAGACGTTCTTCGGCTGGGTCTCCAGCGTCGACGCCTTCTGCCGGAGCTTCGCGACCGCGCCAGAGGTGGCGGTCGCCAGCTGATTACACCCGAGTGCCCGACCGCGGCGCCCGCAGAGGCGTCCGCCGGGTTCGCCTGAATGCCTTGCAAGGAATCAACCACATGCCCAAGCAATCGATCATCCCCGCCGGAACCGGCAAACCGCTCGCCCCCTACGTGCCTGGGTCCATGGCCGATGGCGTGCTTTACGTCGCCGGCACCCTGCCCTTCGACAAGGACAACAACGTGGTCCACGTCGGCGATGCCGCCGCCCAGACCCGCCATGTACTGGAGACCATCAAGGGCGTCGTCGAGGCTGCCGGCGGCAGCATGGACGACGTCACCTTCAACATGATCATGCTCACCGACTGGGCCAACTACGCCAAGGTCAACGAGGTGTACGCCGAGTTCTTCCCCGGCGAGAAGCCGGCGCGCTACTGCATCCAGTGCGGACTGGTGAAACCCGATGCGCTGATCGAGATCGCCAGCATCGCCCACATCGGCCAATAGCGCCTGCCGGAGCGGGCCAGCCGGCACGCCGGCGGCCCGCTGATACTGCACAGAGGGAGTGACATGCACTACGAACTTCATGGCCGCATGGAGCCCGATGCGCCGACCCTGGTGCTCAGTTCCGGCCTCGGCGGCGCCGCTGCCTTCTGGACGCCGCAACTGCCGGCGCTGACCCAGGACTATCGGGTGCTGGTCTACGACCAGTTGGGGACCAACAGGAGCCCGGCGAACCTGCCGGCGGGCTATTCCATCGAATCCATGGCGGTGGAATTGCTGGAGCTGCTGGATACCCTGGACATCCGCCGCTGCCATTTTATCGGCCATGCACTCGGCGGGCTGGTCGGCTTGCAGATCGCCCTGCTGCGGCCGCAGCTGCTGCAGAGTCTGGTGCCAATCAATGCCTGGAGCAGCCCCAACCCGCACAGTGCACGCTGTTTCGCGGTGCGCCTGAAACTGCTGCACGACAGCGGCCCGGCAGCCTATGTACAGGCGCAGTCGCTGTTCCTCTACCCGGCCGACTGGATCGCAGCCAACAGCGAGCGACTGGCACGCGACGATGCCCACGCACTGGCGCATTTCCCGCCGACGATGAATCTGGTGCGGCGCATCGAGGCGCTGCTGGCCTTCGATATAGAGGCCGAGCTGCCGCGCATCACCACCCCGACCCTGCTGATCGCCAATCGCGACGACATGCTGGTGCCCTGGCAGCGTTCGCGGCACCTGGCCGACGTCCTGCCCAACGCCCAGCTGGCGCTGCTGAACTACGGCGGTCATGCGTCCAGCGTCAGCGACAGCGAACCCTTCAACCAGATCCTGCTGGACCATCTTGCCGAGCAATGCGGCCAGGTTGCAGCAGCCTGAGGACCCGAACATGCACGCCCCCATCGACTCGAATGCCCTCGCCACGCTGTTCAGCGAGGCCCGCACCCACAGCGCCTGGCTGGACAAGCCGGTGCCCGACGCCCTGCTCGAGCAGCTCTACGAGCACGTCCGTCTCGGCCCGACCGCGGTCAACAGCTGCCCGGCGCGCTTCGTCTTCGTGCGCAGCGCCGAGGGCAAGCAGAAGCTGGCGCCCTGCCTGTCCAAGGGCAACCTGGACAAGACCCTGGCCGCGCCGGTGACGGTGATCGTCGCCTATGACGAGGACTTCCCGGAGACCCTGCCGGAGCTGTTTCCCCACGCCGATGCGCGCAGCTGGTACGCCGGCCAGCCGGCACTGATCACCGAGAACGCGCTGCGCAACAGCTCGCTGCAGACCGGTTACCTGATCCTCGCTGCCCGCGCTTTGGGCTCGATTGCGGACCGATGTCCGGCTTCGACGGCAAGACGCTGGACGAGGCCTTCTTCGCTGGCACGAGCTGGAAATCCAACCTGCTGATCAACCTCGGCTACGGCGACGCCAGCAAGCTGCGCGACCGCCTGCCACGCCTGCCCTTCGACCGGGCCTGCGTCCTCGCCTGATGGAGAACCGACCATGCAACTGGCTCAATGCGAAACCGCAGGGGCACCCGGCGCCCCGCTGATCCGCCAGGACTACCGCGATGCCATGGCGCGCCTGGCCGCGGCGGTCAACATCATCACCACCGATGGCCCCAGCGGCCGTGCCGGCTTCACCGCCACCGCGGTGTGCAGCGTCACCGACGAACCGCCGACGCTGCTGGTGTGCCTGAACCGCAGCGCATCGGCACATCCCATCGTCACCGCCAACGGGCAGCTCTGCGTGAACACCCTGGCCGGTGCGCAGCGGGACCTGTCCAACCTGTTCGGCGGCAAGACGCCCATGGCCGAGCGCTTCGCCGCAGCACAATGGAGCACCGGCGTGACCGGTTCGCCGCTGCTCGACGGTGCCACGGTGTCGTTCGACTGCCGCATCAGCCACAGCGCCAGTGTCGGCACCCACGACATCCTCTACTGCGAGGTGCTCGCCGTGTACCGCCGCGACAGCAGCGATGCGCTGGTGTACTTCGGCCGCAACTACCACGGGCTGCCCGGCGCCGGCTGAACGCTCGGCTCCCATCACCACCCGAGCCCGCCGCGCGAACCGCGCCGCGGGCTTTTTCTTGCCTGCGGAATAACGCACCTACCGCTGCGCCGCTCGACACGCAAACAGCGCTTGCATCACGAACACAATTGTTATGTTATAACTATTACATTATTTCCGACATGTGCCTCCCGATGACCGAAGCCGAACTACTCGCCCAGCCCGCCGAGGCGTATATGAACGCAGAGCAGCAGGCCTTCTTCCGCGACCTGCTTTTGCACCAGCGTGCCGAGCTGCAGGCGCGTATCGAGGAAGAATTCCAGGCGCTGCGCGAACAGGAGCCGAGCAGCGACCCCGCCGACATCGGCAGCGCCGAAGAACAGCGTCACTGGCAGCTGCGCGTGCTGGAGCGGGAGAAAAAGCTGCTCGACAAGATCGACGCCGCGCTGGACGCCATCGCCCGCGGCGAGTACGGCTGGTGCGCCGAAACCGGTGAACCCATCGGGCTGCAGCGCCTGCTGTTGCGCCCCACCACGACGCTGTCCATCGAGGCGAAGCAACGCCAGGAGCAGCGCGAAAAACACCAACGTTCCGCCTGAGAGACCGCCATGAACCGCCTCCCCGTAACCGTCCTGTCCGGCTTCCTCGGCGCCGGCAAGAGCACCCTGCTCAACCACATCCTGAAGAACCGCGAAGGTCGCCGCGTGGCTGTGATCGTCAACGACATGAGCGAGATCAACATCGACGGCAACGAGGTGCAGCGCGGCGTCAGCCTCAATCGCGCCGAAGAGAAGTTGGTGGAGATGAGCAATGGCTGTATCTGCTGCACCCTGCGCGAAGACCTGCTCGAAGAAGTCGGCAAGCTCGCCCGCGAGGGCCGCTTCGACTACCTGTTGATCGAGTCCACCGGTATTTCCGAACCGCTGCCGGTGGCCGAGACCTTCACCTTCCGCGATGAACAGGGCCAGAGCCTGGCCGATCTGGCTCGCCTGGACACCATGGTCACGGTGGTCGACGGGGTGAACTTCCTGCGCGACTTCCACGAGGCCGAGAGCCTGGCCAGCCACGGCGAAACCCTTGGCGAGGACGACGAGCGCTCGGTCACCGAGCTGCTGATCGAACAGGTGGAGTTTGCCGACGTCATCCTGATCAGCAAGATCGACCTGATCTCCGCGGCCGACCGCGAAGAGCTGACCGCCATCCTCGGCCGGCTCAACACCCACGCCGAGATCCTGCCGATGAGCATGGGCCAGGTGCCGCTCGACCGAATCCTCGACACCGGCCGTTTCGATTTCGAACGCGCCGCCCAGGCGCCGGGCTGGCTCAAGGAAATGCGCGGTGAGCATGTGCCGGAAACCGAGGAATACGGCATCGCCTCCACCGCCTATCTGGCGCGCCGGCCGTTCCATCCGCAGCGTTTCTACAACTTCCTCAACCGCGAGTGGAGCAACGGCCGCCTGCTGCGCTCCAAGGGTTTCTTCTGGCTCGCTACCCGCCCCGAGGAAGCCGGCAGCTGGTCGCAGGCCGGTGGGCTGATGCGCTACGACTACGCCGGGCGCTGGTGGCACTTCACGCCGGAGTCGGCCTGGCCGAGCGACCGCGAAAGCCGCACGGCGATCCTTGGCAAATCCCGCGGCGAGTTCGGCGATTGCCGCCAGGAACTGGTCTTCATCGGGCAGAACATCGACTTCGACCAGCTGCGCCGCGAGCTGGACGCCTGCCTGCTGAACGACAGCGAGTGGGCCTTGGGCATCGACGGCTGGCTGCGCCTGCCGGACCCGTTCGGCCCCTGGCACGAGCAGGTCGCCTGATGCTGGCGCTTGCGGCGACTCGCCCGCAGCCGCGGCAGCTGTTCGGCGATACCCCGGCGGTACTCGCCGAAGCCCTGCAAGATGGGGTCAACCTCGCGGTGTGGCAGCGCCGACTACCCCTGCACATCACCGGCTTCGCCGAGACGCTGCTGGCGCTGGGCGAACCGCTGGCCGAGTCCCTGACACTGGAACCGGGCGCCGAAGGTGAATTGCAGCTGCCGACCCTGGCCGCGAACCATCGGGACCTCGCCGGACATGCCGGCTTCGTTGCCGATGTCGCCTGGCTGACCCGCGCCTTCGCCTGTCTGGTCGACGCGCGACGCATCGGCCTGCGCCTGCGGCTGCTGAACAAGGCCATGTGCCCGCGCTTCCACGTCGATCATGTGCCGCTGCGGCTGATCACCACCTATGCCGGCGCGGGCAGCGAATGGCTGCGTGAGGGGGTCATGGCCCGTCGGCGTCTCGGCGAGCCATCAGCCGAGCCCACCGATGCGGCCGCTGTCGAGCGGCTGCAGGTCGGCGAGGTCGCACTGTTCAAGGGAGAAAAATGGCAGGGCAACGAGGGCGCAGGGATCATTCATCGCTCGCCCCTTGCCGCACCGGATGCGCCTCGCCTGATCCTGACGCTGGACTGGCTGGCCTGAAGCAAAAAGGGCCGCAACTGCGGCCCTTCGGATCGACGAGACTGATCACGCGGCCATCTTTTCGCACTCCTCCGCACACTTGCGGCAGGCTTCGGCGCAGGCCTGGCAATGGTCGTGCTGGTGCTGGCCGCATTCCTCGGCACAGTCGCGGCAGACCTGTGCGCAGAGCTTGCAGAAGGCTTGGGCGTAAGGGCTGTCGCGGGTCATGAGCACCGCCGCGATGGCGCACATGTCGGCACAGTCGCGGTCTAGCTGGATGCAGCGCGCCATCATCTTCACGTCGTCCTCGCGCAGACATGAGGCCGCGCAGGTCTCGCAGACCAGTGCGCAGTTGGAACAGGCCTGGATACAGGATTGGTAGCGGGGATTGAGCATGCAAATTTCCTCCATTTCGGGGCCGATGAAATGGTCGGCACCTTCGGGCGGCGCCGAGCCGGGCCGAACGACGTTCGTACTAGGTAGGGTCGCCCGCGCCAGCGAAGTTCATTTCATTCGCCGGACGGCCCCGGCCCAGCGCAACGACGACGGCACCGTTACAATGGCTGCCCCGCACTAACAGCCGCCCCCGCCGCCATGCCCTTCACCCTCTCCGCACCCTGCGAACTGCTGGAAGTCATCAGCAAGAGCCGCTTTCTGGCCAAGGCGGCTCCCGTGCAGAGCGCCGAAGAAGCTCAGACATTCATCCAGTCGGTCAGCGATCCGACCGCTACGCATAATTGCTGGGCGTGGAAGATCGGCAATCAGTACCGCTTCAGTGATGACGGCGAGCCCGGCGGTACGGCGGGTCGGCCGATGCTGACGGCCATCGAAGGGCAGGACTTCGATCGGGTCGCGGTGGTGGTGATTCGCTGGTTCGGTGGCATCAAGCTCGGAACCGGTGGCCTGGCCCGCGCCTATGGCGGCACCACGGCCAAATGCCTGCAAGCGGGCGAGCGCAGCGAGCTGGTGTCACGCTCGCGCTGCCGTTGTCATTGCCGGTTCGCCGAACTGGCGCTGCTCAAGGCGCGCCTGGTGGACTTTGAAGCGCTGCTGGAAGCCGAGCACTTCGACGCCGAAGGCGCGACGCTGGAGATAGCCCTTCCCGCCGACCAGCTGCAGCCACTCGACAGATTGCTCGCTGATATCACCCGCGGGCGAAGCCGGCTGCAAGCCTTGGACTAGACGCGCCTTTGCCCACAATAACTGTGGAAGCAATTGTGGATAACAATTGTATGGTGCGCTGCGAAGCGCCTGCCGCGGGGCCTGCAGAAATCTGTACACTTTTTGACCAGAACGTGTTTCGCGCCCGGTAAGGCCGCGTTAAACGCTTGAATTTCGGTGTTTTTTGACTGGCCGGTCGAGGGATGACGTTATGCCATCAATTGCGTTCTGCCAGCTGCCAGTTATGCCCGATTCACGTGGAGAACCTTGTGGATAACATTGGGAACAACCTTGCCAGCCCGCGCCATACTTGGCCCGCAGACCACTGGTCAAATTTTCACCAAATGCAACGGGAGCTTCATCGCGTTGTCATCGGCGCCTGATAGCCGCTTCAAACGGCCGATGGCCATATCGGTCATGCAGCCCCGTCGCTATAATGCCCTCATACCCGCAAGACGAGAATTTCGCGATGCAAGACTGGCTCAACAACCTGCCCAAGGCCGAACTCCACCTGCACCTGGAGGGCTCGCTGGAGCCGGAACTGATGTTCCGTCTGGCCGAGCGCAACAAGATCGCCCTGCCCTGGAATGACGTCGAAGCACTGCGCAGCGCCTACAACTTCGGCAACCTGCAGGAGTTCCTCGATCTCTACTACGCTGGCGCCGACGTGCTGCGTACCGAGCAGGACTTCTATGACCTGACCTGGGCCTACCTGCAGAAGTGCGAAGAGCAGAACGTGGTGCACACCGAGCCCTTCTTCGACCCGCAAACCCACACCGACCGCGGCGTACCGTTCGAGGCCGCGCTCAACGGCATCAGCGCCGCGCTGGCCGATGGCCGTGAGCTGCTGGGCATCAGCAGCGGGCTGATCCTCAGTTTCCTGCGCCACCTGCCGGAAGAGGAAGCCTTCAAGACCCTGGAACAGGCACTGCCCTATCGCAACGCCTTCTTCGCCGTCGGCCTGGACAGCTCCGAGGTCGGCCATCCGCCGAGCAAGTTCCAGCGCGTGTTCGACAAGGCGCGTGGCGAAGGCTTGCTGACCGTTGCCCATGCCGGCGAGGAAGGTCCGCCCGAGTACATCTGGCAGGCACTCGACCTGCTCAAGGTCAGCCGGATCGACCATGGTGTACGTGCCGCGGAAGATCCGAAGCTGATCGCCCGGCTGATCGAGGAGCAGATTCCACTGACGGTCTGCCCGCTGTCCAACACCAAGCTCAAGGTGTTTGCCGACATGCGTCAGCACAACATCCTCGACCTGCTGGAGCAGGGCGTGAAGGTCACGGTGAATTCCGACGATCCGGCCTATTTTGGCGGCTATGTCACGGAGAATTTCGTCGCGCTGCACGAAAGCCTGGGCATGACCGAAGCCCAGGCCCGCCGCCTGGCGCAGAACAGCCTGGACGCCCGCCTGGCCTACTGAGCCATTCGTCGGCGCAAGGCCGACCTGCGACACCATGGCTCGCCGCACGGGCCATGGCTGCGCCTAGACTGTGCGGCGTTCGACACGTGAGGAGATCGCCATGCACATTCTCGTCCGCCCCATGACGCCCCACCCCGACAGCGCCTGGCAGGTCTGCCTGGATCGCCAGCGCATCACCTTTCGCAGCGAAGCCGAGGCCAGGGCCTTCGCCGAGACCCTGCAGCGGCGCCTGCAGGCGCCCCATCGGCTGCCGCTGAGCGCCTGACCTCACTCCGTGCTGGCGCGGGCGGTGCCATAGGCGACCAATGTCGCCAGCAGCCCGCACAGACTCATGATCGCCGCCAGCGGCACCGCGGTGCCGTTGTGCAGCGCCCCCACCGCGGAAGCGGCAATGGCCGCGATGGTGAACTGCAGGCTGCCGAGCAGAGCCGAGGCGCTGCCGGCATTGGCGCGCTGATCGGCCATGGCGCAGGCGGTGGCATTGGGCAGCAGGCAGCCCAGGCAGGACACACAACAGAACAGCGGGATCAGCAAGGGCCAGAGCGATTCGGGCTGCGCCGCCGCCACTGCCAGCAACGCCAGCGCACTGGCGAAGAAGAACCACACCCAGCGCCGCACCCAGAATTCCGGCCCGCGCCAGCGCACCAGCCGCACGTTCACCTGCGCCATCAGGATGAAGCCCGCCGCATTGATACCGAACAGCCAGCCGAAATGCTCGGGCTTGACGCCGTACAGCTCGATGAAGACGAACGGCGAGCCGGTGATGTAGGCGAACATCCCCGCCATGCACAGCGCGCCGGTGAGCACGTGGCCCATGAAGAAACGATCGCGGAACAACCGCAAGTACTGACCCAGGGCCCCGGCCATCGGCTGGCGCGGCAAGCCCGGCGGGTAGGTCTCCGGCAGCCAGAGCGCCACCGCCACCAGGCACAGCGCGCTGAACAACGTCAGCAGGATGAAGATCGACGGCCAACCGAACGTCGCCAGCAACGCACCGCCGGCCACCGGCGCGAGGATCGGCGCCAGGCCCATGACCAGCATCAGCTGTGAGAACACCTTGGCGCTGGTCATCGGATCGCAGAGGTCGCGCACCACGGCCCGCGCCACCACCATGCCGGCGCAGCCACCCAGCGCCTGCACGAAGCGCACGCCGATCAGCCAGTCCATCGACGGTGCGAAGGCGCTGGCCAGCGATGCCAGGGTGAACAGGGTCACGCCCACCAGCAGCGGCCCGCGCCGCCCGTAGCGATCGGCCAGCGGACCGTAGACCAGCTGACCGATGGCCAGACCGACGAAATACGCCGCCAACGACAGCTGGACGTGATCGACACTGGTACCAAAGGCCTGCGCGATCAGCGGAAATGCAGGCAGGTACATGTCGATGGCCAGGGGACCGAACGCGCTGAGCGCGCCCAGGATGAGGAGAATCCGCAAAGACATCAGAGGCTCGCAAAGCAGGAAAAGGGACGTGCCGAGGCCAATGCTTGGACCGCGGCCTCGGTGGGGCAATTGCACCGGCGTGCAAGATGCTGTTACATACACCGCCGATTGTAAACATGCATCGCGACGAGATGCCTCGTTACACTGGTCGCCTCCACCGCTGCTGGATGCCTGAAGCAGCCGCTACCGCCGAACCTGCCCATGCGCCGAACCAAAGAAGAAGCCGAGAAGACCCGCATCGCCATCCTCGCCTCCGCCGAGCGGCTGTTTCTGGACAAGGGAGTAGCCCACACCAGTCTCGATCAGATCGCGCGCGACGCTGGCGTGACGCGCGGCGCCGTGTACTGGCACTTCCAGAACAAGGCGCACCTGTTCCACGAGATGCTCAATCAGATCCGCCTGCCGCCTGAGCAGATGACCGAGCGGCTGTGCAGCTGCAATCAGCAGCAGCCGCTGCAGGCTCTGATCGCCCTGCGCAACCTGACGGTCGAGGCCATCAGCACCCTGGCCAGCAACGAGCAGAAGCGCCGGATCTTCACCATCCTGCTGCACAAGTGCGAATTCACCGACGAGCTGCGCGAGGCCGAAGAGCGACATCACGCCTTCATCAACCAGTTCATCGATCTGTGCGAGAACCTGCTGCGCAACGCCTCGGCCTGCCTGCGACCTGGCGTCTCGCCGCGCCTGGCGGCATTGTCGCTGCATGCGCTGGTGGTCGGGCTGTTCACCGACTGGACCCGCGATACCGGGCTGTTCGCGCCGCTGGTCGACACCAAGGCGCTGATCGACCCGCTGTTCCGCGGCCTGGTCCGCGACTGGCCGGACGACCCCGACCAGCTCGGTGCCTGAGTGCCGGCATGATCACGCCACCTGATAGCCCTCCTCGCTGATCGCCTGGCGAATCGCCTGCTCGCTGGCGCTGCTCTGCACCTCGACCGTCCCGCTCGCCAGATCCACCTTCACCTGGGCCTGCGCGTCCAGCGCCTTGATGGCCTGGGTGACCGCGCGCTCGCAGTGGCTGCAGGTCATTCCGCTCACGTTGAATACAGGCATCGTCGTTCTCCTCGATCGTTGGATGGATCGATTCTCAAGCTTGCCACCCTGGCAAGGTCAAGGCCTTGGCTGTCGCAGATCATGGTGTTGACCTTGCCATAGGGTTAAGGTCGATCCTGAGCGCATCGCCATCCGAGGAGACACAGCCATGTCCAGCGCCACCCATACGCTGCCGGTCAGCGGTATGACCTGCGCCAGCTGCGCCGGCCGCGTCGAACGCGCCCTGCTCAAGGTGCCGGGCGTGGCCAGCGCCAGCGTCAACCTGGCCAACGAGCAGGTGCGCGTCGAAAGCAGCGAGGCGGACCTCGCGGCCCTGATCGAAGCCGTGCAGAAGGCCGGCTATGGCGTGCCGGTGCAGAGTCTGGAGCTGGCCATCGACGGCATGACCTGCGCCAGCTGCGTTGGCCGCGTCGAGCGTGCCCTGCTCAAGGTGCCCGGGGTGCGCAGCGCGGCGGTGAATCTGGCCAGCGAGCGCGCCCACGTCGAAGTACTCGGCCCGCCGGACCCGGCCGCGCTGATCCAGGCCGTCGAGGCAGCCGGTTATCACGCCACGGCGAGCAGCGAGCGCCGCCCGGCGGCCGATGCCGAACGACGCCTGCAGCGCGAACGCTGGGCAGTGATCGCCGGCCTGCTGCTGGCCGCACCGCTGGTGCTGCCGATGTTCGGCGAGCTGTTCGGGCAGCACTGGATGCTGCCGGCATGGATCCAGTTCCTGCTCGCCACGCCGGTGCAGTTCGTCCTCGGTGCGCGCTTCTACGTCGCCGGCTGGAAGGCGGTGCGCGCCGGTGCCGGCAACATGGACCTGCTGGTCGCCATCGGCACCAGCGCCGGTTACGGCCTGAGCCTCTATCAATGGTGGGCGACGCCGGCCGGGCAGATGCCGCACCTGTATTTCGAGGCCTCGGCGGTGGTCATCGCCCTGGTGCTGCTGGGCAAATACTTGGAAAGCCGCGCCAAGCGCCAGACCAGCGCGGCGATCCGGGCACTGGAAGCCTTGCGTCCGGACCGCGCGACACGGGTGATCGACGGCCGCGAGGAAGACGTCGCCATCGCCGCGCTGCGCCTGGACGACCTGGTGCTGGTCAAGCCCGGCGAGCGTTTCCCGGTGGACGGCGAAGTGGTCGAGGGCGAAAGCCAGGCCGACGAAGCGCTGATCAGCGGCGAGAGCCTGCCGGTGAACAAGGCGCCGGGCGACCGCATCACCGGTGGCGCGATCAACGGCGAGGGTCGGCTGCTGGTGCGCACCACCGCGCTCGGTGGCGAGACTGTGCTGGCGCGGATCATCCGCCTGGTGGAAGACGCCCAGGCGGCCAAGGCACCGATCCAGAAGCTGGTGGACAAGGTCAGCCAGGTGTTCGTCCCAGCGGTGCTGGTGATCGCCGTGTTCACCCTGATCGGCTGGTTGCTCACTGGCGCGCCCGCCGAGGTCGCGCTGATCAATGCGGTGGCGGTGCTGGTGATCGCCTGCCCCTGCGCGCTCGGCCTGGCGACACCGGCGGCGATCATGGCCGGCACCGGCGTGGCGGCACGCCACGGCATCCTGATCAAGGACGCCGAGGCCCTGGAAGTCGCCCATGCGGTGAATGCGGTGGCCTTCGACAAGACCGGCACGCTGACCTCCGGCAAGCCGCAGATCATCCACCTGCATGCGCTGGAAGGTGACGAGGCGAGCCTGTTGCGCCTGGCCGGCGCTCTGCAACGTGGCAGTGAACACCCACTGGCACGTGCCGTGCTGGAGCGCTGCGAAGCCGATGGCGTCGCGGTGCCGGATGTGCAGAAGAGCCAGGCCCTGAGCGGCCGCGGCATCGCCGGGACGCTGGACGGTCGGCAGCTGGCGCTGGGCAATCGGCGCATGCTGGACGAATTCGGCCTGCAACCGGGCGAGCTGCTGGATACCGCCCAGCGTTGGGAAGCCGAAGGCCGCACGCTCTCCTGGCTGGTGGAGAGCGCACCGCAACCGCGCGTGCTCGGCCTGTTCGCCTTCGGTGACAGCCTCAAGGAGGGAGCTGCGGCGGCGATCGCCGCACTCGATGCCCGGCATATCCGCAGCCACCTGATCACCGGCGACAACCGTGGCAGCGCGCGGGTGGTGGCCGAAGCGCTGCACATCGACGACGTGCACGCCGAGGTGCTCCCGGCAGACAAGGCCGCCACCGTGGCGGAGCTGAAGAAGGGCGGCGCCGTGGTGGCGATGGTTGGCGATGGCATCAACGATGCGCCAGCCCTGGCCGCAGCGGATGTCGGCATCGCCATGGGCGGCGGCACCGACGTGGCCATGCACGCCGCCGGCATCACGCTGATGCGCGGTGATCCGCGCCTGGTGCCGGCAGCGCTGGAGATCGCCCGGCGCACCTACCGCAAGATCCAGCAGAACCTGTTCTGGGCCTTCATCTACAACCTGGTGGGCATTCCGCTCGCCGCCTTCGGCTTCCTAAGCCCGGTGGTGGCCGGTGCGGCAATGGCCCTGTCGAGCGTCAGCGTGGTGAGCAACGCCCTGCTGCTGCGTTCCTGGAAACCGGAAGAATGATCGGGAGCACGCCATGAACATCGGTCAGGCAGCCAAGCACAGCGGCCTTACGGCGAAGATGATCCGCTACTACGAATCCATCGGTCTGCTCACGCCCGCCGGGCGTGGCGCCAATGGCTACCGCCACTACAACGAGCGCGACCTGCACCAGCTGGCCTTTATCCGCCGCGCTCGTGATCTGGGCTTCTCCCTCGAGGAGGTCGGCAAGCTGCTGGCGCTGTGGCAGGACCGCCAGCGCGCCAGCGCCGACGTGAAAGCCCTGGCCGGCGCGCATATCGACGAGCTGAACCGCAAGATTGCCGAGCTGGTCGGCCTGCGCGACACGCTGCAGGAGCTGGTCGACCACTGCCAGGGTGATGATCGGCCGGACTGCCCGATCCTGCAGGGCATCGAAAGCGGCTGCTGCAGCACGCGTCCCGCACCCTCCCGGACAGGCATACCAGCCCGAGCGGGCGGGGCCTGATCCTCGCGCGGGCGTTCACACGCCCGCCGATCGCTCGCTGCCGCGCAGGCACGCGGGCAACCGTCCCTCGGCTGACATTCAAGTTCGCATGCGCCAGGCCGACAGTGAGGCCGAAGACAGAAGCGGCCGCCCTGCGTACCCGCTCGCATCGACAATTCATCTTGATTTGGACTGCCATGAATAACTGGTTTGCAAATATCGGGGTCAGCAGGAAGCTCGCACTGGGCTTCGGCGTCGTCCTGGCCCTCACCTTCATCCTCGCCTGGAACGGCTGGGGCAGCCTGGGCAGCGTGATCCAGCGCAGCGGCTGGATGACCGAGATCTCGCAGCTGAACAAGACCCTCACCGACCTGCGCATAGCCCGCCTGCAGTTCATGCTGGCCAACGGCGACGCCGAGTCCACCGAGCGGCTGGACAAGAACCTCGGCATCTACCTCGCCCAGCAGACCAAGCTGCTGGACACCTTCAAGAACCCGATCAACGTCGCCCAGCTCAAGGAACAGGCCGGCTACAACGCCCAGTACCAGAACTCGCTGAACGACATGCGCAAGGGCTACGCCCAGGCCAACGCCGCGCGCACCACCATCGACGGTGCCGCCGCGCGTCTGGCAGAGCTGAACGCTGGCGTCACCGGCCAGGTGCTGCGGTTGTCGGAATACGATGAAGGGCGCTTCGCGCAGTTCCAGGCCATCACCCGGATCGAGGATGACGTGCAGCGCGCCCAATACCTGCTGCGGGTCTATATGGCGGCTCCGGGTGCCGAGGCGGCCAAGGCCGTCTACGCGCAACTGGATGCCGCCCAAGCCACGCTGGATCGCCACGCTGCCGCGCTCGACGCTGACCACGCGGCGACGCTTGAGCAGATCCGTGCCGTGCTCGGCGAGTATCGCAGCGCCATCGAATCGCTGGAGGCGGCCACCGTCGCCATCGCCAAGGCACGCCAGGAGATGACCGACCAGCAGAAGGAGATCGTCCGCATCAGCGACTCGCTCTATCAGTTCCAGCTCGACCGGCTCGATGTGGAGAGCAGCGCCGCCCGCACCCGCCTGATCATCAGCACGCTGCTGGCACTGGCGCTCGGCGCCCTGGCCGCCTGGCTGATCACCCGCCAGATCGTCCTGCCGCTGCGTGCCACCCTGGCCGACGTCGAGCGCATCGCCTCCGGCGACCTCAGCCCGACGGCGCAGGTCCATCGCCGCGACGAACTGGGCGCGCTGCAACGCGGCATCCAGCAGATGGGCTCGACCCTGCGCGAGCTGATCGGCGGCATCCGCGATGGCGTCAGCCAGATCAGCGCCGCCGCCGAGGAGCTGTCGGCGGTCACCCAGCAGACCAGCGCCGGGGTGAACAGCCAGAAGGAAGAGACCGACCAGGTTGCCACCGCCATGCACGAGATGTCGGCCACCGTCCAGGAGGTCGCGCGCAACGCCGAGCAGGCCGCCCTGGCCGCCACCGAAGCGGATAGTGAAGCCCGTGAAGGCGACCGCGTGGTGCTGGAGGTGGTCAACCAGATCGAACGCATGGCCGATGCCGTGGTGCGCTCCACCGAGGCGATGAGCGCGCTGCAGAGTGAAAGCGACAAGATCGGCAGCGTGATGACAGTGATCCGCGCCGTGGCCGAGCAGACCAACCTGCTGGCGCTCAACGCCGCCATCGAAGCCGCCCGCGCCGGCGAGGCCGGCCGCGGATTCGCCGTGGTCGCTGATGAGGTGCGCGGGCTGGCGCAGCGCACGCAGAAGTCCACCGAGGAAATCGAAGGGCTGGTCGCCGCGCTGCAGAACGGCACCCAGCAGGTCGCCTCGATCATGCACACCAGCCGCGACCTGACCGACAGCGGCGTCGAGCTGGCACGCCGCGCCGGCGCTTCGCTCGGCAGCATCACCCGCACCGTGTCGAACATCCAGGCGATGAACCAGCAGATCGCCGCGGCCGCCGAGGAACAGAGCGCGGTGGCCGAGGAGATCAGCCGTAGCGTGGTGAACGTGCGCGATGTGTCGGAGCAGACCGCCGCTGCTAGCGAAGAGACGGCCGCCTCGAGCACCGAACTGGCGCGTCTGGGTGGTCAGTTGCAGATGATGGTGAGCCGCTTCCGGCTCTGAGAAGAGGCACCGCGAGGCAGGCCCTGCCTCGCGGTGCAGCGATCAGCTGGCCTGGGATTGCAGGTAGTTCTGCAGACCGATGCGGTCGATCAGGCCGAGCTGCTGCTCCAGCCAGTAGGCGTGGTCTTCCTCGGTGTCGTGCAGCTGCAGGGCCAGAATGTCGCGGGTCTGGTAGTCGCCATGCTGCTCGGCCAGGGCGATGCCCTGCGCCAGTGCCGCACGCACCCGGTACTCCAGCGCCAGATCGTTGCGCAGCATGTCCGGCACGGTCTTGCCCGGATTGATCGGCTCCGGCGTCATGTCCGGCGTGCCTTCGAGGAACAGGATGCGCTTGAGCAGCGCATCGGCATGCTGCGTCTCCTCTTCCATTTCATGGTTGATGCGCTCGTAGAGGCGGGAGAAGCCCCAGTCGGCGTACATCCGCGAATGCAGGAAATACTGGTCGCGGGCCGCCAGTTCGCCGCGCAGCAGCTCCTTGAGATAGTCGATTACCGGTGCCTGGCCTTGCATTGCGTATTCCCCATGACTGATGCGCCTTTGACAGCGGGCAAGCATCCCCGCTGGGTTCGTCACGGTCAAGCGCTGCAGCGCCGCAGCCGTGCACCTTCCAGTGTGGCAGAGCGCGGGCAGAAATCGACTTCCCGGTCACGCTGCCGACGACAGGCGCCTGTCGAACTCCTGAGCTGACACGGGGCTCTATTGACAGTCCCGACGACCGACAGCGGCGGTCGTCAGCCGATCAGACAGGAGCCCCGATGACGTCAACGCCAGTATTCCCCCTGTTCAAGGCCGGGTTGACCCTCATCGTCTGCGCGCTGCCGCTGCTCGGCGGCTGTTCCTCGGAGGCCGAGCCGGCACCTAAGCCGCCGCGGGTGGCGCTGGTCGAGCCGCTGCAGCCCGCCGCGCCGCAGGCCGAGGCGCTGCGTTTCTCCGGGGTGGTGCAGAGCGTGACCACCACCCAGCTGTCGTTCGAGGTGGCCGGGCGCATCGAGCGCATCCTGATCGATGAGGGCACCCGCGTCAGGCGGGGGCGGCCGCTGGCCGAGCTGGACCGCACCGACTACCGCCTGCAGCTTCGTGAAGCCGAGGCGCGCCTGCGTCAGCTGGAGGCGGATCTGGCGCGCAAGCGCACCCTGCTTGCCGAAGGCATTCTCGCCCCCGCCGCCATCGAGGCGCTGGAGGCCAACACCGTGGCCGCGCGGGTAGCGCGCGACAGCGCCCAGCGCAATATCGATCACAGCACCCTGAACGCGCCGTTCGATGGCGTGGTGGCGCGCCGCCTGGCCGAGCCGGACATGGTGGTGGCGGTCGGCACGCCGGTGTTCGAGATGCAGGACAACCGCCAGATCGAGGTCAGCGTCGATCTGCCGGAAAGCGCCGCGCTGAGCATTCCGCTCGGGCCCGAGCTCGAGGCCGAAGCGCAGCTGGTGATCGCCGACCTGCGCCTGCCGCTGCGCTACAAGGAGCACAGCACCCAGCCGCGCGAAGGTGCGCGCACCTACCGGCTGGTGCTGCAGGGCGAGCCGCCCGAGGACTACAACCTGCTGCCGGGCATGGCCATGCGCGTCAGCCTGCAGCGCCCCGCACAGCCACAGACAGAGGATGAGGGCTTTCGCCTGCCGCTGTCGGCGCTGCAGACGGGCAGCGACGGCAAGCACTTCATCTGGCAGGCTGATGAAGGACGCGCGCGGCGGCTGGCGGTGCAGCTGCAGCAGGTCGAGGGCGATCAGGCGCTGATCCGCGGCGAGGGCCTGCAGGCGCAGCTACCGATCATCGTCGCCGGCGGCAGCAAGCTGCACGAGGACCAGCCGATCGAAGCGCGGGAGCGGAACTGAGCCGATGGATTTCGCCCGTTACGCCATCACTCGGCCGGTCAATATCTGGATTCTGGTGCTCACCTGCCTGCTCGGCGGCATCCTCGCCTTCTTCGAGATCGGCCGCCTGGAAGACCCGGAATTCACCATCAAGCAGGCCATCGTCAACGTGCAGTACCCCGGCGCCACGGCGCTGGAGGTCGAGCAGCAGGTGACCGAGCCGCTGGAAAGCGCCATCCAGCAGATGTCGCAAATCAAGGAGATCCGCTCGCGCTCGATGCCGGGCATCGCCGAGATCCGTGTGGAGATGCAGGACCGCTACGACGGTGATGCGCTGCCGCAGATCTGGGACGAGCTGCGCAACAAGATCAACGATGCCCAGGGCGACCTGCCGCCGGGCATCGAGCCGCCGCAGGTCAACGACGATTTCGGCGATGTCTACGGCATCTTCTACGCCCTGACCGGCGACGGTCTGACGCTCAAGGAACTGCACGAAACGGCCAAGGACCTGCGCCGCGCGCTGCTCACCGCCGATGGCGTCGGCAAGGTGGAGATCGCCGGCGTGCAGGAGGAACGCATCCTGGTGGAGGTCGATCAGGCGCAGCTGGCGGCGATGAACATCGCCCCCGACGAGATCGCCGCAGCGCTGGGCGATACCGATGCCGCGGTGGAGGCAGGCGGCGTCAATGCCGGCGACTTCTTCGTGCGCCTGCGCCCCAGCGGGGCGTTCGACTCCCTGGAGGAGCTGCGCGCGCTGTCGGTCGGCCAGGGTCCGCAACGGGTCGAGCTGGGCGCCATCGCCAAGCTCTCGCGCGACTATGCCGAGCGGCCGCAGCAGATCATTCGCCACAACGGCCAGCCGGCGCTGACGCTGGGTATCAGCGGGGTGTCCGGGGCGAACATCGTCGAAGTCGGGCACAGCGTCGAGGCGGTGCTGCAGACCAACGAGCACCGCATGCCGCTGGGCGCCGAGCTGCACCCGCTGTACCAGCAGCACCGCATCGTCGACGAGTCGGTGAACAGCTTCGCCCTCAACGTATTCCTCTCTGTGGCCATCGTGGTCGGCGTGCTGTGCATCGCCATGGGCCTGCGCGCCGGGGTGATCATCGGCGCGGTGCTGTTTCTCACCGTGCTCGGCACGCTGCTGGTGATGTGGCTGGCCGGTATCGAGCTGGAGCGGATTTCCCTCGGCGCGCTGATCATCGCCATGGGCATGCTGGTGGACAACGCGGTGGTGGTCTGCGACGGCATGCTGGTGCGTCAGCGCCAGGGCAAGAGCATTCTCGAGGCGTCGCAGCAGACGCTGCAGCAGACGCAGTGGCCGCTGCTGGGGGCGACCATCATCGGCATCCTGGCCTTCGCCGGCATCGGCCTGTCCCAGGACACCACCGGTGAGTTCCTCTTTTCGCTGTTCTTCGTCATCGCCGTGTCGCTGCTGCTCAGCTGGTTGCTGGCCCTGCTGCTGGTACCGCTGTTCGGCCATTACCTGCTGCGCAACGCCGGCGCCGACGAGGACGCCGATGCCGCATACGACGGCCCCTGGTACGCGCGCTATCGCCGGCTGGCTACAGGCGTGCTGCGCCGGCCGAAGCTGACCATCGGCGCGCTGCTGGTGCTGACGGTGATCAGCGCGGTGATCTTCACCCGCCTGCCGCAGAGCTTCTTCCCGCCGTCGAGCACGCCGCTGTTCTACGTCAACCTGTTTCTGCCGCAGGGCACGCACATCCGCGATACCGCGCGCGCTGCCAGTGAGGTCGAGCAGTACCTGGCCGAGCAGGACGGCGTGAGCGATGTGTCGAGCTTCGTCGGCGCCGGGGCCTCGCGCTTCATGCTCACCTACATGCCGGAGCAGCCGAATGCCTCGCTGATGCACTTTCTCGTGCGCACCGAGGATGCCGAGCGGATCGACGGCCTGGTCCGGCAGATAAATCAGGAGTTGCCGCAGCGCTATCCATCGGCGGACGTCAGCGCCGCCCAGTTCATGTTCGGCCCCAATGCCGAGGCCAAGCTGGAGGCGCGCATCAGCGGTCCGGACATCGAGGTGCTGCGCGAGATATCCGCCGAGGGGCGCAAGCGCCTGCAGGAGCAGGGCCAGGTGCTCAACGTGCGCGACGACTGGCGTCAGCCGGTGCTGGTGCTGCGCCCGCAGCTGGCGCTGGATCGCCTCGCCGATGCCGGGCTGACCCGCCAGGCGGTGGCGCGCGCACTGGCTGCCGGCAGCGAGGGCCAGCGCGTCAGTCTGCTGCGCGAGCGCGACGAGCTGATCCCGGTGCTGCTGCGTGCTGCGCCGGATGACCGCATCGACGCCGATAACCTGCTGCAACGGCTGATCTGGAGCCCGGCCGGCAACGGTTACGTGCCGCTGGCGCAGGTCGCCGACCGCATCGAACCGAGCAGCGAGGACGGCATCATCGTGCGCTACGACCGCGAGCGCACCATCTCCATCCGCGCCGAACCGCGCGACGGCGAGAACACCAACGAGGCGCACGAGCGCATCCGTCCGCTGATCGAGGGCATCGAACTGCCGGTGAACTACAGCCTGAAGTGGGGCGGCGACTACGAGCAGTCCTCCGATGCCCAGCAGGCGCTGGCCAGCACGCTGGCGGTGCCCTATCTGGCGATGGTGCTGGTCACCGTGCTGCTGTTCGCCAGGGTGCGTCAGCCGCTGATGATCTGGGCGGTGGTGCCCATGGCCATCTGCGGCGTGAGTTTCGGCCTGCTGCTCACCGGCCAGGCCTTCGGCTTCATGGCGCTGCTTGGCCTGCTCAGCCTGACCGGCATGCTGATCAAGAACGCCGTGGTGCTGGTGGATGAAATCGACCGGCAGATCGCCGCCGAGGTGCCGCGCCTGACCGCCATCATCGAGGCCTCGGCCTCGCGTCTGCGCCCGGTGACGATGGCCGCCGGCACCACGGTGCTGGGCATGGTGCCGCTGCTGTTCGACCCGTTCTTCGCCAACATGGCGGTGACCATCATGGGCGGCCTGGGCTTCGCCACGCTGCTGACGCTGCTGGCCGTGCCCTGCCTGTACCTGCTGCTGATGAAAGTGCGCCCGGAGGAAACCGCATGACTGCCAAGGCCCTGGCCGCTCCGCTGCTCCTCGCCCTGGCCCTGAGCGCCTGCTCCAGCGCACCGCAGCATCCGGCGCCGCAATTGCCGGATACCTGGTTCAGCGCCGCCGGCGCCCACCCGGCCGATGCCGAGTCGCTGGCCAGCTGGTGGCGTCAGTTCGACGACCCGCAGCTCACCGCGCTGGTCCACCGCGCCATGCAGCAGAACCACGATGTTCGCCTGGCCATGGCGCGGGTCGACAGCGCCCGCGCGCAGCTGCGCCAGTCGCGCGCCGGCCTGCTGCCGAGCTTCGACCTGCCGGGCTCGGCCAGCCGCCAGTGGATCGAGAACGACCAGGACGCCGAACCCGGCAGCCCGCTGGCCGAGTTCATCCCGGACGACGACCCGATCGCCTTCGACAGCTGGGAACTGGCGCTGCAGGCGACCTGGGAACTGGACCTGTTCGGCGCCACCCGCGCCCGGCGCGACAGCGCCGCCCAGCAACTGCGCTCGGCCGAGGCGCAGACGGTGGCCGCACGCCTGGCCGTGGCTGCCAACACCGCGCAGGGCTATCTGCAGCTGCGCGCGCTGCAAGGGCAGCGCGCCCTGCTGGTGGAAGGCATCGAGGTGGCCCGCGAACTGGAGCGCATCGCCGGGCTGCTGTTTCATGCCGGCGAGGTGACGCGGCTGGACGTGGAGGCCACATCCGCCGAACGCGCATCGCTGGAAGCCGATCTGGACGAGCTGGACATCCACCTGGCCGAAGCGCAGCTGGCGCTGGATACCCTGCTCGCCGCGCCGCCGGGCAGTAGCGCCGCCCAGCTCGCCATCAGTGCGGCGGTGCCGCTGGCCGAATCGCGCATCGCCGCCGGTCAGCCCATCGACCTGTTGCGCCGTCGCCCGGACCTGATCGCCGAAGCGGCGCGGCTGGATGCCGCCGAACTGCAGGCACTGGCCGCCCGCCGCGACCTGTTCCCGAAACTGGCGGTGCAGGCTGCCGTGGGTCGCTCGGGCTTCGCCCTGGGCGACGCCGTTTCCAGCGCTTCGAACTTCGCCCGGGTCGGCGCCACCTTCGGCCTGCCGCTGCTGGACTATGCAAACCGTGGCGCCGCCATCGAACTGGCCGATGCCGAAGGCGAGACCGCCTACATCGCCTTCGAGCAGGCCCTGGCCCGGGCGCTGGAGGAGGTCGAACGCGGCCTGACACGCATTGCCGGCCAGCAACGTCGGCACGCCGCCCTCAGCCGCACCCGCGAGCACCGCGAGCGCGCGCACCGGCTGGCGCAGCGCAGCTACGAGTTGGGCGAGGCGAACCTGAGCGAGGTGCTGGACGCTCAGCGCGGCGCACTGCAGGCGCGCCAGCGGGCACTGGAAGGCCGCACCGCACTGTCGACCGCGCAGGTGGCGTTGTACGTGGCACTGGGTGGTGGCTGGAACGCCGCGGGTGGTGCGGCGGTCTCTGAGGATCAGTCAGCGCCCTGAGGGGTCGGTTGGTGACAATGCAAGCCGGCTGGCGCATGGGCTACTCGGCAGCGGGCGGGCCGAGTAGCCAAAACCATCACCCCTTCATCCAGGGCGGCTCGGGCGCCTCGTCCGGCTCGCCGTCTTCTGCGCCCCGCATGGCCTCCCGCCGTGCCTGTTCGGCCAGCGTCGCCTTGATCTCCCGCATCACCGCATCGATATCCGCCGCATCCTCCGGCTCGGCGAACTCGCCGGTCAGCTCGGTCTCCGGGGTCAGCTTGCCCTGCTGATAGAGCGCCCACATCTCCTTGGCATAGCGGGTGAACCTGAGCTCCGGGGCGAAGCGGCCGAAATAGGCCGACATGTTGCCGACATCCCGCTCAAGCATCTCGAATGCATGGTTGTTGCCCGCCGCGTCCACGGCCTGCGGCAGGTCGATGATGACCGGGCCGTGCTCGTCGAGCAGCACATTGAACTCCGACAGGTCGCCGTGCACCAGCCCGGCGCAGAGCATCTTCACCACTTCATGGATCATGAAAGCGTGGAATTCGCGGGCATCGTCCGGATGCAGGTCGACATCATTGAGGCGCGGCGCGGCATCGCCATCTTCGCCGGCGATCATTTCCATCAGCAGCACACCGTCGAGAAAGTCGTAGGGCTTGGGCACCCGCACGCCGGCGTCAGCCAGGCGGAACAGGGCCGCCACCTCGGCGTTCTGCCAGTTCTCTTCCTTCTCCTCGCGCCCGTGCTTGGAGCCCTTGGCCATGGCGCGCGCGTCGCGACTGCTGCGCACCTTGCGCCCCTCCTGGTATTTCACGGCCTGGCGGAAACTGCGCTTGTTGGCTTCCTTGTAGACCTTGGCGCAACGCAGCTCGTCGCCGCAGCGCACCACATACACCGCTGCTTCCTTGCCGCTCATCAGCGGCCGCAGCACCTCGTCGATCAGGCCATCCTCGATCAGCGGTTCGAGTCGTTTAGGCGTTTTCATCAGCGGCTTGCAGGTCCTTCGGTCAGGGGCGGTGTTGCAGGTTACGGCAATCACAAACCGGCTTCCATGCCTGCCATCGAGTTTGAAAGCGCGCTTTGGATTGGCGCACAGCACGTTCAGCGCCGACAATCGAGCCATCATTCCCTGGAGCACCGTCATGCTCGATGAAGACCGTTGCTGGCAGGCGCTGTGCGAGCGCGATGCCGCCTTCGATGGGCGTTTCGTCTTCGCCGTGCGCTCGACCGGCATCTTCTGCCGGCCCAGCTGCCCGGCCCGCCGCCCCGCCCGCGAGCGGGTGGCCTTTTTTGCCGATGGCGAAGCGGCCCGCGCCGCCGGCTTTCGTCCCTGCCGACGCTGCTCACCGATGGGGCCGAGCCCGAGCGAGCAATTGGACGCGCTGGTCGTCGCCGCCTGTCGCCTGCTCGACGAAGCCACCGGGCCCATGACACTGCCACAGCTGGCTGCACGTATCGGCCTGTCGCCGACGCATCTGGCCCGCGCCTTCAAGGCGCGCACCGGTCTGACGCCCCATGCCTGGGCGGCCGCGCGCCGGCGTGAACGCCTCGATGCCCAACTGCCCGAGGCCGGTTCGGTACTGGATGCCGCCCTTGCCGTCGGTTACTCCGGCACCCGTGCGCCCTATGCCGAGGCACGGGCGCTGACCCCGGCACAACGGCGTCGCAAGGGCGCCGGCGAAACCCTGCGCTATGCCCTGGCGCCCTGTCCGCTCGGCCTGCTGCTGCTTGCCGCCAGCGACAAGGGCATCTGTGCCCTGCTGTTCGGCGACGACGAAGCCGCGCTGGAACAGGAGCTACGCTCGCGCTTCGCCGCCGCCGACCTGCACCGCGATCAGGCCGGGCTGGGCGACTGGCTGCAGGCGATCATCAGCCAGCTGGAAGAACCGCATCGCGCCACCCAGCTGCCGCTCGACCTGCGCGGCACAGCCTTTCAGCAGCGCGTCTGGCAGGCGCTGCAGCAGATTCCCGCCGGCGAGACACGCCGCTACGGCGAGCTGGCGGCAACCCTCGGCAGCCACGCGCGGGCGGTGGCGCGTGCCTGCGCCAGCAACCCAATCGGCCTGCTGGTACCCTGCCACCGCGTGGTCGGCAGCCAGAACGCGCTGACCGGCTACCGCTGGGGCCTGGCGCGCAAGGCCAGGCTGCTCGATCGGGAAGGGCAAGGCGAGTCGGGAGCCTGAGCGGATTTCAGCGGTCGGATATTGCAGTGCCGCCCACCGCAGGAAGCCGTCATGACCGAACTGAAGCGTTACCGCATCCACTACCGCATCAATGGCGAGCCCGCTTCGCTGCTGATCAGCTCGTTCGAGATGCCCGGTCTCGAACAGGCCGAGCTGGAGATCCTGCTGCATCATGTCCGCGAGCCGCGTGCCGCGGTCGACGCACCCTGGGAGAACCCGGTGCACCCCAGCGAAGCCAGCCGCTTGAGCGAACTGGGCGTCAGCGATATCCAGATCGAAGAGGAAAGCCGCTGAAGTCCCGGTAGCATTGCCCACCCGCCCTCGCAGACCGCATGGAGCCCTCGTGCAGCTGATCGACACTCATACCCACCTCGACTTCGAGATGTTCGACGATGACCGGGCGCAGGTAATCGCCCGCGCCCGGAACGCCGGTGTCGAACGCATCGTGGTGCTCGGGGTGCATGCCGCCAACTGGCAGCGGGTCTGGCAGCTGGCCTGTGACGAACCTTCGGTGCATGCGGCGCTGGGCCTGCATCCGGTGTTTCTCGAGGAGCACCAGGACGCCCACGTGCAGCAGCTGCGCGACTGGCTGGAACGTCTGCGCGGCGAGCCTAAGCTCTGCGCCGTCGGCGAAATCGGCCTGGATTACTACATCGACAACCCGGACATCGAGCGCCAGCAACGGTTGCTCGAGGCGCAGCTGGCGCTGGCGGCCGATTTCTCCCTGCCGGTGCTGCTGCACGTGCGCCGCGCCCATGCGCCGATGATCGCCACGCTCAAGCGTTACAAGCTCGAGCGTAGCGGCGTCATCCACGCCTTCAGCGGCAGCTGGGAAGAAGCGCGCGAGTATCTGCGCCTCGGATTCAGGCTCGGCCTCGGCGGCGCCGGCACCTGGCCACAGGCGCAGCGGATGCATCGAGTACTGCGGCAATTGCCGTTGGAGGCCATCGTGCTGGAAACCGACGCGCCGGACATTCCACCCGCCGGCCATGCCGGCGAACGCAACAGCCCCGAGCTGCTGCCGGAAATCTGCCGACGCCTGGCCGACCTCAAGGGCATCGACGCGCACGCGCTGGCGGCGGCCAGCTATCGCAACAGCTGCGAACTGTTCGGCTGGCGCTGAGCCGCCCCGTCAGACGCGGAAGGCGGCGATCAGCTGCTGCAGGTGGCCGACCAGCTGGGTCAGCTCCCGACTCGCCTGCTCGGTGTGGCCGGCGCCCTCGGCGGTGCGCTGGCCGGCCTCGTTGATGGCGACGATGTTGCGATCGATATCGTGAGCCACCGCCGTCTGCTGCTCCGCGGCTGCGGCGATCTGCTGGTTCTGATCGACGATCAGGCCGACCGCATCGAGGATGTGCTCCAGCGCCTGCTCCACCTGCGCCGACTGGCCGACGGTGTCTTCGGCCAGCGCATGGCTGGCATGCATGGTCTTGACCGCCGCGCCGACGCCGTTCTGCAGGCGCGCGATCATCTGCTCGATTTCCGCCGTGGATTTCTGCGTGCGCTGTGCCAGTCCGCGCACCTCGTCGGCCACGACCGCGAAACCGCGCCCCTGCTCGCCGGCGCGGGCCGCCTCGATGGCCGCGTTGAGGGCCAGCAGGTTAGTCTGTTCGGCGATGGTCTTGATCACGTCCAGCACCTGGCTGATCGCCTGGCTGTCACCGGCGAGCTGGTTGATCACGGTGACCGACTGCTCGATCTCGCTGGCCAGGCGCTGAATCCCGCCCACCTGCGCGACCACCAGGGCACGGCCGTTGACGGTTTCTTCGTTGACGCTCTGGGCGCTGCCCACCGCGGCTTCGGCGCTGGTGGCGACCGCCTGGGCGGTGGCCGACATCTCGTTCATGGCAGTGGCCACCTGCTCGATCTGGCCGCGTTGCTCGGACACCGTCTGGTTGCTTTCGCCGGAAACGCTCTCCACCCGTCCGGCCTGGCGTTCCACCTCGGCGACGGTCTGGCCGACCCGCTCGATCAATTCGCGAACCTGCGCCACGGTGGTGTTGAACACCTGGCCCAGCTCGCCCAGCTCGTCGCGGCTGCGGACCTGGAAACGCACGGTCAGATCGCCATCGGCAACCTTGCCCATGATTTCCCCCAGGCTGCGCAGCGATGCCCGCGTCGAGGCGTAGAACCCCGCATAGAGATAGGCCACCAGGCAGAGCACCACGGCCAGCGCGGAAAGCAGCAGGGTCATCAGCAGGCGCTTCTGCTCCAGCCGCTCGCCGAGTTCCACGGCAAGAAAGTCGAGGACGCCATCGTTCAGCTCGTAGGTCTTGGCCATCTGCGCGCTGATGCGCTCGTAGAACTGTTCCCAGGGGCGATCCAGCGCATCGGCCATGATCACCTCGTCCTGCAGGATGTCGCTGCTCACCTGCAGCGACTCGCGGCTGGCGCTCGCCAGCGCATCCAGACGCCGCCGCGCGGCCTCGCTGGCCGCCAGCGCGTCCTGCAACTGCGCCGCGTACTGCACCTGCAGCTTCTCCAGCTCCAGCACGAGGTTGTCCAGCGTGTTGCTGGCATCGGAGTTCAGGTAACCCTGGCCAAAGGTGTAGGAGCCTACCGCGCGTCCCTGGCCGAGCGAGGCGCTGATGGCCGGTGTGACGGACGTGAGCAGTTCGGCCAGCAGGCGAACCTCGCGCTCGAGGTCCTGGCTGAGCCCGGATTGCCCGGCCACGAGTTTGATCATCACCTGCGACTGACCCAGCAGCGTCTCGGCCATCGCCGCCTTGGACTGCAGCGACTGCTCGGCCTGAGCCGCCCTCAGGCCGGCCACCAGCTCGTCGCGCCGGGCATTGAATTCCGCCACCTGCTCGGGCGCATCGCTGACCGGGGCGAGGGCCTGCAATTGCGCCGACAGCTCGGCCTCGATACGGCTCAGGCGGGTGCCCAGAGCCTCGACGTTGCCGGTCTGGCCGATGATCGACTCGATGCGCACCAGGTCCTTCCAGTCCTCCATGCTGCGCCGTACCTGCAAGGTCGAACCGAGCAGTTCCAGACTCTGCAACTCCGTTCGCGTGCCGACGAAGGCCCGGTACGACTCACGCACCAGGTAGTAATTGCTCAGCAGCATGGGAACGAAGAACAGGACGCTGACCAGACTGAACTTCATGCCGAAGCTCAGGCGGTTCATGAACGCGATCGCGGGATACAACAGGCTATTCACACGACGTCTCCCAAATCTTATTGGTATGGGCTTGCACGCAATTGCAGCGCGCAGCAGGGCTCGTCAGAGAGTGGCATCTGCCCGGGTTATACGGGATATCGGTAGCGGAATTTGTAACTTAAGGTAATGGCTAACTGATGGCTCGCCAACGACCAGCGGTCGCCCGAGCTGCGAAGCGTCTAGCCTGAGCTCTGCAGCGTTGCGAGCCGGTTTGCGCCATACAGCGGCCGTATGGCGGCGTATTCAGAAATGCGTCAGTGAACGCCAAGCGAGTGGCCTGTGCCCGCTGTGCGGGCCAGGTTTACACAAACTAGGCCAGCAGCGTCAGCACCGCGATCACCGCGTACCACAGCACGCGGGTGCGTACCAGCAACGCCGCAAGGCCGTCGAGGCGAGCGATGCCGGCCTCGCCGTCGATCGCAGCAGGCAGGTCGGCGGCAAGGGGCCCGGCATCGGCCAGCAGGCGCCGAGCCGACACGTCCCAGCTCAGCAGTTCGTGCAGCAGCGCGCGGTTGACCGCGACGAAATTGCCGACCAGGGCGAAGCTCCCAAGCAGCAGACGCACCGGCAGCCAGTCGAACGCATGTCGCAACTGCTCGGCGCGCTCGCGCAGCCCGTCGTGCTGGGCGTGCTCGACGCACAACGCCAGCAGCCGATAAGCCAGAGCCGCCATCGGTCCGAGCAGCAGATACCAGAAGATCACGGCGAAGAAGCCTTCGTAGCTCTTCCACAACAGTCGCGTCTGCACCGCGTGCATCAGGCTGGCCGGGTCATTCTCGCGCAGGCCGGCATCGCGCTCGGCAGCCAGTGCCGCGGCTTCTTCGTCGCCGCGCCGCCAGGCATCACGGAAGGCGCCGAGCTCGGCCTTGGCGTGACCGCGCCCGAGGCTGTAGAGCAGTACCAGCAAGTGCACCGGCAGGGCCAGCCAGCCATAGGCCAGCGGCTCCAGGACCTCCAGCAGCAAACCGAGCAGCACCACCGGCAACACGACCAACAGCAGCAGCGTCAGCCAGGGCGTATCCCGCAGGCGCGGATTGGCTTCGGCCTGACGCAGCCTGGTCAGCCAGGGGCCGTCGTGCTGCAGGCGTGGTCGCCAGTCGGAGAACTTGTCCACCAGCAGCACGAGCAGGATCACCAGAAAACTCATCGTCCCTTCCTTTCGTCAGCAGGTAATGGAGGCCGCCCGCAGGCGCAGCCAGTCGAAGGCCGGCCCCGGATCGGTCTTGCGTCCCGGCGCGATGTCGCTGTGGCCGCATACACGCTCGGGCGTGATCGCCGGATATGCACACTGCAGCAGCCGGCAAAGCTCGATCAGCGCCTGGTACTGCGCCTCGCTGAACGGCTCGTGGTCGGTGCCTTCCAGCTCGATACCGATGGAAAAGTCGTTGCAGCCCTCGCGGCCGTCGAAGCAGGACACACCGGCATGCCAGGCCCGATCCAGACAGGAGACGAACTGAGTGATGGCGCCATCACGCTCGATGAGAAAATGTGCGGAGACCTGAAGCCCGGCGATCTCTTCGAAGAAAGGATGCTCGTCGCACTGCAGACAGTTCTGAAAGAACTGCTGAACCCTGCCGGTACCGAACTGGCCTGGCGGCAGGCTGATGTTGTGGATCACCAGCAAGGAAATCTCGCCGGCCGGGCGCTGATTGAAGTTCGGCGAGGGGCAGTGGCGCACGCCATGGCACCAGCCGGTGGCGGAATCCAGGTGCATCGTGGGAAGGCCCATGCTGAAGGCAGGCGAGCAGGCTAGCGCCTGCATGACACCCGCTGCAAGCGCAGCGTCCGGCGCCAGTATGGCCTGATGTGTCCCGCTCTTACCTGAGCGCGGCCAGCCGCCGACTGGCTGCCTTCTCCTCGCGCCGCGAGGCGAGCCGGTCGGCCAGGCGCGTCGGTTCCGGCAGGCGGTAGCGGGTCACGTAGCGCATGACCAGCTCCGGCGCCGTGGCGATGCTGACCCGGTTGCCCGGCGAGATGATCAACGGCCGCACCTTGTCCTTGCTACGCAGCACACAGCCGATCACGTCGCCGGTCTTCTTGTCGCGCAGCGCCACCCGGGCACCGCGCTGCAGGTCCAGCTCGTCATGCTCGCCGGTGAGCAGCTTCTTCGCCACGCCAATGGTGGGCAGGCCGGTCACCACCCCCAGATGCGCAGCGATGCCCAGGCGCCGCGGGTGGGCGATGCCGTGGCCGTCGGAGAAGATCAGGTCGGGAACTGCCGGCAGTTCCGCCAGCGCCTGCAGCACGGCCGGCAGCTCGCGAAACGATAACAGGCCGGGCACGTACGGCATGTTGGTGGGGATTCGCGCCAGGCTGCTGCCCACCAGTTCCAGGGTATCGGCATCCAGCAGCACCGCTGCCGCCCGGGTGATGGTGCCGCCGTCCTCGAAGCCGACATCCACCCCGGCGATCAGGCGCAGCGCTGGGAAATCGTCCTGCAGCCGCACCTGCGCAGCCAGCGTCAGCTGCATCGCTCGTGCCGCGGCAGGACTGCCATCCCAGTCGCCGAACGGGGCAGCGGGATAGTGACTGATCTGGCTCATATTTCGCTCCTCTGCATCAGCGATTCGACGCCGCACCGCCCACGCCGTTCAACGCGACGCGCTGAGTTCGTACTGGACTTTGCCCTGGAAAAATAGGACGCTCCAGCCGCCGCACGGCTGATTTACCCTGAAACCCCACAATAATTAGAATCGTATGACCCATCTCGCCTCGATCCAGCGCGTCAGCATATTGGCCACCGAAGGGGTTTTCGCCTCAACGCTCATGCAGGCCAAGGACTTTTTCCATATGGCTAGCCTGCGCTACGGCCGCCAGCTCGGCCTTGACCTCAAACCGGCATTCGAAACCCGCCTGGTCAGCCCGGACGGCGGTGCGGTGAGCACCTTCAGCGGAACCAGCATTGCCGTGGATGGCGCGCTGGACAATGCCGACATGCTGATCCTGCCGGCGTTCTGGGGCGATTTCGACGCGCTCTGCGTGCGCTTCCCGCAAGTCGCCCCCTGGCTGCGCGAACGTCATGCCGCCGGCAGCGTCATCTGCGGCGAAGCCACCGGAGCTTTCTGGATGGCCCAGGCCGGGTTGCTGGAAGGCCGCGAGGCGACCACCCACTGGCGCTTCGCCGGGGAGTTCGCCGAGCGCTTTCCCGGGGTGCAGTTCAGCGCCGACAAGCACCTCACCGACAGCGACAACCTCTACTGCGCCGGCGGCACGACCTCGGCCTGCGACCTGTACATGTACCTGATCGAGCGCTTCTGCGGCGCCCATGTCGCCCAAGGCATGGCGCGCGATGTGCTGTTCGAACTGCAGCGCAGTTACAGCCCGGGCCGACTGGGCTTCGGCGGGCAGAAGCTGCATCTGGATACCCGCATCCTGCAGATCCAGGAATGGCTTGAGGCCAACTATGCAGAGAAATTCCGCTTCGAGGACGTCGCTCGCCAGCACGGAATGAGCATCCGCAACTTCATGCGGCGCTTTCAGGCCGCCACCGGCGACAAGCCGCTGCACTATCTGCAACGCCTGCGCATCGAGACGGCCAAGAGCCTGCTCGCCACTACCGGCAAGAGCATCAAGACGATCAGCTACGAAGTGGGCTACGACGATGCCAGCTTCTTTGCCCGCCTGTTCCGCCAGCACACGGAGCTATCGCCGAACCACTATCGGCAGAAGTATCGGCCGGCATCCTAGGGCAAACACGGAAAAGCCATGCGTGCTGAAGCGGGCTGCCGATTGCAGCGCGCGGCCTGGCAGGGAGACCGCTCCGAAATCAGCGCAGTAATCGTGCGGGCGACCCCGGCCGCGAAGAACAGGTCTTCGCGACCGGCTCACGGTCAGGGCTTGTGCGGACGCGCCAGGTACTCGTGGGACTGCATCTCCAGCAGCCGGCTCAGGGTCCGCTGGAATTCGAACTCCAGACGACCTCCGGTGTAGAGGTCCTTCAGTTCCACTTCGGCGGAAATGATGAGCTTGACGTTGCGGTCGTAGAACTCGTCCACCAGGTTGATGAAACGGCGCGCCATGTCGTCCTTGGTGACGTTCATCTGCTCGACGTTGGCCAGCAGGATGGCACCGAATATCTTGCCCAGCTCGATGTAGTCATTCTGGCTGCGCGGCCCGTCGCAGAGCTCGCGGAACTCGAACCAGGCCACGTCGTTGCCGGTCTTCACCGCGCGGATTTCACGGTTCTCGATCATCAGTGCGTCGTTGTTAACGACCCGGCAGTTCTCCGGCAGCAGGCTCTTGAAGCTGCGCTCCAGGCTCTGTTCGGCCTCGGCATCGAGGGGGAAGTGGAACAGTTCGGCCTGCTCCAGTGCACGCAGGCGATAGTCGATGCCGCTGTCGACGTTGACGATCTCGGTGTGCTTCTTCAACAGGTCGATCGCCGGCAGGAAGCGCGCACGCTGCAGACCGTCCTTGTACAGGCCGCCCGGCACGATGTTGGACGTCGCCACCAGGCTCACGCCGTTCTTGAACAGCTCGTCGAGCAGCGTGGCGAGAATCATCGCATCGGTGATGTCGGAGACGAAGAATTCGTCGAAGCAGATGACCCGGGCCTCGTCGGCGAAACGCTTGCCGATGATGGTCAGCGGGTTCTTCTCGCCCTTGAGGGTTTTCATTTCCTCGTGCACGCGCTTCATGAAGCGGTGGAAATGCGTGCGCATCTTCTGCTCGAAAGGCAGCGCGTCGAAGAAGGTATCCACCAGGTAGGTCTTGCCCCGGCCGACGCCGCCCCAGAAGTAGATGCCCTTGATCGGACCCTGCTGCTTCTTGCCGAACAGCTTGCCGAGCAGGCCGCTCTTGCTGCGATCGTCGGCGACCAGGTCGTCGTACAGACGCTGCAGGTGACGCACCGCGTTTTCCTGGGCGGCATCGTGGAAGAAGTCAGGACGTTTCAGGTCGGCCTGATAGCGCTCAAGAGGAGTCATGGCGGAGTCTGGGTAGTGAAACGGGGCCGCCACTTTAGCGGCGCCCTCGGTGGTTGGCAATTTACTCAGGTCGTTCAAGCGTCAGCCCTCCTGGGACACCCGTACTTGGAAATCACCGCGTCGCCGAGCGCACCCATCGGCCGCGCCCGGCCTGCCAGCAGCGTTACTCGACAAGCGTGGCCAGCGCCTCGCGCACCCGCAACATGGCGGCGTCGAGCGCTTCGGCGCTCTCGTAGTGCGGGCTGTCGGCGATGCATTCGTCGTCCAGCCACAGGGTGAATTGATCACCTTCGTCCTCGCGAAGTTCCAAGGCATCCGGACCGCCGGCGATCAGGCGCTGGGTCAGGCTGCCGATGGCCTTCGGATTGCTCAGCGGACGGGACAGCAGCAGTTCCTCGCCGTCGGCGGCGAAGAAGCGGAAACGGAAGGCGCCATCGGCCTCGCGGAAGCTGGCAAAACGAGCGGTCTTGCTGGACTTCTTCTTGGTCGGCGCCGCGTTTTTCACTTCGCTGCTGAAGTTGCGCAGCCCCACCGCCTCGCGCAACTCGCCGAGGAATGGTGTGGCGATCCGGCGTGCCTTGGCCGCTCCCGCCTGCAGGATGTCTTCCAGCTCGGCCGGCTTGGCGATGAGCTGGTGATACAGCTCGCGCGCCTGGCCCAGTTCGTTGTCGAGCAGCTCGAACAGACGTTGCTTGGCATCGCCCCAGGCCAGGCCATCGAGCAGCTCCTGGCGGAAGTCAGCCTGCTGCTGCGCGGTGGCAAAGGCCTGGTAAAGCGTGAACAGGTGGGAGTTGTCCGGATCCTTCGGTTCGCCCGGCAGCCGCGAGTCGGTGACGATGCGTGCGATCGCCGCCTTCAGCTCCTTGGCACTGCCGAACAGCGGGATGGTGTTGTCGTAACTCTTGGACATCTTGCGCCCATCGAGACCGGGCAGCGTGGCGACGCTCTCCTCGATCACCGCTTCGGGTAGGGTGAAGAACTCGCGGCCGTTGCCGAACAAATGATTGAAGCGCTGGGCAATGTCACGGGCCATTTCCACATGCTGGATCTGGTCGCGCCCCACCGGCACCTTGTGCGCGTTGAACATCAGGATGTCCGCCGCCATCAGCACCGGATAGCTGTACAGGCCCATGGTTACGCCGGCGTCCGGGTCTTCGCCATTCTCGACATTCTTGTCCACCGAGGCCTTGTAGGCATGGGCGCGGTTGAGCAGGCCCTTGGCGGTGACGCAGGTCAGCAGCCAGGTCAGTTCGGGAATCTCAGGCACATCCGACTGGCGGTAGAAGGTCACGCGCTCGGCATCGAGGCCGCAGGCCAGCCAGGTCGCGGCGATTTCCAGACGCGAGCGCTGGATGCGTAGCGGATCGTCGCACTTGATCAGCGCATGGTAGTCCGCGAGGAAGTAGAACGAATCGGCGGCCGCGTCGCGGCTGGCGAGGATGGCCGGGCGGATCGCTCCGGCGTAGTTGCCCAGATGCGGCGTACCGGTAGTGGTGATACCGGTCAGGATGCGGGTAGTCATGCAGTCATTCTCGAATCGTTGCAGCGCGACGGAGGGGATTGGCACGCAGCATCAAAGCCGCGGGACGACCAGTTCCTTCAGCTCCACCAGCTTGCCGTGAAAAAAGTGGCCGCATTCTGCCACTTTCAGCAGCTCGTGGGGGTGCTGCAGCTGCGCAGAAAAGGCATACACGGACTCGGCATCGATCACCTCGTCCTGCTCCGGCTGGATGATCGTCAGCTGACAATCTTCAGCCAACGACAGCGCCGCAAGACGCGACACCGCCGGAGCCACCATCATCAACCGCTGCACCGTCACGCCCTCGGCGTTCAATCGGCCGGCCAGATTGCCGGCAACGAACCCACCGAAGGAGAACCCCAGCAGCGTCAGCGGCAGCTCGGGGTTCTGCTGGCGCAGCCAGCGCAGCGCGGCCTCGGCGTCATCCACCTCACCCTCGACCATGTCATGCGCGCCGGCACTGCCGCCGACACCCCGGTAATTGAAGCGCAGCGTGCTGTAGCCGGCATCCCGCGCGGTGCGCTGCAGGGTCGAGACCACCTTGTTCAGCATGGTGCCGCCCTTGACCGGGTTCGGATGGCAGATCAGCGCCAGGCCGCGGGCCTGCGGCTGATCGAAATACAGCGCTTCCAGCACCCCGCAGGGGCCATCGATAAAGAGGGGCTCTTCGCGTTTCAACAAAACAGGAACTCCGTGACCTTGGGACGAGTCGACTCGTCTTGCTAACTAGCTGCCGATAACCGCCGCCTCGCGTTGCGGTATACAGAGCAGGTACGAGACGTTAACGTAAGCACAGCCGTTTATATAGAGGAAGGACTCGTGGAACAGACCCTCGCGACCTGGTTGCTCCCGATCGTCGGCCTGATCGCCGGCATCGCCATCGGTTATCTGGTGGCGCGCAGCAGCGCACCCAACCGCACACAGCGTCAGGTCGACGACCTGCAAGAGCGCTTCGACACCTATCAGAGCGAAGTGGTCACCCACTTCAACACCACTGCCAGCCTGCTGCGCAAGCTCACCCAGAACTACCAGGACATCCAGGAACACCTGTCCGATGGTGCCAGCCGCCTGGCGCTCGACGAGCAGACCCGCCAGCGCCTGATGGCCGCCCTGCACGAGGAAAACCATGGCTCGCGCGAGCGGCTCTCCTCGCCGGCCTTCACCGAACCGCCCAAGGACTACGCTCCCAAAGGCGACGATACCCCCGGCACCCTGCACGAAAACTTCGGCCTGAAGAGCCGTCACTGATCCATCGCCTGGCGCAGCCACTGCGCCAGGCGCCCCTCTCTTACTGACGCAAGCGCATCGACAAGTCCACCGCCTGTACATGCTTGGTCAGCGCCCCGATCGAAATGTAATCCACGCCGGTTTGCGCAACGCTGCGTAGCGTGTCGTCGCTGATTCCACCTGATGCTTCGAGCTTGGCCCGGCCCGCCGTGATCGCCACGGCCGTGCGCATGTCGTCGAGCGTCAATTCGTCGAGCATGACGATATCCGCCCCTGCCCCCAGCGCCTGCTCGAGCTCGTCGAGGCTCTCCACCTCGATTTCCACCGGCTTGCCCGGCGCGATGCGATGCGCAGCCGCCACCGCCTCGGCGATCCCGCCACAGGCGGCGATGTGGTTCTCCTTGATCAGAAAAGCGTCATAGAGGCCGATCCGGTGGTTATGGCAGCCCCCGCAGGTCACGGCGTACTTCTGTGCCAGGCGCAGGCCTGGAATGGTCTTGCGAGTGTCCAGCAGGCGCACGCCCGTGCCCTCGACCATGTCGGCGTAGTGTCGGCAACGAGTGGCCACCCCCGACAGCATCTGCAGGAAATTCAGCGCGCTGCGCTCGCCGGTCAGCAACGCCCGAGCCGGCCCTTCCAGGTGGAACAGCACTTTGTCCGCCTCCACCCGGTCCCCGTCGGCGACCTGCCAGTGGACTGCGACCCGAGAGTCCACCTGCCGGAACACCGCGTCGACCCATGCGGTTCCACTGATCACCGCCGCCTCGCGCGTGATGACCGAGGCATGTGCCAACCGCTCGGCAGGGATCAGCTGCGCGGTGATATCTCCGCTGCCGACATCTTCGGCTAAGGCGCGGCGTGCGTTGGCATCGATTTCTGCGGATAGATCGGCAAGGCTGAGATTCGGCATGTCGGGCTCCTCGAGTTTGCGCGGAGTATAAAGGCTCGCACCGACCGCGGCAGCGTCAAGCTGCCGACAGCCTACGGATCGCTCGACCGGCTTTTTTACCTCCTGGCGGAAAACCTGCGAGCATCTGTGAGCCAGGTCATGTCCAATGAAAAACTGACCTTGGCAGGGGAGCACAATGCTTATAATCCCCTCCAGGAATATTGACGCCACCTAACTGACGATACTTGCTGACGAGGCGTCGTTGTAAAATCAAAGCGCTCGGCTATGCTGCGTCTGGATCCGGTTCGACAGAAGAAACCCGCACAAGATTGCGGGCTCGCCCGGTGCCTTCCGCCTTGCCCTGCCGACTTGGTTACCTATATAAGACGCTGCCGAATTCAAGCGTTGTGACCGCCGCAAAGCAGGCGACCGCAGGAGAGTCTCGATGCGAACCGATGCGAAAGTGGTGCACCTGAACAAGGTTGCCCCTGAGCACAAGCCGTCTTCACCGGCAGGCCGCCTTCCGGTGGCGCTCATCAGCGTGCGCGACAAGGCCGCCCAGCAACTGCGTCAGGCGCTGCAATCGCTGTTCGACAACGCCGATGACTCGCTCTTCGAGATCGCCGATCGCGCGACCAGCAACGCCGAACAGAACGCTTTTTTCGAGGCTATGCGCGACCTGCGCATGAAGCGCCGCAACATCGAACGCGGCTTCCTGCAGCAGCTGTTCGAAGCATTCGCCAAGCTCAACCAGTATGAAATCGGCGAGCCGCCCGCGCTGGATGCCGTCTCCTTCGACAGCCTTTCCCTGGTGCAGAACGACGAGCTGGAAGAATCCGTAGCCGTCGACACCATGGTCGCCAAGGTCATGAGTCGTGCCGCCCAGCCGCTGGGCCACCTGACCACGCGCATGAACGCGCTGATCAGCAAGAAGCTCGACGACAAGAGCAACCCCCTCGGCCCTCATGCGCTCTGTGACTATTTCATCGAAGCCAGCAGCAGCCTGGGCGTGCAGATCAAGGTCAAGCTGATCATATTCAAGCTGTTCGAGAAGCATGTTCTTGGCGATATCGACCAGCTATATGCCGAAGCCAATCAGACTCTGGTGGCTGCCGGCATCCTGCCCGAACTCCAGTCTGCGCCGCCGCGCCGACAGCAGCGTCCGGGCGGGCCGGCTGCCAGCCACACCTCGCCAGCGACGCATAGCCAGCCGGTCCATGTCGACGAGGGGCTACAGGAAGCCGCTTTCAGCGCCTTGCACAACTTGCTGTCCGACCTGCGCGGCAGCAGTGTTCTGCCTGCCCGCAACGTGCCCAGCGACGCCATCCCGATCTCCAGCGGAGACCTGCTCCGCCTGCTGTCGCACATGCAGACCCGCGCGCCACAGACGGTCGACGATTTCGATCTGCAAGAGCAGCTCGGCAGCCTGCTGAGCCGGGTAAGTGCCAAGACCGGAAAATCGCGGGTGGTCGGCGAGATCGATGATGACGTCATCAACCTCGTCTCCATGCTGTTCGAGTTCATTCTCGACGACCGTACCCTGCCGGATTCTCTCAAGGCCCTGATCGGGCGCCTACAGATCCCGTTGCTCAAGGTCGCGGTAATCGACAAGACCTTCTTCAGCCGCGGCAGTCACCCTGCGCGCCGCCTGCTGAACGCAATCGCGTCGGCAGCGATGGGTTGGGGCGATCAGGACGAGGCGCAACGCGACAGCCTCTATCAAAAGATCGAGCAGATTGTGGCCCGCCTGCTCAACGACTTCGTCGATGATCCGGCGATCTTCTCCGAGCTGCTGGCCGATTTCCTCGCTTTCATCGGTGACGAGCGACGCCGCAGCGAACTGCTCGAGCAGCGCACCCGTGACGCCGAAGAGGGTCGCGCCAAGGCTGAAATCGCTCGCCAGGAAGTCGAGCACGCGCTGAACCAGCGCCTGCTGGGCAAGACGCTGCCGGAAGTGGTGGTGCGCCTGCTGCAGGAGGCCTGGAGCAAGGTTTTGCTGCTTACCTGCCTGAAGCACGGCACCCAGTCCGAGGAATGGCAGGCAGCCCTGGACACCATGGATGACCTTGTGTGGAGCGTGACTCCCCACGAGGACGACGAATCCCGCGCGCGTCTGCTGGAGCTGGTCCCGAGCCTGCTCAAGGCATTGCGTGAGGGGCTGGTCAGCGCCGCGTTCGACCCCTTCTCCACCGGCGACTTCTTCACCCAGCTCGAAGCACTGCACGTACAGACCCTGCAGCGCATTCAGCAACCGCAAGCCACTCCAGGCGCATCCGGACCGGCCGCTGACGCGTCAGGCGAGTTGATCACCGCTGCAGCGGTCGAGGCTGCGCCGGCCATGGTCGAGGTGGTGGACGAGATCGTGCTGCTGGCACCCGGCGAGAGCCGCGAGCCCGAGCCTGAAATCAGCCTGCCGGACAACGACGAAGCGCTGATCCAGGTGGACAATCTGAGAGTCGGCAGCTGGGTGGAATTCCAGGAAGATGAAGAGCACAAGCTGCGCTGCAAGCTGGCCGCGGTGATCAAGCCCACCGGCAAGTACATCTTCGTCAACCGCACCGGCATGAAGGTCCTGGAGAAGACCCGCATGGGCCTGGCCAGCGAGTTCCAGCGCGGCGCCATTCGCCTGCTCAACGATACCCTGCTGTTCGACCGTGCCCTGGAATCAGTGATCGGCAACCTGCGAAAGCTGAAGAACACCTGATCCGCGCCGAGCATGCCTGCCGGCATGCTCCTTCCCCCTGCGCGGCAAAGCGCCGCACTTCGCGCTTGGCTTTTGACCCCGCGCAGCTAGAATGCCTGCATTCTACTCGAGGTGCCTATGCCCAGCCGCCTGAACCCCGAAGACCAGCAGCGCGTCGATGAATACCTCCGCGCCCCGCAGCATCAGGTCGAACGCCAGCCGTTTCGCCCCTGGATCCTGCTGCTCGTCGTGCTGGCGGTGGTAGTCGGCCTCGGGCTTCTGAGCCGCCTCCTGAGTCGCCTGGTGCTTTGAGCCTCGCTCGCCCCGTCGCGCCGCCGTTTCTCTTGCAGCTATGAGTCATTCCCATGTCACATCGAATCGTAATCGTCGGCGGCGGCGCTGGCGGCCTGGAGCTTGCTACCCGCCTGGGTAGAACCCTGGGCAAGCGCGGCAAAGCCCGGGTCACCCTGGTCGACGCGAATCTCACCCACATCTGGAAGCCGCTGCTGCATGAAGTGGCAGCCGGCTCGCTGAACTCGTCAGCCGACGAGCTCAACTACGTGGCGCAAGCCAAGTGGAATCACTTCGAGTTCCAGATGGGCCGCATGGCCGGCCTGGACCGTGCGAACAAGTGCATCCGCCTGGAAGCCACACGCGACGAGTTCGGCGTGGAGCTCGTGCCCTCGCGTGCGTTGAATTACGACACCCTGGTGATAGCGGTCGGCAGCACGACCAACGACTTCGGAACCCCCGGGGCCGCCGAGCACTGCATTTTCCTGGATACCCGCGAGCAGGCCGAACGCTTCCATCGCCAGCTGCTGAGCCGTTACATGAAGGCACATGCCGGTGAAACCGGGCCGAGCGGCATCAGCATGGCCATCGTCGGCGCTGGCGCCACCGGTGTCGAACTGGCCGCCGAACTGCTACATGCAGCCAAGGAACTGGCCGCCTATGGCCTCGATGGAATCAAGCCGGAAGATGTGAAGATCACGCTCATCGAGGCCGGCCCGAAGGTTTTGCCGGCACTGCCCGAGCGCATCAGCCAACCGGTACACCAGACACTGCTCGACCTGGGTGTGAAGGTGCTGACCGGCGCAGCGGTCAGCGAAGTCACCGCCGACGGCCTGCACACCAAGCAGGGTGAATTCGTGCCGGCCAGCCTCAAGGTCTGGGCGGCCGGCATCAAGGCACCCGCCTTCCTGCATGAAATCGATGGGCTGGAGACCAACCGGATCAATCAACTGGTCGTCCACCCCACCCTGCAGAGCACCCGCGACGAGAACATATTCGCCTTCGGCGACTGCGCCGCCTGCCCGCAGCCGGACAGCGACCGCAACGTGCCGCCTCGCGCCCAGGCAGCCCACCAGCAGGCGTCAATGCTGGCCCGGTCGATCCGCAACCGACTGGAAGGCAAACCCCTACCGACCTACCGCTACAAGGATTACGGTTCGCTGATATCACTCTCGACCTTCTCGGCCGTGGGCAACCTGATGGGAAATCTGACAGGCAACGTCATGCTCGAGGGCTGGCTGGCGAGGATGTTCTATATCTCGCTGTACCGCATGCACCAGATCGCACTGTACGGCATGCCGCGCACGCTGCTGATGATGCTGGGCGACAAGCTCAGCCGCAGTACGGAGCCACGCCTGAAACTACATTGACGCATTGATGGCGCACCCGCGGTGCGCCATCTGGCAAGCATTAAACGGCAGGCAATAAAAAAGCTGGATGCCCGTATGGACATCCAGCTTTTCATGCTTGCCGAGCAAGCCTGTATGGTGGGTCGTGTAGGATTCGAACCTACGACCAATTGGTTAAAAGCCAACTGCTCTACCAACTGAGCTAACGACCCAAAAATGGTCGGGGTAGGGGGATTCGAACTCCCGACATCCTGCTCCCAAAGCAGGCGCGCTACCGGACTGCGCTATACCCCGATTGGAATTTGGCTCCGCGACCTGGACTCGAACCAGGGACCCAATGATTAACAGTCATTTGCTCTACCGACTGAGCTATCGCGGAACAACTAGCATTCCAGCTCCTTGGCGTTACGTTCCCGCCTCAGAGGCGCGCCATTTTACGGTTCCAAACCCTGCTGTCAACCCTAAAAATGCGATTAGCGACAACAGTTTGCGTCCGGCGCGCGGCCGCGACCCGTTGATCGGACGACCGCATGGCATTCGTCACGCCATGCGGATTGCCCTGGGCCTCAATCGAAGACGATCTGCTCGCCCTCCACCCGAGCCTTGACGCTGCTGCCCGGGGCGAACTGACCCGCGAGGATCTGCTGCGCCAGCGGGTTCTCGATCCAGCGCTGGATCGCGCGCTTGAGCGGCCGCGCACCGTAAACCGGGTCGTAGCCGACGGCGATCAGCTTGTCCATCGCCTCCTGGCTCAGCTCCAGGCTCAGTTCGCGCTCGGCCAGGCGCTTGCGCAGCCGGCCCAGCTGGATCTCCGCGATGCCGGCGATCTGCTCGCGGCCGAGCGGATCGAACACAACCACCTCGTCGATACGGTTTATGAACTCCGGACGGAAGTGGTGCGCCACCGCATCCATCACCGCAGCGCGCTGCGCATCGGGGTCGCCGACCAGCTCCTGGATCTGCGCCGAGCCTAGGTTCGAGGTCATGACGATCACGGTGTTCTTGAAGTCTACGGTCCGCCCATGGCTGTCGGTCAGACGACCATCCTCGAGCACCTGCAGCAGCACGTTGAACACGTCCGGATGAGCCTTCTCCACCTCGTCCATCAGCACGACCGAGTAGGGTTTGCGACGCACTGCCTCGGTCAGGTAGCCGCCCTCCTCGTAGCCGACGTAGCCCGGCGGTGCGCCGATCAGACGCGCGACCGAATGTTTCTCCATGAACTCGGACATGTCGATGCGGATCATCGCCCCTTCGGTGTCGAAGAGGAATTCGGCCAGTGCCTTGCACAGCTCGGTCTTACCCACACCGGTCGGACCGAGGAAGAGGAAGGAACCGCTCGGCCGGTTCGGGTCGGCCAGCCCGGCGCGCGACCGACGCACGGCATTGGCCACTGCCACTACCGCCTCATGCTGGCCGATGACACGTGTGTGCAGCATGTCTTCCATGCGCAGCAGTTTGTCCCGCTCGCCTTCGAGCATCTTCGACACAGGGATGCCGGTCCACTTGGAGACCACCTCGGCGATCTCCTCGTCGGTCACCTTGTTGCGCAGCAGCTGGTTTTCCTTCTTGCCGTGCTGGTCGACCATTTCCAGGCTGCGCTCGAGGTCTGGGATGATGCCGTACTGCAGCTCGGCCATGCGCGCCAGGTCGCCCTTGCGCCGCGCCGCCTCGAGGTCGGCCTTGGCCTGCTCGATCTTCTGCTGGATCTGCGCGGAGCCCTGGACCTCGGCCTTTTCCGACTTCCAGATCTCCTCCAGATCCGAGTATTCCTTCTCCAGCTTGGCGATATCGTCCTCAAGCTTGGCCAGGCGCTTCTTGGTGGCCTCGTCGTCCTCCTTCTTCAGCGCCTCGCGCTCGATCTTCAGCTGGATCAGCCGGCGGTCGAGACGATCCAGCTCTTCCGGCTTGGAATCGATCTCCATGCGGATGCGGCTGGCGGCCTCGTCGATCAGGTCGATGGCCTTGTCCGGCAGCTGACGATCCGTGATGTAGCGATGGCTGAGCTTGGCCGCGGCGATGATGGCGCCATCGGTGATGGTCACGCCGTGGTGCACCTCGTAGCGCTCCTTGAGGCCGCGCAGGATGGCAATGGTGTCCTCCTCGCTCGGCTCGTCCACCAGAACCTTCTGGAAACGCCGCTCCAGCGCGGCATCCTTCTCGATGTACTGGCGGTACTCGTCGAGGGTGGTGGCGCCGACACAGTGCAACTCACCCCGGGCAAGAGCGGGCTTGAGCATGTTGCCGGCATCCATGGCGCCCTCGGCCTTGCCGGCACCGACCATCGTGTGCAGCTCGTCGATGAACAGGATGACTCGGCCTTCTTGCTTGGACAGCTCGTTGAGCACGGCCTTGAGACGCTCCTCGAACTCGCCGCGGAACTTGGCACCGGCGATCAGCGAGCCCATGTCCAGCGCCAGCAGACGCTTGTCCTTCAGGCCATCCGGCACCTCGCCATTGACGATGCGCTGGGCCAGCCCTTCGACGATGGCGGTCTTGCCGACACCGGGCTCGCCGATCAGCACCGGGTTGTTCTTGGTGCGCCGTTGCAGGACCTGAATGGTGCGGCGGATCTCGTCGTCACGGCCGATCACCGGATCGAGCTTGCCCTCCTCGGCGCGCTTGGTCATGTCGACGGTGTACTTGTCCAATGCCTGACGCGACTCCTCGGCATTGGGGTCATTGACCGCCGCGCCACCGCGCAGGTTGCTGATGGCGTTCTCCAGGGCCTTCTTGCTCACGCCCTGGGCCAGCAGGAGCTTGCCCAAACGGGTGTTGTTGTCCAGCGCGGCAAGCAGTACCAGTTCGCTGGAGATGTACTGGTCGCCCTTCTGCTGGGCGAGGCGATCGGCCTGGTTGAGCAGACGCGCCAGATCCTGCGACAGGTTCATGTCACCGGTGGGATTCTGCAGCTTGGGCAGCTGGTCCAGCTCCTTGGTCAGGGCCTGGCGCAGCGCGTTGATGTCGAAGCCGACCTGCATCAACAAGGGCTTGATCGAACCGCCCTGCTGCTCCAGCAGCGCCTGCATCAGGTGCAACGGCTCGATGGAAGGGTGATCCAGGCCAACGGCAATGGATTGGGCATCGGAGAGCGCAAGCTGAAGCTTGCTGGTCAATCGATCGATACGCATGGATGTTCATCCTCAGGTAAAGCGGGCCGGCACCATGAATCGCGCCTTACAAATAACCCGCGAGATGGAGCATAGATGAGGATGATTGTTGGAGATTCAAGGCGGATGACATTGATGCAGGTCATGCCGGGGCCGCGGAGTCACGGCGCTATCAAACCGCTAGGTAGGGCTAAGGCTGCAGCCAGATCAGACTGGCGAAGCGCCCCGTGCGTGAGGCACGGCGATAGGAATAGAAACGCGGATCGCTGAAGGTGCACAGCCCGCCGCCGTAGACGGCTTCGACTCCGACCGCGGCCAGGCGAATACGCGCAAGCTGATACAGATCGGCCATGAAGCGCCCCTCGTTGCGGCTCGGCACGAATGCCTCCGCAGCCGCCGGGTGCTGCGCGGCGAATGCCTCGCGCACCTCGCCCCCCACTTCGAAGGCAGCGGGCCCGATCGCCGGCCCCAGCCAGACCAGCACGTCTTCGGCACGAATCGCCAGCGCCTCGAGCGTTGTTTCCAGCACGCCGCCAGCCAGCCCGCGCCAGCCGGCGTGCGCCGCCGCGACACGACTGGCGGCGCGGTCACAGAACAGCACCGGCAGGCAGTCGGCGGTGAGCACCGCACAGGCTTCGCCCGGCGTCTCGCTCCAGCTGGCATCGGCAGTGGCGCAGACACCGGGAAGTGCCTTCACGGCCACACAGGAATGCACCTGTTCCAGCCAGATCGGCTGGCAACCCAACACATCGCGCAGATGCTGGCGATTGCAGGCCACCGCAGCCGGATCATCGCCGACATGATCGCCGAGATTGAAACTGTCGAACGGAGCCGCGCTGACACCCCCCTGGCGGGTCGTCACGCAGGCACGAACGCGTGCCGGCGCCGGCCAGTCGGGCAACAGCCAATTCTCGTTGCCGACAGTCACCCGACGAAGGCCTCGCGATCCTGTTGCAGGAGCGTCAGCAGCCAGACGAAGTCGTCCGGCAATGGCGATTCCCACTTCATGCGCTGCCCGGTCACCGGATGATCCAGCTCGAGGAAACGGGCATGCAGCGCCTGCCGTGGGAACTCGCGCAGCGTCTGCACCAGTGTCGGATTGGCAGCTGGCGGAATACGGAAACGCCCGGAATACAGCGGATCGCCCACCAGCGGGTAGCCGAGGTGGGTCATGTGCACACGAATCTGGTGGGTACGCCCGGTTTCCAGCTTGACCCG
>Ga0172376_10000099_pt1 | contig 100537 bp, 62 predicted proteins | sample Lak35m_FD_121114 | JGI IMG/M metagenome (GOLD analysis project Ga0172376, IMG submission 121114) | Freshwater microbial communities from Kabuno Bay, South-Kivu, Congo - kab_092012_35m | ecosystem: Environmental > Aquatic > Freshwater > Lake | place: Democratic Republic of the Congo: South-Kivu... | reverse complement strand
GGGCGATTGTCCCAATCGTTCTGGCTGTTTGAGCCTGAAAGACGATCTCACGGGCTGCCAACCCCCGCGTAGAATGGGGCTTTTGCCCCGTAGCGGGGGTGGGCTTCATTAAGTACAGCACCCTACGGGCTAGATAAGCCCGTGGTACGGCCCTTATCACGGTGGAGTGGATAGTTGGAGAACCGGTTACCAAGTCGAAGCTATTTTGGTATTCCAACCATAATCGAGGAGTCTTGTACTTTGACTTCAAAATGATCCGTTTTGATTTTCGGATTGTCTGTCCAAGATCCGTCTGAGAGCGAGAATCGCCAAGCGTGCCAAGGGCATGCAACACATCCATCATGGATCCAGCCCGCCGAGAGCGATGCGCCCTGGTGCGGACAAAAATCATCCAGTGCATAGTACTTGCCCTGTGACTCAAAGATCGCGATCATCCTGTCCCCAACTGGAAACGCTCGACCTTCGTTCTTGGGGATATCTTCAATCTTCGCAACCAAAAACCACTGGATTTCTGGTGGTGCATTATCCGTTGACTCATTGGTCACTGAGCAACTCCCTTCGAAGCATATCCAGCGCTGTTTTCGCCAATCGCTGGTAGAACAATTCAGGATGGCCGCTAACTCGCTGCGACTTGGTGACGTTCCTTCCTGCAGGTCCAATGATGCAAACTTGCAAATCCGTTGTCGGCAGAGATTTCTCGTTGATCAGCGAGTCGGCAGGAGGATAGAAACCGACTGCCATCACGTAGTCGGAGCTGGAGTCTCTGTGATACTTCTGAGCCAATTCCACGAGCTGCTTTGGATCGGAGTCAGCGGGGATAGTTGGCAACCAAGCAAGATGCTTCAGGCCACTTGAGGAACTTGGCGAAAATCCATCGCTGAGCATCTGTCCAATCCAGCATCCTGCGCCAACTTCGACGATGCTCAAAGTACGTTGTTTCTGAGCAAGAATATCCTGAACGACATCGTTGAGTTCGGTTTCACCTTCGCCAAAAATGACGTCCTTGAACTCGTTTCGTATCTGCTCGAGGGTGTCTTGGATTAGCCTTGTGAATTCTTCCTCATTGGCCGCAAGCGCAGCAATCCGAAGAGTGATCGTAGCCTTCGATACGGTAATACCTACACGAGGAATTCGATCCCTAGCAATCAAATCTGGAATGACTTTTTCAACATCGCTCTCCCCTAATCCAAAGAGCTTGACGCAGCGATAGTACCATCGCTGGGATCCAAGTCCTAGATCGCTGATCAGGCGTGGCTCGACGGTTTGTTCAAGCATCTGCAGCATTTCAGCTGGAACCCCCGGAAGTGCAAAAAGCCTACATCGATGTACTGACCGGACTGGGTCTGGGAATTCTACCTGCAAGTCGATTCCAGGTGCCGTTCCATGAGGATTTGGAATGATGGTGGACGTCTCTGGAAAGAGGGCTTGGACCCGATTGCGTTCGGGCATCTCTCGTTTCCGAGATTTAAATAGGTTTTCGATATGCTCCATGGCTTCGGGCCGGAACTCCAAAGGACGATCAAAAGCCTCTGCCAACGCCTCTCGAGTTAAGTCATCGGCCGTAGGCCCTAAACCACCTGAGATGATCACCACCTCGGATCGCCCCGCAGCGATTTTGAACGCCGAGATGTTGTCCGGCAATTCATCCCCAAGAGTGGTGTGAAACCTCACCTGGATGCCTAGATCCCCAAGCCTTCGACTGATGATTTGACTGTTGGTATCCAAACGCTGGCCACTGGTAAGCTCGTCTCCGATGGAGATGATTTCTGCATTCATTGATAGTTTCCATTGCTGGGATACACAAGCTTGTTTATCCACCAAGATTGATTGCGGTTTCAAATCGACTTAGATCACACAAGTGTTTGGTAGCGATGGTCTGCGGGCAGCTCCAAACCAGAAAAAACATAGACTCCTGAACCCATTTCGATGCCAATGAGTTTGCCAAGTATCCTGCCCCTTTGTCAATCGCAAGAGAGGCCTGGCTGACGCGCAGTACCAAGTCGTTGGCGTCCTTTCGCAACTCCCCTTGATCCACCTGAGTCCCCGCAGTGACCGATGCTAGTTTCATTCTCTCAAAGAGCTCTTGCCAGCGAGTGCAGAACGAATCTTCAAAAACAGCAAGATCAGGGATCCACTTGCATTTTTCTTGGATTGCATCGATGACGCGAGCCGCAAGTCCCAGTGCAAGTGCCGTTGTTTGCAATCCCCCAGCTCCTGAACCGTGCGATGCCGTCAATACATTTTCACAGGGGCCGTGCAGCAACTCCGATGGCGTTAGCTCAACTCCTAATAAATTCACCTGTGCAGTGCCACTTGCCGAGAGGGCCATCAGTTCCATGCTCGGACCGCAAATAACCTTATTGGAATTCATAGGAAGATAAAACAAATACTGTTTTGAAAACTCCTCCGTGTCACAGGCTGCGATAACCAAGGCATGGCTACAGGAGGCCGCAGTTACCCATGGTACTGTACCGGAAACTGTCCAGCCGTTTAAGCTGCGCCTAGCCAGTACCGATGGCTCCCTAACATGCTGCCTGCTGGTCGTCAGGTGGCTGATTCCCACCGAAATCCACCGACCCACCTGGGAATGCTCCGCGATGATCGCTTGCGCCTTGGGATTGTCCGATGTTGAAATCCTACGCAATGCCGCATGCCTCTGGGTCATCACGAACGCATCGGTTAAGGATCGATAAGCCGCCGCGCAGTAGAAGACTAGATGATCCGTCGGTCGTTGCAATAACGACTGCTCAATGACGACCAGCGACCCCAATCGATTGAGACGATCCTGAATCGATTCAGGAGAGGTTGATGGATCATCGGGCGCTTGAGCAGGGGTTTCTAGATCCTCAATAAGATCGCGTAATTCGAGGTTCCGTGAAGTGAGTTGGTCAAATAGTCGCACGTTATTTGAGGCAGACTTTTTTGGGTTTTGGGACATAATGCTCACCATCCAAGTACGGTTTCGTGCTCGCAGATTGTACAAGGTTACAATCGTTCCATCGAGGACTTAACGATGGAGTCGGATTCATAAAACCAAAATCAGATCAGGACGAGGAACAAGAATGAACATTCTTGGACATGGCTATCATGACTTGGCAGTCAATGGTGGGAACACTGCGGATAGCGCCGAATTGGTGTATCAAAAATGCATGGCAATTGCGGGCAATTTGTGGTGGAGTTGGCATCCCGAAGTTGTGCATTTGTTCCGCGATATCGATCCGGTTCGATGGAGGGAGCTTGATCATAATCCGATCGCACTGCTCAGAGAATTCACCCCTGAGACTCTTGCATATCGTGCAGGCGAACGCGTTCTGCATAGCCGCATCAACTACGCGTTTCGTCGACTCAATGAGTATTTGGCCAATACCAACACGTGGGCACATACCCATGCTGGGGTTTTGGGAAGCAAGCCGGTTGCTTATTTTTCGGCGGAATTCGGACTCCATGAGTCCTTGCCGATCTACTCCGGTGGCTTGGGCGTCCTCTCGGGAGATCACATCAAGAGCGCCAGCGGCCTTGGTATCCCGCTTGTGGGAATCGGTCTTTTCTACAACCACGGATACTTCAAGCAAAGGCTTTCGACCGAAGGTTATCAATCCGAAGAATACATCGAGCACAACGTCGAAAATCTTCCACTGACTTCAGCCAGAACCCCATCGGGGAACCCTTATGTGGTTCGGCTCGAAACTCGCTCGGGTGAGTTGTTTGCCAAAGTTTGGAGGGTCGCCGTAGGACGCGTTACTTTGTTCCTGCTCGATAGCAACTACGAAGCGAATCGACCTGAGGATCGAGAGCTGACCAGTCGACTCTATGGTGGGGACGAGAGGACTAGAATCCGACAAGAATTGCTCATCGGAGTAGGGGGGGTGCGAACTTTGCAGGCCATGGGGATCTCACCGGGAGCATATCATTTGAATGAAGGACACAGTGCGTTTGCAACCCTTGAGGCAGTCAGGCTATTGATGCGGGAAGACGGATTGAGTTTCGACGACGCCTACAGGGACATCGCTAACTCGACGGTCTTTACCACCCATACACCAGTCCCAGCCGGGCATGATCGCTTTCACCCTGATCTGATCGAAGAACACTTAGGCCCCTTGCGCGATGGTCTGCAGATTTCTCACGAGCATCTGATGAGTCTCGGCAGGGTCAACACAGGCGACCATCAGGAACCGTTTTGTATGACGGTCTTGGGGCTCAAGCTATCCAGGCGAGCCAACGCAGTGAGCCAATTGCACGGTCACATCTCTCGTCGAATGTGGAGATCGTTATGGCCAAACCGTGAAGAGCACGCCATCCCGATCGGTCACATCACCAATGGCGTGCATGTGCAAAGTTGGCTTGCTGAGCAAATGCTGCAACTTTACGATCGGCATTTCCCTGCCCATTGGACCAACCACATGGGCGAACCGGGGGTTTGGCAATCGATCCACCAAGTAGATCCGGGTGAATTGTGGGAGACTCATAATGCTCTGAAAAACATGCTGCTTGCCTTTGTACGCCGCAGGCTTGCTAAACAGATGGGCCAGAGAAACGAATCCCAGGAGGCGATCGATCTTGCGATGCGAGTAGGGAATCCATCGGCCCTGACCATAGGCTTTGCCAGAAGATTCGCAACTTACAAACGCGCGAATTTGATCTTTAAGGACATTGACCGCATTGCGTCGCTGCTGAGCGACCCAGCAAGACCGGTTCAGATCTTGTTCGCAGGAAAAGCCCATCCCAAGGACGAACCCGGCAAACGATTCATCCAGGAAATCGCTAATCTCAAGGGAGATTCCCGGTTCGCCGGAAAAGTGATTTTCATCGAAGATTATGACATCAACGTTTGCAGGCACATGATCCAAGGGGTCGACGTATGGCTCAATAACCCCAGACGTCCCTTGGAAGCCTCAGGCACCAGCGGACAAAAAGTCATACTCAACGGCGGACTCAACCTGAGCATCCTCGACGGTTGGTGGGCAGAAGCCTTTGACGGTTCCAACGGATTTGCGATCGGCAAAGGAACCAGCCATGTGGATGATCGAATTACAGATCAGCGAGATGCCATCAACCTTTATGATGCTATCGAAAACCAAGTGATACCCCTGTTTTTTGAGCGAGATCAAGACGGCTTGCCGACGGGTTGGATCCAAAGAATGAGAAACAGCATCAGCACACTTGCATGGCGATTCAGCAGCCATCGAATGGTCATGGACTACGCCAAGATGGCCTATGTACCCGCCTCAGGGGGACTGAGCAGCTCGATGCAGTAGCGATGCGTCTCGAACACGGTCGCTGGCAATCCTAGGGCCACCCCCTCTAACGGGGGGTGGTTTTTTTCGATTTGTTCCAGATGTCGCAGGCCCCCACCCCATGATTCGACTTATACTCTAAGAAAGTCGCGATAAGCGGCGGTTTTTAGTAGCGACGGTTGCCTTGATTTATCAAATTTTAATCATTCGGGTTTCCGCGTACATCGATTTCCCTTTCTGAGGTCTGAGTGAGCATGTTCAAAAGAGATCGTAAGCCATCGAGACGTTTGTTCCGCTTTGAGCGATTGGAATTGCGGGCGGTGTTGGCAAGTGATGTGGTATGGAACAATGTCAACTGGGACCCCTTGCCTGGTGCTCAACCTGATCTTAAACACGTGGATGCCTATTATGGAGTCGAAGACCGACTTGAAGGTTTGAATCTATCGACCAACAAATTGGTGATTGGGCTGAACCAAAGTTCGGTGGCTTTACCAAGCACCCTCACTGGAGATTTTGGTTTAGGTGGGCGAGCTCGAGTCTACGAGTCCAGCGAGCCGATCACTCCCGAATTGGTGGCAAGCATCGGTCGAATCCCCGGCGTGTCCTACACAGCCCCAGTATTTATCGCAACGAGCACATCGAGCGAACTGACGGTGCTTGATGAATTCATTGTGCGTCTGAGCGCTGGTGCATCGGCCCAGGAATTCTTTTCGGCGTTGCCTGAAGTTGCGAGCTACAGACCTGTGGAAGGTACAACGAATCAGTTCGTCGGTCGATTTGCCGACACCACTGGTCGTCAGGTTATCGATAAAACCAATCTGCTAAGGCAAAGCCAGTTTGTCGAATGGGCAGAACCTAACTTCTATCAGAATTGGCAAAGATTTTTCACTCCTAATGATACCCGCTACAACAATTTGTGGCACTTGCACAATGTCGGCCAACTCGGTGGCCCTAGCGATACCGATGTCGACATGCCCGAAGCTTGGGATATCAACCCGGGTGGATCACCCACCACGGTCATTGCAGTGATAGACGACGGTGTGCAAGCCGGCCACCCTGACCTGAGCATTTGGACCAATCCAGGCGAGATCCCTGGCAACGGAATCGATGATGATTTGAACGGTTGGACTGATGACGTCAACGGCTGGAACTTTGTCTTTGGGAACAATCAGACAGAACCACTAGGTACCGACGCGCATGGAACGGCGGTCGCAGGTGTCTCGGCAGCGCGTGGGAACAACAATTTAGGGGTCACGGGAGCGGCTTTCAATTCCCAAGTTATCTCGATCAAGATGTTCGATGGAAGCAATGTCGCCAGCAATGCGAACATCGCCGCGGCCTTGCTGTACGCAGGGGGGATCACCGCAAACGGACTTGCGACATGGAATAGTGGTGATCTTGTGAATAACTCCTGGGGGGGTGGAGCGTCTGCTAGCGTCATCAACAATGCACTAGTCCGCGGGACCTCGGAAGGTCGAAACGGAATCGGAGCCACATACTTGTTCGCCTCTGGCAATGGTTTTGCCGCGACTGTTAGCCAACCGGCTGCCCAAGCTGCCAGCATTTCTGGGGTGATCGCAGTCGGTGCGTCGAATAATCAAGGCACACGATCGGACTACAGCAACTATGGCTCAGCCTTGGATTTAGTCGCACCAAGCAACGACTATCGAGGTGGGTATCTGGCGATCGATACCACCGACCGAACCGGGGCTGCTGGGTATGCCAGCGGGGATTACACGGGCACCGGCGGCACAGGTTTTGGCGGTACATCTTCAGCCACCCCGCTTGCCTCTGGCATCGCTGCTCTAGCGATTGCCCAAGCTGACGTGCTTGGAGTGACGATTCGGCCCGCAGAGCTGCGCGCGATGATGCGCAACAATACCGATTTAATCGGTGGAGTTACCTATGACATCAACACCGGAAAGCATGTGCAGTACGGGTTTGGACGCATTAACGCATCGACCTTGCTCAGCGGCATTGGGAACCCAGAGATCTCCGTGGTCAATACCACCCGAGAATTCCTTAACGGCTCGACGCTCAATATGGGATCTGTCCTTTCGGGTCAGTTCGTTGAAACTCAGTTGCGTATAAGAAACCACGGGACTCAAAATCTCAATCTCTCTTCGATCAATGTCCCAGCACCCTTCTCAGCGGTCAATTTCACTCCGGTTAATTTGGGTGTGGGGCAAACCCAGGTTATTACGCTCAGGTTCAACCCAACGGTTCCAGGCACTTTCACTGAAGACTTGATCATCTCCAGCAATGACTCCGACGAGTCGGCATTCCGCATTCAAATGACAGGCCTTGCTAGTGCTGCAAGAATCTCCGGAAGCGTCTTCGAGGATTTCAACAACAATGCCAGCTTCGAAAGCTTTGAACGGGGCATCGTCGGTGCAGGATTTGTTTATATCGATACCAACAACAACAGCAACTTTGATGCTGGGGAGTCCCAAGCCGCCATCGATGCGACCGGATATTACGCGTTTCCTACCCTTGCTAACGGAACCTACACGATCCGAACGAGCATCCCTGGTTGGACGCTTACCACGCCAAACGCATCCTACACCGTGACGCTTGCAAACCCCAACGATTTCTCGTTAGGAAACAACTTCGGTTTCGGAAAGAATAATCGCTTTTATGCCTTTGTTTTCGAAGATTTAGACGGCGATGGTGTGCTGAATGGTAGTGATATACCCCTCAAGGATTTTGTCGTCAGTGGGGGGCAATCTACAGTGACCTATTCGAACAATACTGCCGTTCCGATCAATGATCTTGCGATCTCGAATTCATTGATCAACGTTCCAAGTCCTGGAACGAACATTCTTGACTTGAATGTTCTAATCAATCTTACGCATACATGGGACAGTGACCTGGATATCTCTTTGATAGGTCCCGATGGAACGCGTGTATTGTTGTCCGATAATTGGGGTGGATCCGGAGACAATTTCACCAACACCATTTTCGACGATTCGGCTGCAACTCCAATTTCGGCAGGAACTGCACCGTTTACAGGTACATTCCGCCCAGATGAACTTCTCTCAAGTTTTAACAGTCGCTTATCTGCTGGAACATGGACGCTTGAAGTTAGCGATCAGGCTGGTGGCGATATCGGAACCATTCTCAATTGGTCCATCTTTGTATCAGGTGCTGCGTCGGCGATTTCAGACGCCAACGGCTGGGCGCTTTTGGACGTCGACAGCGGTCCAGTCTCGGCCGTCCTCCAGTTGCCTCCGGTATGGCAATATACTGTACCGACCAACGGGACCCATGCGTTTGCCGCATCGGCGGCACCGATTTTTGGAAGAACCTACGGAACACGCCTACCGCCAGTTGCCCCCACCGATATCCAACTATCTAGCACTTCGATTCCGGAAAACTCACCTGTGGGTACTCTGGTCGGTACCTTGAGCAGTGTTGATGCGAATCGTGGCGACACCCATACTTACAGCTTGGTTAACGGGCCAGGCAGCGCTGATAACGGTCGGTTCCGAATTGCTGGAGATCAACTCTTTGCCCTAGAAACGTTCGACTACGAAACCGACCAAAGCTTCTCGATTCGCGTTGCGTCGACCGATTCAACCAATCTTGTCTACCAAGAAGCCATCATCATCTCGGTGGTCAATGTGAATGAATTGCCCTTGGATATCGATTTGAATCCAAGCAATATCGATGAGAATTCCGCCATCGGCACCTTCGTCGGCACACTTTCGACCGTCGATACAGATTTCCTCACCGACTTCGTATTCAACTACCAATTGGTTTCTGGAACAGGAGATACTCACAATAATGCATTTACGATTGTCAATGGAGGCCTTTTTGTCGATGGTCCGATCGACTTTGAAACCAACCCGACGATGACCATAAGGGTTCGCTCGACTGACCAAGGTGGATTGTGGGTCGAAGAAATCTTGACCATCACCATCAACAATGTCAACGAAGCACCCACGACCATCAACTTGTCCAATACTTCGCTACCAGAAAATCAACCCGCAGGATACGAGATTGGTACCCTGAGCAATAACGATCCAGATGCTGGTGACTCGTTGGTTTATTCGCTCGTTACCGGAGACGGGAGCGACGATAACATTATGTTCCGGATCGTCGGAAACAAACTACAATCTGCCGTAACGTTCGACTTTGAAGCACGCAGCAACTACAACATCCGAATCCGAGTCACCGACCGAGGCGGTTTTTCGGTTGAGGCACCATTTGTGATCCGAGTGACGGATGTCAATGAACCTCCAGCGGCGATCACTATTTCCAACAACCGAATCCTTGAAAATCAACCTGCTGGAACCTACATCGGTACGGTTTCTTCTACGGATATCGAAGGGGATTCGGTTACCATCGCCATCGTCAACGGACCTGGAGGGGAGGACAACAGCCGATTTCAGCTCGTCGGCCGAGATCTTTATTCAACCGAAAGCTTCGACTTTGAAACCAAGCGACTGCTGAGCATCTTGTTCCAAGCGACCGATAGCTCCGGTCTATCCACCAGACAGATTCTACAGGTCGCCGTACTTAACGTTAACGAAGCTCCATCGTTGATCAAATTGCTTCCGGATTCCGTTCCTGAAAACGCGACCCTTGCGACCACCATCGGTAAGCTCATTACGACCGATATCGATGGCGATAATGTTTTCCGATACGAGTTTGTGTCGGGTGCCGGGTCCGATGACAACGGGCTTTTTGCGATCGTCGGCGATGAGCTGAAAACCAATACCAACTTCGACTTTGACACCAAAAAGCAGTACACCGTTCGAATCAAGACGATCGATCTTGGGGGGTTGGCCGTTGAAGAGCAGTTGTTTGTAAACATCACCAATGTCAATGATCCGCCCACCGCGATCCGCATTTCGAACGCGACCGTTCCGGAGAACTCGCCTATTGGAACCCTGGTCGGTTCCTTCTCCACCACCGATGCAGACGATGGCGATACCCATACCTATAGTTTCGTAACCGGTGCTGGCGACGCGGACAATACTCTCTTTGCCATCGTCGGCAACAACTTGATCACTCGAAATATCTTCAATTTCGAAAGTCGCAGCAATTACTCTGTGCGTATTCAAACCGAAGATGCCGGAGGACTTAAGTTTGAGCAGCTCTTCCCAATCTCGATCACCAATGTCAACGAAACGCCACTATCTGTCCGCATTTCGCGACGTTCCATTGCCGAGAATTCGCCACTGGGTACCGTGCTCGGTACGCTCTCAACAACCGACACAGATACCCTTACCGATACCGAGTTCGTCTATTCGCTTGTCAACGGCGCTGGAGATCACAGCAACAGTTTGTTTTCGATTTCTGGCAACCAAGTCCTCTTGAATGCCTCTCTTGATTTCGAAGCTATGAACAAACTGTCGATCCGAGTGCGAAGCACCGATCTGGGTGGCTTGTTCACGGAAGCTTCGTTCGCAGTCGATGTGACTAACGTCAACGAGCTTCCGACACTATTGAGTCTTTCGGGCAACACCATTCTGGAGAACCAGCCTGTTGGCACGGTCATCGGGTTATTCAGTAACAATGACCCCGATTTCAACGACTCTCATATCTATACGCTCGAGCCGGGCAGCGGAGGACAAGACAATCTGCTCTTCGATATCGTCGGAAATGAGCTTCGATCCTTCCAAAGCTATGACTTTGAAACAAACTCCAGATTCAATATCCGTGTGCGTGTCACAGACCGCGTCGGTGATTTCATCGAAGCCCCGTTTGTGATCGATGTACTGGATTCGAATGAGAACCCCAATTCACTGGTTCTGTCTGCGAATACCATCCCCGAGAACTCTCCGATCGGGACCTTCATCGGTAACCTCGTTGGCAATGACCCTGATTCCGGTTCGGTGCTAACCTACAGTTTGGTAAGCGGTACTGGTAGCGATGACAACGCTAGCTTTGTTCTTTCGGGAACAAGCCTTTCGAGCAATGCCCCGTTTGATTTTGAATCCAAGAAAACCTACAGCATTCGCGCCAGAGTCCAAGATCAACTCGGTGCTGGACTCGAGAAAGTTTTCCAAATCCACGTCACCAACGTGAATGAGGCACCAACGCTCGTGGTTGTTTCTCCAAACACCATCAACGAGCGGCTCCCGATCAATTCGCTCGTTGGAGATCTCAGCACGATCGATCCCGATAGCGGAGACACCTTCGGTTACTCATTGGTCAATGGAAGTGGCTCCCAGGACAACAGCTTCTTTACCATCGTTGGCAACAAACTTCGCAGCACGGCAGTCTTCGATTTCGACATCCGATCAAGTTACTCGATCCGAGTACGCTCGGTCGATGCAGGCGGATTACCAGTGGAAACTCCACTGGTCATTCAGGTCCTCAATGTGAACGATCCGCCAACGGATATCGCTCTCTCGAATGCAACCATCCCGGAAAATCAACCGGTAGGCATCCCCACCTTGGTCGGTGTCTTTAGCACCATCGACGCCGATGATGTCGATACATATACCTACAGTCTTGTCAGTGGTTCTGGAGGCGTCGATAACTCCAAATGGCAAATTTTTGGCAATCGCCTACTAACGAGCGCTCCCTTGGATTTCGAGCAACAGTCAGTTCACAGCATCCGTGTGCGATCTACCGATGCTGGTAACCTGTCGACTGAAAAAGCATTCTTGATCACGATCACCAACGTGAATGAATCTCCCACGTCGATCATCCTCAGCAGAACTACCATTGCGGAAAATGTTCCTGTGGGAACGACCGTAGGAACCCTAAGTACCCTGGACCCAGATGCGGGGGATACGTTCTCCTATTCGCTTGTTTCCGGAGCAGGTGGTTCCGACAACGGTCAATTTACCCTGGTAGGCAATCAGTTGAGGACTGCAGCATCGGTGGACTTTGAAGTACAACCGTTCTATTCAATCCGTATTCGAACCACGGATGCAGGAGGGCTGAACTTAGAATCGGTCTTCACGATCAGTGTCACCAACGTGAACGAAGCTCCCTCTGCGATCAACTTAAGTCAAAACGCACTGGAGAACCAAGCCATAAGCGTACCGATCGGTCAGCTTTCGGCATTGGATCCCGATGCACTTGACACCATCACTTTTACTAAAGTTTCAGGACCGGGTTCAAACGACAACAACTTGGTTCGCGTCGATGCGGATGGAAAGATCTTCGCTCTGGCTCCTTTGAACTATGAAAGCAAGCCAACGCTAGGTATTCGCGTTCGTGCTACGGATGCAGGCGGTCTGAACATCGAGCAGGCGTTGGTCATCCAAGTCATCGACCAAAACGACACACCCAGCGACGTAGTTTTAGTCCCTGCAAGTATACTCGAAAACAATTTACCTGGCGCGATTGTAGGTTCTTTGATCACTTCTGACGAAGACGCTGCGGACAATCACACCTACTCACTGGTCAATGGCACCGGAAGCTCGGACAATGGGGCGTTCTCAATCGATGGATCGGACCTTCGCGTAAACAACAGTTTGGATTTCGAATCCAAATCAAGCTACACCATCCGCGTGAGAACTTCGGATCCATTGGGAGCGTCCTTCGAGAAGGTCCTGAATGTCTTTGTGATCAACCAAAACGAAACTCCGACAGATATTTTCCTGTCTGCTAATTCGCTCAACGAGAATCTTCCAGCTGGGACCATCGTTGGTCTACTGTCAACCACCGATCAAGATGTGGGCGAGTCGTTTGTGTATGGTTTGGTTCCCCAAAGCGGGAGCTTTGACCACACGGCCTTCACCACTGTTGGTAGTACCCTTAGGACCACGCGACCGTTAGACTTTGAACAGCAGTCGGTTTACAACTTGGTGATCCGATCCACCGATACCGGTGGGAATTCAACAACGAAGCTTTTCTCTATATCGGTAAACAATCTCGAAGAGGCACCTATCAATTTGGAATTAAGCGACACTTCGATCTCCGAGAATTTTCCACCAGGAAGCTTCGTGGGATTGCTGTCCGCCTTGGATCCAGATCTTGCTGGTCCTGTCTCCTTCAGCCTAGTTCCTGATGCACTTGATAATGGATTATTCCAGATTTCAGGCACACAACTGCTCACCAACGCGATCTTCAATTTTGAAGTCAAATCCTCGTTCCAGGTTCGAATTCGAGCTACGGACGTGGCCGGCCAAAATGTATTCAGAGATTTCACCATCCGCGTGCTCGATATCAATGAATCACCTACCCAAGTCATCTTGAGTACGACGGAAACTCCTGAGAATGCCGCGAACCTGCTGGTTGCTATCCTCTCGACCGATGATCCCGATATCAACGAGGCAACCACGTTCAGTTTGGTTTCCGGTAGTGGAAGCAGTGACAACAACGCCTTTAACATTGTTGGCAATCAGCTCTTTGCAAACAACGCTTTCGATTTCGAGTCCAAGAGCAGTTACAACATCCGAATAAGAGCAACGGATTCTGGTAACAATCAGGCGGTCAATGCCTTCGTCATTCGTGTGCTCGATAGAAACGACGCACCGACTGGGGCTACATTGACCCCTGCGAATGTACCTGAAAATGCAGGAGCTAATCGTGTCGTCGGCGTTCTTGCGGCTATCGATCAAGATGCCAACGACTCGTTCAGTTACTCATTCGCGGTATCGAACAGCGATTTCGTAATCAATGGAAATCAGCTTGTCGCGACCCGATCCTTCGATTTCGAAACGATCTCTAGCTACATGCCGAGCATCACGGTTCGCGATGCGGCAGGTGCAACAATCACAGTGCCTGTGACGGTTCAAGTCAACGATGTGAACGAGAGACCTTCCAATATCCTCATCAGCAATCAATCTGTCGATGAGAACTTGGCCCCTGGAGCCCTGGTCGGTCTATTGAGTGCGATCGATGTTGACGCAAACGAAACGGCTACCTACAGCCTTGTCTCAGGATCAGGCAGCTTCAACAACACTTCGTTCCGAATCGCTGGAAATCGGCTCGAGACCAACGCTCGTTTCAATTTCGAAAAACAGGACCTTTACTCCATTAGGGTTCGAGCTACCGACAAGGGTGGGTTGTTCCATGAGAAAGCCTTTGTCGTTACCATCAATAATGTTGCTGAATTTCCTCCATTTGCGGTCAATGACGCATTTAGAACGTCGTTTGGACGCCCCATTGTGATGGATGTTTTGTCCAACGATTCAGGTCTAGGAGCCGATATCGATCCTGCGACGGTACGGATAGTCACTCCACCTACACAAGGTTCTGCGACTGTTCAACCCGATGGGAAAATTCTATTCACTCACAACATCGCGAACTCATCGACCAACGTGGTCTTGCAGTACGAAGTGCAAGACATAAACCAAATGGTTAGCAACGTTGGAACCGTATCGATCTCGTTCTATTCGGCGTTCCAAAACCGAGAGAATTCTCTTGATGTGAACGCAGACACAGTGATCTCGCCTTTGGATGTGCTGTCGATCGTTGACTACATCAACTCCCATCCTGGTGGTGGCCAATTACCACTCAATTCGCCTGATTTACCTCCGTTCGTGGATGTCGATGGAGATGGATTTGCAACTCCGCTGGATGTTTTGCGAGTGGTCAATGCCTTGAACCAAACCCCGGGTGCCGGTGAAGGTGAAGCCGCTGGTGATACGCTGAGTTCCCAAGCTGGCCTTAGCGATATCGATGATGCGTTTTCGGCCATGAACTGGGACGACGACTTCTTGGGCTCTGATTCGCCTTCGCGTCGCAATCGTCGACGATAATCCTTTTTAGGTCTTTGGGCTGGTCCAGGCACTTTCGTGCCGGACCATGCCGATGTGCGGGTAGTAGCTTTGAGCTTTTGGAGCCGCAAGCAACACCAGAGTGGTTTCCAGACCTGAATACGCATGGGTTCTAGCGATCAACTCCTTTCCTATTCCACGTCTCTGGAAATCGACATCCACCGCCAAATCCGACAGATAGGTGCAGTAGTGATAGTCGGTAATGGCACGAGATACGCCCACCAACAGACCCGACTGGGTCCTTGCAGTGACGATGATGTCCGCTTGGCGTAGCATCCCTTCGATTCGCATCAGGTCGTTTACTGGTCGCCGCTGAGCCAACGTGGATCGAACCAAGCAATCGATGAACTCGTTGGCCTGCAAATCCGGCTCAGTTTGGTAGTCAATCATCGGAATTTCCCTTAAAAAACACAGAAGCTATCGACTGTGGTTGATTGTCTCTTGTCGACTCGAATTTCCCCGACTAAAACCTTGAGTCCCGTTTCAAATAAGGACTCCTGACAGCGATGATTTTCTGGAAGAAAAAGAAGCCGACATCGGACTCAAACCAGTCTAGTGTACCACAAGAGAGTTCGGGACAGGAAACGCGTCAATCTGATTCGACGGAACCATTGACTAGGCAGGCTGGCCAAGATGCCCAGCCAAGCAGTTCCCAAACACCCGAGGCCCCTAGCAACAAAGTGGGTTGGTTTCGACGAGCGCTTCAGAAAACCAATGAAATGCTCCGGACCGATATCCGGGACTTGTGGAAGTCCGAGGGAGAGTTGGTCGATGACGATTTCCTGTCGAATCTCTATGCCATACTGATCCGCACCGATATGGGGCCAGATATGGCGACCAAGATCAAGGATTCGATCCATGATCAGTACCGTGCTCGGAAAGTACATCAGGAGGATGTTTTGAGAATCATCCGAGAGAGGATCGCCGAAACGCTCAAAAGCAAAGGAGGATCGCTCAATCTGCCGCTGACCAAGCCTGCGGTGATTCTCGTCGTTGGTGTCAACGGTAGTGGCAAGACCACGTCAATCGCCAAATTGGCCCATCGATTGACCAATCAAGGCAAAAAGGTTCTGCTGGCTGCCGGTGACACCTTCCGCGCCGCGGCAGTAGAGCAGTTGAAGATTTGGGCTGATCGCATCGGCTGCGATATCATGCTTGGCGAGCAAGGCTCCGATCCCGCCTCGGTCGCATTCAAAGCCATGCAACGGGCTGTGAATGAAGGTTACGATGTTTGCATCGTCGACACCGCTGGGAGACTTCAGACTCAAAGCAACTTGATGCAACAATTAGAGAAAATCAAAAGAGTCATTCAGAAACATGTCGAGACAGCACCACATGAAGTTCTTTTGGTCCTGGATGCTACGGCCGGCCAAAATGCAATTAGCCAAGCCAAGGGGTTTTCCGAAGCGGCAGGATGTACAGGAATTGTGCTCTCGAAACTCGATGGGACTGCCAAGGGTGGAGTTATTATTCCAATCTCTCAGCAATTCGGATTGCCAGTAAAATTCATCGGACTGGGTGAGAAGCTTCCTGATCTACAGGAGTTCTCACCCGATGACTTCGCGGCCGCTTTATTCTCCTAGTCTCAGACAGCATCGAGCGAACAGTTGAGCACTGCGCTTTCCTCTTACGAGTCCAAATGCAACGAACTTCAAGCTCGAATTACCTCAGGTAGTCCGTTGTCACGGAAGCTTAGTATCGCACGCATCGCTACGGCTTTGCCAGGGTTGTTGTTGGTCATCGCAGGCTTGAGTGAGTCGCAGTTACCAAGCTTGATTTGGCAGGTCGGCGTCTTGCTGATTCTAGCATTCCTGGCCTTGGCTTCCTGGCAGGAGCTATTGCAGGACCAACTTGATTGGTCATCGCAGAAACTGGGGTTTTATCGAAGAATGCAAGCGCGTTGCAAAAGGCAATGGGACCAACTCCCCGCATTGCCAACCGAAAAAGCTGCCGTTGGTCATGCCGATGAACTTTCAAGAGACTTGGACCTCTTTGGTGATCGGTCGTTGTTCCGCTGGTACTCGCTGGCTGTTACTGAAACCGGTGCCAAAACGATCGCGCATTGGATGGGGAGTTGGACTCCTGTGCAAGTGATCCGCGATCGGCAACAAGCCGTTTCGGAGCTCAAGGAGCTTCGTCTGTGGCGAGAGGAGTTTTGGGATGCTGCGCTAGGGTTTCGTGGCTGCGATACTTCGCCAGAACGTATTGCTGAGTGGGGGCGTTCCCCATCGTTTTATGATAATCGAAAATGGCTTAGACCATTAACGTGGTTTGGACCCATCGTTACCATCCTGGCGATCCTAGGGATGGTGGCCAGTCTCGTCCTCAAACAACCTGAATTGTTTAACATCAGTTTCTTTACTTTCCTTGGGGGAGTGACGTTCAACCTGCTGGTGACGATTTCCATTGTAGGGCGAATCCACGACCTTTTTGTGCAAATAGGAAATGCCAATCGAGAATTATCTTCCCTTGCTCAATTGCTTCGACTCGCGCAAAAGTTAGAGCCTAAATCATCCCTCCTGAGGAAACTTAGCAGTCAGTTCTTCGATGGGGGAGTATCCTCTACCGACACGATTTCCAAATTGCAAAGCAGAATGCGTTTTGCCGGTATTCAACGCAACCCGTTGCTTTTTATCCCTTACTGGTTTCTTCAGCTGATCCTCTTCTGGGATGCCCGCATCCTAGAAATGCTCGAGTCATGGAAAGTCAAACACGGGAATAAAGTACAAGGATGGCTCGAAGGTCTCGGTGTATTGGAGGCTGTCGTAAGCGGTGCGGCCGTAGCCGATGAGTATCCGGATTGGTGCTATCTAGATTGCTCGGATACAGCGCAACGAAGTTTAATCGCGAAGGAATTGGGACATCCACTGATCCCGGATGCCAAACGGGTTGTCAACGATGTTCAGATCCATGAAAGTCATCCATTGCTACTGGTGACAGGTAGCAATATGGCCGGAAAATCAACCTTGCTCAGATCCCTAGGGATCAACTCCGTTCTCGGACGACTTGGAAGCCCCGTCGCATGCAGGCATTGGAACGGACCTAATTGCCAATTGGCATCGAGTATCCGAGTACAAGATAGTCTGGCAGATGGCGTCTCCTTTTTTATGGCAGAGCTCAAGCGACTTCGGGCCATCACCGATGCCACACGCGAGCACTACCATTCCGGAGACAATCGTGTTTCTATGGTTCTCCTGGATGAAATCCTACAAGGGACCAATTCCAGGGAGCGTCAAATCGCGGTGGAACAAGTCCTTGAGCAGTTCGTGCAGCTGGGTGCTTTGGTAGTCGCAAGTACCCACGACCTGGAACTTGCAAACTGTCAAGGCATAGCGCCATTGGCCCAGGTCGTCCATTTTCGAGAGTTTTTCGAAACGATTGATGGAAAAGAGCAAATGCGCTTCGACTACAAAATGCGGCCTGGAGTCACCCCCACAACCAACGCACTTAAACTCCTTGAATTGGTTGGTTTGGCTCAGAACAAGCCTTCTGCTTCCGATTCAAAAGCACCCTGAGACCCCCAAATTCTAAGGGCATGTCTTCGCCGAAGGTATTTCCATCGATCGAAATACGACGTAAAATCCTGTAAGATTATCCTTTATTGGTCGCTTCTGTTTCTCAAAACCACTTCTATCGAAAAAAGAAACCCAATGTCGAACGCCACCCTCCGAGGTATCGTCCATCTCATCGAAGACACAAAGACCTTCGGCCAAAAAGGTTTCCGCAAAAGGACGGTCGTGCTCGAGCAAAATCTTGGAAGATTCACCAACTACATCCCATTGGATTTCATCGGTGATGCATGCGACAGCGCCGACGCGCTGAGTGTAGGGGATGACATCACCGTCAACTACCGTCTCTCAGGCCGCAAATGGCAACGTGACCCACAAAGTGAAGTAAAGTACTTCCTAAGTGCTGAGGCGTTGTCCTTTCGACGCTCGGCAGAAGCGGCAACTGGCGGATCCTCTGGATCGCTCAACGATGAGTTCTCCCAAGCATCCTCAGACGATACCGAAGACGCACCTTTCTAAACTCTGTGCCTCTGACCCTCTGTATCTCTGAGCCTCAGTGGTTAGCAAATCCTAAAAATGGCTCTTGAGGAATTATTGTGGCTAGGGGTGTATGCTACTGGTTTTTATCGTACTCGTACTCGAAGCGGTTTAGTATAGCGATTCAGCCAATTAGTCTGTAAATTACCGCAAGCCGCTTCGATCAACCATCGTCATCGCAGCGGTTCAAACAGCCATCGAGTACGAGTACCGTTGCACTGAGTACCGCTCCGCTGAGTACGAGTACGAAGAAATCCTAAGCGATGCACGAACTTACGTTTCACCCACAATAATTCCTGAAGAACCCTAAAAATCAACTTGGCATCGCAACCCGAAAGCATGCGTCGTTGAAGCAGTCAGAGGATCGCTGAGGAGGATCCCGTTTTTCGAAGCTCTCGCCAACGCATCGCAGTGGATGTAGTTAAAAACACATTTGCAATTAGGATTCACGTACCAGTTTAAACCCGCCGTGATATTCTCCATCTCTCCACCACGAATCTGCCGATCGAGCAGATCGAGGTAGGACCATCGCAACGCGATCTCCCAAGCCCCAATTCCACCAGACTTCGATACACTCGAGATAGGTTTCACACGATCGATAGTACCACTCTTGCGATCGTAAGGACGATGCTCACCCGTCAGAAAATAACCTACTTGAGAATATCCACCCCACAGCAAGCCATTGGACAAGGCTGCACTATCGATGTGCTGTGCCATTAGCTCGGATTGCAATGAAATCGGACCCAAGACCCACAGCTGCTCAGTACCGTAAGTGTTCACGAGGCTCACGTCGCTAAGCAAGCCGGTATCGACCATAAATGGCGTACCGTTAGCGATGGTGCCCACCGGTTGCCCGCTGGTCCCATTAGGCTCCCCCGGTGGCGAAACATACTCCCCAACGTAGATTTCAGGAATGCTACGAGAACGGTACCTGCCATTCGATGGAGCATTGAGGTAGTAGCCCAAACCAAGGTGCATGTAGTTATCACCCTCCTGGTTAGACCAAGCCAAGTGCGTAAGACGACTTGCAAGCCCATTGCCTTGATCCGTACTGAGCGACCCACCGAATTGATCTTGACCGGTGCGCAGATAGGAACTAGCCCATGTCCATCGCTCGTCCTTGGAGTGATCATACAAGCCCACACCAACGTGGCGAAAGGGAACGAAGGCTTGAAAGACACCCGCTCTTTCCATAAAAGTCGTGTACCGAAAACTACTGACCGACTCGAGTGAAAAGGGTTGCTTCCACTGACCCACTCATACCGTACCCAATGGGTCCGCTTCCTTGAAATCCACCCACAAATCGGTAAACGTCGGTCGCCCAAAAAAAGCAAAGTCCATTTGCATGAAATAGTCCATGCTGTCAGTAATCGATCCTTTGGCTCCAAGACGAGCCCGGCGGAAATCCGCACCACTCTCGATCCGACCGTAGGTGGCCCTGCTTGCTTGGTCCTGCTCAAATGCGACCCCATCGGCCTGGAAAACACCACCAAGTTGCACACTGGGTAACTTGGACTTGGCTGCCGCCGCAGATGCCTCTAGCGATTTTATTTTGCTGTCATTCTCTGCAGCATGCGCTTCGAGCTCATCGAGTCTCGATCGCGTCGATTCAGGTTCCATGGCAACCGATTCAGAGGGGTCCTGCGATCCGAAGGATGATTGAACCTGCGCTGTTGCCGTCGAACATACCAGGCTGGCAAGAGCCAACCCTGCGAATAATTTGCTAGCACTCATGTTTCGCGTCCAACCGGGTATCGGCGTGAAAAGATACTGGTGGTATCGACTACAAAGAATGTAGCGATTGACCTGAATTTACAGGCCTAAGCGAAATGTAATGGAAGCCATGGCAAGGATGGTTATTTCGAAGCTATACTGGCTTTGAAGAGTTTGCGAGAGAGGCTCGGGTGAAACGGAGTCCATCCGTCTGGGCTTCTATCCTGTGCGATTAGCTCTGTGGCTGTATTCAACTTGGCATCCATTTCATCGAGATAATGGAACACCAGCGCCTCTAGGGTCATGGGTACTTTGGGGCTGCCGTGTTCTAGGGTTCCATGGTGACTGACAACGACATGCTGCAATCGCAAGAGTCGCTGTGGATCGATACTCTGGCCTTTGGCCCTGAGCCTTGTGGCGATCGTTTCAAGCATGACGACCCCTTGGACCAAATGCCCCAAAAACTGCCCGGAGTCTGTGTAGTTAAGTTCGCCTTCGAAGGCAAGTTCCTCGACCTTGCCAAGATCGTGCACCAGGGCGGCAGCAACAAGCAGATCTCGATCTACTTGTTGGTAATGACGACTTGCAAAGTCGCATAATTTCATGAGCGAAACAATGTGTTCAAGCAAACCGCCGGGATAGGCGTGATGGGTTTTTGTTCCCGCAGGAGCGATTTGCAAAAGACGACCGATTTGAGGGTCATCGAGAATCTCATTACAAATCGCAAGGACCGATGGATCTTGGATCGTACGAACTAAATCGCATAGTGCATCCCAATCTGCTTTGACCTGGTTGCGATCCAGGGCGTCAAATTCATCCAACGCGACTTGGTCAGAATCGACTTGCTGGATCTGATTGACGATGATTTGCATGGCTCCGTTATGAAGCTGAGTCATTCCTTGGATTCGTGCATAGGATCCCTTTGAAAATCGTTCCGCCAATCGCTCGTCGGCATTCCATCGCATGGCAGAGATAATCCCGGTGCGATCTTGGAGCTGGAGCAAAAGGTATGGGTTTCCCTGGCGGTTGGATCTTATCTGCCGGTCCGCGATCCGAAAGACAGCATCGACCAGGATTTGAGGCTCTAGCTGATTGATGTACTGTCGGCTTGGATTGGATGAATTCATTTTCGTCGTTGAAGTAGGGTTCGGTTTCAGCTGCTTGCGCTGGAATAGCTGCGCAAGGCTCTTTGAAATACCCAGCGACTCAGCAGCAGTGAAGCGATCGTAGCTAGAAAGGCAAAAATCGCTAGCCCCCATTCCCAACCTTGTCTGGGCGATAGCGGTTGCGCGAGCAATCGAGCTGGAACATTGATAATCACAAGGATTGGAAACACAAAGGTGAAAATGTACCATAAGGGTATCCCCCATCCACTTTGATAAATCTCCATGGGGTATCTGGAGAAGTTGGTGATGTAAAACCAAAAGTCATAAAGGCTCTGGTTGCGACCTAGCCAAATGCTTGTGGCCGCTAAACAGACGATCAAGCTGTAAAAAAGAGCCACCCCGCAAGCGATGTAAACGACATAGAGCAAGCCAACTCCTAGTGATAGCTCCCAGGGTGGGTCGGTTCGCATCGATAGCTTCCAGATGGCGTACAACAAAATAATTACACCAGCAACCGCATTGCTCAGGGATGCCCATTCTACGCGACGGAAAGAAATCAGAAATTGCGTATCGATAGGCTTGAGCAACGCGTAATCCAATCCTCCGGTTCGTATCAACTCGCTGAACTCCTGTGCGTTGGGCATTAGAAAGGCCTGTACAATTGAGTTGATGATCCAGGTTGTCGCAAGAAAAACGTAGAACTCATCGCGACCCCATCCCGTCGTCGCCCCGATACTTCGGACATGAAAAAAAATAAGCAGATAGAACCCTAGGTTCATTAGCAGCCACGCCAAACTGGATATGCAATCGACGACGAAATTTCCACGGAAAGTCATGTCCCGTACCAGGCTGTTCCGGGCAAACGCAACCAGCAACTGAACATGTCTTCGCAATCCATTGAACATACTGGAACCCTGCAATATGGAAGATCGAAATTGGAAAAGCCGAAGCGATTTACGCTCGACCATATTCACTCCAAAGCTCCGCAAGCACTACGGCGTGCTCGACAGCTTGGACCATCTCGTCCAAACATGCGAATTCCTTGGTGGAGTGAATATTGTATTGACCTACCGACAGGTTTGGTGTGGGTAAGCCTAAATGGGACATCAAGGATCCATCGCTGCCTCCTCGAATCGCATCACGCTTGCATGCTCGTCCAAGCTTAAGAAAAGCTTTTTCAGCCAGATCCGCAGCAGGTGGAAACTCCCTGAGTTTGTCGCCAAGGTTGCGATACTGATGCTCGGCATGCACTTGAATCGTTAGCCTCGGCTGCTGTTGCATCTGATCCTTGGCCATCGATTCGAGCAAGCTTGCATACTCGGCCAATTTTGGCGTCTCAAAATCTCGGAGCAGAATTTGTACAGTCGCCTCCGATACCGATCCATGGAAAACGTATGGATGCAGAAAACCTTCGCGTCCACAGGTCGTTTCTGGAGAAAGCTGATCGGAGGGCAAAGCTGCTACAAACTCCGCCGCAGCTTTGAGGGCATTGACCATTTTTCCTTTTCCAACCGATGGATGAGTGTTGTGCCCCAAAAACTTCACCGTTGCTAAATCCCCAGAAAAAGTCTCAACATCAATGGTGCCAGAGCCACCCCCGTCCAAAGTGTATCCAGCAATCGCACCTGCTGTCTTCAGGTCAAAAAATCGTGTCCCTCTGCCTATTTCCTCGTCGCAGGTAAACAGGATTCGAATTGGACCATGTGGAATCTCCGGATGCTCCATCAAGTAATTGGAAACTTCCATGATGGCTGCCACACCCGCTTTATCATCGCCCCCCAACAACGTGCGTCCATCGGTGACGACCAGTGTTTTTCCATGAAGCTGCATTAGCTCGGGTGTATTAGCTACTTGGATCAACTCCCCATTGGCAAGTGGAATGTCTCCCCCTGCGTAGTTCTCGATAACCTCGGGCTTGCAGTGATCCCCAGGAGCTTCAGGAGAAGTGTCCAAGTGAGCATTCAAGAGGATCGTAGGTACAGGACCCGCGCAAGTCGACGGAATGGTTCCCCAAACCAGTCCATGAACATCTTGCTGCGCATCCTCAATGCCAAATGACTTCAATTGCTTGACGAGAACTTCTCCCAATAGCCACTGACCACGACTGCTGGGGTAATCCAGTGTGTTTGGGTTCGCCGACGAACCAATCTTGACATACTGCAGGAACCGTTCCAGCAATCTTCCACGGTTGATGTACATCGACTTTTCCCATATTTAAGTTGTTCAAGTGAATATTATTGGCTTCTTCAGGAATCACTGTGGGTGAAACGTATGTTCGTGCATCGCATCGGATTTCGTCGTACTCGTACTCGATGGCTGTTTGAACCGCTGCGATGACGATGGTTGATCGAAGCGGTTCGAGCTAATTTGCAAACTAATCGGCTGAATCACCATACTAGACCGCTTCGAGTACGCGTACGAGTACCATTTTATTGAGTACGAGTTCGATAAAAACCAGTTGCATACACTTGTAGCCACAATAATCCCTGAAGAGCCTATTTTTGATAACCGTACGGATCTCTCGTACTTAGCTTCGCGGTACTCGTGAATACGAAGGTCCCCGAAACAGGTCTGTTCCATTGCTTTGTGCTTTGCCTAACAAATTTCCTAATGTCCATCTTTTGGTCGAATTCCCTATGTCCATATTTGCATCATGGAATCGAATTCAATGCTCTTTCGGATGCCGTACGGACGGGCTCTCGAGAGGCGATCAATTCGTCCCAAGCTTCTTCCCAATGAGTCCAAGTTGTTTGACTTGCGGCAAAGATCCAGCGTCGGTCCGGGACTTCCGACAACCCCATTTTCTTTGCAAGATTGCTAGGACGGTAACTAGCTACCGCTGGCCCATCAAAAACAACTGAGCATTCTTCTTTGAATTCTTGATCCGCCCATACGACCAATCCATGATCTTGGACATCGTAAGGATGTTCTTTGACAAACTCTGTTTCAACTTGACCCCTCACCAGAAATACACCGCACTTTCGCAGAAACCCATCCATCGCAAGATAAAACGCCTTTTTCATTCCATCTGATGATCGATCCAACCAACCTGGACTTCGCATCCAAGCAACCAACCAACCACTTTGCTCCTGGATGACAAGTTCTAGCGGCAAGTCTCTCCTAGCCGTTGGATCGGGGTCATTGATATCCAATCGTATGGTCAAGCTATTGGTGGAAACTATCAAATCGGTACAGGCGAGCGCTCCATCGGACGGACCGACACTCTGATTGACTAAAGCCAACAATTCCCTCTCGATGAACCTCTGAACATCATGTGTGACATGATGAAGCTTTTTCATGCAACTTCGCCGCTTCGTGAATCGCTTCACTGAAGCTGAATCGTTTTCCAAGCGTCTCATCGAGCGAAATAGCTTTGGAAGTGTCCCGGAATGAAACCCTGGTCTGAGTAAACGCTCGATCGTCTCGCCATGACTACCAACGGGTATAGCGCCCAGACTGTTCCAACGGTTCTGGCGAAATAGCCGCCAATTCTCCTTGAGCTCCCAGACAGCGAATCCAAAAAAACCCGGTAGGAAAACGATATTGAACCAGGTAATCGACATCGCCAAGGCTTTGTTCATGTAGTTGCTCAGGAACATCTCCATATTCCCAGCAAGGATCACAAGAACGGGTAGAAATATTTTGTGAGCTACCGTCACCACCGGAAAATGCTTCACCGGGTGCAGCGTCGGCTCGATGAGCAAATTGATGTAGATTCGAATGAGAAAGGAAATCACAGACCAAAAGAAACCCAAAACCGCCTTGGCGATCAGCGATATCGCGCTCTCTTGACTATGGAATCTCAACCATTCGTCGACGGCGTAGATAAATCGCTCGAACGCTAACAACATGCTGCGGAATAATTCAACGACCCAGTCGATCGCAATCACAAACCAACGCAATCTGAGCAGATTCCACACACCTCCCACGGCTTCGAAAAACACCTCTTGCACATCGCGACCCACCCGCGAGTTCAAAAGCACACTCAGTGAAAAAGTCTCAAGGCTCGCTCTGAGAATTTGATTGACCCCGGTTCCAAAGGGCTTAGCCAACATCCACTCAAACACCAACACCACCAGCCCAGGCTTGAGAACATAAGCCCATGCAGAACGTGTCCATGGATGATCCAGTGTGGTGCGAATCAAGTCCCAAGGTAGAAGCTGCTGAGGCAGGCGTACGAAAACCGCATAGATCAACTGCCCAATCCAGCGAATCGTTTTCCATATCGCGTTTCGAAATCGCGGCAAATGGATTAACGCCATCAAGAAGAAACCGAGCACAATCACCATCGGAATAATAGTCAATTGGCTTGTAACAATCTGATCGACCGCTTGATCCGTCGTCTTAGGTGGAACCAATACGACCTGGCCTGCCTCGTCTCCATCGAGCAGACCAAAACGATCCATCGTGGGCCAAGATGCAGTCGCATTACTGGTTTCATTCAAGCCTAAAGCCGACTGGATCGTCTGATCCGTTTCGACATTTGCAGTAGGCTCTTGTGAAGTAGGACCAGGATCGACGACTTGATGGGAATCCTCGGAGTCTTTGGAGTCGTCATGCCCGAGAGTTTTGTGTCCTCCGGTCCAAATATGGATTTTGTGCCAAATGTGTCGAATACTTTCGATCAACACCAAGGCTCCGCCGAAAGGGATGATCAAAAAGAGTGTTGCAAACCGGCCCTTGCCAGTACCAAAAAACACGGCGCTGATCATCTGGATCCAGCGCAAGTAAAAGTCGCCACGCCGATACACTCCGTCCAGAACGGTATCAAGCCGATCATCAGCCTTGAGCAAGCGGTCCCCAGACCACGCTTCCCTCAAGCCATTGAGATCCGGAAGTTTTAAATCATTCTTGCTGACAGCATCCCGGAAATATCCCATCGAGATATAGCCCCTCTCGGATATGCAGTCCAAGGCATCTTCTACTAGCTTGTTCATCGCCACCCGTTCAGGAAACGATGACGGAGTCATTCCAACTTCCAACAAGGTCGACTTCAGAGGCTCTCGGATCCTCAATCTCATCTGCTGGTCGGCTTGATGCGATGCATCCTCGAGCAAATGAGTCAATTGATCGCGCTCAGACCCGCTGAGTCGGACATGAACCAGTCGGGCTGTTGCACTCGCAAGGTGCTTGGCCATCTGAACTTCTTGCAGATTGTAAAGCGGCCTGCGAAGGGGCTTGGAGCCAAAGGATGTCAACCAGCGTAGCAGATCGACACGGTAGGAAATTCGCTCTTTATCCAAACATACCTTTTGAAGATCGTACAGCAACCGCTTCTCAGAGTTCCAAAAACCTTGAATCGCATTCTTTGCCAATGCCTTGAGCACTGAATGCCAATCATCGCTTTGGTGTGCGGGGAATCCAACGGACTCACGAAGTCGCTTGACCAGCAAGCGCAAGTCTGCGTCGGCAGTCGACTCGGCCTTGGCTCGCTTGCTCCGCGATGGTGCACTTCTCTCAGCACGTAACGCAGAGGTGATCGCACGGACGGTATTTCCCCGCTCGGTCGATCGGTCTCTGCGCCGCATGTAACGCAGGTACTTTCGTTCCGAAGTTCCCGAAGCCAATTCCAACGACCAGCCTTTCTGTGTATTCCGAAGTACCGCTTCATCTTGGGCTTCATGGCTGATGGATTCTATCGAAGCGGCACCTGCAATTTTGGTTCTGTGTAGGATCTCCTCGACGGCTAGATTCATCCCCATCTTCTGCTCAAGATCATCGACTTGATGGAGCGATGGAAACCACGTGCTAACACGCCCGGAATCAAAGGCATGGAATTCCCAGTAATGGGCTATCCACTCTCGAAATGCCTCCACCCGAGAATCAGGATGTAGCAACCGAAGCTCGTTCCTGAGCACATGATGCGCCTCGTCAAATTCGACTTGCCCAATCTGATGGATCTTGGATTGCACGAAAGCCAACTTGTCAGGCGTCTCGAGGTAACGGAGTTCTCGATCCAAGTGGGCATGAAAAAGTCGTCTCCATAATAACAGCTTCAGTTCTTCAAGCGGCCAATGCTCTATCTGATCCACACCCGGTAACTGCAAGAGAATGACGTCTGATCCAAAAGTGGGGTAGTACGCGATCCCGAGCTCGTCGGGAAGTATCGTCGATAGGACCTCCTGGGAAGACACAACCTGGGATTCACCGTGCGGTAAAACCATCGCAAGACTCGGATGCTTGGACCGCTTCCTCAGAATCCTACGCATCACACGGGGTTCAACCAGATAAGCCGTTGCGTCGGCAGCCCATACCGCTTTACGCAACTCCTCGATTCGAACAGCAGCAGGCGATTGGGACACGGAGGCTCATCGGCAGAATGGAGGAGACAAGCAGAACCACAGGTCCCCGATTTTCGCATATTTCGTCGGGATTTAGAAGCAGCATTCGAGGGACTAACAGCAATTGGATCCTGTGTCCCTGGAAAACCAAGGTGTTTTCTCGTACCCTATGCACCCTTGACAGCACGTTGCTAGTTTTGTGTCAGCCACATTCGATTAGGAATACAGAGATGGAGTTAAAACGTCTAGGCAATTCGGATCTGTTGATCACCCCTGTGGGCATCGGAGCTTGGGCTATTGGTGGTGCTGGCTGGGCGTTCTCCTGGAGCAATCAGGATGACTCTCAAAGCATCGCCGCAATCCACGCTGCTTTGGACGCCGGTGTCAATTGGATCGACACCGCTGCGGTCTACGGACTTGGCCACTCTGAAGAAGTTGTCGCCCAGGCTCTGAAAAGCTTCTCGGGTCCAAAACCCTACGTGTTTACCAAGTGCGAGAGAAACTGGGACGAGAATCGCCAAATCGTGAAATGCTTAAAGGGAGCCTCGATTCGCCAAGAGTGCGAGAACAGCTTGCGCCGCTTGCAAGTCGATACCATCGATCTGTATCAGATCCACTGGCCTGAACCTGAAGAAGATATTGAAGAAGGTTGGAGCACCCTGGCAGATCTCCAGAAAGAGGGTAAGGTTCGTTGGATCGGTGTGTCGAATTTTAATGTCCAGCAGATGCAAAGAATCGGCTCGATCGCACCGATCACCTCACTGCAACCCCCTTACTCTCTGATTCGCCGCGATGTAGAGACTGAAATACTTCCCTACGCCAAGTCCAACCAAATTGGCGTGATCGCTTACTCCCCTATGGGCTCTGGTATGCTAACCGGGACGATGACTCGTCAGAGAGTTGAGAGTCTTCCACAAGACGACTGGCGAACCAGAAGCGTCCATTTCCAGGAACCTCTCCTGACTCGAAATCTGAACATCGCACAAAACTTGGATCAGGCGGCCAAGAAACACGGGATATCGGCTGGGAATCTTGCAATCGCCTGGGTGCTTAGCAACCCCGCGATCACAGGGGCTATCGTGGGTATTCGCAACGTTCAACAAGCTGAACAACTTGCGAATTCACTGGAAATCCGGCCCGATCATTTCCACGACACCCTTAAGCTACTTGGCAACCCCTGATTGCAGCGATCGCGCTGAAATCCGCTTGGATCCAAAGCAACTCGACTGAAAAAGAAATGGGATTTTTTAAAAAAATCTAAAGTTCACCCAAATTTGCAAGCTCAATGTGACTATGGTAGGGTCCTGAAGGTTAAGGTTTTAGTTGTGTCAAGAAAGCCTACCTGTGTATTGACACTCCCCATCTAGTTTCAGTTTAAAAAAGAGTTTAGTCCATGCGATCCCTAGGTATTTTCCAAGGTCGCAAGGAAGCATTTTGGCTCCAAGGATTGGTCGTTGCCGTTTCGTTCTTTGTTTACTCGGTTCCGTCGCCCCGTGCGATAGGCGCGGTCGTGTCCAAGAAATTCGACGACATCCAAACCAATCGTGATGGCATTGGCCTTTACGCACCGTGGTCTGTTAGCCAATTGATTCAAAATTCTCCCGGTGCCGATTTCGTGAATTCAGATGGTTCAACCACCCCAACGCCTGAACTTGGCGGACCTACACTCCCCTACCATCAAACTGTAGATCCCTATAACTCCTGGGCAGTTCGTATCGACGATCCATCGATACCCAATTACTTATCGAATCCAGCGACTCTATATCTGGACCTTGGGAAGCGCGAAGAGACCAACGGTCTGATCGTTTGGAATTCCAATCAAGGAGACCAAACAGGAACCAACTACAACGATCCAGGAAACGGTGGTGCCGGATTAAAGAAAGCCAAGCTGTATTACCTCGATGAATCGGACTCCTGGGACTTTACCAACAATGTAATGTTGTCGGGTCTTGGCTGGACGGAAATCGGCGAATTCACTTTTAATCAAAACAACTCCTTGTACTCTGAGTCGGAAACTAAGACATTTTCCGCAGTCAATGCGAGGGCCTTTAAGTTTGAATTGCTCGAAAGCCACGGTACTCAATCTTGGGTTGTTAAGGACTTGGATATCAACGGAGATCCCGTGACAGAGCAACAGCAACTGATATGGCTCGGAGAGTTGGCCTTCACCGTATCGGGCGGTTCCCCCCCCACCCCACCTTTGAATCCAATTCCCGAGCCATCAAGCCTATTGGTTTTTGCTGGGTTATCCGCACTGGGGATTCGTAAAAGGCTTCCATTTGCGTTCAAGCGATAGAAATCTATACCTCGACGAAACCCCTATCGATGCAGCAGGCTAACAAACAAGATCCATGGAATGATCGTTGGCTAGAACCGATTCGCCAGTTAGCCGCTATTGAAATGGCTCAAGCGGACCCAGGACATGGAATAGAACATGTCCAGCGGGTCATCAAAAATGCAGTTCAGATCTCTCAATCGCTAGATGTCGACTACGAAGTCTTGTTGCCGGCGGCTTGGTTGCATGATTGCGTTTGTGTGCCGAAAAATTCACCTCTGCGCTCCCAAGCTTCACGGCTGGCTGCCAAAAGAGCTTTAGAGCTACTGCCAGTTTTAGATTATCCAACGGAAAAGTTACCTTCGATCGCTCATGCCATCGAAGCGCATAGCTTTTCTGCCGGAATTCCTTGTCAGAGCATCGAAGCCGAAGTTCTCCAAGATGCCGACCGACTAGAAGCACTCGGGGCCATCGGCCTGGCCCGCTGCTTGATGACCGGCGGTGCCATGGGCCAACGACTTTATCATCCCGATGAGCCATTCCCCATCACGCGTGCTCCTCGCGACGATCAGCAATCCGTCGACCATTTCTTCACCAAACTGCTTAAGCTGCCTTCGACGATGCGTACGGAATCCGCAAGACTTATCGCTCGAGAAAGAGCGGATTACTTAATCGAATTTCTCAAACAACTCGCCAGGGAAATCGATGTCTCTTTTGATCCCTAGACTATCGGTATCTGACGCTTGGTGGTTGTGGAGAATGCATTGGAATTCAATGTGGGATTTTAGACATATGGGTTGAGCGTCCCAAAAAATTCTGATATTGCCGCCTGAGGATCGCAGAATTGACCATAGGAATCACAGTTGGATTTGATAAATCGAGATCCCCTTTTCCAGGGGATTCCCATAAATTCCGGGGAAGATCTTGAATTTAATGGTTTCTCTTGCTCGCAATCGTCATCTCACTTAGTCCAGTGTGATACCGCCTTACCATCAAGGTGCAATCTTTCAATGTAGACTCGCACTCTATTCCAGGTCCAACGCGGTACGATCGTTCGGGCCGATTCGAGTCTGTCTCTCTGAAACGTGAATGCATCCTTCAGTTGAAAACAATCTTCTCGTTCACGGACTTCGTCGATCGCCGAGGGGGACTCGCCGGCTATCGAGCTGCAAACGATGCCATTAAAGATAATGCTCTTTTCATCAAGCGTTTCGAAATAGTCTAACCAGCCGACCAGTCGATGCGGTAGCTCATGTTTCCAGGTATCCCCACCATACTGTTGAATCGAAAGCAACAAATCAATGGCTATGGATAACTGTTCTCGCTTCATCGATTGCACAAACACCCTTGAGCGTTTCGAGTCCCGTAGCAGGCTGAGGATTGGGTCTAATGCAATAGCCTTTCGCCAAACGGAGACTTTCATTTGATCAAGCCAAAATGATTGTTCCAACGCTGGGAGCGACTCGAATGCGGAAAGCAGATCCATCAGAGCATTACCGTCGGTCAGCCTTGCGGAATCGGTGCTTAGTTTTGACATCACCGCCTGTACCTCAACGCTTACGTCGATCCGTTTTACCCACTGATCGATCGTCGTCTGGATGTCGGTCTGGTAGTTTCCAAACAACAAGCTATCCTTTTGTGCGACTCCAACGGACTGATGTACGATATTGTCGGATATCCACTTGTCGACGTGCGTTCTTGCCTGATCGCTCAAAGTTACGTAGATGGCACCGAATTCAAGCTTGAAACTTGCAATCAATGCGGCGAAAAACGGGCCACCATGCTGTATCAGACTGGTGTTGGCGTGAAAAACAGAACCGGTCGCCCCTCCGCGAATGAGTTGATTCGTTTTAAAGCTACAGTGAACGAGGGGATCGATACTGCGTTCCAAAACCAACTGCATGTTTGATTGCGGCTTCTGCTTTCGTTCTACGTCCTCGCAGACTACTTTTGCGAGACGCCCTGCCATCCACCATGCCAAGCTAGCAGAGTTATCATCGCCCAATTCAGGCCCATAAAGCGGGATCCATGCAAGGAAATGATTGGCAAGTCGACTCAAGCAGGTCCAGAAGCGACCTCGTCGCGTCGATAGATCGCTATTCCGTGACAAGCATATAAAATCGGATAAATACTCTGCTGCTTGCTTTTGTTGGCTTTTGTCTAGCTTGCCCCACCCTGCGACCAGAGCCACACATCCATGGAAGGCAGAAAGGTAGTTGTCGCAGGAAGCAAGCGTCAAGAGATCTTGGGTACTGATATGGATCTCGGACCGCTGTGCAACATTCAAGAGTGACCAGTCGTCTACCAAGGGTAAATGGCCCAAATGGTTGCAGTACGCGCTCACAATTCCATTTTTTGCTGATTCTTGGGAAACATCTGGGAGCACACGATCGTTCATGCTCGCTCGGTCTGTACAGGCGTGGAACGAAGACGTAGGAAGAGTGTTTGCAGGATGAATTCGAGGATAACTACAGCGATACCAATAGTGAATAAAGTCCTGATTATTGGCAAAGAGCACTTGCCGAAATCCTGCTAAATTCAGCTGCCAGTCATTTTCAAGGATCTCCATGAGATCCTCGGTTGCTGGATACCAATGAATAGCCCGCTTTTGAAAAATCTTCTTGGACTTGTCCTTCATCGCCTTCTTCAATCTCTCGGACATTGAACCCTCGGATCGGGTGCCCAATTGACTCAAGTAAGAGACTACAGACTCTCTTGCTCTCGAATTCGGGTGCATCAGCAAATCCGACGCTTCGAAGACACTTGCCCCATCACCTTCTGGTTGGCGATGAAAAACGATCGGACCAGGAGGCGCTGTCTTGATGACGTATTCGTCTTCAAAATTCTTGAGTACACTCAAGACGTATTCAGGAACTTCTTGTTCAGCAGGCTTTATTCGAAGCGACTTGGATGCCTCCAGTAATGCAATGCCCCGAGAATCGATTTGGTAAGAACCGTCATGATGGAAGGGTGACAATGCATGCTTCGCGATGCTGCGGCGATACACTTGCTGAACACGGCTCCATTTCTCTTGGGAGACACCGGTCTCCTCGTTTTCGTCATCTATTTCGATCATGCTAAAGACCGTTCTGGACCACTCGGATTGCGACATGCGCAATGCTTCCTGGAGAATGCTCATCAACCTTGCGGAACGCGATATATTCGGATTCGCACTTCGCTCCGAAAGCACGTGTACCAGCACTAATTTTGCTTGACTCTCCGATAGACGAATCTGTACATCAGTTGAAACACTTATGGGCAACGTCGGGAGCAAACTATCGATGGACCAACGCGTAAACAATTCCGCCGCTTCATCGGTGATCGAATCGTCTGTCCAAAGCAGGTTGACAAACCTTGCAACCGTTCTAGTCCAATAAGTGTAAAGCTCCTGTGCCATTGATACTCGCGAAGTCACATTCTCAGCCCCACCAAACAATCCGACGTCCAGCATGCAATCCTGGATATACCTAGCAATCTTCTTGAGTTGAAACCCAGGTGCCAGCCCAGATTCCATAGTCATCTTCGCAGCGTGCAGTAACAACTGGTGGTCGATCTTTAGAAATCGATAACGCCAATCGATTAGCTGAAGAGTGTGCTGAAGCATTTCGTCCTTTGAAATCAAACGCCCGGTTTCTAGCGACGGCAACCATTCAAGCGTGCTAAAGGCTACAACATCCCTGCCATCGGATTCGTTTTGGGCAATGGTGAGCAGAACCCTGTCATCGGCCAAAAACGGTAATCGGCGTTCCTTTGCAAGATCAAACGCAACAAGGCTCCGTCGCAAACTATCGACCAGTTCTGCCTGGTTAGCTTCCCTCACAGAATCATCCGATGCACTTGCGCGGCGGAGCCCAATGTATTGAAACTTGTTGTTGTCTCGAACATTTCTCCATAAATCGCGACTTTCACGAGCCGTCTTCGTTTGATGATCAAAAGCAAACTGTTCTTGTTCTAGCTCGCGAGCGGCTGTCTCCGTCAGAGTCACTCGATGCCGTTCTACCAAAGGATCAAGCAGTCCAGCCGACTCAAGAGTTTGGACGGCCAAGAGCGTGAATTGACAATCGTTTGATATCAACAGGGACTCAATTCCTTGACGCCCACTCACGATGAAACTCTGGTCTGCCGCAAGTTGTTTGTATTTTTCGTTGGAGATAAGACCACGCTGCTTCAGATACAGCGCAACGTCGCCAACGGAGTAGGACGACGCGTCCGCTTTGCTTTGGAAATCGATGGCTTCGATATCGAAAGTTCCAACACTTGGACGACGAAGCCGCCCGCGAACCATCAACGAGAATAGCTTTTGGGATTGTTCCACAATCGAACGCTGTGGCGGCTGAAGTGCTTTTGCATCGAATAACTCAAGATCTCGGTACTCTGAAGGGAGATAAATCGTTCCAAAGTAATCAGCGGCTTTCTCGAGCAAACCTAGCTTATGCAAGGTAACCAGGGCGCTGATGTCGGCAACGACCGCATCAGTTCCTATCTTTGGTTCAATGGGCTCAAGGTGTCGCTCTCCGCTTTCGATTAGCTTCGAAAAGTATGCGTTCGATGCATAGGTAGAGAATTTTGCGCGGCCTGAAAGAGTACCCCACGGAATCAACCTTTGAGTTCGATAGGACCACGCCGACAGAACGGGCGTATGCTCTTGGAATGCATGCATCGTCCAGGGGGCTTGACCTCGCACCACCGATTCATCAATTCGCTCAAAATACTGTCTGCGACCATCCAAAAAATCGGAAATCTGTCCAAGATTCAACTCGTGCAGAGATTTTTCTTGCTCCGGCTTTCCATCCTCGATCAAACCGATCTGGCACATCGCGTTGTGCGCCTCAAGCTCATGGGCAGTCACGTATCCCAGGTGCATGTATCTGTGTAGGAAATCGACCTCGTTCCAGAATCGGTTTCGGACCGATTCCAAATCGAGCAGGGCGAACGCATCTTCAGCACGAGCTTGGGATTCGAGCAAGTCCGCGTGCAATAGAAACCCTCTGACGAAATCGGGATGGCCCCGTTCTAGCTCCTCAAGCATCGCGATCGCCTGATCCAACGCGTTCAAATTCCGGAGACAGACGGCAGCGTTCATTGCAAATTCGGGCTCATTCGGATTCTCTTGATACAGTCTCTTGTAAATCTGAGCCGCTCGTCGTATTCCATCGTCGGTACCACTTTCCCAAGCGATTTCGGCAAGCCTTCGTTCCGCGATCTTCCGTTCGCGTGGAAAGCGTGCGAGCCTTTCGAGAATCGAGATGGCGAATTCAATCTCTTTGGGCTCGATCTCCATTGCGATGGTCACAGCACGCCACATAGCGTCGGGGGAACTAGTGATTTCGCAAAGCTTCCTTAGATCCACAAGTGCAGACTTGAGATCTCCCCTTTGTTGCAAGACCTTTGCCCGGAGACCGAGCCAATCTGGATCATCCACCGCAGGGCGTTCGTTCAGAAGTCGCTCCGCGAGAGGCCAGTCTTTGTTGCGCATTGCCGAGATTGCCTCGGCCATTCGAAGAAAGTAGTGTTCGGATCCGAATACCTCGGCAAGAAGAGCGAAGGACCTGTCTCTTATCTCACCCGCCTCACGCTGATACAGCGTCAGGAGCACCGAGGCCAATCTAGATTCTTGGATATGATCAAGCTCCCTCTTCGGTAATGATTCAAGCTCACCGAGTGCCGTCAGGGGATCGTCAAGGTAGAAGGCAATGAGTTCACCTATCGACAGTGACACAACAGTCGATTTCGGCCAATCCTTTTTTAGTCGACGGACTAGGTCGACATCCGGCATTAGATGTCCTGCATGTACCAGTTGAGCAACACGCCTTGATATTGGACTTGCCGACGCCAACAATGTGGCGATGCGCGACGCTAACTCACTTTCACCCGTCGAGTGAGCGGCTTCAAATGCGATTTCTAGCGATCGTAGTTCGATCCCGTTTGAAACTTGCCCGGCCCCGAACACTTTCGAAACGATCGGGCTTAAAAGATTCTTGATTTGTGCCAATTGCTTTCGTTCTGCCGCTGTGGTGAGGTTAACGCGAATGCGGCCTTCTGGAAAATTCCTTCTGAAATACTCGTCTGCAACGCGCATCAGGCATCGAAAGTAGCGAATGGTAACTAGATTCGGATCTTCGGATCCCTTGATACCGCCGTATCGCATCGAATCGCAGATTCCTATTGCATCCGATAATCGCCCATGGTGAACGTAGATGGCAGCGGCCATCTCTGCCCAACGAACATGCAATTCCCGATGATGTACGAGTTCAAACGCCTCATCTATTTGGCCGCGCAGAAAAAGCAAACGTACTCGGTTGGCAAATGCCACCGGATGATCAATTGCCTTGAGTTCCTCTAGATCCTTACTATCGTCTCCGCGAATATGATCTATCAGAAGCCTTGTTGCGATCGTCAAAGCGTCCAGTTCGTCGTCGCGAACAGAGCGCTCTTGATCGGCTAGATCGAGTAAGTTTAAGGCGTCATCCAACCCTTGGTTTGGTATTCGGTTTTCCTCTGTATCCAGAAGCAATGCATTCGCAAGTCTCACATACAAACGCCTTCGCACCAAGGGAGATGCATGCAATCCTCCAGCGTTTATCCATTCGCAACCCTGCGAGTAGAGATCTACAACTTCGGTTGTATGCACACACAAAGTAGCCTCTTCCACTTGTTTTGCCAGATGGAAACCGACTCTATCGGCTAGGGCTAATACTGAGGATTGGTCGATGACTGCAACCGGTCCCATCGTATCATCGGAACTATAAGAATCTCTGAGAATTTGTAGCACCTCGGCGTAGTTGCTCTGCGAGAGTTCTTTAAATCGACCGATCTTTATATCATTGATTGCGGCTAACATGTCTGGAACTCGTTCCGCCATGTCCATCATGTCATTGATATCGGTGTTCTCGACGGGTGATTTGGCCATCGGATCGATTTCCCCCAAACGAGCCCTTTGTTCGATCGCTTTCTTTTTCCATTTTTCGGCAACGCTAATGCGTCCCTCTCTTGTTTGGATTAGTTGCTTTGCGTCGTCCAAGATGATTGGAATAATCACCTCTTGAAGTTCGTTGGGGTCATAAGCTTTGCGGCGAAACACTTTGAAAAGCTCGAATAAGATGCATGACTCGGAGTCGAGTAGATACTTCTCACTTATAACCGTAATGATCTTGTCACCTTTGGAGAGTCGTTTCATGAATTCACGAATCGAAACGCCAGAACTCAGTTCGTCTTTATCACGTTGAAATGGTATCCCTTCGGCCTTGAGCGTATCACAAAGAATCTCAACGGCGTTTTGGCGGTGCTCGCCACTTGGCGTTGAATCACCCCAGGCGTATGAAATAAAAACATTTGGGTATCGAGAAGCCCTTTTATTTATTTTGGAGATCTTATTGTTAATGTACTCGATATTGTTTTTAATCAAATCCTCCAAACCAGGCGCTAGGTCGATCGTGGACTCTAAAACAGACTCAAGTTCTGTCTTACACGTTTCGTCCTCGCCGATAAGAAGATGAAGGTGGGCGGACTGGAGACGCAGTCGTATAGCCTTGACCTCATCATGTGACTCAGACAAGACTGTTTTGATTCTTAGAAGCAAGGCTTTACAGACCGACTTTTCAGATAACGCCAATCTCAATTGATTGAGCTCAATGGCTAAATCCTCAATCTCCCCTAGTCGGAATCGGACCCATTCGCTGATCTTCGAGTGAAGAAACGCGAGATAGTTTGATTGCTCATCGTTCAGAAAGTCTGGAATACCGGGAGGCCATGGTTCGGTTGAAAAGAGTTCATTGGGAACACCGGATTTGAGAAAGGGCCCGTTTTTTTTGTCGTAAAACGACGCAAGCAACTCAGCAAGCAGGAGAATTCGCTTCGTGGTCACGCCACCCGCCTGTATGGCGAGCCAGACGTCAAGGAAACCATCGCGAATGCAATAGGAACGAGATCGTTTGTCGTCTGGACTGATCGCAAATTTTAATAGATTTGCGTCGACGAGTCGCTTAAGTAACGCCGAAGTATGGCGTTCGGACATTCCAAGTTTCGAAGAAATATTCGCAGGGGTCCTGGGCGTGGCATCTCGCATCGAAGCGATAGTCTCCATCACAGCACGCTCTTGCGGTGCCATTTCGGCCAAACTGGCTTGATACGTTGGGGAGATGCTGTCGACCAACCTCAGCAGGATCTCTCTGGCCGATTCAATTCTCTCACGAATGATGAGCTCACAAGTCATCACCATAAGTCGCGGATTCCCGTCGGTCATGTCGTGCAAGGCCATTACGCAATGCGACAAGTCCTTGACCGCTCTTGTGTTGTCCCCATCGAGTTCCCGGGTCCGATTGAGTAGCGTTACGGACTGCTCCTTGTCGAAGGGCCGAAGTGTTTGCGTGTCAAAGAAGTCGTAAAATGGTTGGGCTACGTCGGTCACTGCATCGAAGTGCATCGGCGCCGTTGCCATCAAAGAGCAACCATTCTTGTCCATGAAAAACTTACGAATGGCGCTGATTTGCAGATCCTGACGGATCTGTTTTGAGAATAGCTCGTTGAGGTTTTCGATCATGACAACGATGGTTCTTTTCTTTGCATCGTTGGTGCGACGGAGTACCGGGACAACCGAATCAACTACTTCATTTGAGTCCTGGATCTTCTCTAGCTTCGCTGAAAGCTCCTTCCAAAGCGGTTCCTCAGTGAGGTTTGTGGCCAATATCGAAACGAGTTGTTTGAGTAAATCTGCAAATGAAAGTATTCGCACCGACTCCTCCGGAAATCGTGCCACAACCAGTCGTGTCGCCAATCGAGGCTCTGTCGCAATTCGGTCTTCGATAACTGCCAGAAGGTGGGATTTACCGATCCCCCGAGGACCCAAGAAAAGAAAATGGTGCTTAGACTTCCTATCAGCCGCACTTCGCAGGTGCTCAAGCGTATCAAGCAAGATGGCATCACGGCCAACTGTCAGTTGCTCTCGTCGGAAACGCGACGACATGCTAGGTCGATAAATGCCGATTCGAGACTCACGCGTGCGATTATGCATAATACTTCTTCCACCATGCTTTCATCAGTCCACTCGCGAAGTCATAGCTCGCATCATCGATCTCGACGATATAAAAATCATTTTCGAGATCGCGCATGAGGTGATTGAATTGACGCCGTTTGTCCGGTTCGTTTAATTCAAAACCTCGATCGTCGAGGTGCGTAACGAACTCCCTCAAGAGCGCTCGGCGTGTGAGTCCGTTCGATGAACTCTGACTCAATTGACCAAGTATGGCATAAGCTGCGGACTGCTTGGGTTGTTTGTAGTGGAGTTTGATTCGAGAATGGTAATGCTGAAGTTTGTCTTGTGCTGCTTGGCTGCTAATCAATGCATCGAAAACCGCATCCACATCTTTGGTGGTAATCGTTTTAGGATTATTTCGCCACGAGCGAAAAATGTCCTGTGTCGCAAGCTGAAGAAACAGAGGTATGGGGCGCCCCAACCGCTTTGCTACTTTTCCAGGAACGTCCGTTTCAAAGGGAACCTCGCGCCCTTCGAGCATTCGCGTTACGAATTCGATGACTTGATCTTCGGTTAGTACGGGCAGAGTCTCGATCGCAATGTCGTTGATCGCGGCAACCTCACCGAGTTCATCGAGCGTGGAGGCTAGATTCACAGAACCGCCAATGAGCCATCGAACTCGATCTTGTGATGGGACAGGATTTTGGCGCTGCACTCGAAACCAAGCCAGAAAGTCTCTCACCAGCGCTTCATCGCGATCTCTCATTTCGAGAATCAGGTCTGGAAGTTCGTCAATGATCAATAGGACTGGATGTTGAGATTTTCGAATCGCGGCAAGTAGCGATTCACCGTGCTGCTTCCAGTTTTTCTCCCAATCAGGATCGGATTTGCGTAACGCGATCTTGAACCCCCCCGCACTCACCGAATCGACATTCTTGCGAACGAAATCCATTGCACTTTTGAGCATCCCGAAACCACTATGCGCTAGTTGCTCTGTCAGCTTCTGGTTTTGTTCGAAGAAGTTCTCTAAGATCGTCTGGAATAGCTGGGCGGGATGGGAGAGATCTTGGACGTTTTGGTACACCACCAAATACCCATTGCGCGGTTTACTGGCCAAATGGTTCATGACGCTAGTTTTTCCGGTCCGACGAGGCGCGGAAATCAAGACATGTTGCCGCCTCAGCGTTTCCCACACCTGGTCGATGAACGGATCCCTAAACCAAAGATCCGACGGCTCAACGGGCTCACCCGTGTAAAACTCCGCTCTTTTCATAGCTCTCCTCTCTAACGCAACGAAAAAGTTGTACAACACTATTGTTGCGTTAAGAGCGGGTAAAGTAAATCCACACCGGGTCATTAAATGGAAAAAGCCTCTTTTGCAGGGCATTGAGAAAGAACCAAGGTTTGCCCTTGAGTAGTTGCTAGCGAATTAGCTCTAGGCGATTTGGACACCTGGGATTGCTTGCTTCTCTGCAAATCTGCTCTATCCCAAATCGTTACAGCAATGCTCAGTCCATAGAAAACCTGGTTGGCCCTATCTGGTCCGCCCGGGATTGCCGTAGGTAATGTACAGTTGTTTGGGAAAGGAACCCCAAATGCAAGACGAAGAACTCTACTGCTGGGAATCTGGTAGAATGGTCCGAGAAAACTGATTTCCATGCGCATCGAAAACCACCATACGCTCCGTTCGATTCGACCGGATCCAGAAGCGGTTACTCTAAGAAGACCACTTGAAGAGCTTTTTTTCAAGGACACGGCGCATGCATGGCCTGATACTCGTACAATTGCAGAAATTCGCTCAACAAGCAATCGGTCCTGCACAGTGGCGCGAAGCGCTTGCCAAATCCAACCTAGGGAACACTGCCTACTCGGCGGCTTTGGCTTATGACGATTCCGATGCATTTGGTTTGGTCAATCTGGCGGCTCAAACCCTTGGCATTCCTCTGGATGAAGTTTTAGAGTCCTTCGGAAGATTCCTGGCAACGGAATTGATTCGACTCTACCAACGCGTCATCAAACCAGAATGGAAAACCCTCGATATCATCGAGAATACCGAAACATTTATCCATTCCGCAGTCCGGGCAAGTAGCCCGGGAGCCTCTCCCCCTGTACTCGATGCCATTCGAATCTCTAACGACGAACTTCAACTGCTGTACTCATCGGATCGTAAACTCTGCAAGCTCGCCATCGGCATCATCAAAGGACTCGCTGACCATTATCAGGAGGTGATCGAAATCCAAAAAGATTCTTGCATGCTATCAGGCGCTCCGTTTTGCGCGTTCCGACTGACCAATAATAATTCCAAGCAAGACACGCAAAAGGCCAATATGGCAAATACGGTTGCGTATGACCTCAATGCCACTCAATCCCCAACGAGCTTCACCCAGGAAAAGACGATCTCAGAGTCCTCCCAAAAGGGTTCCACAGAATGGAGAGATTTCCTCGATCCTCCAACATTCCAAGCGGATATCGGTAGCATCGGACATTATCGACTCCTCGCAAGACAAGGCGAAGGTGGCATGGGATGTGTTTTCCGCGCTATCGATACAAGGACCGAGAAAACAGTTGCCATCAAGGTTCTGCATCCCAAAGTTTCTAAGGATCCTACCGCGCGTACTCGCTTCCTAAGAGAATTACGAGCACTCCAAAAAATCCAAAGCGACCACGTGGTAGAAGTAAGAGATATAGGGCAGATCGGTCAACTCCCATACTTAGTTATGGAATTTCTTCAGGGAACCAATCTTCAGTTTTACCGATCTAGATTTCAAACCCTGCCAAGTCATGAAACCATCCGTATCGCAGTCGAAACGGTCAAGGGACTCTCTGCGATTCACGATGCTGGAATCATTCACAGAGACCTGAAACCTGAGAATCTGTGGATCGAGCGCCCCAGCCTGAACGTCAAAATCATCGATTTGGGACTGGCTCACGCCATGGCTGAAGAAATGCGTTTAACCCAGACTGGGACATTCATAGGAACCCCTGCCTTTATGTCTCCCGAACAAGCTTGCGGTGGTAGCATCGATCACCGTTCGGACTTTTTCAGCCTGGGTTGCGTCTTCTACGAACTTGCCACCAACACGCGGGCCTTCGATCGCGGCAATCTCATGGCCACTCTCTCGGCACTAGCTAACCAAACTCCGATATCCCCAAGTGAGATGAATCCTGACATCTCAAAAAACTTCTCAGATATAGTCATGAAAATGCTCGAAAAAAGCCCAGCCAACCGACCGAACTCCTGCCAGCAAATCCTTTCGAAATTATCACAATCGCCTGAGCAACGTGACTAACAAGTTCATCTCGCGATTCGCCAGTGGTAGGCTCAAGGACCGCGTTATAAATCACTCATCGAGATAGGATCATTCGAAATCCATTACCTGCTGAGCGTCCAGTAGTCGTCTGTGCAGCAATTCATAAGGGACCGATTGAACCGATTCCTTCCGATCGATCGCTAGACAAGCAATCTCCGAAGCGCTTTGACCAAGCACCATAAACACAGGCTCCATGCGGATACTACCATAAGCGATATGGCTTGCCGACATGCACACAGGTACAAGCAGATTATCACAATCACTGGATTTCGGACAAATGCTTCTCCTAGAGATCGGATAAGGCTTCGTCGGGATCTGCACATCCCCTTCATTGCGAGCAATTCCCTCTGAAGTGACGTATCTTTGGGTGTTGTGGCTGTCCATATTGTAAGCACCCATGCCCACACTATCGGAAACGACTTCGATCCGCTTGCAGTTCTTCTCGGACATCACATAGTCGGAAACCATCCGCCTGGCCTCCCGAACATACAATTGCCTTGGCCAATGTCCGTTATCGAGAAACTCATCCTTGGCCAATCCATTCTTCTGAAAAATCGCCCGAATGGACTCAGGTACTCTCGGATGGTTGGCTAGCGTCCACATCAAGCCCTTCTGGTACCGCTCGTGGTCCTGAATAATCTCCTCACGCTTGGAATAATCTGCGTCAGGATACGCATAGTTCTTTCCTAAATAGTCCGTACTGAATGCGAAGTTGTTATTCACATCGGTTTTTCGATTCGGCATCCAAATAGGAGCCCAAGGAACCCGCATGTCACCTGCTTCAAAGTTTCTCAGCAGGATCTCATAATTGAGCTCATCGTAGTCCGCCGGCTTTGGCCATGCGACCATGTTCTCTGGAACGTCCGTGGTACACATCCTGTAGTTGTAAGCTTGAACACGATGATCCCCATCTCCGTCAACGCCTTGTGGCATCGGTGTGATATTGGGCAAAAGACCGCTGTTTGAATCACCCGCGATCCGATACGGATCGACAGGCTTGACGAATTGATGGTGAATTGTCTTGGCGATCTGCATCCCATTGATGGTCTCTCCATAGGTCGCATTGGACTCGCGCCCTACGTGATAAGAAACCCCGGACTTGGCCATCAGATCCCCTTCATAACTTGCATCGATGTACATCTTGGCCCTGTAAACTCGGCCACTTTCCATTCGTATGGCTGAAATGCCCAGCCCGCTTTTAACCACTCCTCCGTTGAGCTCCAATCGCTCATTGAAAACCACTTGAACCGATGTCTCTTTGATCATCTGATCAAAAACCAAACTTGCGACATGCGGTTCAAAAGTCCACATCGAATCCTCGTTCTGAGAATTGACAGTCTTGCCCTTGAAGTACTTGTCCCGTGTCTCTTGGGTCCAGCGGTTGGGTTCTTGATAGTATTTGAATATCCTTCGGTAAAATTCCCGCGAAATACCACCAATGCATCGCTTGTTCCCGATGTCGGTGGCTCCTAATCCACCTGTGGTCATTCCGCCAAGGAAACCTGTCGGTTCAATCAGAACCACCGATTTACCAAGCCTTGCTGCGGTCACTGCAGATACCACCCCACCACTGGTCCCTCCATAGACGACGATGTCGGCACTGATCACTTTGCCGGATGATTCGATGCCAGGTTCTGAGGACCCCTTGGGCTCCTGCCCCAATCCAGAGGCTCCAAACGAAGCCAAGAAGCCAACCCAAATTCCCATCATGACCAAAGTTCTCGTCGACACAGTTCTAGTTGCCCCCCAAAATCCTATTGCAGTTCGAGTTCCTGTCATCTTGATTCAATCACCCCATATCGAATGGGGATCGAAAAGCATCGAAGCGATCATGCTCATCGCAACACAGCCTGCAAATGCAATCACGGCCGGTCCTACATGAAACTCAACGATCCCAGATAGTTTGACCAACATCACCAGAAAGGCCAAAAGCATCACATCAAGCATGCTCCATCGACCTGAAAATTCGATCATTCGATAAGCCCACGCACGATGGTGGTGCTCCAACCACCTCAGCAAGCACAGCTCCAGCAGAGTCACTAACTTCAAAATCGGCAGGACAATCGAGAAAGCGAATATAATGGTCGCGACGAACCAACTCCCTTGTGCGTAAAGCTCAACAATACCCCCAACGATACTGCTGCGGTAACGATGCCCAAGCTTTTCAATCTCCAAGATCGGTAAAAATATGGCTGCAGGAAAAAGCAAAAGTGCCGCTGTCGCTGCTGCTGCAGTCCTTTGACTAGACCGCTGACTGCGATGTGCAACCGAAATGGTTGTCCCGCATCGAGTGCACGCATGACCGATCGCATCGGATGGGGCATCCCCAATCCGATGGACTCTTCCACAGCAATGACATGCCTTGAGGGTCATCGACTAAGCCCCATCGGGATGCCGGTAAGCGACAAACTCATCCATCCCCCTTTTGGCCTGATCGTAATCGCTTTCCCGAACTACCACTTGCGCGTATCCGGCAGCATCAGGCCAACCCGTACTACCTCCAACCCCGGAATGAAATGCAGGAATCCCAAGTTCCTCCAAGTACCCGATCAGCAATCGCGCTTCGATGTCCGTCAAATAGTCTGTCAAAACAACAGGTCGGTTCGGGTCGTGTGTCATGAGCTTTCTCCGTCTGTATCAGATACCCCCGGATTGTACACCCTTTTGGAGGTCCACGGGTAAGTTAACCTCCGGAAATCCAACTCTGTCTAGGGTTGGGGATTTTCCTCGATTCCATTCTGAGCAACAATACAAGGATCTGTGCTAACCATACCAAAGGGATCCCGATGGCCGAAGAACCGATCCAATCCACCGATGCCAACGCTGATACCACAACAGGTCGCTATACCGTCGTTGCTCGCCGCTATCGACCGAAAACCTTCGAGGAACTCGTCGGCCAAGACACCGTAGCTCAAGGGCTATTGCGTGCCATCGAGACCAATCGTGTCGGCCATGCCTACCTGTTCACAGGTGCCCGTGGAGTCGGGAAAACAAGCACCGCTCGAATTTTCGCCAAAGCTCTTAACGCCTCCAACGATGGGACCGGTCGGTTCGACCCAAACTCGGAAGTCGCTCTAGCGATCGATTCCGGTGACGATATGGATGTCATCGAAATCGACGGTGCTAGCAACCGAGGGATCGATGAGATCCGACAACTGCGATCCAACGCGTCGATACGTCCCACCCAAGCGAAATACAAAATCTATATCATCGACGAAGTCCACATGCTGACCACGCAAGCCTTCAACGCGTTACTCAAAACGCTCGAAGAGCCACCGGCACACGTTAAATTCATCTTTTGTACGACGGACCCAGAGAAAATCCCAATCACGGTGTTGTCCCGATGCCAACGCTACGACTTCCCCCCTGTCAGCACTCATCAGATTCTTGATCGATTAAAATTCATTTGTGAAAGCGAAGGAACTCAAGCCGACGAAGAAGCCTTGAAAGTCATCGCCAGACGTGCAGCCGGTTCGATGCGCGATAGCCAATCGCTTCTCGAACAAATGCTCAGCTTCGGCGGGAAACACATCTCTGTCGCCGAAGTCCATGCGATGCTTGGAACCGCTGACGAAACCCGACTTGCCACGTTTGCTCAATGCATGGTAGCTCGGGATGCTGCCAAAGCGATCACGGAGCTTAACGATGCCATCGGAGACGGCGTCGATCCAGGACAATTGGCCGAACAATTTCTCGGCTATCTGCGCGATGTGATGACCGTGTCGATCGGAGCTCCTGCTGAATTGATGCGAACAGCGGACACCAACCGATTCGCAGAACTAAAGGGTATTGGACAAACCTGGGGTCTGACCACCCTGTTGTCCGCTATCCAACTACTCGACGAGACCATCGTCAAAATGAAACACAGTGTTCAGAGCCGAATCCTCCTGGAAGTCGCCTTGGTTCAGATCTGCACTCTAGCGGATCTACAAGCAATCGCCGATGTCGTACAAGGCATCTCGCAAAACCTCAGTCCCGCCGTAACTCCCAACCGACCGGCACTCTCGATACCCAATAAGCCGACCCATGACGATGAGTCCAAGCCTGAAGATCTAAAAAAAAAAGTCCCTCTAACCCCTAATCCAGTCAGCCAGGAATCGAATCTTCCAGGCGATATCTCCCAACCCGACAACCCAGATCCCCAGGTTGTTGCAGATAGCAATCCGATTCCAACACAAAGCGAAAATTCCGATCCACGCTCGCTCCTTGCAACCGCCGCCCTGGGGCTCGAAGGCCTTTCCAGGCAATTGGCAAGCCTACTACTCGAGGTGATTGTCCACCCGGAGAATCACTGGGAAGCTAGATTAGCCAAAGAAGCCCAAATGACCCTCTTAAAGTTTTCCAGTCCAGAAAATGTTCGCAGATTGACCGAAGGTCTCAAAAACTTGACCGGTCACGACCTAAAACTTAGTTTCGTCGTGACCGAAAAACCGATGCCCAACATCCCCGGAGCCGATACAGCCATCGAGCCAAAACCTTTGCATCAAGCGTCACAACCCCAACGCATCCGCGAAGCGATGGCAAATCCACTGATCAAGCAATTCATTGAGGTACTCGGCGGCGAAGTGACTAAGGTCGATGATCCATAATGAGTCCGAAAAACAGTGTATAATTAGACTTTTACCGTCTTACTTGTTTTGCGATTCCCATCATGCACCGATTCAATCACCTCGATCGACGTAGCTTCCTAGTCGCCTCAGGCAGCATGGTCGCCGGACTCCCTTGGGGATCCCCGAGAATCGCACACGCAGCCTCGAAACCATCCAACGCCTCGGGTGGACAAGCCAAATCGGTAATCCTGTTCTTTCTCTGCGGTGGATCGAGCCACATCGACACCTGGGATATGAAGCCCGATGCACCGATTGAATATCGTGGGCCCTTCCAAGCCATCCGCACCTCTGCTCCGGATATCCAACTCTGCGAACATTTACCAAAGCTTGCTCAACAAGCCCACCAGCTTGCGATCGTCCGATCCGTTGGTGCCACGGTCAATACCAATGACCACCACGCTGGGTACTATTACAATCTGACCGGACATGTCCCAGATCCAACGTTCCTATCTCTTGGAAACGACCGCCGCCCCTACGCCGACGATTGGCCTTCGATGGGCTGCGTTGTCGCAAAAAAAACTCCCTCGCGGTCGTCATTGCCAAATACAATCACGCTTCCTCATAAACCCAGCAAAGCACCCTACACGCGGCCGGGGCAGTTCGCCGCCCGTCTAGGGGTCGAGTTCGACCCCCTGTTTGTCGACGGTTCACATGATAAACCTTTGCAGTTCCAAGCCCCTTCACTAGCGCTAGCAGGTGGAACGTCGGCCCAGCAACTCCAATCGCGTAAAGAGCTTCTAGGGCGATTCAACCAAGCACGCCGTGAGCTGGACCGAGCCGCCAGTGATTCGAATTGGAAAAAGCATCAAGACCGAACCATGAATCTGCTCCTCTCTTCGAAGGCAACCCAAGCGTTCGATCTGTCGACCGAACCGGAAGCAACTCGAAACCTCTACGGGTCCAGTGTCAATGCGATGAGTTTGTTGCTCGCAAGACGCTTGGTAGAAGCCCAAGTTCCATTCATCACCGTCTTTTGGCGCGAGAATGAAGCGATCGCAGATGCCTGCAAGAGTGAAGGAGCATGGGATACTCATGGCAACAATTTTGAGTGCCTCAAAAAGCACCTGCTTCCTGAATTCGACCAAGCGTTCTCGGGCCTGCTGATAGACCTACAGCAACGAGGGCTCCTCGACCAGACTTTGGTCATGGTCACTAGTGAAATGGGACGCAAACCCAAAATTGGTGATCCTCGCTCCGGTGGAACCAGCGGAGCAGGTAGGGATCACTGGACACACTGCCAAAGCGTCCTGTTTGCAGGGGGCGGTATCCGTGGTGGGCAAACCTATGGCACCACAGACCGTTACGCAGAGTATCCTGCTGAAAATCCAGTCTCTCCTGCTGATATCGCCAAGACGGTTTATAAAGCGGTCGGGATCCATGACCTACAAGCTTCCGACACGCAAGGACGCCCCTACCATCTGCTCGAAGAAGGCCACGCGATCGATTCCTTGTTTGCTTAGAATACCCCATTGCAGACCGATCGCAGGGCTACCTCAGATGTCCTAGTTCCATGATTGTATTAGCAGATTTCCTCTCCTTTCCTTTAACGATCATCAAGGCCATTCCCATGGGTACAACCTCTCGAACCCACCCCGCAACGCTTTGGGCATTTCTAACTGGATGCATCGTTGGATTTGCACCTCAGCAGCAAGCTTGCTCTCAGGATATCCATTGGCAGGTTACCAAGGTTAGCAAGTTGTTTCATGGCGAAGGTGGCACGCTTGCGGATTTTGATGGCGACGGCGCTATGGATATCGCTGCTGGATATCAGATCTTTTTTGGCCCCGATTTCAAAGATTCGACTAAGCTTTCTGCAGCGAATCCTTACAACATCAACGGGTATTCGGAATACTTTTTCGGCTTCGATGCAGACATCGATTCCGATGGAGATACAGACATCCTGATCGTTGGATTCCCAGGTGCCGCTGCGCATTGGTACCGAAACCCAGGTAAATCCCAAGCTCGCGACGGAAATTGGGATCGTTTTACCGTCATGGATGTTGTCGACAATGAGTCCCCGATGCTTAAGGATATCGATGGCGACGCAAAGCCCGATCTGATCTGTTCTACAGCCGGGCAATATGGTTATGCGAAAATTGGTTCAGATCCGACTAAGCCATGGGAGTTTCACCCCGTCAGTGAACCTGGCCCTTATCAACGCTTCACCCACGGGATAGGAATCGGGGATGTTAACGATGACAAACACCAGGATTTACTTGCCAAAAACGGATGGTGGGAAAATCCCGGTTCTCCCGATCGCAACAAGCTTTGGATTTTCCATCCTTTTGAGTTTTCGGGTCCCGGAGGCGCACAAATGCATGCCGTTGATCTGGACGGTGATGGGAAAACCGAAGTTGTTACATCGCTTGCCGCTCATGCCTATGGACTCGCTGTCTTCAAAAAGAGCCCAGGTGACAAAGAGTACCGCTGGACGCGAATCGACATCATGACCGACAAACCAGAGTCGTCCCCGACCGGACTTGCGATATCCCAGCTTCATGCGATCGAGATCGCCGATATCGATGGCGATTCGACCCCGGATATCGTCACTGGGAAAAGGTTTTGGGCTCACAATGGGAACGATCCAGGTGAGAACGATCTACCTCTCTTGGTTTGGTTCAAACCCCAAAGCGTCTCGGGTGGCTTGAAGTTTCTGCCCAACATCATTCATGATGATAGCGGCGTAGGGACCCAAGTAACCGTCAAAGATTCCAATGGCGATGGCAAACTGGATGTGCTCTCGGTCAGCAAACGCGGAGTGCATCTGCTGACACAATCACAGGATGCAAACAAGCCTCACTCACTACATCCCCGCGATGCTCAAGATGCAGTCGCTTCCAAGTCGGTAGCAATACAAGACGACCGCGGAGGCTTTCGTCCCGCGTGGACCGAATCCGAAGCGATGAACTTAGATTTAGAAACCGGCTCGTCCCTCGATTGGCAAGCTCGTGGCGGGGCTTTTTTCAACCAGCCAATCCGCAACCCAACCGGTGCCGGGAACAAGGCGAATGTTCAGCAACAAGGCGAATACTGGATCGGTTCCTCCGAGATCGGTACCGACAATGCGATGGGGACAATGACAAGCCACCCTTTTGGCCTTCAACATCGATGGATATCTTACTTGGTCGGGGGCGGGCAATCCAAGGAGACTCGTGTCGAACTCCTGGACCATTCGTCCGGGCTAGTCCTGCATACCCAGCATGGCAACAATGATGATACCCTCACTCGGGTTATTATTGATGCGGCAAAGTGGCAAGGAAAAGCGATCCAAATTCGCCTCGTCGATGAAAGTCGAGAATCTTGGGGACACATTGCTTTCGACGACTTTCGTACCCACGACCAAGAACCAAAATAAGAGGGCTGACCTACCCTCGAAACATCGATTTGGAGTACAAGCAAAATGGTGCTAGAACCTGAAAATGGTTGGTCGCTACGGTGCACTTGAAAGTCGATTCTATGAACGAGCGAAAATCGGGTTGGGTTCGGTGGGATTGTCTTGTTGCTAAGCGATTTGGCTACTTCATGGCGATTTCGCTTTTGGCTTGGCCCCTCCTGACGGCGATTCCGGCTCTGGAAGCAGTATTAAGCAATGTCATGCTTCTGGATACGTATCCACAGCTGTTCTTCTTTACGTTCATCAATGTGATCGCGCTGTTCTTTGCGACAGCAATCCTTCGCGTCCTGTACAGTCGTTATCCAACCTATACCTGGTTGCATGCTTTGGTGGGCAACGGGAGTACTCAGTGGGGCAGGGCGCGAATATGGGGAATAACCATCCTCTCCGTCATTACGCCGATTCTATTGGCAACTCGCTTTGGAACCGAGTTTGAAGCTCCCAAAATAAGTCCCCTGAGCTCCTTTCCCATCCCTCTTCTAACCACACTAGCTGTTTCGTTCTCAGCCGTCACCGCCGTCGGCTTCCTATGGATGCTCGGTCGACTCAAGAGTTTTCTCGTAGGTAGCCAAAAGGAGGCGGAGAACTTCTTTCCATTTGAAGCGGTCCAAATCGAAGGGATTCCCGCAATCGCTGGTCTGATCGACAGGCTCGATCGTAAACTCAAACGTTGGAACTTCTCCTCCACCGATATCCAATTAGCTGTTTATTTGGGGTTGCTGGCTATCTTGCACAGAGGCCTTTTGCCTGTGATTGAAGCGGAACGCTATGTCGTTTCCTCAGCTCCCAGTGCCATTGTGCTCTTGCTGTGGCTCTCGGGAATGTTGCTCTCTGGAATGGCACACATACTGGACCGTTATCGTGTTCCTGTCATCGTAAGTTTAGCGGTGTTGCTGACGGTTGTCTTCGCTCTGGTTGGATCGACCCGTCCTTTCCGGTCGCTAACCAAAACGGATTTATCGGATACTTCCCAATCAACGGTCCGTTTGAATTTAGCGGATATAGAATCCAAACGGATCGAGGAACTCTCCGAGGATGATCTACCCTGGAATGCCGTCGTCAAGCGTATGCAACAGCTTGGCGATCCTGGTCCCAAAGGAAAAACACTGGTGATTGTTACCTGTCCGGGTGGAGGCATTCATGCTGCTGCCTGGGCCGCATGTGTCCTCGACCGACTGTGCGAGGAGTACGAAGGTTTCCAAGAGTCGCTTTGTGTAATCAGCGGGGTTTCCGGAGGTAGTGTTGGAACGCTGATGTTCGTTGGCAGCCGATACGAACATAGTTTGATAGGCCAAGTGACTGCTAAAGCCACAACGCCGTCTCGTCAGGAGATTATTGGAATGCTGGAGTCTCAAAGTCCGGCATTGGAATTGTCGACGCGATCTTCCTTGGAAGCGATCTCCTTTGGAGCGACGGTCGATGATCTATATGGCTTATTCGGCTTGCCTCGAATCGACCGTGGAGAGCGGCTGGAAAGAGATTTTGCTGGGCGCTTACCCGAGGCCTTGCAAAACAAAACCCTCCGCGATTGGGGTGAAAAAGCCCTTGATGGAAGAGTTCCCATCGTCGTGTTCAACGCTACCGATGCCATCACAGGCCGCCGGGTACTCTTCGACTCGGTACCGACGCCTACTCCAACCTGGGAGCCCACTAGGAACCGTAAAGCTCGACCACTGAACTATCGGGATCTGCTTGGGGATTCATCGAGCTCCAAAGATGTATTGCCAGCGACTGCAGCGAGAATCTCCGCGACGTTTCCTTATGTTTCACCCTTCACCAAGCCAGATTCTCCCTCTCGAGTGGGCGATCGAGTCGCGCTGTGCGATGGTGGCTATGTCGATAACGAAGGCATCGTCACGGCCGTCACCTGGATCGATCACTTGCTTGGTTACTGGTTGAAAGAATCGAATAAGCGAACTAGGACGTTTGATCGCATACTCTTGTTACGAATCGAGCCAGCATTATCGATTGATGACCAGTACGCGCAGGATTCAAACGACCCATTATCTTATGTCCGATGGCTTATCGGACCGCTCGAAGCGATGATGAATGTTCGGTCTACATCGCAGCTTGAGCGTGGTCACCTCGAGGCCGATCTGGTCGAAATCTACTTGGACGCATCCTCTGAAAATCAATCTAAAGAAGGATCGCATCGAAAGGACAGTGAGCTGGAGAAACGTAGGTCACAACGCAAGGCAAAGTTCACGCAGGAGCAAGCAGCCCAAGACAGCTCGCTCTCCCGTTCTAGTCCCCAACAATCCATGCGAGAATTGAAAAAGCGATGGGAAAATGAGCTAGATGAAATGGTAAAACTGGCCAAGGATCCAAACCAAGCGCGTACAACAAAGCAAAGCCGCGAAGACCAAAGGGTTGTCGTCGGCGATGATCCAAGTAGTGTTCCAGTAGTCGTCGAATCGATACGATTTCGAGATGCTGGTCAGTCGATTCCTTTAAGCTGGAAGCTCAGTAAGCGTCAGAAGCTATGGTACCTGCTGTCGTGGCAGAGGCTCGATGAACTCAATCCCAACCTAAGACGCACGCTCAGCAAGTACTTCACACCAAAGTAAAGTGACTTGCAAAGCAGCTAATTGAAATTCCTAGCCCTATGACACAACGGGCCGGTAGTATTTTACAGCGTGACATGGCATCTTCAACTGTTGGCGCAGGACCGATCCACGACGCGTTTTGAAAACGGGGAAATGGTTGAAAATCGTCCGACCTGGAAACAAATTAGCGGTGTGTTCGCCGTCTTTTCCTGAGATCGTCTTGGTCATCCAACAGGAACTCTTGATCCAATGTCGGAGTGTATTCGCCTTCCCCTTGCATTGGATCTCTAAATACTTGGTTCAGATGGTTGATTGCTGTCAAAGCATCCAGTGGATTGAGAATTCCATCGTTGTTCACGTCTATGTATGGACGCGTCGGGATACCACTACCGACCAAGATCCCTCCCCCTCGGAGATTGATCGTATTGATGACGATGACTGCATCAACACCATTGACCAGGCCATCATGGTTGACATCGTAGGGGGTATTCGGATTGGTCCATGGGGATATGTTCCTGAAGAATGAGAAATCTAGTCGCGTTGGCGATTGACTGTTGCTAGAAACCGAGGCTAGACCGTCAGGACGACCCTGTATTTGGATACCTTCACCGCTGCTGGAAGCGGCAACCTGATAGTTACCAACAGGTAGATTGGAGAAACTGTATCCACCCAGCGCGTCGGTGGTGGTAACTGCCGCGAATCCCGAAGTGACCTTGAGGATTCGAATCGCTTGATCGTCCATCGCATAGGCAACCGCATAAGCGATGGGGCTTGAGGTCTCAACCGAAATCGTATCACTGGTATTTGGATCTAGGGGACTCGATTCTGTTCTTTCGAGGATGACACCGTCAGAGCGGTAGGCATCAACACGGACTCTCGTGCCTGGTGTAACCGCATTGACAATCAGTTCGACACGTCGAGTGCCTCCGGGGAAACCGATTTTGAGCATCGAGTTCTTGCCACTGAAATAAGTTGGCGTGGTTGGAGCAGTGATACGAAAAGGATGGAATACCACCGTTCCGCTTTGAGAGTCCCGCTGCACTCCAACACGTCCATCGGCATCGGGTCCAACAGAGGTAAAACTCATGCCGTTTTGAATCGACGCAATAGGCCCTAAAGCCAAGTCGCTTGCCTGGACGGTGGTCTGACCAACAGGTGGAGTACCTGGCAAAGCCTGGATGGTAATCGTCTGCCCTGCGATGCCACTTTCCAACTTTCCCCAAAGACCATCGCGATCCAGATCGTTCCATGCGAATCCGTGCACACCCGAGTTTACGGAACGGCTTGTCGCCGGTCCAATCGATGCTCGAAAAGTCTGGCTCGTGATTCCATGATTGCTTATGGCCCTGTACTCCAACACCTTACCTATGTCCTTGGGATCTACATCGATGGTGATGTCGACGGAAACTGCCGAGGAGTTTGGGAGTGACCTAGTGGTCCACTCTCCTCCTTCCAGACGCGTCTCCAGGCGTAGGATCCGATCGATCGAAATGCTCGATTGATTCCCTGAGGAATTTTGGTTCGGAAGAGTCCCAACGCTGGCGGATCCGACCCAACGAAAACGCCCTGAAAATGGATCATATTGGCCGGTAACGTCAAGCCTCATCGGTACATCTAGAACATCAAATATGCCGTCGCGATCGCTATCTTGCCAACCCACAAGTGCCAAGGTTGATTTGGGACTGGTTCGATTCACGAAAGCTCTTTCAAGTGCAGTGCCCTCTGCCATGATGCTATCTTGCTGGAAGAAAGTCGGATCAGGGTTCGCGACGATCGAATTGGTGTTCTGTGTGTTGTAGTAACCCCGCTGCCGATAATAACTGGCCCCGCCGGTATATTCGTCCAGGGCCCAAAACATATGGCCGGTCTCATGCGCAAAAGTCGAAGCTGGCCGCGTCGATGGAACGACTTGGAACAAGCCTCCAGCGAAAGAGAATGCACCGCGAAATGTTCCCCCTAAAGCAAATTGGCCATCGTAGTCGTTTTGGGAGTTAACCACAAAAATGGTGAAAGCCCAGTCTGTTTTGAGCTTCAATCGCTGGGATTGATTGAATGCCCGCATATTGTCATCCAAGAGTGGCTTGGTCCCAAATCCCTGAGAAACCAGAAAGTCATTCACCCATAGACTAAAATCATCCGAGGTTCTTTGAATAGGTTCGTAGGGGGTTGAGAAGGCACTATCCACAAATTTCCGATCCAATACGAAATCCAGCGTGTGCTTGTCGGTAACCTTAGCAAGTGACTCTCGCCACCAATCTAGCCCCTCTTCAATATTTTTAAGCACTTCCTGACGATGCGTTGGACTCCAATTCTCTGTACTTGGATCCACAATTCCGTTGCTTTCAAGCAACACAACCGTGACGGCGACACGACCCAACATGTATTCGGCCGTGTCTTCTGGACCGGCACCCAAGGGCAACACCGCAAATAGTGTCCGCTGCTCTAAGATCTCGATCGACAATGGTCGCATGGGCGCTAAAGAACCGATAGGTGGAATACGACAGTAACTAGTAAGAAAAAAATCCCTGGACAATCGAAACCTCTCGATCGTACATCTGGTGAAAACAAAAAGGTGGCGTCTTGCGACACCACCTTTCCACCCCTAATCTCGTATCGGATTCATTGAATCAACGTTGTCTTTTTCAAGATCGAACGGTGAGCAATTTTCTTCTTGCACGCCATGCGACGCTACCGACCCCAAAAACTGCTAACAACATCGATCCTGGCTCTGGGACTGCCGTGATCGAATAGGACACAGGGCCCGAAGCGGTACTGGTGATCGAATTGAACCCGTTATCAATCGAAGCCAACTCCGAGAGACTCATCGAATAAGTACCAACGTCAGCACCCACGGTCGTCATCACGACTTGGGCAAGCAACGTATTGCTTGTCCCCACCGTCAGAGGTTGGTTTGCAATCGTTGAATAGAGAACTTGTCCCAACGGACCGTTGTCGAAAGTTCCTCGAATGAAACCTTGAGGATTGCTCGAATCAGGCATCAACACATTGACCCCCGATGCAAACAAACCACCCTTGCCATCCAAACGGCTTAGGGTAAGCGTAAAGTCGCATCCAAGAAACGACTGGTTGGCAACAGTAGACCTAATGAAAACATCAAAAACTCCCGCATTGGCTACGCCTTGAAGCAGTGGGCCGTTACCAGCGGGTGAGTTTTGGGCAATTGAAAAAACAAGATCAGCCTTGCATGCATTCGGATAAACCATGCTGCAAAATGTCAGGATCAAAAAAGCCAGCGATACGTTCTTCACGAAAAATCTCCTCGGTTGTCGTTCGTTGTCTAAAACGATAGATGTCTGCTATGGATTGTAATTGACAAATTCCCTCGAGACTGGTCCTGGCTCAAAACAGGACCAATCTTCATACTTCCTACACGCACCCTTCACTAAGCTTTCCAAACCGGGCTCAATGACTCGTTGAGTTCGCTGAAAGCCCGATCGATCGCTCCTAGATTCGGATCGTTTTCCTCCTCATCCTTCTTTTCAATATCGTTCATCGGTGCCGGGATCATCAGGGGAGCGGCAGTTTGCTCGGCGGGTAACCAAGCGATCGCTGGTTCGTTGTAGATCCGCCCGGTCCAACGCGGTGCGATCAACAATGAACTGCCAAAGGTATCCTGAGGACCGCTTTGGGTTGGACTCGGAGCAACCATCGAGAATCTTCCGTACCCTTCCCCTTCGCTGCCACTGCCCGCCGCAGGGATCGTGATGTTCCTGAGACTCAGCAAGCCAACGTCGGTTCTAAAAGCCAAAATATCGCTCACTTGGATCAAACCATTTTTGTTGATGTCCAAGATGCTCGACACGTTCGCAGTACTGCCGACCTCAGGTCGTATCTTCAGCACATCCGCGACTTGAACGATGTAGGATCCACTGCTAAGGGTTCCAGTCGTTTCCCCTAGCAAATGACCAAGATAATAAACCTGCGGACTTCGCAAACCGGTGTTGGCGTTATCCAAAAGCTTGATCTGCAACCAACGGTTAACGATCGCTCCATCGGGCCATTCGATACGAACTCTTGCTGGAGTCGAGCTTGTACCTGGGGTCACGACGATGTCGCTCGGAGCAGGGGCTGCAGCCCAACTGCTCGGTGGATTTGCAGCCTCGTTGAAGGAGCCCAAGGGGCTCATTCGAAACGCGATATCCGAAGCGGTCAAAGTGGTTGCAGCCAGACCAGCTACATCAAAGACCAATCCATTGATACCTCGGGTGTTGTTGATGAGGTTGTCAAACGTCAGTTCCCTGGCTCCAGCTCCGCTCTTGGCTAAGGACTTGCTGTTGTCTAAGGCTGCATCAACCCCGGATCCATCAAATGAGGATCGAAGATAATAGACCTTGGAATTTACAACCGTGACCAAAGCGTCGATGGTGAATGTAATTGCAGATGAACCTCCATCCTCGTCTGTGCCGGTGATGGTTACAGTTTGATTGTTGATCGCTGCTGTCGTGGGAAGCGACCAGTTCCAAGTCCCATCGGAATTCTTGGTCACGGTACCGATGGAAGCCGTCAGCGTCACCGTGTCAGCAGCAACATCCGTCCAAGTCCCAGTGTTGGTCAGAGTTGACAGAACCGCTCCAGAAACCCCAGTAGCAGTCACGGTCAATTGTGGAGCCCGATTGGTTACTGCATAGGTGAAGCTCACCGATGAGAAACCACCTCGAGTATCCACCGCACTGATTGTCACATTGGTAGAAGGGGTGTCATCCAAGCCGTCGATCGACCATGCCCATGTTCCGTTGTCATTCTTGGTTACCGTCCCGACGCTAGCCGTAAGTGTCACCACATCTCCAACATCCGCATCGGACCAAGTGCCTGAATTGGTAATGGATGTTCCTTCGTTGCCCGTCACCGATGCGTTGGCTACGGTAAGCACGGGCGATACGTTTTGAACCACACGTCCGGGCGCTCCGATATCAGTCGTGCTGAAAACACTACCGGTGGGTCTTCGGCCACCGTCGACCCCTACCCGCGCCGAACGCCAATTGGTCCCGACGTTGTTATCGGTCGCTGGGTCGAACAAGTAGAGACTGGATCCATTACTGTAGGCTGGCCAAAGTGTGCCATCTTCAGCAAAGTTTACTGTGTTCAGCACATTGAGCGAAGCGTCCAAGAGCGTGAGGATTTCGTTGGTGTCCGTAGGTGCATTGAAAAGTCCACCTCGGGATTTATTCGAACCGTCATCCTCCATGGACCAATCCACTCCGAACACCTTGGCCGATGTAGGAACTCCCCAGTCGGCTCGGAACGTAGCTTCGGAGATTAGCCCAAAGAAGCGGTTGTACAAAACAGCGATCTCGCCAGGAGCCAACGTTGAGCCACTTGCGATTGCGCCCCAATTCTGTTTGTCCTCATCGTCGAGCCTCCAACCACTGAGATCTGCGGTCGTTGTCCCTCGGTTAATCACCTCTATCCATTCAGTGCTCTGCTCGGCACCCGCTGGATCGTACATGATCTCGCTGATGATAACACTTCCGGTCTCATCGTCGGTCACATTGCTAGCCGCCTCACCAGCCACAAAAGATGTCGCCGTGGCGCTGAATTTAACGGGTCGTGTTGCATTGAAAACACTGTTGTCCAGCAAGGTAATGACAAAGTCAACGGACGCTTGTCCGTCTGGAATAGTTACCGTCTCAGGCACCGTGGCCACGGCAATGTCAGAGCTGCTTAAGGTCACAACCACTGCACCGGTCGTTCCAAGGTTTCGAGATACTGTTCCCACTGCAGTACCCGCATTTTCAGCAACCGTAGCTGGTGCTACGACAGTTAGCGTGGAAGCATCCGCAGTTGTAAAGTTTGCAAGGGTCGGATCGATCAGCCCAGGGAATGGCAAGCCGATCGTGCTTCCAGTGACCAAGATGTTGTCGATCGCCCACCACCAGTCGTTCGTGCCAGTATTGATGAAACGGAACTTCATCGAGCCAGTGTCTGGGTTCGGTACGTTCACCACCCGACGCTCATCGACATTGGGGGCAGTGGCCGATCCAAGAGTGTTGCTAGTATTGAGCGTCAGAAGATTCGTCCAGGTCGTTCCGTCATCGTAACTTACATCAAGGAAGCCTTGCATGTTGTCCGGAACGTGGTCCACAAATGACGATCCGCTCTCAGGACGGAAGCTTGAGTCGAATTCAAGTACCACCGTGTTGGGTTGGACAGAATCCAAGTCGACAGCAATGGTCGTCACACCACTGTTGAAGTTGTCGTTCTCGCGAGCATAATCCTGCCATTCATCGGTCTCGGCTACTGCAATGGTACCAGTACCCCGAGTGAAGTTAGCCCTTGATTGACCACCCTGAGTCGTCCAGAAACTCTTGTCGGCAAAAGTCCAACCTGTCCACTCTGGTGCTCCGCCCCGGGCCATATTGCTGTTATCTACAGCCCAGCCTAGCGGAGGCGTCGGTGTAAAATCTTGACCGTTTGGAGTCAGTCCTACTTGCTCCAAGACCGCAGGCTTAAGCGGCAGTAGTTCAAAGTCCTGAGTAAGCAGCGTTGTGCCAACAGATAGCGTTTGCAACGTGCTGATCACCGCTCCACGGTCGATTCGAATCGAGAAATCTTTCAGTCTTGTCAGGTTGACTGCTGGATCGATGGTCATGGTGTCGCCAGCAATCGTTACCAGCGGAGAATTCACATCGATGCTGATCTCGGCCTTGCCAGTTTCGGAACGGATCAAGTAGATCGTGCCATTCCCCTTGCGTATCCCTTGGTCGAACTTGACCACAATATTGGTATCCACGGAAATGTCGGTTGCGTTATCTGCCGGAGTTATCGAAACGATTTTCGGAAAATCGTCGTCTTGAACTATGATGGATGCTGGCACACTGAAGTAATCTACGGCCGTTGCAGTGATGACTGCGGTTTGTGGGCCATCCGGATCGGTGTCATCTACTCCGGTGATGGTAAAGCTGACCGAGGATTGCCCGTTGGGGATCGTCACCGTCTGTGGGACTGTAGCCTCGGAGGTATCACTGCTCGAAAGCGACACAACCAGATCACCATCGGTGCTAAGATTTCGAGTGACAGTACCCGTTGCGGTTCCCCCATTTTCGTTGATCGAGGCGCGATCAATCGTCACGGTGAGGGTTGGAGCCTCCGCAGTCCTGATATTCCAAACCGTTGGGTCTTCGATCCCAGCGAATGGAATACCAGCCTTTTCACCCCTAATGACCATATTGTCAAGTGCCCACCACCAGTTGTTCTCGCCCTCTCGATACGCAAATCGAAACTTCATGAGCCCGCTTGCGGGGCTTTGCAATGGGGCATCTACTGTCGCACCCCCTATCTTCTCACCGGGAGTATTCGAACTACCAACAATAATCCTGTTGTTTCTGGCTTCGTTGGTATTGTTGGCATCACCAAAGAACAGCAGTGGGCTCCAACTTCCTCCATCATTGTATGACACTTCGACGGTTCCGTACTGGGGAAGCTCGGGATAGAAACTCGAGTCAAACTCCAAGACCACCGAACCAGGGGTAATGCCGGTCAAATCGATCGCCGGTGTTTCTAGAAACGTATTCATCCGTCCGGCATCATGAGGGGTATCATCCCAAGCGTCCGAATCGGCGACAGCCACGGTACCCATTCCAAACGTGAATCGGCTCCGACTTTGGTCCCCCTCGGTGGCGATCCAGGAACTCTTATCCATGAAAACCCAGCCATGGAAGTCGGAATTGCTTGCGGGCATCAAACTATTGTCGACACGGTAACCCAAAGGTGCAACTTTGGTGAAGTCGGTTCCATCTCCGTTGGGTTCGGTGGTGAATGGATTGAGCTTCAGGAAATCAAAAGACTGCTTGTGCAAAATCACGTTGGATGTCAAGTCGGAGGATGTGTCGAGAATCGCTCCATCATCGATCAAGATGTAATAATCGTTCAATCCAAAAAGATTGATCGAGGGATCAAAGGTGACGGTAGCATCGGACACGGTAACCGCACTGCTGGTGATATCGATCTGCTCTGCTGCAAAATTCGTCGCTGCATCAACGATGTAAATCGATCCAGTTCCCTTTTTCACGTTGGTATTAAAAGTGATCGCGAAATTGGACTTGTAGTTTACATCCGTGGCATTGTCCGGCGGTGTGAGCGAAACAATCTTTGGCCCTTCGTCATCGGTGACGCGAATGACCGCAGAGGACGAAGCGTAGACAGCCGACGTTGCAGTGATGGTGACCGACTGAGTTCGGTCGCTAAGCGCATCGTCTACGGCAGTGATCGTAAAAGTTACCGAAGACTGTCCATCAGGAATCGTTACCGTTGCCGGTACAGTAGCCTCCGATGTGTCGCTGCTAGAAAGGGTGACCACCACATCTCCGGTGGGCAAGTTGTTGCGACTGATCGTGCCCGTCGCAGTCCCACCATTTTCGCTCATGGCTTGCCGGTCAATCGTAAGGGTCAGCTTCGGCGATTCTGGTGTTGCGAAATTCCAAAATGTTGGATCCGAAAGTCCTGCAAACGGGACCCCGGTGATGTTGCCAGTTACCAAGAGGTCATCCAAAGCCCACCACCAGTCGTTGCCGCCTTCAGTGTAGAAACTGAAAAGGACCGTGCCGCTGCTGGGATTGTTCACCGAACCAATCGCCGTACCGCCACCGGTAGTCGATCCGGTCACAAGTCGCTCACTGATATTTCGCTTCGCAAATGGTGCATCGTTGTCGGTGTTCGAGGGATTAAGCTCTAGCAGTTGTGTCCAATTGGTCCCACCGTCGTAGCTAACAGATAATCGACCTATTTGGCTATCCTCAGGGCGGAAACTGGAATCGAATTCCAGCTTAACCGAGTTCTCTGCAACTCCGCTGAGATTCACAGCCTTGGTTATCAACGTGCTTTGGAACGGCCTTACGGCTCCAGGACCATCGTCGTACTCGTCGGAATCACCGATGGCCAGCGTACCATTGCCCAACACAAATTGATCGCGACCTTGATTGTCTGCTCCGATCCAGAAGTCCTTGCGAGCGAAAGTCCAACCGCGCCACTCCGCTGCTCCTACCCCTTCCATGTTGGGGTTATCCAGACGAGATTGAAATCCTAGTGGAGGGGTTGGCGTCCAGTCGCTTCCCGTCCCGTTGGCTTCAAACACCTTTGGACCCAAAGGCATAAAATCAAAGGACTGAGTCAGAAGCGTGGCGTTGGAGGTCGGAGTACTGGACTTGTCGATGAAGGTCCCGCTGTCAATGTGCACAAAATAAGTATTATCCAACTGAAGATCGATCGGAAGATCTACAGTGACCACTGCCCCATCGATCGTAACGCTAGGCGAATTGACATCGACAGCAACACCGGTGGTTCCTGTTCCTTGACGAACGACATAAATGTTGCCCTGCCCCTTGTTGACCGGCTCATTGAACGTGAATACAAGGTTGCTATCCAATGCCACGTTGGTCGACCCATCCAATGGGCTCACGCTCAAAATACTCAGGGCCATCAACTCACGGTTTTCAAGCTGCTCAAGCAATTGCTTCCTAAACCTGTTTTGAGCAACCGATCGCCTGATGGACGACTTCCTGAAAGAGTTAGACAAGTTCTCGGCTAACCTACGCCATACGTTTGGTCTTCGATGATTCATGAATGGGCCCTTGGATGCAAATAACGAGAGGTGCGAGTTAAGTTGGTCAAATCGACCTTGCGGATTATGCCGCCTGATCATGAAGCAATGTGGCAGATTCATTGCAGATTCGGTTAAGGGGACGTTAATCTTCAAGGTCCGATTGTTATGCGGACCTAGGACCGCAGATGAACCTGAGCATTAAAAGCGACCACAACTCGCTGCTGATCACCGAAATAGGGAAGGCCACTGTGAAGAAGATGCGAAGGAAACATTAAGAGCAATCCATTCTCAAGGGGCGGATCGTAATGTGGGTGCATGAAACGATTCCCTGCGTCCTTGTAGGATCCTCCTGCCGATATCGGGCAGTAAAAGCGGCTTCCCCCATTGGGTGCTCCTACGGCGTTGGCATGGCACTGACCAATATCGACATAAAATATCCCGCACCAACTGCAGCCGTGATGCCAGTGAGCATCGTGAAATCCCCCTGATGTGGTTACATGATACCAACTATCGACGAAGTTCACGGAAAGTTGGCTCGGTGTAATCTGTTGGGAGTGAGCCACCGATACTGCAAGCTTCAATGAAGATTCAATGAAGCGAACCAAATCGGGGATCCCTTCACGATCCGATTTGAACAGATCAAATTGGCTCTCGTACAATCCATCAGCCGATTTGGCGGTCAAAGCGATTTGGCTATCAATCGGCTGAGTCTGTTGGCCTTTTAGATCGAGTATGGATCGTAAAATTCGATCTCCGTAGATGCTAAACTCCGACCAGACTTGGAAAAATAACATCGATGGCCATAGTTGTAGCCCACGCAATTGATTTTTTGATTGCATCTCTTTTCCCCCGGGATTAGGAATGGATTCAACGGATCTCAGGTTTTGACTATCGCTTTTAAGATTGATCTAGCAACCCGATGAAAGACTGATGAAGTCGGAGAAAAACATGACTCCCGGATCAGACAAACGTTCGCTCGATGTTTCCCAGGTCTTTCCTACCCTGTTTGGAAGGATGCTTGTGAAAGATGCATCAAAATGGAACGCATTGCTTGAAAGTCGTATCTTGACGCGCCAATCAACTACCCCAAGCGAGGATTACGCCAACTCGGGGGGATGGCATTCTCCTGCCGACCTGCTCGAAGCAAGCGGAGAAGACATCGATTGGTTGCGAGGGGTAATCGCCGAAGGAGTCAACGGAATGGTTCAAGCGACGATGCAATTGCCAGAAGTTAGCTCCAGACGAACCAAACCCTCGGGAGCTTTTCACGTTGTTGCTTGGGCCAACATTTCAAAACTCGGAAACTACCACCGGATGCACAATCACCCCGGAAGCGCCTGGTCAGGCTGCTATTACGTCCGCGCTCATTCCGAGGGCCAGTCAACGGCCGGGGCACTAGAGTTGTATGACCCGCGCCCTTTTACGGAAATGACTGATGTGCCAGGTACTCCCTACGGTCAAAGGCTACTGGTCAGGCCTGAACCTGGGTTGCTAGTTCTGTTCCCCGGCTGGATGTACCATTTTGTCCATCCTGTCACTTCGACAGAACCTCGTATTTCAATCGCATTTAACGCACTCTGGAAACGCACATGAGCCAAGTCCCGGGGGAACATGATCCCCAAATTGTCCAGCTCAGGGAGATGCTCCAGGCAAGCCCTTTGCTGCTCCCTTGGTCCTGGGACCGCAGTTCCCATCAAATCGAGTTCGTGGGCGTGTCCGAACCAGAGTACGCTCAAGCTAGTTTTCTCGACGAGCGATTGCTCTCGGATAAGCATCTGCGCGGCACGGTGCCTCATGCCTTGATCGCCGATGTCCAACCGTCCAAGCTTTCCTACACCGGTTTGCCACAATGCGATTTTATCTTCCATATATCCCACTGCGGCTCGACGTTGCTTTCCCGATTACTCGGACTTCACCCACACTGCTTCGCGATTCGGGAGCCAAAGATCCTACGAAACTTTGATTCCCGATCCTCTTCCGAAGTCCTCTGGCTTTTCGGTCTCTTATCTAGAACATTCTCGCACGAACAAAAATCGCTTATCAAAGCGACGAGTTTCACAAGTCAATTCGCACACGATTGGCTGAGCATTCTTCAGGATTCCAAAGCCATTCTGCTATCGATGCCCCTTGAGCCGTTCCTAGCAGCAGTGCTCGATGGCTCGACGATCGATATAGAAATGAGCAAGCATTCGCGTTGGACGCGACTAAATGAAATGAATTGCAGTCTTCCGGGGGAACTAGAGTCACTGAGTATCGGACAATGCGCAGCGATGAGCTGGCTTTGTGAATCAATGACACTGCATCATCTCGTTTTAGGCCACGAGTCAAGGACGCTCTGTATCGATTTCGATAGCCTCATGAACTCGCCCGAACCAACACTCGATCGATGTGCCGAGTTTCTAGGATATCCAAGGCCATACCCCACTTGGGACAAAAACCCACTTTGGCAACACTACGCAAAGAAACCAGGGGTCGCTTACAACGCAAAAACCCGCACCGAGTTGCTCGAGGCTTCTAGGCAAAAGAATGGGGTTGAAATCCAGCAGGGAATCCGATGGGTGTCGAACCTCAAGGATCCGAATATAAGATATTTGCTAAATCAATAGTCGATCGCGATTGCCGAGTCTGATGGATTCTTATTTTTTGAATACAATCTGATCAAACAGCGCGCCATCCAAGTCGTAAGCCTTCAATTCAAGGGTGCCCCCGTTGATGCTGACATACACGAAATGGTGCCCGCGTTTGACGTTGTTCTGAAATCCAGGTCGAATAGGACCGGCTTGCTCAAGTCCTCCTCCTCCACCCCCAGTGATCATGTACACCGGGGCATCCTGCTGAACTACCTTTCCTGACCGAATCGGCCAAGTCCGCTCATAGGAGTGGATGTGTCCATTCCAGACGATATCCACCCCATATTGGTCGAAAAGTTCGCACAAAGGGCGAATTCTTAAGTCCCCCCAAGTGCTCTTGCCCTTCCAAAGGTTGCCGTAATCATCCTCGTCGGAAGAGTACGAAGGATGATGGTAACTGACAAATGTCCACAATATCTGGGACTCGCCGGCCTCCTTTCGTCGTCGAAGATCCTTCAATTCTTTTTCAAGCCATACATATTGCTCACTCTCCGGATCCACCTTCTTGTTCGAGTCGATCATAAAAAACTTAGAATTGCCATACTCGAAACTGTAGTAGTATTCAGGTGGAGGTAACTCCATGTACCGATAATAATGATCAGCGTTCCGCTCGTGATTTCCCAATACGGGGTAGAAAGGAACACGAGAGAACAATGGATTCATGCTGGCAAAGAACTCTTGCACCCATTGGTTCTTTTTAAGCCCATCATCAACCAGATCGCCAGGAATGATCGTAAAGTTGGGGCGCAATGCCCACGCATGCTGTGCCAGCTTGCCGTTGACCTTGGGATTCCCCTGGGTATCTGCTATCACCGCAAACGCAAACGGAGTTTCCGGGAGTGATGCCGTTTGAAACGATGAATATCCAGTCGCGATTTCCCGATCGGAGCCTTGCTCCCTAACGACCACTTGATAATAGTATCCCGTCTGTGGCTTCAAACCCTCAAGCACTGCCGCGTGCAATAGTTCATCCGACGTCGTACAGTTGACCTCTTGACCAAATTGGGCAGTCTCGCCAAATCGTACCTTCACGCTCGATGGCCTGCTCACCTCGCAAACCACTCGGACCGAATCCAAAGTAGCATACTGCAAATACGGTTTCACTAGAAATTCGAAGTCTTTGGAGGGATCTAGCACCGGGGGTAACTGAGTCCACTCCTTCTGATGCTCGAAATCGTGCTGAATCCATGCCGGCTTGGCTGCCAAATCATAAATAACGACCTGGGACAATCGCCCCGACATCACAAAGTGCTCGTTGGAGTCCGAATACGCTCCCAAAACAAGCTTGGCCTTCTGCGGATAAAGAATCTTTCCCTTCTGAACATTCGACTGAGATTCAAGCTTTCCGTCGACCCACAGCTGCATCTCTTGCCCGTCGTAAACCCCACACACGTGATACCACTTACCTCTTTGGATCTCAGTCTTGCCAGAGAGGTAAGTCATCACACCATCACCATCGTCGGCTCCCGAAGAAGACAATCCAAAGGAGAAATGGTTCTGGTTGTATCCCAAAACCCAACCAGTTTCTGCGTCTCCATTGTCCTGAAATGCCGACACGATTCCACCGTAAGGCAACGTTTCATCAAGACTGACCCACGCACTTACTGTCAATGCGTCCTGTGGGAGGACCTTACGAAGCGATTCCCATTCCGAGGTGGCTTTAAAGGCATTGCTTAAGCCGTCCAATCGCAGGCATGTTCCTTTACCAACTTTTTCAACCAAAGGGTTGCCATCGCACCGCAAATCAGGACCAGCAATCGACTTGACAAGCCCTCCGTCAATTCTGCTCTCCTCAAACAGCCAGCTACATCGTGGGTCCGGACCGTCGTGTCCAAACACCACGCGATCAGCAAGAGTTAGCAAGCACATCAACAGCCAAAAAACAAGCCGATTGTGAGCGACAGAATACATGAGGCTTCTCTTCGTCAAACCATGGGTGGTAGGGGAAAGATATCCAGCAACTAGAACGATTCTTCCGTACGAATATCCTCTTGTCTATCCCTGGATCCAAAGGCACTGTAAACCGTGCGATCGATTTTGTCCGTGAGGAAACGAACCGATCCGTCAGCAAATCCAAAATTACAACCGCCCGAATGCCTCGAACCAAACGAGATCTCGTAAGCTGCAAAGCCCGGTTGCCCGGGAGCCACTTTGGGAGCATTCATCGGGACGCCAGTCGATCCCAACGCCTCAGACATATCCCCTTGATTGTTCGTGTCGATATCATCACCACCGTAGGCCCAATGGTCCTTGCGACCAAAGTTGTTTCGGTTGTCCTCGCGAATCAAACCCATCTCTGGAACAACACTGATGTCGCCCTCGGCTTCGCCAATAGAAATGGTATTCGAGGTTCCGTCCTTGATGGTTGATATCTTGCTACCAGTCATTCCCCAACCCTTTCCGTTGTATTGAATCCTCTGGTGGGCCATCTTGTTGATGAAAACGCCGTCAAGGTCTGTGATGACTTCAGTCGCTCCAGTGCCTCCCCAGGGTGCGGTAGCGACCTGGCGACGGCGGTCCGTCGTCAAATATCCAGATACGCAGCCCAAGTAATTGGTTGGGGCTCTTTTTTGAACAATCCAATTGTCTCCGGAGATGTCCGCTGCAGATTCGGGGAATGTCGAAGATGGACAGCGGAATGTTGCTATCCGCTGCTCGCAAACATAAATGTTCGTGAAAAACCGATTGTAGGCTCGATTGTTGCGGGCATCATTGCCACTGATCCCAGGTACGCTAAAAGCCCACTGGAAATTTCCCCGTCCATCCTCTTGGAACGTCAGTAAGTCGTAAAGTGTTTTCTGTTCCATATAAGGCAGGATTAGGCTGTGCCAAGCGGTGCCAACCTCGAACTCAGCTGCCATCGGGAATCCCTTCATCGCGTCCTCGAAGTTCGCGACGGCCAGATTCAACTGCTTGACATTGTTCTGACAACTCATCCTTCGGGAAGCCTCCCTGGCCGCTTGGACCGCAGGAAGTAGCAGGCCGACCAACACACCGATGATCGCAATCACTACGAGTAACTCCACCAGCGTGAAGCCCGCTTGGTTTCTCATTGATTCAGAGGATCTATTTCGACTCATCGCTCTTTGTCTCCGTTCGTGGTTTGGATGCTACGCTGAACTCAAAAAAATTCTTGTCGCCAGCTTTGACGTTTACCGAAAGTGGTGTCGTGCCGGGCGATTCATATTCATCAGGAAACCGATTCAGTACCCCACCTGGCACCTCGCTAGGTTTTGCCTCTGGCTCGATATCCTTGCCATCTTTTGTAACCCAGGCAACCAAAGTCACTTTGTACTTACCAGCCCAAATTCCGACATCTCCCTGGGGGTGTACAATCGCGAACTTGCCATCGGTGAAAGTCATTCCAAATCCATATCCATGCCGGTCCGGGTTGAAGACGGCAACGTTAGGAAAAAAACCAACTTTGCAGTTGGATACTGGCTTACCGTCAAGCAGCACCACTCCACCGACTTCATGCATCGGAGGCTTCCCACAACCGACCAATCCAACAAGTAACCCAAGAACAAGAACCAGTCGTTTCTCTAGCATGCCTCGCTCCTTGAAGACAACAAACAAATGCGCCTCGCAGAAACTGCGTAAGGCCTGATCGCCACCGATGCGCTGGACTGATCGATAACTTACCGAACCGACCGCGTAATTTAAGGCTCGGCGCATGAAGTTTGCGTTGGGTTTGTGTTAGGTTCGCATTTAGAAGTCATCATGAAATCCCTCATGATCAGTTTCGATTGGCCACAATTGCATAAATCTAGGAAGTTTGGGGCAAAGCGAAGCGACGCGCTGGGTTTTGGTATGCCCGCAGTCAATCCGGACAATACCGTCAATAAGGTATTAGGCACAAGGTATTAGGCACAAGGTATTAGGCACAAGGTATTAGGCACAAGGTATTAGGCACATTCCATGTGCCGTTCCGAAGAATTTAATCAGTTACCCCTCGCCCCCAGTCTGACGGCACAGCGGAGTCTGCCTGTTACTTTGACGCTGGCCAACCAGGTTAGTAACGCTTGTTCCATTCGATTCAGACCAGCAGGCAAACAGAACCGCAACGTGAGTTTACGCTGGACATTATCTGGTCTTGGTACCACAACTCACCGCATCGCGCAGCAGAGTTACTTGCAGGTCAACCATTGCAGCCTATCACGCAAGCTAGGCTCGTTTTGAAGTTGGATCGTAACAGCCACTTTCGAAAGGAGCAAGAATTTCGCGGCGTGATGGACTATTTCAGTCTATCTTTGCCATCCCCGTATTTCAGAATATCACTCAGATAATTCGAATCGCAATCAACCCACAGTGCCCAAGACATTAGAGGGTTGTATTCGAAAAATCTCCCGTCAATACCTGGCTTTGCCGATCCCGGTACCATGTTGCTGTATAATACCCCGATCAACCAAACCGACTTGAGTGCCAGATACAATCCTCGGGGGTATAAGCGATGCAACGTCCGCTATCGACCGTTATTCTTACTGTTGGGGTTATCTTTCTATCCTTCGCGGAATTCTTGCAAGCTCAGCAGCCCAAGGAAATTACCAACAGCATCGGCATGAAACTGGTGCTGATCCCCAAGGGGACATTCATGATGGGCTCACCCGAGAGCGAGGAAGGCCGTAAAGAGAACGAAACCCAACACGAAGTGACGATCAGTAAGGACTACTACCTTGGTGTACATGAAGTTACGCAGGCTCAGTATGAGAAGGTTATGGGTAAAAATCCAAGTCACTTTCAAGGGACCAGAGTTGATAACCTCAACTCAGATCTCCCTGTAGAGATGGTTTCTTGGGACGATGCCGTCGAGTTTTGCAAAAAGCTATCAGACCTGCCGGAGGAAAAGAAAGCAGGTCGGATTTATCGATTGCCAACCGAAGCAGAATGGGAATACGCTTGCCGCGCTGGTAGCAAAACGGCCTATTCGTTTGACGATGAGGGCGGCTTGCTGCCTGAGTACGGTTGGTTTCGTCACAACAGTTCTAGCCGGACGCACAGTGTTGGACTTTTGGAGCCAAACGCCTGGGGGCTCTTCGACATGCATGGGAATGTCTGGGAGTTTTGTAGCGATTGGTACGCTGAATATACAAAGGGTCCGGTCAGCGATCCGAGTGGTCCATCCAAGGGAGCGCACCGCGTGTACCGTGGAGGCGGTTGGGGCGCCGATAATGCCGTGGATTGTAGGTCGGCGTGGCGAAACGGGTTCTCGCCTTCGAGCGGGAACATCCACTACGGCTTCCGCGTTGCCCTGAGTTCATCTGGAATCCCTAAGTCGCCGGAGGCGGACAAATAGAGCGAAGCGAGTGGTCGTAGGCACCAAGCGAGCCAGGGCGGATGCCCGCGAGCGTAGATGCCGGAGACAGCCAAGGCGGAAACAAGTTGCCAATAGTTTGGTTGAATCCCTAGGCTCACGCATCGTTCGTCTTCTTCCTCACGCACCGACTAAGCGATACGTCCCTGTTTTGCTTGGGCCGACGAACTCGATGTGGCCGGCAAGGCGGAGCGTGTCAAGCTCGCGCTTGACGGTCTTGAGACTACACCCAAGCTCGCTGGCGATATTCGTCGAACGCATCTTGCCAGACTGACGCAGTAACGTCAGGATCAGCTCCTGCCGGCTCGCCGGCGTTTCGACCTCGGGTACTTCAGCGGCCACGGCGTTTCGAGCGACCCGGACGGTGACCAAGTCGCTGAACCGATAGCGATTGAGACCATTTGGTAACCCATGCAACTTGAAATTTTGTATCATATATGCAACAATATTTGGGACGGGTCCGCCGCGTTCTCAATCCACAATCCCTAACTATCCAAGAACAATGTCGCTCTCAAATCAACTTCAAAGCCGCGTCAAAGAACTCGACATATCGATCTCGGATCTTGCTCGCCGTAGCGGAGTATCTCGGGCAACCGTGATTCGTATCCTTGGGGGTAAGGATGAGCACTACTCGGTTTCCAATCTACGAGCTATCCTCTCGGCGCTAGGAATGACACTAGAATTAGCGGCCATGCCAGCCGAACAGTTCAGGGATGCCATCGCCACACAGAAGGCAAAGCGTTTAATTGCGCTTACACAAGGAAATGTAGCGTTAGAATCCCAAGCAATACCGGCAGCCTCCGCGAAAAAGCACTTGGAAGCCACCAAGGTGCGTATCGTAGCCTCAAGTCGAAAACTCTGGGCTTCTTAGCTCGTCGCTTGCAGCAGTAGCCTTACACTATTTCATCGAGTTTCCTAGGGGCAAAAACTCCAGCATCCGCATGGCAAAATCGGACAACCCAACAGATATCTAGGGGTAAACCCCTCTGACTTGATCACGTAACATGTCAATCGGAGCACTCGGTCGCGATGAGGTCATCCGAAAATCATCATGAAAACAAGTTTCTAGTCGCTCTAACTCCAAGCGAAATATAATCTGCCAATCGTCGATCGTATGCATCCAATTACCCTGTTTACTCCGGACGAATGTCCATGGCGACCCGAAATCCTATATCAACATTTTGGCAAGTTGGTTCGAAAGCCATTCGAGAGGCAGACCTGCATAGATCCTCAAAGCCCAACAAGTAACTACCGCCACGTGCGACTCGGCGTCCTCCAAAACCAGGTCCACTTGGATCGACAAGTGGCCCTTCTGGATACTCGGCGTACCAATCTGCGCACCATTCCCAGACATTCCCGTGCATGTCATAGAGCCCCCATCGATTCGGTTGCTTTTGCCCAACGCCGTGCGTTTCACCTGAACTGTTAAGCTCAAACCACCCATCACGATGGTACCATCGATAGCTGGCGAGCAAGTCCCCTTTTTCATCAAATGAAAATGCCGTCTTTGTGCTGGCACGGCAAGCGTACTCCCATTCTGCCTCCGTTGGCAATCGATAAACTCTTCCTGCCTTTATCTCTTCCGGCAGCTGAGAAAGCTGCTTGCAGAATTCGACCGCGTCTTCCCAGGAAACTTCCTCGACGGGATGGTTCATACTGCTACCACGTATTCGAAACCCCTGGAAAAAGCTCGGGTTTACCCCTGTTACTTTTAGGTATTGATCTTGAGTTACCTCGTGGATTCCAAAATAGTAATCTCGGCTGATGGTCACTTCATGAACGGTCTCGTCTTCAGAACGCCATAACTCACCGTCAGGCGATCCCATCATAAAAGTTCCTTTAGGAATCAAAGTAAATCGCATTCCTATGCTGTTGATGATTTGATTGCTCTCGATCGATTCTTCTACAGTCATCTTTTCTGCAGGCATACCTACATTTAAGCGTGTGACTGGAAATCCCAAGACAACCCGGAAGCCGCAAGAATCTCGACCTATACGCCCATCGTTACCGCGGATTCCGGCGGATCGGATTGCTTGCCAGTAATTTCTGAAGCTCCCCCCACGAAGCACATGCGTGTCTCCATAAGCTGGCCCGGCAGGATCCCTGACCGCTGTGTTGACGTAGGCCCCACCATAATCGAAACACCATTCCCAGACATTTCCGTACATATCGTAAAGTCCCCAAGGGTTCGGTTCCTTAAGTCCCACGGTGTGGATTCGATCGGCACTGTTTTCCTTATACCACGCGTATTCCGATAGCAGTGCCTTATCGGTTCCAAACGAATAAGTGCTCTCGGTACCTGCCCTACAAGCGTATTCCCACTCAGCCTCAGTCGGTAACCGGTAGACTCTTCCGAACAGGTGATGAGGTTCTGTTTGATTGAGCTTATTACAAAAATCTACCGCATCTTCCCATCTAACTGAATCTACTGGAAGCTCTTCGTTGAAGTCGCAAACCACCCCCTGAAATCGACTTGGATTGCTGCCCATAATCCTCTTGTACTGCGACTGTGTGACTTCGTAAGCTCCTAAATAGAAATCTCTGGTAATCGTTACCTCGTGCTGAACTTCATCGTCCTTGCGCCCTTCCTCGCTCGTCGGGGCCCCCTTCATGAATGTTCCCTTGGGAATGAACACCATTTTCATTCCGATACTATTGGAAATCTCCTTTGGCTGTTGTCCTAGGGTTTCATAGACCAAGCACATGGCGATTGCCATGAATAATACCAGACAGCGTGGCGTGATAGACATCGGAATGGGCCTCGTTACTAAGTGGTATTGTGATTTCCAAAATCACCATGATTTCTGAATCGATTGTAACACAAACTTTGTGGTAAACGACGATCAAGGGTCCGCCAGCGAGAATCCAGACTCCATTGCTCTGAACAGCAAAATGGCCACCGGTGAAATCATTTTCCGAGATCACCCTGAACCAAAAACTGACCTTGGGCATCTCTAAGCTCACGGGGATAGTCCCTGTCTATTTTTCTGCTCGGAACAAGTTGCCGCTTGTTGGCGGCCGTACCACTATTTTGCGATCCACCACTCCAAAAGGTGCATTGATGGCCCATTGACGTTCTTCGATCAGATCCGGTTTCGGCTGTGTACCCGCTTGATTTGTATTTCAAGCGGGGGTCGGAGATCGTCTGTTTACGAAGGAGGTCCTTGTGGATCGTTCTCTTGCCGGTAAGCCGGCGGAGGCCGCTTACTTGTGGACTGCTTGGTACATCAAACGACGCAAACTTGAGCAGATCGGCGTTGAGCGTCTGCTTCAAGAAGCACTGCGCGAGCAAGGCACTCATGCTGGGGTCACAAAGACCAAAATCCGGCGTGCTGCTTCTCGCTTAGTCGCTAGCGGCGTGGCCAAGTAGCCCGTGCGGCCATGGGCGTAGCATTGGCAACGCTGCTTCCATCCACCTGAATCAGATTCGGAGCCCGCCGAGGCTTGGCGTCAGAACTCGGCTTTTTTGATTTCACATGCTCTTGGAAAAATTGGACATCCTCGATGCCTTTTTGTTTGATCAATCCTACGGAGGGATTTTCCCCAAGGCCTCGCGGACCGCACGGATCCAACTTCCGAATTCACGGCGGATCGACAGCGCGTAGTCTCTGTTCTCTAGGCAGGCGTCCCGGTACATGAGTGTCTTTCCCGTCTCGTGCCGGCCACGGATCCACAGCAGCATGGTTTCCCTGGTCAGATGCTTGGGTTTGCGATTGGCGACATTCTTAAGATCGATTCCCGCCGAAGCCAGCGCCTTGCGCCAGGTACCAAAGTGCTTTAGTGCAGCTAGGTAGAGCGCCTTATCCCGATTTCGGTTGACCGTGGCCCCTAGATCGTAGCCCGTCGTACACAAACGCCGAAGTCGGTGTTTGACCCGCTCGGGCGATAACTCGCGGGATAGCAAAGCGTCGCGAACACTCACCCCCGCGTACTCGATTGCCGTATCCCAAGAGCCGAACTCTTTGATGGCTGCCAAATACAAGAGCTCCTCTGCGGATCGAATCTCTTCTTCGGCTAATGCATTGCCAGCCATGTCCAACTGCACGATCCTTCGAATGATGGTCTCGCGAATCATGGCTTGCTCCTCCGTTTTTTCAATTTGTACCTGGTCTTTGCCAATTCGATAGTTTTGGCCCATGACCCGACGTGTCGAGCTGCTGCTGCACTGAGATTGATGTTCTCAGGCGTGTCACAAATCAGCGATTGCTTGGTCTCTATTCGCTTGCAGACCTCGTCGAGAATAGCCTCGCGTGTCCAAGTTCGACGCTCAGGTTCTATACCTGCCGCTCTATATGCTTTCTGCCATCCACCAAAGAGCCGCCGCGCGTATCTCTCGAGCGTTGACGATGATCTTGCGATTTCTCTGGATGTCATCCCTTTGGAGTGACCATCTCGGATCGCAGCGAGCAACTCTTCTTTATTCCAGCGTTTGATTGGAGGTTTGATCGTTAATCGATCACCAAGCCCAGCAGCCTCAACCGCTTTTCGCCAACTACCAAATCGAAGAACCGCAGCATTGCCAAGCTTGATGCAACCAAGTCCCCTGCGATCTAACGGCTTGCCTTTCGCGAAATCCTCTTGTATCTCTCGAATCACTCGTTTTTCCGACCATTGATTCGTCAAGGTGTGTGTCCCGGCAACTTCGATCGCATTACCTATGCTTCCAAAAACTCGGGCCGCAGCGTGATATAAGTTGAAATCAGCTCGGACCACCGGCCCTTCATATCCAGTGGCTGCTAGCTCTCGAAGTTTCTGGACGATTCGTTCCTTGGTCCATCGTTCACGTGGCTTCCTAGGAATCCCTGCAGCGACGAGTGCATTATTCCAGTTTCCAAACCGTTCCACGGCGGCACAAAAGAGTGTTCTGTCTTCTCTGTGGGTCGCAAATAGATCCTCACCTGAATCACGCCGATGATGGATACCGTCGATGACCGCTTGGTCAGTCCACTCGCGTCGTAACTCGGATTGTAGTCCCAGAAGTTTTGCCGCTCTTCGCCAGCCCCTAAAGTGCTTTTTCGCGGATCGCACCAGTTTTGGATCTCGATGAGAACTATAGACTAAAGGAAGCCCTTTCTCGTAAAGCTCAATGATCCGCAGCTGCACTTCGTCTGCGCTATAGAAATCAGATGGCACTCTTGGAAACCCCGCTTGGCTGCGTGCATCATTCCAAGTTCCAAAAAGGGTTTTCCCCGCTGCGTAGAGAGCCTGATCTTCTTTGTGAATCGAATCGATGCATTTACCTTCGGCATGTCGATTGCGAATGGCTTCGATGACCGTTTCCTTAGTCCACCTGAAGTAGTGTGACTCGCGATCTCCACGAATCATGCCCGCAGCTTCCAATGCCGCTCGCAAACTACCAAAGTGACGTCTTGCAGCCGATTCGAGATTCTTGTCCTTCACCGGCCCATTGGCTCGAACTCTTTTGAGTTCAGCGATAACCTTGTCTTTGGTCCATATATGTCTTCCCATGATCAACCCTCCGTACTTGCCAGAATCTCTTGAAAGATTCTCGCTTGGTCAGGGTGATGGGATTTCAAATACGCCTTTACTTCGGGGTTATTCAGCAAGGATCTGACATAGATCACTAGCTTTAACAGGTTCGTGGTGTACTGCCTGTAGAGTCCGGAGTAAAAGTCCTGCTGCTGCTCGGCTTCTTGAAGCTTCTTAAGCAAACTGCTTTTCTTGTCCTCGGCCTGCACCCATGGAGTCTTGGGGTTATTCGGTTTCGATCTCTTGGCTGCTGGGGTTTTTAGGACCAATCCGCGTGCAAACACGATGCTGTAGTCGTTGCAGGATTCCATCAGTTTGAGGATCTCCAATTGGCGGTCCTGTTTCACGTGTGCCAGCTCGCGTGCGGTCTGAAGGTGGATCTTGTTGGCGTTAAACGCCTTTTCCACTTCAGGGTGCAAGCACGCCAGGAGCGACTTGTTTAGCCTGTGGGCTATCCCTTGCATCCCCAGTGCACTTGCGATCGTTTTTTCGTCTAGCTCTTCGAGAGACTTCCGGAGCATCCGCATCTCCTGCGAAGCGCTAAGCGGATTGACCATCCGGTTCCCGGTTAGTCCATCTCGGCTACTGTGAACCAAGCAAGGCACCGTCTCGATCCCCATATCCAAAAGGATCCGGTACCGTAGAGCTCCATCAAGGATCTCGTATCCGTCCTTGAGGGGGTACACGATCAGCGGTTCGATCAAGCCAACAGCACGCAAGCTCGCTTCGATCCGTTGCCGATACTTTTTGGCAACCTTTCGCTCTGTCCTGGGCACCAGTTTGACGATGGATATGTCCATTTTCTTGATTTCATCGGAATTCGAATTCTTTGCGGTCATGACGCTCCCTCGTTGGTTGCTGGTTGTTCAAATCGAAAGTTGCCTGCCAAATCAGGGCGTTTGTCCAGATTGCAGCTAATCAGAAGCTCGACCAAGGCTGGATCCCGAAGTAGCGAGTTGACCCCCTCGAGCAGAGTCATGAATCGGTTCTCTTTGGATTTGGCCTCGCGCACAAAAGAAGTTTTCACGCGCGTTGACTCTGCGATGTCCTTCTGGAGTTGCACAACCGAGTACTCGCGCGGAGCGCTGGCTTTCTTGGATGTCTTAGATCTCGTGGCGATGATCCGTCGAGCCTGAGCAAAGTTGTTGGTTGTCACCAAGCCTTCTGCAAAGGCGTCCATCAAGAGCCCCTGAATTTGGGCGTCCTCCGTCGAGCTGACCTGAAGAGCAAAACTCATTGGAAAGACCCCCGACTCGACGCCTTGAATCAGTCGCTCTTCCCCCTGTTCGATCAAGCGTATGATGGACCGGACGTAGTCCTCGGACTTGCAGGCTATCTTAGAGATCTGCTTGGTGTCCAACCCTTCTTCCTGCATCCGCTTGAGTTCTCGAGCAAAGTCAATGCTGTCAGGTTTCGTGCGGGCGATGTTCTCAATCAAAGACTGTAAAAGGGCGTCCTTGCGAGAACACGTTACGACTTCTGCTGCCACATGGGTTTTGCCTAGTTGCTTGTGCGCAAGCAATCGGCCCTCCCCGCATATCAGCTCGTAAAAGCCCGTTGATACCAGGTAGGAATCGTTCACACGGATCGGCTTCATCAGCCCCGTATTCCCGATGCTCTGAACGTTCATGTCGAACTGCTCTTTGTCCCGGTTTCGAGAATTGATGACCTTGACCTTATCGATAGGCACATCTTCGTACCTCCGCTGGTCCATAGGCAGAATGTTGTTAGGTGGTTTCATAGAAACTTGGCCCCTTATAAGAGTTGCTGAAGAAAGTTCAGGTCCGCTCGTCCGAACAGTTCGGTACGAGTCGATGAACTGGTGAATCGCAAAAGCCTGGCATCCAATCCGAACCTCGGCAGCGCGATGAAACCGAGGATCTTGAAGTCGGCAGGCTCCGAGAGCAAAACCCCGAGCGTCATGTCGATCACGGGGCGTGTGTCCCGTCGAAGAGGCCAGTACGAGTCGTACCCGTGTGGAATAGGTACAGCCGGCTGGATCGACACGGTCAGTTTTTGATCAAGTACCAAGAAGTCGGAATAGGCTAGTGTTTCGGGGACTTGATTTCGAATCTGTTCCTGGACAAGATCCTTGGCTTTGTTCCGCTCGCTGTCAAAGAGTTTCTGAAATGCAAAATCGAGGCTCCCGAATTCTTTGGCAAATCCACCCACTGATGGTCCATCAGGAACCAGTCTTAGTAGACCTGGCCGTGTCATTCCATGTGTTCGGTATAGATCGTCAAGAACTCGAAGCATGTAGTCGGGGTCGTAGCGTTGCTTGCGTTTTTCAAGTATCTCTTGAGCCTGACGATACAGCTCTTGGTCTATGGGGCCCGAGAAAGCCTCTGGAGTTCTTACCCACTGATCCGGCGGATTTGGATGCTTGGGCGTTTTCAATTTGCCACTGGTTTGGTTGTAAACCATCGTTCCCGCATATTTCTCGTTGCGTAACCTAGCTAAAACGCCACCGGCACCCCATCTTCGCCCGCTCGGCGATAGAACCCCATCGCGATTTAGGTCTTCCGCAATCTTGTACTCGGAGTGCCCATGTAGAACGAATGCTTCAAATATTCGGCGAATCACCTGAACCTCCTCGGGCCGGCCTTCAACTAGCGTCACACGTTGGTTTTGGATCCCTTTGCGTTGGCCCGGTTGAAGAACGTTGAGGGGTTCGCGCTTCTCGTCTAGGAGTAGTCGCTGGAGTCCATAAGGTGGAGGACCGCCGGCCCAATAACCTTGCTCAGCAATCTTTACGCAGCCACGCCAGACTTTGTCGCTTAGTTCCCGGCTGTATTGAGCGGCCCTGAATCGCTCAAATTGGACGTAGACCGGATAGAGCGGGTCGTCCTCCTTGGGCTTCCCAATCGTTGTGTAGATAACCTGTTTGCCGTTCTTTTTGCAGATCGCGGAGAACTGTGCAGATAGATCGATGTCCTGGAATCGCCCCCACCTAGAAACATCCAAGCACAGGACATACTCGAAATCGTGTCGCTTTGAGATCCACTCCTCCATCATCTCGGTGAAGGCGGGGCGTCCCTCGGAGTTTAAGCCCGAGCGCCCCGCATCGCAGAATTCGCGAATGATTTCTACGCCATGTTGTTTCGCCCAAGCTCGAACTTGATCCTGTTGGATCGGGATCGAGTTCTCTTGCCGGTCTTGGGCAGAGTGCCTGTAGTATGCAACCGCCTTTATAAGAGCCGGAGCGTTTGAATCCGGCGTGTCGATCTCCCACCAATGAATCATAAAAGAATCCTTCTAACCAACGTGCATTTCTTGTCCGCAAGCCCACGGCCTGCGCGATAACACGACAGTTACAAGAAGGAGCCAACATGTTACAAGCGGCTAAGTCACACCTGTCCCAAAGAATTCTGTGACTTTGTCACAGATGCCAGATAGATCCTAAATGGTCTACCAGAAACGCTGCTGAATGTCGCCAACACGTCCACGAAACAAAACACCCGCAAGCCGGATAACCGACCTGCGGGTGATTAAGTTTCCACTGCGTAGCGAATTTAACCGAGGCCCAACTCGCTTCTAGAGGCGGATCGCTTCAACTTCCGCGACGAATCGCTGGTCGTTGTCGGCAAGGAACGCGCTGATCACATTGAACACCGAGTCACTGAAGCCTCCGATGTTCATAATATCTGCTCGCTCACAAGCCTGTACCGTCTGGTACGGCTGCAGATCGATACAAACCAGCTTCGGATTAGCTTTCTTACCCCCCAGCTTACGCTGGTTAGCAACAAAGGCTTCCCAAGCCGTCATCACACCGGTCGAACCGCTCCGTCCAAGTCCAACCCAGCTCTCGTTATCGCTAACGAGAACAAAGCCAGCGAACTTACGCATCCCATGCTTTTGGTTTGCAGCCACCAACGGTAGCGAACAATCGGTTCCACCACCACCGTACTTTGCCAGCCGCTCGGCAATGCTCAAAATGGAATCGTTCGGATCCATCTTGGCATCGTAAGCCGCTGTATCGAACGGAACCATAGAAGTTTGAAGTAAGAAGTTCGAGGTTTGAAACGGTATAATGCCGATTAGGAACGTCGACACCTAAAGGATTGTGCTATGAAGAGTGACCTACCAGACCGAACGTTCGCGTTTGCAGACCGAATTGTTCGACTTTGTTTGTTTCTGGAAAAGAATGGCCGAGTATCAGCGACTCTAGCAACTCAATTGCTTCGGTCGGGCACATCTGTGGGTGCCAACGTAGAAGAAGCAAGGGCATCAGAAAGTCGAAAGGATTTCATTCATAAGTATGCCATAGCATGCAAAGAGGCTCGGGAATCGCACTACTGGCTACGACTGCTTGCGTCCTCGGAGGTCTTAAGTAAGGAGCGGCTCGAGCCCTTGATAGCCGAAGCAAACGAGCTCATTGCCATTTTGACCTCGATCATTAAAAAGTCTCGTGATTGATTTTCAAGCTTCATTTGAATTCTAATTGCGCTGTCCAAACAAAAAGACTCCCCGCAATGCTTATGCAATGCGAGGAGTCTGAAAACCGGCAACCGAGCGAAATGGTATGTTTAGATACTTTCGTTAATTAGTGATGTAATCCAAACAGGCAGTTCGATTGCCAGAGCCGATGACTGGATTGGAACCAGTTAGACGTTTTGAACCATGAGGTGCATCGAGTAAGTTGAAGACCTAGGGTTCGCAGGATTGGCTTGCACCCTACCGCTTACCCCATACGACGTTGCAAGCAGGAACGCAGTGATTCGAACACTGTCCATCGGTTTTGGAGGCCAATTGAAGTTTGAATTGGGAAGTTAGAAGTTTGAAATTAGAACCCCCAGGATCGTTTTCTTTCAAACTTCACACTTCTTACTTCTCCAATTCGACCATCCAGTAGGCTTCGCTAATGAACTTGGACCAGCTCTTCACGCGATTCATTCGATCGGCGTAGATCGGCTTCCATGCAGGACGCACTGGCTCCTTGCGGAGTTTCATGTGCGCCTGCGCCGGAGTCCGGTCAGCCTTCTTCGAATTGCAATCGATGCAAGCCAGTACGCAGTTGGTCCAGGTCGACGTTCCACCCTTAGCACGGGGAACAACGTGGTCAATCGTGAGTTCTTCGCTGCCAGGCTGCTTTCCACAGTATTGGCAGGCCATCTTGTCACGCTTGAACACGTTGCGTCGGCTGAAGGTAACCGTTTGCGTTGGCATTGCATCGAACTTGGTCAACGCAATGACCTCCGGGATACGAATGCGTTGGCGTACCGACTGAATGAAGGGCTCGTCGCGATCGGGGACCAATCGGCTCCAGTCGCTCCAGTCATAAAGCTGGTAATCCACTGGGTCGACGATCTTGGCCGAATCGTTCCACAGCATGATCAAAGCACGCGCAACCGTCGCCACGTTGATCGGCTGCCAGTTACGGTTCAGCACCAGAACAGGCTTGAGGAGTGAGGCTGGAGGCTTGAGGCAAGTTGGTATACTGTACATTGGAGGTTTGAGCGTCGTTGCGGTCATTTTAGTTCGTGAGGGGTTACGAAATGCGGGATCACAAAAAGTTACGTGCGTTTGAGTTGGCCGATCAGCTTGCATTGTTGACCTACAAACAGACAGCAAAGTTGCCGAAGGACGAACTGTTTGGTTTGGTTTCACAAATGCGGCGAGCTGCTATCTCTGTAGCCTCAAGCATCGTCGAAGGTTGTTCGCGAAGTTCGACCGTCGAATATGTAAGATTCCTCGAGGTCGCTTATGGTTCGGCACGGGAGCTCGAATACCAGATTTTTATTGCGGAACGACTTTACGATAGCTGCGCATCGAACGAATGGTCATCGTTGGCAACCGAAACGTGCAAAGTCCTCAACGGACTCATGCGTTCGCTCAGCGATCGTAATTCTTGAGACCTATGCTCCTCAAGCCTCACCCCAAAACAGGCTTGAGCAATGAGGCGTGAGGCGCGAGACGTGAGGAAATCCAAAGCACCGACTGATGCGGTTTTCCTCAAGCCTCAAGCCTCACCCCTCAAGCCTGTTCGAAAAACGATCGACGAAGTTATGTGTTAGAGGATTTACGGCGCTCTATCCAGACTGAGCTACGGCGCAGTGATTTGCATCAAAGTTGCGCCGGTGGAACTCGAACCCACGACATCCGGCTCCAGAAGCATGTACTCCAACTCGGCAGTCGGTCGTAAGAACAATCACGGCTCTGCGCCGAAGCACAGAGCCGTAAGATCGATCAATCGATAAACGCAACGTGGCGCATCGCGAGCGATTGGTTTTCCGTGTTCATTAGAACATGGTGCCATCCGTTCAAAAGGATCGTCTTGTGGTCCAGGTGGCGTACGCGTCCGCGTACAAACACGGTCGGGTTCTGCCGCTGAGTGACCCAATGAAGGTTGCGCTTTGATGGATTCCGGCTTATCAGTCGGTTGAACTGTGGTTCCGTAAGACCTCGCGGATACTCGGTACTTACGTAGATCAGTTGTCCACCTTGTCGCACGACTTCCTCACAGATGTGCGGCTTGCCATTGCCACGCGAAATTGGCTCATGGCGAAGGATCAATCGCTCATCAATGAAGAATGGACTCTCAACAGGCACAAAGAACCATTCGCCTTGTCGAACAAACGCTTCGTTGCGACGTCGATTTCGCTTGCGCGGCTTGACGCCCAGCTTGTTCTCAAACGCGTGCACTGCCGAAGGCTTGAGCGCATCAAGTGCTGTTCGCACATTCGAAACGCTCGCACGTTCTGGAACTGCTGCTACAAACCAGTGTCGTTCGTCATGTCCGCAAAGGAACTTGTGCTTTCCATCGTCCTGATTTGTCATCAGCAATAGATGTCGGAGCGTTGGTTGCACGTCGATAACTTGGGTCGACGCATCATTCGATTCCTCGACGGTGATGTCAAAGAACTCGCCATCGGCATCGTTACTGATGTCGATGGAAACTCCTTCAACTCGCTGACGTCGAGTTGGAAGATGATACTTTGCCCGAGCGCCAATTCGCGTGAACTGACGCTCAATCTGCTGCATGTTCATGGCATTGCCTTTCAATTAGTGTCAACACACAAATGAATCCCTCCGTTCACGATGATCAGTAGGTTAGTAGCTCGACCAGGAATCGAACCTGGAACTTCTCGTTAGAAGCGAGAGGTGATATCCGCTTCACCATCGAGCCAAAAGCAGGCTAGAGGTGTGAGGCTTGAGGCTGTAGGAAATACTCAAGCCTCAAGCCTCACCCCTCAAGCCTGTTCGTAAGCGGAAGGCAAGGGAGTCGAACCCTCATCTCTTGACGAGAACTGCGTTAGCAGTGCAGCCCAGCAAGCCGTATCTGGCTACCTTCCGTAAGGAGGCTAAAGACTTAAGGCTTAAGGCCAAAGGAAATGCATCAAAACCTTCAGTCTTTAGCCTAATACCTTAAGCCTTCTTGAGAGGTTCGTTCGAGAATCGAACTCGATCTTCGTTCCTACCAAGAACGCGTGCTCCCGGAACACTTACAAACCACAGAGTAGTAGGCACACTCCGCTGTGCCGTAACGAGGACGGATGGCAGAGCGGAGTCTGCCTGCTACTATCAAGTGATCGCGGAAGGAGTCGAACCTTCGATTTCCTGAGTGTCATGCATGTGCCTTAGCCACTGGACCACGCGATCTTTGGAATTGTGAAGTTCGAATTGTGAAGTGTGAAATGGAACTCGGCTGTTTTTCGAACTTCAAACTTCTTACTTCAAACTTCTAAAGTGGCGGATCCAGGAGTCGCACCTGGCCGTCCGAGCTTATGAGGCTCGGCTGAGCGCTGGCTCATCCGCAAGTTGCAAGCCCCGGAATCGAACCGGGCTACCGACCTTATGAGAGTCAGCCCAGCACCAACTAGCCTGCAGAAACAGGCTTGAGCAATGAGGCGTGAGGCGTGAGGAAATCCAAATCACCGACTGACGCTATATTGCTCAAGTCTCAAGCCTCACCCCTCACGCCTGTTAAAGTAGCTCGCCGAGGAATCGAACCTCGTCTAACAGTTTCGAAGACTGCCGTGCTAATCCAGCACACTCGCAAGCCATATAGATAGGCTAAAGGCTAAAGGCTAAAGGCTAAAGGCTAAAGGCTTAAGGCTTAAGGCTTAAGGCTTAAGGCTTAAGGCTTAAGGCTTAAGGCTTAAGGAAGAGTGTCCATGCTAGGAGTCGAACCTAGTCCGCAACCTTCGCAAAGTTGCGTGCTATCCCTTACACTTCACGGACCTTCATGTTCACTTGAGCCTTTAGCCTTAAGTCTTTAGCCTTTTTTGAGTGGTGCAGGAGGGATTCGAACCCTCAAACACTTGCTTCTAAAACAAGCCGCTCAGCCGTTGGCGTACCACACCGAATGAAGTTTGAAGTGTGAAGTTCGAAGTGTGAAATTTCAAACTTCTCATTTCCTACTTCAAACTTCCCAGCGACCCATACCGGACTCGAACCGGTGATCTCCGCCGTGACAGGGCAGCGTCCACTCCAGGCTGGACCGATGGGCCGTAAGCAGGCTTCAGGGATCAGTTTTCAGGCTCCAGGAATTCAGTAGATAATGATCCATTTGCAACCAATCCATATACGAACGCAAACGACGAATACGGCTGCTTGCCTGAAGCCTGTTGTCTGAAGTCTGAAGCCTGCCCGAGTAGTCCCGGACGGACTCGAACCGTCGATCGACTGGGTGCCGGTGTCTTCAGAAGACAGGGCAGGTGCCTTCGCCGCTAGGCCACAGGACTGCAAAAGCGGTGAGCTTTAAGGTTTAAGGATTAAGTGATTTGCCTATCGCTTATCCCTTACCGCTCAATGCTGTTGAAGCGGAAGACCAGGGACTCGAACCCTGACGCGCCGTGACGCTAACTTTTTTCGAGACAGTCCCCTCATCCAACCGGATGTCTTCCGCATCAGGTTTCAGCAGTCAGGTTTCAGGAGTCAGGTTTCAGGAGTCAGGTTTCAGGAGTCAGGTTTCAGGAGTCAGGTTTCAGGAGTCAGGTTTCAGGAGTCAGGCTCCAGGAGTCAGGCTCCAGTCCGAAGAAAACACTGAAGTCTGAACCTCCAGCCTATCGCCTACAGCCTAAAGCCTGTTCCAAGGGTGGCCGATCGGAATTGAACCGACATGGACTTGGTTCACATCCAAGTTCCTGAACCAATACAGGACGGCCTCCATATCAGGCGTGAGGCTTGAGGTGTGAGGCTTGAGTAAAACCAGATCGCGAAGCGATTGTTCTGAACCTCCAGCCTATCGCCTACAGCCTAAAGCCTGTTCAAGCACCGGATACAGGAATCGAACCTGCGACATTCTGGTTCAGAGCCAGACGCAACGACCAACAGTTGCTACTCCGGAATACGGGATTCTCACAAGCCCGGGTGGAAGGAGTCGAACCTTCATACGGCTGCTTCAAAGGCAGTTGGCTTACCGTTAGCCGACACCCGAGTTTAGGCTTAAGGCTTTAGGCATAAGACTTAAGGTATTTGCAGACCTTACTCCTTACTCCTTACTCCTTACTCCTTCCACAATCCCCAGCTCCGGCAGAAGGATTCGAACCTTCAATAGTCTCCTTAACAGGGAGGTGCCTTACCTATTTGGCTACACCGGAATAAAATCAGGCTTAAGACTAAAGACTTAAGGCTGAAGGGAAACAAAATGCGTGATCATACAAAGCTGCGAGCTTTGAATTAGCAGACAAGTTCGCTTTGTTGGTGTACAAGCACACCGCAGGATTTCCTCGCGATGAACAGTTCGGCTTGACTTCGCAGATTCGGAGGGCCGCTGTATCCATTCCTTCAAATATCGTAGAAGGTTGTGCCCGACCCACCCAATCAGACTATCTGAAGTTTCTTGACATCGCGTACGGCTCCGCATCGGAAGCCAAGTATCAGCTCTCGCTCGCGTTTCGACTTGGCTATCTCGATGCCGAATCGAACGTTTTGCTAGCAAGTTGTGCCGACGAACTTACGCGAGTTCTATCAGGACTTATCCGCTCTTTGCGTTCTTCCTGAAGCCTTTCGCCTTTAGCCTTTAGCCTCTATCTAAGCGTCCAGCGAGAATCGAACTCGCAATTCCTCCTTGGCAAAGAGGTGGGTTACCACTACACCATGGACGCGTTTGTTGGCTCAACCGATTTGTCAAAGATCAAAGTCAGGCTTTAGGCTCAAGACTAAAGGCGTAAGGAAATCCCCTTTAGCCTTCAGCCTTAAGTCTTTAGCCTCTACCGCTACACCACAACCTCAGGCTAGGCTTAAGGCCAAAGGCTAAAGGCTGCAGGTGTTTGCAATCGATGATCGATACTGGTGATACTCGCATGATTTGAATTTCCATGTTTTACCTAAAGCCTAATGTCTAAAGCCTAAAGCCTTTTCACAGTGGTAGACCTGAGAATCGAACTCAGCGCGACTCGGTTATCAGCCGGGTATGAGCAACCAGCTCTCGACTACCATTCAAGCTTTGAGTAGTGAGGTGTAAGGCTTAAGCGATTTTGAAATTCGCTTACTCCTTATCACTTACCGCTCAACGCTTCTTCAGTCGGGTGTGTCGGAATCGAACCGCTCTCGATCGCCCCAAACGACCTGTGCCAGCCATTACACTTCACGCCCGTTTTTAGACTTTGGGCTCTAGGGATTGGGCATTAGGTCAAACCACAAAAAGGGTTTTCCTAAAGCCTAACGTCTAAAGTCTAAAGCCTTTGCTAGTGGACCAGCAGGGAGTTGAACCCTGAAGCCTTGAGTGCAAATCAAAGCACCGACCCGTCGGCAAGCCCGTGATGGAGGCTTAAGGCTGAAGGCTTAAGGCTTAAGGGCTCTTACCTTCAGTCTTTAGCCTTATGCCTGTAGCCTTCCTTAGTGACTCGTGTGGGATTTGAACCCGACCTAACTGGCTTGAAAGACCAGTGACCTCACCAGAAGTCGAACGAGCCGGATGAAGTTGGAATTACGAAGTTCGAATTGTGAAATTTCAAACTTCGAACTTCGCAATTCAAACTTCTCAAAGCGGACCGGGAGGTGCTCGAACCCTCCTCTGCGGTTCTTCAGACCGCCGCTAAACCGTCTCAGCTACCAGTCCGTGGGAAGCTTTGAGCGATGAGGTATAAGGAGTAAGTTATGAGTGAATTGCTTGTACTTAAACCCTACTGCTTATCCCTCACTGCTTGAAAAATCCACGAAAAAACCCGGTGTCATTTTGAGGTAACACCGGGTTTGCCAACGTTTGGTTCGTTAGTAAGGCCGAGTGCTACCTCCGATGGGGATGCCCAAAATACTGGACGCTACGGAGCACATTCGCGTCTTTTGACGCGATGCTTTTCTCGCATCCAATACTTCGTTGGTTACTCAGCCTTAAGGACAACATGATTGGGGAAATCCTGGGTATGATTTGCTTTGGTTTACTTGGCCCGCGTCGACATCCGTCGCGTTCTGCAGATATAGACGCCCCAGGCCGACTTCGGTTCGCGAGAATTTGCATTTTTTAGTCCGTTACTGCGGGAATCACACTCTCGTCGAAAACCATCCGAGACCTCTCCCCTGACACCACCATCGATGCCTAGGGTTGGTACCGCCAGGGGAAGCCAAACCTGGAGGTTTGACTCCCAATTAACTCATGATTAATCCGTTGCAAGCATTCTTTTCAACTGAGGCACAGTCAATGGCTTTTTCAGGTTTAGATGAAGGAGCAAGTGGCAGTTTGCACAAACAACAACAAGGTCTTCCAGTCTCGTTTGCGTCTCGGATTCGGTTTTTGACAGCATTCGCTTGTGGTGTACTTGGAGAACTCTAATGCCTTTACCAGAGAGTAGCTTCGTAAAGTCTCGTTCGCATACTGCACAAATCCCATTTGCCCTCCGAAAAGCATTGTCGCGTAATCGCCTACTGCGGCTTGCCGTCATCGTGATAATCTCATACCTGATCCCTTCGATGTCCGAATCTGTGGCATAACGAGCAGCTTGTTTCGACTTGCTCGAATACTGACGTTCGATAGCGCTTACGTCAGCCGCCATTAGTGGTTTCACTGTAACTATATTTTGATTTGTCGGATTCTCGACTTCAGGCAGCCCTCGAACCCAAGACACCTTCCGCTGGTGTTGCCACGCGACTCCATCGTGGGTAACCGGGTTTTTCGAGTTGAAAACATAGTCGCTCTTGATTTCTCCCTTACAGACGATTTTCGGACCACATTTTACATAAATTGAATCTCCAGGTTTCATGTCATAGACAAAACGCTTGAGACTCGTTCGTTGCGTGCCTTGTAGCATATCCCACTGATCCTTAGTGTCATCAACATCTTGTAGTGACAAGTCAATGTCATTCATGGGATCGTACTGAATGATCGCAAGCCCACGCTCCCGACACTCGGGCCAAAGATCATATCCATTCTTTCCAACACGAAAGGCCATTCGCCATGCTTTGATGATTTTTCGACCAATCAATTCTTTCGCACAGGATACTTTGAAAATGTGTGAGATGCCCGTCGTCAGTCAACACGGTTAGAGATCTTCGTTGATTGCCAACTACGCATCATCCTCGTCGCCGAGATCGTCTTCGTCTCCGTCAGCGGAGATCGACTCTAGGTAGGCTGTGCGGACTTTGCGAAGATCGCTTTTTTTGTTGTTCGGATCAATCAGGAAAAACCACCAGCCATTGCGAGGCCCGCCGACGATCGCTCCGGCAGCATCCGATGGTGACGAGTAGATCTTCCCAGCAACATCGAGACTGCCATCGCTTAGTAACGTGGCAGTTGTGCCCGCGAATTTTGTCTGCCTCGGGTACAAAACAGTCCCTGGCTGTAACCACCCAGCGCTGATCAGATCCTATAAATCGACACGGTGGCTGAAATGGGTCTGCTGTGTACCTTGTGGCGATCGGTGACCAGCCGGGACGGGCCAAATCTCTACAATTGTCTTGGACAACTCGTCGGTCCTCTGCCTGATATTCGCGTCTGTCCAATTTTGATACTTGTCTTCTGAGAAGCACCGATTTAGGAACAACGCATCGTGTGCTTCCAGAGCTTTTCGTTTTCCCGAATCCCCTGACCATGGTCCATTCGAGACCTTGGAATTCAGTGATGAGGTTAGTAGGGTCAAATTGCCTATTGTATGGATTAATGCTTCGCGTTCCACTTCCCCCTTGGTTCCATCGGCTTGCGGCCAGTGCGTTTGCCATTTCCTAGGCATTACGTGTTCGATCGCGAATTTTGCCTTGGTGACTTGCTCGGCGTACTTCCCCTCTTTTCCAGGCGTCCATCCTCGCAAATGGTCTTCGATTCCCTCAAGTACCATGCGCAACCGACCGCGTTGCAAGCGGCGATATGCTGGTAAGTGCTTCAGAGTATCACGAATTTCCTGATCATCAGGCCAATAGCGACTGTCGCTGGTCTGGCTGGCAAGAAACGCTTCAATCGAATCGCCGGCAACGATCCTTTTTCCATCTTCCCTTAAGTGCCTGATCACTTCGGCAACAAGCTGGTTGTACGATTTGGTCGTTGCCCGAACGAGCATCCGACGTACCATCCAGCTTTCGATAACGGCCAGTGCCTTCTCGATTTGATTCGCCGGGATAGCGGGTCGCTCTGGATCGTAAAGGAACAAAATCAGCGGCTTTACGACTTCGCTTTCCAGGACTCCCGTTCGATAGGCGAACAACTGCAAGCGATTTAGCTGGCTGTTTGCAAACGATCCACTTTCGACGAATTTTCGATAAACTTCTGCGGACCGATCGATTTTTCCAAGAAGCGACTCCATTCCGGAGTGCGATTCGAGAGCATAGCTCTTAAATTTTGAGAAAACCTCGCGTGCGACGACCTCTTCACCCGTCTGTGCGACCAGCCAATGGTTGAGGAAAACGGAAGATCTTGGGTAACGCAAACGTCCGAAAGCGATTTCGTTTTCCCAAAAGGCGGTTTCAAAATCCTTCCAGTGTTTCTCATAGAGATTCTCGACATCACTTCCTTCTTCGAGGAGTTGTTGGAAAATGAAGTTTTTTATTAGGTCGGCTGCCGTGAGCTGAGCTCCTCGAGCGTTCAGTGTCTCAAAAATCTCCTGTGCATTCTCTTCGGCATTGAGGTCAATCACCACCATCTGAAGGAGTTCGCGAGCTGCAGTTTCAATCGCGATTGCACGCGTCTGAATATGCTCGGGACCGTCAGATGTAAGCCATTCGGCCGCACGTGCGGAGAAATAATGGTGAGCTTGAACCATTCGCTCGTGCTTGTTTTTAAGCGACGAGTAATCGGTTGGTATGTCGGCCGCCATGACTTCATTAAAAGCAGGACGGTCGCGATTTGTCGGCCATACTTTGAAGCGATCCTCGGGTTTGCGGCAGAAAGGTGCCGCGTTCACAACCAGGGTTTCCATCCGAAGCGCAGCGGCTTCGGCATTGCAAGCTACGAGTTGTGCATGCAAGGCATCGAAGAGCAACTGCAAAGTGGTCAGTCGTTGCTGGCCATCGATGATGATTCGCTCTTGCATCGTTCCACTGGCGTTCTGCACTTGCTGAAGCACCACGGCACCGAGGAAATGCGGATAGTGCTTCATTCCAGGATGCAACACAAGCTTCTCTGCCATCCGAGCCATGTCTTTCCATAGTGGCTCCCACTGGTTCTCTTCGTTCCAGACGTAAGGACGCTGAAAAAGAGGCACGACCAGCCGTTGAGGCTGCATGAAGACTGCTTGGGGGGTACGTACTTGTGTTTCCATGTCGGTGATCTAATGGGACTTTGGCTAAAGCGTCTGGTTTGTGAGCATATCTAAGTTTTCACCGGGTTAGTAATACTGCCTGATGTAGCTGTACGCTTTATCGAATAACTCTTGGTCGGTATGAAGTTTGAAGCGGCGTAGTGAGAGCCGCAACGCTTTTTGGATCTCGCGCTGACCAGACGTCGTGTTTTGCCAATCTGGAAAACGGATCTGTTTGACAATGCCATCAATGTCGGCCACGATCCGCTCGACAATGACGTGTGTCTGCTTTGTTTTGACCTCGTTGAATAACTCTGTTAAAGCTGCTACCGCTCGGTCTTGCTCTTGCTCTGGCTCAATCTGCCGCTCTGCCTCCACCGTGTCTTTGGCGACCTCAAGAATCGCCTTGAGAAACTCTAAACTGTTGAGCAATCCCTGCTCGTGCTTTTCTCGTATCTTCTCTAGACGCTCCCCAAGTTCCTTCAATTTGGGATTCCCTGCATGCTTGCGCAGTCTCGCAATCAGCTTGATCTCAACTTCACGAGCTTTCTTGCCAGGATTGGCATCCTTGAGTATGCCGTCCAAGATATCTGCATCCAAAACCAGTGCTTCTATATCGTCCCGCACGGCCTGGACGTGGACATTCTCATTAATCAGTTCGATCGTTTTGGCTCCAAGCCGATGCCAAAGTAACTTGCCACTCCCACTAACCGGTTTGACCGACTCGTAAACCTGAGTAAGCCACTTGTAATCGCTCCCGTAGGCATTCAAACAGTTGTCAGGAGATAAGGCCTCCCAAATAGTTCCTAAAACGCTGTAATCACCCGCAAATTTGTCTCGCGTGGCGTTGTCCGGCAAACACTGCTGGGCTTCCATAAGCCCCTCATATCCACCAACACTCCGGTCAACATTGGGGAAATACCCAAGGCATTTCCGCACCTGCTCCGGGAGTAATTTGCGCAACTCGTCAATGTTGCTAACCACGTCGTGGACTGCTTTTTCATCGAAGTCGAGCGATACGGCTACATCATCGAAGATTCCGATGTAGTCGACGATCAGACCATGCGTCTTGGTTTGTCCATACGTTCGATTGACACGACAAATCGCCTGTAGCAAATTGTGGTCTTTCATCGGCTTGTCCAAGTACATGACTTGAAGGATCGGTGCGTCAAAGCCCGTGAGCAGTTTACTCGTGACGATAACGAACTTGAGCGGGTCGGCTGGGTCACGGAATCGATCGAGGAGCTTTTCTTCCGCGTCTTTGTCACGGATGTGGTCCTTCCATTCCGGCTTGTCGTGCTGAGCACTGCTCATGACGATGGCGCTGACTTCGGGCCCCAGCAACTCATCCATCACCTTCTTGTAAAGCACACAGCATTCGCGATCGAATACGACGATTTGAGCCTTGAAACCGTTGGGTTCGACTTTCGTCTGATAGTGGCCGACGATATGTTCGACGACCGCTCGAACTCTTTCCGGGTTTTTCACCAACACGGCCATTTTTGCAGCACGCTTGGCCAAGTCGTCTCGATCCTGTTCGCTCAGATCCCCAGTGATCTGCTTGTAAGCCTCATCAATCGCAGCGCGATCGATCTTGAGTTTCACTGTGGGGGCTTCGAAGTGCAATGGTAGAGTGGCCTTGTCCCGGATCGAATCTTGGAACGAATACCGGCTCATGTATCCATGCACATCTTCGTCTGCGTTAAAGGCCCAAAAGGTATTTCGGTCCGCGCGGTTGATCGGTGTTCCTGTCAGGCCAAAGAGAAATGCATTTGGCAAAGCTTCTCGCATTTTGCGCCCAAGATCCCCTTCCTGGGTTCGGTGGGCTTCGTCGACCATGACGATGACGTTCTTTCGATCGTTTAGCCTACCACCTGCTTCTGCAAATTTATGGATCGTGGTGATGAGTACTTTACGGATATCCTGGCCAAGCAACCGCTGCAACACTTTGCGGTCGGCGACGCCGACCATGTTCGGAACGTCTGCTGCATTAAAGGTTGCTGTGATTTGCGTGTCGAGATCCACGCGATCGACAACGATCAAAACGGTGGGGTTCCCTAGTTTAGGATGCAGCCTAAGTTTCTGAGCTGCAAAGACCATGAGCAGGCTTTTGCCGCTCCCTTGAAAGTGCCAAATGAGTCCTTTTTTCGGATAGCCAGCGATCACGCGAGCAACGATTTTGTTGGTCGTGTCGTACTGTTGATAGCGACAGATGACTTTGATACGGCGATGCTTTTTGTCGGTCGCAAAGAGGGTGAAGTTCTGAAGGATGTCCAACACGACAGCAGGACGCATTAAACTCTCGACCGTCTGCCGCACAAAAGTCAGATTCCCTTCTTCGTGATTATCGTCGTCTCGCCAAGGTCCCCACAGGTCGATCGGCATACGGATGCTGCCATAACGGAGAGCTCGTCCGTCGGTTGCGAACGAGAAGACGTTCGGTACGAACATTGCGGGGACTTCTTTTTCGTAGATCTCATTGATTTGATAAGCACCATCAAACCAAGTGATCGAGCTGCGAGCGGGCGTCTTTGCTTCTCCGACGACAAGTGGGATACCATTGACAAGAAATACCACATCGAAGCGTTTTTCCACCGAGCCGTTCGAGTAGGACCACTGGTTTGTGACAGACAGTCGGTTCTTGGAGAGATCCGAGAAGTCTAGAAGACGGATTGCGACGTGTTCGCCATTGGGTCCAAAGGGCATGGTCTTTTCCCCTCGGAGCCATTGAGTGAAATTTTCGTTGGCGCGAACAAGACCATCAGCACCGACAGCGAGTAGGATAGCACGCAGCGCGTAGATGACTTCATCGGCTCGATCCGGCTGCGCAGCGATTTCGGGATTAAGATTAATAAGAGCTTGTCGGAGCCAAGGTTCCACCAAGACATCGGTTGGTTGCCGCGGGACTTTTAATGGCTCGAAAAAATCCCATTTGGGACTGCCCGCAGTACCGCCTGTATCGCCATGCCAATCCTTAGGCGCTTTCTCACCGATCTTCGTAGACGATGCTTTCCCAAGCGATGCGGCAGCATCAAGGATCATCTTCTCGACGGTGTTGAATTCGGTGAAGGTCATGCGATTGCGTTGATGAACTGGGTTTGAAGATTCACGCCCTGCGTGAGGTGCTCGACTACCATGCGCTGGGCCACGTCATACTTTGCGAATTCACCAACCACCTCCTTTTGTCTGGAGAGAGGCGGCGACGGCACAAAGAAGTCCTTCACGATGAGTGCGTTGATGTTCGGCTGAGATGCGCCACGCGCCAAACTCCGAATATTGGTGTATTGGTTCACCAAGTATTGATAAACGTAACGCATTTTGAACTCGGGTGATGGGAAGATTGCGGCACAAGCTTGGTTCACCGTCGATTCGATTCGGAGATGTGCCACTCGACCCAACGTTGGTCCTTGCCCGTAAAGCGCCATTAATACCGAGTCTTTCGGTATCAATTTAACCGCAGACTCATTGTAGCCGAGTTCCGTTATCTTTTCTTCGGAGTCGAAAATGTCTTTGTAGTTGACTTCTCCAGTTTTTACCCACGGAATTATGCCGCCCCAATAGGCTGCATTGGCACGAGATGGCGTTCCCCCTGTCCTAATCGTAAACGCGTCGCCAAACCGCCGCGAAGGTACTCCGTGTTTTCCTTCAAGAACAGTTATACCGTCGAATGCGACTGCCGCGTAAGCTCGGATTGCTTCTTCGACCGTACGTTGTACTTTTAGCCACGGCTCATTCACCTCATCCACCGCCCACAGTATTTCCGCGATGCGGCGTTGCTGGTCGAGTGGCGGGAGGTCGAATTCGAAGCTTGTGAGGCTGCTCCAGTTGGTGCGGGGCGAGAGCGAACCGGCGGACGTGCCGACCGCGTGCTGAAAGAACCGCTCCGAGAGGCAGAGAAACGGCAGCAGTTCCGGCAGCAGACGCCGGGTGTCTTTCGGCGCGAGTACATAGATATCGCCCGACACCACCGCCTCGAACTCCGCTACGGCGACCTTTCGCTGATAGGCTCGACGCTTTCCGAAGAGCACTTGCCCTGGCTGACACCGCCGCGTGAAGGTCGTCCCATCTGCTACATTCCCCCAACTTCGAATGTGGAGCGAGCCTGGCTCCAAATGCTCCATGGCTATGAACCGTTCCAGTCCCGCGTCTTGTGGATCGCAGGTCTCTGCGCAATTCTCTACGACATCCCCGAACCGCACGCGCTTCCACCCGGTGCGGTCGAAGAGCGGGAGCGATGCCCATTCCAAATTGGGTTTTAGTTTTGCAAGATTGGATGCCAAGGAATTCATGAATCTGTACCGATCGATCGGGCTCGGATGGCTTTACCTAACGCGGTGAGCCGGTAACGCTGTTTACTGCTCTTCGGTTTGTCGGGTATGGTCATTTCGATGAGGTTGGCCTCCAAGGCAGGGAGCAAATAGGCTTTGCGAAAGTGATCCTCGTGCTTGAGTTCCAGCGCGTTCTGCATTTCCTGGCGGGTCATCTCACTGACAAGGACCCCGATCAGACGGCGAACTTCCCCAGTAACTTCCCCGGTAACTTCCCCGGTGACTTCCCCGGTGACTTCCCCGGTGACTTCCCCGGCAGCGAAAGTGACCGTCACGCCAAGCTGCGGATCGGACTTCCAAAATGGGTCTGGTAGCCCCGCATCGCGGCATTGCTGGACCATCAGCACACCACCTCGACCGGCCTTTTCCATGAGGCCTCGAAGATACAAAACGTGTGCGATATCGGGATTCCGCAAAACGGATATATGCCCCTTGGGCAAATTTTCCTCGGTCACCCCGTCGGGCAACGCCCCCGAATTCCAGATCTCTAAACGGCGAGGGAAAATATGGATGCTAACGCCGCCAGAAGCGGCACTGTAATCGCGATGGACCAAAGCATTGATCAGTGCCTCGCGGACGGCATCCTCGGGGTAAAGCGGTGAGTCCTGCCGCTTGGGATTCCCCTTGATGAAACGGGAGATACTTGGAGTGTTACGGACGATAAAAGTGTAAGCTTCCTCGAACATGCTGTGCAGTGGTCCTTCAAACGATTTCATGTCGCTGAATTTCTCGCCCGCTTTGTCTGAGTTGTATCGCACGGCTCGAATCCGGATCTGTGGCAACCGAGCGGCCGGATTGCGGGCAAAGAGAACGTCACCGCCGTTGGTCAGCCGACCGTATTTGGCGGCGGCAAAATCCTCAAGGATCATGAGCGGCTCTGTGGCATCGCGAAAGTACGCGCGTCGGACGTTCTTCGCATCCGCCACAGCGGACTGGACTTCCTTTACATCGATATCGGTCTCCAAGTCGGCAAACGAAAAACGGCGTTCCCATCGCTCGGGCTCGATCTCGCGTCGCATGACGATGTCGCGGATGGTGGCAGCATCGGCCGCTTGATTGGAATTTCCCTCGCGCAGATAAATCGCGCTACGATAGGCATAAGGGACATCTTTGCCAGCAGGCACTTCAATCACCAGTATCGGCTTGCCTTCGAGAACCTGCACCTGAATCGAAACAAGCGATTTGGGTGAGATCCCTTCGTGCAGCTTCCGAGCCAGCTCTGCAACATCGTCATCGGAAAGTGAAAGTCCGACGACTTCCAAAGGTTCTCGAACCCCGCAGATGAGGTAACCGCCGGTCGTGTTGAGAAACGCACAGACGGTTTGCCCCAAGCTATCCACATCCGAGGCGGTAGACTTCAACTCGATTCGTTGCCCTTCGCCCAATGACAACATTCGCTGAATGGTATCTTTGCTCATAACTCACCTCGTTTCGGAGGTACAGGTTTGCCGTTGGCGAAATTGTCCTTAATGAACTGCTCGACCTCTTGATAGCGAAAGAACTGAGAACCGACGAACAGCGAACCATCTTCGGTATTCTGAAACTTCTGAACCCAATTTCCGTCCCGGTCTGCCAACGGTATGTCCTGTGCGTCGATCGTCGCCTCTTCGTACATATCCAGGATACGCAGATCGTCGAGAATCGGCTTCTTTCTCAATGATAGCTGTTTCCTGCCTTCTGTGCCCTGGAATCCTAAATTAGCTAGCAAGCTTCGGGCAAACACGACATGGTCATGTGCAAGGATCCACCGTGGTTTTTTCAACTCGATCGCCAGACGCATCTCTTGATGTGTGATCGACAGTTCTTCTGGTTTCTTGGGATCCCGACCGCTTCCATAGTAAGGGGTAATGATACCCAGAAAGAGGTCGCACTTTTCAACAGCAGCAAGGCAGTTTTCGAACGCGGTACGATCAGAACGCACCGGCAGGGTTCCTTTATGCGACATCCAAACTTCGTAGCCGTAACTCGTAAGCAGCGTATAAACACGCTCTAGCAGCTCCTCGATCCCATAGACGGTCGAAGAAACAACGATGGTAAGTTTTGGTTCGGCGTTGCTCATTTCCCGGATGCGTTTAGAAGATTGTGAAGCGAGTTCCTGAGTTTGGTCGAACTATCCAACCAGTTCGAAAGCGATTCGGGCAGTCCGTTGTTACGGTACTCGTCGGCACTCTCCCGGACTGCGTTGGCCTTGCTATCAACATACAGAGGGATGCTGAGATTACCCTCCTTCGCTCGAATCGTCTCAATGGGTGTGACACTGGAGAAACCGGGCTCGTCTTTGAATTTTTGGTACGCGCGAACGATACGCTTTATATGATCGTCGGTCAGGAAGCTCTGAGCGCGTTCGCGGGTGACTTCGTTGACTGCGTTGATGAAGAGGATCTTTCCCCGCCGGGCTTTTGGCTTTTGCGCACGACAGACAACGACGCAGGCTTCCATGGGCGAGTTGTAGAAGAGATTTGGACCAAGCCCTAAAACGCACTCGATGAGGTCGGCCTCGATGAGCTTCCGCCGCATTTCCGCTTCCTCTTCGCGAAACAATACACCATGCGGCCATAGAACCGCGCAGCGACCGGTCTTAGGTTTGAGGCTTTGTAGGATATGCTGCTGGAAAGCGTAGTCGGCGCGTCCTTGCGGTGGGGTACCGTAAAGATTGCGTCCCCATGGGTCGGACGCGAATGCATCGCGGTCCCATTGCTTGATCGAGTAGGGTGGATTCGCGAGCACGACATCGAACTGCATCAGGCTGTCGCCTTCGACGAGTTTAGGCTCCGAAAGCGTGTCGCCTCGCTCGATGTGGAAGTCTTCGATGCCATGTAGAAAGCAATTCATACGGGCAATAGACGACGTCATCAAATTGCGCTCTTGGCCGTAGAGCTTCACATTGCGCCACTCCTTCGTTTGATTCCGAAGATGCGCGATGCAAGATAAAAGCATGCCACCTGAACCGCACGTGGGATCATAGACCGATTCCCCCGGTTGCACGTCGAGCATCTCGGTCATGAGATGGACAACGGTGCGGTTGGTATAGAACTCAGCGGCGGTGTGGCCGGAGTCATCGGCAAACTTTTTGATGAGGTACTCGTAGCCTTGGCCTAGTTCGTCTTCGGGTAGATTCGCGACCGTAAGCTCCAGAGAGGAGAAGTGCTCGATCAGATCTCGCAACATGGCGTCGGAGAGACGGTCTTTATTAGTCCACTGTGCATCGCCAAAGATCCCGAAGAGTTTGTCGGGGTTAGCGGTCTCTATGGCTCTCATCGATTGTTGCAATGCACGCCCCACATCGCGGCTGGCCTTCCGGACCTCTCGCCAATGGGAATCCGTAGGTACTTGGAAACGATGGTTTTCGGGGAACAGAGCGAAGTCTTGATCGCCACCGGAATCACGGAGGGCCGTGACGGTTTCTTCGTCATAGACATCACAAAGACGCTTATAAAATAGCAGTGGGAAGATGAACTGCTTGTAGTCTCCCGCGTCGATGGTGCCTCGCAACAGGACTGCGGCTCCCCATAGATACGACTCGAGTTGCTGTTGTGTGATGCGGGTCATTTCAGCAATCCTTCCCGCTTGAGAATCGATATAAGCTTATCTTCAGCTTCAAACGCCGCTTCGACGCTTTGGCGGAGTTGAGCCATGGCTTCTTCCACGGATAGAACCACGTGCTCGTTTTTGGGTTCTACATATCGAGGAATGTTTAGGTTGTGATCGTTGCTTGCGATCTCTTCAAGCGAGACCACTCGGGCGATTCCTTCGACGTCCTGAAAACCTTGGTAGTAACCATAAATTCGTTCGACATGCTCGGGAAGAAGTTCATTTTGGGCTCGGCCCGTTTTGCACTCTTTCGATGCGTCGATGAGCAAGACTTTGTTCTTGCGATCTTTGGCTTTCCTTTGTCGGAAGACCAAAATACATGCGGCTAGCCCAGCACCGTAAAAGAGATTAGGCCCTAGTCCGATGACTGCTTCGAGCAGATCCATTTCGAGTAGCTTCTTGCGAATCGCACCTTCCTTTCCTGCTCGGAACAGAGCACCATGGGGAAGAACTACGGCCATACGGCCAGTCTCTGGTGCCATCGATTTGATCATGTGCTGCACAAAAGCATAGTCACCGCTTTTTGCAGGTGGTATTCCTGCGAAATTTCGCCCGTATGGATCACTGGCCCAGACTTCGTCTCCCCATTTTTCAAGTGAGAACGGCGGATTGGCGATCACGCAATCGAAGGTGGCGAGATTATCTCCCGAATAGAATGCGGGGTTTCTGAGCGTGTCGCCTCGCACGATTTTGAAGTCCGTTGCTCCATGGAGAAACAAGTTCATTCGTGCGATGGCTGATGTCGTAAGGTTTTTCTCCTGGCCGTAGAGTTTGCCCCAGAGCGTACGGACATCACCGCGTGTTTCCTTGACGTGATGAATCGCTTCGAGCAACATTCCACCAGTACCGCAGGTCGGATCGTAGATCGATTCCCCTTGGCGTGGATCCAGAATATTGACCATCAAGCGAACGACGGATCGAGGTGTGTAGAATTCACCTGCTTTTTTGTTTGTGGCATCGGCGAAGCACTTGATCAAGTACTCGTAGGCTTGGCCAAGGACGTCAGCTTCCGCTGCGGTATTTCCTAACGGCAGCGCTGAGAAGTGTTCGATCAAGTCCCGGAGCAGTTTGTCTGGAAGTCGGTCTTTGTTGGTCCACTGGGCATCGCCGAAGATCCCGTAGAGAGTATGCGGGTTGGCTTGTTCGATCCCTCGGAGGGCGGTTTGAAGAGCTTGGCCGACGTTTACTGCGACTTGTCGAACATCTTGCCAGTGGCAACCTTCAGGGATTTGAAAGCGATAATTTTCGGGAAAGAGTGCAGATTCCTCGTCTCCGTCAAACTCCTCGAGTGCCGCTTGGTGTTCTTCGTCATGGACATCGGATAAACGCTTGAAAAAAAGGAGCGGGAAGATGTAGGTCTTGAAGTCGGCCGCATCTACAGGCCCCTTGAGGAGCCATGCGGCTTTCCACAGATGGGATTCGAGTTGGGAGAGGGAGATTTGGGCGGTCATACGTTTCGGGGGACTGATAGTCCGTATTCAAGCAGTAAAGCGATAGGATTCGTTGAAGGCTATGGTATCTGTGGAGTTTGGAACTCCGCGGACTAGGTTCATCCAATCCGTCCGAAAGTTTAGCAAAGCTTCGCTCGGATTGACAGCATTGCGAGTCACGGTAACGATTAGTTTTCAGCATCTATCGCTGGAGAAGGCGTGAAAGTCGGAGCAACTGAACTCTGATTTTAGATCGAAATAGAAGGGCTCTTGAGGCATTATTGTGGCTAGGAGTGTATGCTACTAGTTTTTATCGGACTCGTACTCAATGAAATGGTACTCGTACTCGTACTCGAAGCGGTTTAGTATAGCGATTCAGCCAATTAGTCAGCAAATTACCCTGCACCGTCTCG